>Ga0315278_10000069_pt1 | contig 83173 bp, 71 predicted proteins | sample YL17G06_0_MG_FD_203880 | JGI IMG/M metagenome (GOLD analysis project Ga0315278, IMG submission 203880) | Sediment microbial communities from Yellowstone Lake, YNP, Wyoming, USA - YL17G06_0 | ecosystem: Environmental > Aquatic > Freshwater > Lake > Sediment | place: USA: Wyoming | collected... | reverse complement strand
GGCGACACCGCCCGCGCAGCCGCCGCAGGTTGTCGCGCCACCGGCGCCGCCACCGCAGCCGGCTCCGGCGGCGGCGAAACCGCCTGCGCAAGCGGCGCCACCACCGGCGACACCGCCTGCGCCACTACCGGCGCAGGTTGTCGCGCCACCGGCGACACCGCCTGTGCAACCGCCGCAGGTTGCCACGCCGCCAGTCCTGCCGGGAGCGCCTCCCGCTCAGGCCAAGGTCATGCCGCCGCCGACCGCGCCACCTGAACCGGCTGTGGCAGTTCCGCCAGCCGCAGCAGCGCCACCTGCTCAAGCGATGCCCGCACCGCCGGCGGCGAAGGCGGAAGTGCAGAACCAGGTGCTGGTGGGAGCGCCGACAACGCCCATGATGGTGGCAGGCGGGCCGTACACGGTGCCCATCGCGATTTCCGGCGCGTCACGGTTGAGCACGGTGTCCCTGTCGGTCACCTTCAACCCACGGGTGCTGCGCGTGCGACTCCCGCAAGAGGGCGACTTCATGAGAAAGGGAGGAGCGAAGGTGACCTTCACCCACAAGATCGACGAGGCGTCCGGCCGGATCGATCTGACGGTGACCCGCGCAGCCGATACCGTGGGGGCATCGGGTGATGGCGTGGTCGTCGGCATCATCTTCGATGCGATTGGCGCAGGCACCTCGACGCTGACGGTGGCCGGCGTGGCGTTTTCACCTGGCGGAACCGCGGTTCCCCTCCAATTCGTGCCGGCGACGGTGACGGTGCGGTAACTCCGGCAGGGCTGGCAATGACGATGAGAGCAGCGGCTGCGAATCTGCGGACGAGAGGCGACAGGGGCTTCACCTTTATTGAACTCCTCGTCGTCTCGACGATTCTGCTGATCCTGTCGGCGGCGGCGATGCCGCTCGCGCGGGTGACGATTCAGCGGCAGAAGGAAATTGAGTTGCACCGGGCATTGCGCGAAATCCGGACGGCGATCGACAAGTACAAGGACGCCGTCGATGTGGGGCTGATCGGCGGCACCGACGTGAAGGCCGGCAGCGAGGGGTACCCGGCCGATCTCGACACGCTGGTCGAGGGCGTGACGCCCCTTAACGACGCCAGTGGCCGGAAACTGAAATTCTTGAGGCGCATTCCGTTCGACCCCATGACGCGCAGCAACGAATGGGGCATGCGTTCGTACCAGGACAGCCCGACGTCGACCTCGTGGGGCCGGCAGAACGTGTTCGATGCGTACACGAAGAGCGATGGCGTCGCGCTCGACGGGAGCAAGTATCGTGATTGGGACTGACCCTCGCCTCCTCGGCTCGTCGCGGGTTCGCGCCGCATCCCGGCACGCGGGATTTACGGTGATCGAACTGCTCGTCGTATTGTCGATCATCGTCATCCTGGCCGGGATGGCGATGGCGCAGTACCGCACTAGTGTGACGCGGGCCCAGGAGAGCGTGCTCAGGACGGACTTGTTCCGGATGCGCGATGCGCTCGACCAGTACTACGCCGACAAACAGCAGTACGCGCCGACACTCGACGCGCTGGTGACTGAGGGGTACTTTCGACAGATTCCGAAAGACCCGTTTACCGGACTCGTCGACACGTGGCAGACCGTTCTGGCCGAGCCGGATCCGAACAATCCGTCGGCCGAACCAGGAATCTATGACGTCAAGAGCGGCTCTGACCGGACCGCGCTTGATGGCACCCGATATTCGGAATGGTGATGCACGCAGGGAGCAGGCCGGTATGACACCACAGATTGAGACAACGGAAGGGCGCCACAGCAGACGGCTGCAGGCATGGGGACTGGCGTTGGGGCTGCTGATGACAGCGTCCTGCAGCAAAGCGCTGCTGATGGCGCCCACCGGCAGCACGCTCACGCTCCTCGTGAGCCGCCCGACGGCCGGCCTCAGCGCCTCGGTAAATGTCACCGCCCTGGTGTATGAGTCGAGCGGTACGCCCGTGCACGATGGGACCGTCGTCGCCTTCTTCTCGACCCTCGGGACGATCAGTCCCGCACAGGCGACCACGACGAATGGCCAGGCCACGGTGCAATTACTGACGGGCACGCAATCCGGCGTCGCGGAGATCACCGCCACATCCGGCAGTGCGACACTCGCGTCGACCGTCAAGGTCACGCTCGGGCCCGGCGCGGCGGCCCGCGTCGAGCTGGCCGCCAGTCCCACGTCGCTGCCGTCGGTCGGCGGCACGACGCGCTTGACCGCGACCGTGAGTGACGCCGGTGGCAATCGCCTCTCGGGGATCCCGGTCACCTTCAGCACGACCGCCGGCAATCTTGACCAGAGCGGTGCGAGCACGGACAGTAATGGACAAGCCCAGGCCCAACTGGTGACGCTGGTGAAAGCCACCGTCACCGCGTCGGCCGCGGGAGGCACCGGCGGGTCGGCCGTGGTGTCGATCGCTCTGAGGACCCCGCCGAATGCAGCGCTGACGGTCGTGACAAAGTCGTTTGATGCGACGCTGTTTTATACCGCTTCTCCGGGAGCCGACGGCGCCGCGGTCAACTCCGTGAACATCAACTTCGGGGACGGCACGTCACAGGGATCACTTCCGGCGGGCGTGAACCAATCCATGGCACATCGGTACAGGACGGAGGGCACATTCACGGCAGTCCTGACCGTCACCGACGTTGCCGGCGAGACGACAACCCTCTTGACGGTGGTCACCGTGGTGAAGTGATGCCGCGCGCGCACCCGCGACTCGCCGACCAGGGCGGTTACGCGATGGTGGTGCTTCTGGTGGCGCTTGCCATCATGGGCGTCGCGCTTAGCGTGGCGTTGCCCGTCTGGCGAACAGTCGTCCAGCGCGAGAGGGAAGAGGAACTGGTCTTTCGCGGCCGGCAGTACGCGAGAGCGATCGGCCTCTTTCAGCGCCGCTTCGCCAATGCGTATCCGCCGTCGTTAGACGTGCTGGTCGAACAGAAATTCCTCCGCAAGAAGTTCAAGGACCCGATGACGGAAGACGGCGCGTTCCAGGTTCTGTACCAGGGATCGGCGCTGGCGGTGTCCGGCGGTCGCGGTACTCAGGCGGGCGCGACCGGCCGGCAGATGGGCGGCGGGTCCAGCGCCTCCGGCGCGGGAGCGGGGTCGGCGGCAGGCGGCCGGCAGGGTGGATTCTCGACGACCACCGCCACGGGCGGACGAGGCGGCGCGGGGCCCCAGGGTGGCGTGATCGGCGTCGCAAGCAAGAGCACGGACAGTTCGATCAGGATCTTCAATGGCCGCTCGCAGTATAACGAATGGGTGTTCATCTGGCAGCCGACTGCAGCGCCAGGACGCGGCGGCGGTGCGAACCAACCTGGCGGTCGTGGCGGCGGAGCGAGTCAACCGGGTGGTCGTGGCGGGAGGGAAGAACAGGGTGGTATCGGCATGCCGGGTGCCGGCACCGGGCAAGGCCGTGGACAGGGAAGCGGCCGTGGCGGCGGTCGCCAGCCAGGCAGCGGACCGGCTCGATCTCTGTAATGGCTGGGCTCGCCGACGTCAGGTGGAGCGGGTGGGGGAGCCGCTGGCGTGGAGCAGGCCCCGGAGGCGGGTCTCGATATCCTCGCCCAGCGCGTCGCGCATCAGCCCCCTGGCCCTGCGCAGTCGCGACAACGCCTTGGCATACGGCAGCCCGGTCTTCTGCATGACGATGGCCGCCTTGGCGTTCCAGTGAGCACGTTTAAGAATCTTCTCGGCGCCGGCCTGATCAAGGCCCGTCACGATGCTGACGATGCGTCTGGCCCGGTCCTTCAGTTTTTCTGATGTCGACTGCACATCGACCATCAGGTTGCCGTACGTCTTGCCGATGCGCACCATGGCGGCGGTCGACAGCATATTCAACACGAGTTTGGTGGCGCTGGCGGCCTTCAGCCTGGTCGAGCCGGCGATGACCTCGGGACCCACGCCGAGCGCAATGGTGATGTCGACCAGGGTCTGCAGTTCGGTGGCCGGGTCGCAGGTGACGAAGATGATCCGCGCACCGGCCCTGCGCGCCGACGCGAGGCCGCCGCGCACGAACGGCGTCATGCCGGAGGCCGAGACGCCGACAAAGGCGTCGCGCCGGCTGGGGCGCATTCTCGCCACCGTCCGGGCACCCTCCTCGTACTCGTCGTCCGCGCCTTCGCGAGGCCGAAAGAAAGCCGACTTGCCGCCGGCCATCACGGCCTGCACCATGTCTGGCGACGTGCCAAACGTCGGGGGCATTTCCGCCGCTTCGAGGACTCCAAGGCGGCCGCTGGTGCCCGCCCCGACAAACACGAGGCGTCCCCCCTTGCGGAGCGCCTGAGTGATAATGTCGACAGCGAGCGCAATGCGCTCACGCTCGCGCGCGACGGCGGCCAGCATCTTGCGGTCCTCGCCGAGCATCACATCGATGATCTCGGCAGGTTCCAGCTTGTCGATAGCCAGGCTGGCTGGATTGATGGCCTCGGTCGGCAACTGCTGCCACTTAGACTGAAGCGGCATGAAACACCCCGTGACGCACAAACGGCAACGGCAGATACTAGCGCCGGCACGTACGGGTGTCAAACCGCCTGGTCGGCCTGATGGTGAATACGGTAACGCTGCGCGGGCCTTTGACGAGTATCTCGACTTCCTCCGCGTGGAACGGCGTCTGGCGGACAATACGGTTGAGAACTATGCTCGCGACCTCGCGAAGCTCGGCGCGTTTGCCGCGGCCAACGGCGGAGATTTTCGCTCGCTGACCCGGCAGGATCTCGAGCGGTTCGTCCGCAACCTGGTGTCGGAAGAACTCGCCCCGCGGTCGGCCGCCCGCCTGGTCGCCAGCGTGCGTGGATTCTATCGGTATCTGGTGCGCGAGGGACGCCTGGAGGCCAGTCCGGCCGACGAACTTCGCGCCGCGCGGCCCTGGCCGACATTGCCGACGTGCCTGAGCCCTGACGAAGTCGATCGTCTGCTGGCGCTCCCCGATCCGTCGAAGCCGGCAGGCCTTCGGGACAAGGCCCTGATCGAACTGCTGTACGCGACCGGACTGCGGGTCTCCGAGCTGGTGGGTCTGCGCGCCGTGGATATCCACCTGTCGGCGGGCTACCTGACGTGCACCGGCAAGGGAGACAAACAGCGGATCGTGCCTATCGGAGACGAGGCCGCGCGGTGGGTGAGGCGCTACCAGCAGGAAGGGCGGCCCAGACTGATACGACAACGGTCGACCTCCCGCCTGTTCGTCAACACGCATGGCGGCCCGCTCAGCCGCGTCGGATTCTGGAAGATCCTCAAGGCCTACGCGCGACAGGCCGATCTGCGCCCGAACGTGAGCCCGCATGTGCTCAGGCATTCGTTCGCCACACATCTGCTGGAACGCGGCGCTGACCTGCGCGCCATCCAGATGATGCTGGGCCATGTGGACCTGTCGACCACGCAGATCTACACTCACGTACTCGAATCACGGTTGCGAACGATCTACGACCAGTTTCATCCCCGCCGGTGAAGGCGAGAAGGACCCCCGCAGTGAAGCGCATGCTGTTCGTCATCGTGGCGGCTCTTGGCGGGTGGATCGCCTGGTCGCTGGTCACGCTCCCACCATCTGCCATCACGTTGCCGGCCCCGACGCCGGCCCGTCCGGTGGTCGCCGGCGCGTACCACGTCCACTCGCGGGCCTCCGATGGCACGGGCACGACGGAGGAGATCGCCGCGGCGGCCGGGCGCGCCGGATTGAACTTCGTGATCCTGACCGACCACGGCGACGCGTTCCGACAACCGGCGCCTCCCCGGTACTACGGGCGCGTCCTGTGCGTCGACGCAACGGAAGTCAGCACGACCGATGGCCACTACGCCGCGATTGGGCTTGGCAAACCGCCCTACCGGCTGGCCGGCGAGGCGCGCGACGTAGTCGAAGACGTCGCGAGACTGGGTGGATTTGGCGTGGCCGCGCACCCCGGCTCGGGCAGAGACTCGCTCAGGTGGAACGAGTGGGATGCGCCGTTTGACGGCATCGAATGGCTGAACGGCGACTCGCAGTGGCGCGACATGTCCGCGTGGCAGCTCTTCCCGATCCTCATGCAGTATGGCGCCCGACCGGCCGAGACGCTGGTGTCGCGATTCGCCCGCCCGCAGACGGTGCTCGATCGCTGGGACCGCCTGACCGCCCTGCGGCCCGTCGTTGCGCTCGCCGCCAGCGACGCCCACGCCAGGCTTGGACTGCGGGGCAAAGGCGATCCCTCTGAGGACTCGCTCTACGTGAAGCTGCCGTCCTATGAGGCGGTGTTCCGGGCGTTCTGCCTGAATGTGGAACTGGACACGGCGCCAACCGGCGACGCGGCGATCGACGCGCAATCACTCGTGTATGCGCTCCGGAACGGACGCGTGTCCACCACGATCTCGGGGCTGGCGACACCTGGCAGCCTGACGTTTGCCGCCTGGTCGGGAGCGGCGGCGGTACGGCAGGGAGGTGCGCTGCCGCTCGAGCACGGCGTGATGCTGCGGGCGTCGGCCAATATTCCGCCCGGCGGCTCACTGGTGCTGTTGAAGAACGGAAAGGTCGTCCAGGTAGAAAAGAGCCAGACCATCCAATATGCGACCGACCAGCCTGGCATCTTCAGAGTCGAGGCGCGCCTGGCCGGCGCATCAGGCGCCAACGCGATGCCCTGGATCCTGAGCAACCCGATCTACGTCGGCGTCACACCCCGGGAGCCAGCGGACATTCCGGCCGCACCGGTCGACGCCACGCCGTTTCCGGCATGGGCCGACTGGCAGATCGAGCACGATCCGTCATCCACCGGAACGGCCCCGGCGGCCGACACCGGGGCGGCGCCGACGCAGCGCCGGTTCCAGTTCCATCTGGCCGACCGGGAAACGACCAGTCCATATGTCGCTATGGTGACGTCTGTCGTCGACGCGCTGCACGATGCGGACCGGTTGCGCTTCACCATCCGCGCGAGCCGCCCTCTGCGGGTGTCCGTCCAGCTCCGCCTCACAGGCCGGGCCGTCGATCGGCGGTGGGTGCGATCGGTGTACGCGGAGCCCGCGGCGCGCATCGTCACGATATCGCTGGCTGATATGCGCGTGGCTGGAACGGGTGAGCGGACACCGCTCGACCGCCGCCAGATCGACTCGTTGCTGTTCGTCATCGACACGGTCAACAGCAGACCCGGCGACGCAGGCACGATCTGGATTGAGGCGCTCGGCACGGAGCGCGGGGGTCAGGTCCGCACGGTGAGCAGCAAGTAGATCGCCACAGCGGCGAACAGGATATTGGCCGACCACGCCGCCAGCATCGGCATCATCACGCCGCCGGTTCCCAGCGCCCCGAACACGCTGTCGGCGATGCGGTAGAGCACGGCGAGGGCAATGCCCAGCCCGATGCCGTACATCGCGCCCCGTCGGCCGGTCGTCACGGCAAACGGCACCGCGATGAGCGTCATAATCAGCGTGACCCACGGGAACGCCACCTTGCGATGCAAGGCCACTTCGTACGGCACGACATTGAAGCCGACGGTCCGCATCTCGGCGATGTAGCGCGTGAGTTGACCGTACGTCATCCGGTCGGCGTCCAGCTGCTCGGTGACAAAGTACTGGGGCGGCTCCATCTGGAAGCTGGCGGACGGCACCGGCCTGAAACTCTGTTCCCCCGCGCCGCGATCGAACTCGCGCGTCCATCCGTCGTTTCCGTCCCAGCCCACCAGGTCCTCGCGGCCCGTGGCGTGCCCGCCGAAGGCCGCCGTCCGGAAAAAGGTGCGGCTCTGCAGCCGCCAGGCCCTGCTCGCGAAGCGAAACACGGACAGGGCACTGAGCTGGCTTCGCTGCGCATCGAAGAAGACGTAGTTGTAGATGTCGCCGTTCTTTGCCACCAGCCATTTGCGATTGGCCATGTCGAAGGTGCGTGGCGACCCGCTGCGAATGACGTGCAACAGCGCGCCCGCGCGTTTGTTCGACACGGCAAGCACCCGCTCCTCGAGCAGGAACAGTCCCGCGCCCGCCACCAGCGCGAACAGCGCCAGCGGCGCCGCCGTGCGGTAGAGGCTGATGCCGCACGCTCGCATCACGACCAGTTCGCTGCTGCGCGTAAGCAGGCCAATGGTCACCAGGCCGCCGATCAGCACGGCCAGGGGGATGCAGAAGTACACGAACTGGGGCGTGGCCCAGTAGAGGTACTCGATCAACATCTGGGCCGTGGCCTGGCCTTTGAACATCTTCTCTGACAGTTCAATAAAGGTCGAGACGTAGAAGATCGCAACCAGCCCGGAAAACGTCAATAAGAACACGCCAAGGTACGTGCGACCCAGGTAGGCATCGAGGATCGTCGCGCCGCGCGGAAGCCAGCCCCGCGCCGACTGCCTGGCCCGCGGCATCCATCCTCCGGACTCGTCGGCATCGGGCCGTCGGCCAGACAGCGCAGCCAGCCACCTGACCGAACCGAGCCGACCGGCCAGCCGCGTCAGCCTGCCGACGACGGATCTCCAGCGGCGCAGGGCCGATCCCCGCGCCAGCAGCAGCACGATCCCCGCCGCGCCGAGCACGATATCTGGCACCCACGGAGCAAGCCACGCCGTCATCAGCTTTCCCTTGACCGCCGACTGGGCCGTCGTCAACAGGAGGTAGTAGACGAAGATGACGGCAATCCCGAGGACAAATCCCGCGAGTTTTCCGTCTCGTCTGGTGGTAACACCGAGCGCGACTCCCATGACTGCGAAAATGAGGCACGCGACGGGAATCGAGAACTTTCGCTGAATGGCCATGACGGCGGGATGCGTCGACACGCCCTGGTCCTGCAGTTCGTCGATCCGCTGCCGCAGTTCCGCAATGGTCATTTCCGGTTCACCTCGCAGGGGACCATTGAGCGGAAAGACCGTGTCGGCATCGAGATTCAGGCTGAATTCCTTAAACCGGGAAAATTCGTAGTCCGCTGGTGCGCCGGCCTTGCTGGTGTGCCTGGCGACGTCCTCCAGATAAAGCACGACCGAACGTTTCTCGCGGTCGATCAACAGCCGGCCGTGCGAAGCCAGATAGACCACCGGGTTGGCGGCCACCGTCGTGTCGGCGAGGAACACGTCTCGCCAGCCCGAACCATCCTTCGGGACGTCCCGGACGTACAGCACCCGATTCGGGAAGTCCTCGAAGAAGACGCGGGGTCTGACCTCGCCCTCGGTGCGCTGGGCGGTGATGCCAAGAGTGATCTCTCTGAATTTCTGGTTCGCGTCAGGCAGCGCCTCGATGATGACCCAGGAGGTTGCGGCCCAGCTGGCGATGGCCAGGATGACCACCGGGCGGGCGACCCGGAAGATGCTGACGCCGCATGCCTGAACCGCCACCCACTCGCGGTCGGCAGAGAAGCGCCCGAGACCGACGAGGACGCCGACCAGCAGCGCCATCGGGATCGTCACCGAGAACGCCTGCGGAAGCAGCATCACCATCAACTGGACGATCGTGCCGGCCGGGACACCCTTCGCGATGAGCTTCTCGGCCAGGTCGACCAGAAACGGAATGATGAGGACGAAGGTGAAGACGAGCAGCGAGATCAGAAAGGGGCCGACGATGCTGCGGATGACATAGCGGTCGATGAGTCGCGGCATGAATGTGCTTGAACGATACCACAGGGCGGGCCAGGAGTGTTCTTGAAGGGCAGTTTAGGTGTTTCACCAGAAGGATACTGGGATTTCATCAACAGTCTATCAACAGGGCTGTTTATCTGGCTATTTGCTCAACGTCCGATAATGTATGTTATGTTAACTAGCTACCGACCGCCCGTTTCCGAGGTCGGCAGCTAGTCAACATCACATGCTGCTGGCTACGGCCTTCTGGCTCCTGCTTCGGCGCGTTTCCGAGGTCGGTGCGGCTCGTCAACTCAACATGCTGGTGGGCTCCGGCCGGGGGGTCTTTGACTACTACTTCGTTGGGTTTCGGAGTTCGTCGAGAATGCGTTCGAGCGCGCCGATGATCTCTGAACGTTCAACCTGGTGCTTCGAAAACGTCATCTTCAGGCTGAACGCCTTGGTGGGTGCCCGATAGTTGAAGGTAAACGCCCTGGGCCGACCCCGTTTCGGTTTGGCGGCCGCCTCGCGGGCCTGCCGGCGTGTGGGCGCGGCGCCGTCGCGGGTAATTCGCTCGACCAACGCCATCATTTTCTGCGGACTTGACTCCCTAACTATCTGTAACAACAACGACTTAGACGTAATGTCTGCCAGCCGACAAAGGGTCTTGACCTCTTCCGGCATCTTATTGATGGCCAACGTCTCGGTAATGGCGGTCCGGGACTTTCCGAGCCGTCTCGCGAGATCCTCATGCGTTAATCCCCGTTTGTCAGCGACCGCGTGCAGCGCCTCAGCCTCCTCGAACGGCGTCAGATCCTTTCGCTGGAGGTTCTCGACCAGGGCCAGCTCGATCACCTCGTCCCCGTCTACGTCTCGGATGACGACGGGCAAATCGGTGAGGCCAACCTGCACTGCCGCCTGATAGCGCCGTTCGCCGGCGATGATTTGATATCGCCCGCCTCTGGGCCGGACAATCAACGGCTCCAGAATCCCCTTCTCGGCAATCGACGCCATCAGCTCCGAGAGATCACCCATGGTCTGGCGCGGCTGATCAGGATTCGGATCGATCTGGTCGATGGCAACGAGGCGGCCGATCGGCATTCCCGCGGGTGCCGACAACGTCTCAACGAAGTGTTCGTCGTGGCGCATCCGAATGGTCTCGGGCAGACCCGATCGTCTAGACACGGTCGATGACCTCCTCACACAGGCGATAGTATTCGGTCGCTCCCGACGAGTCCGGCGCGAAACTGAAGATAGGCTCCTTGTAAGCCGGGCTCTCTTCCAGTCGGACGCTCTTGCTAATCACTGTCGCAAACACTTTCTCCCCGAACACCTTATTGATTTGTTGCCGGATATCCCGGGCCAGCGCCGTGCGCTTGTCGTGCATCGTGATCAGGACCCCGAGCAACCGTAAGTCCGGGTTCGCGCGGCTCCGCACCTTCTCGACCGTCTCAAGCAGATCGTCGGTGCCTTCGAGGGCAAAGTACGACGACTGAATAGGCACCAGCAGGTGTGTCGAAGCGACCAGCGCGTTTACTGTCAGCAGCCCGAGCGCCGGCGGACAGTCGATGATAATGGCGTCGTAGTCGCCCCGCACCGGCTCGATTCTGTCTTTCAGCCGGAAGTGGGCGTCGAGCTCGCCTGCCAGCTTCGCTTCGAGCTTGGCCAGGGCAATCCGTGCGGGGGCCACCGAGAGGTTAGGTACGGTTGACGCTTGTATGACGGAAGCCAGCGGAACGCCGCTGTCGGCCATCACGTCGTACAAGCTATGCTCGGTGTGGCGCACGTCGAGATATGACATGCTGCTGTTGGCCTGCGGGTCCATGTCCACCAACAGCGTTCGTTTGCCCCGAAGCGCAAGCGCCGCCGCCAGATTGATGGCAGTAGTCGTCTTCCCTACTCCGCCCTTCTGGTTGGCGATCGATATAGTCATGTGGGCTGGCCCGTCGAAGGCGGCTTCATTCTAGGCGGGCCACCGAAAGGGTGTCAAGCAACGTACGAATTGGGCCTGCTTTCGGCTCGTACGCTACATCTTGTACTTGCCGAGTTCCTCTGGATCCAGGCTCTCGAGCCAGCGCTGGAGACGCGTCGAGTCGGTCTTGTCTGGCGAAAAGTCGATCGACTTGGCGTGATCGATGACGTACTCCTCGACATAGATCGGCGCCTGCGTCCGGAGCGCAAGCGCGATGGCATCGCTCGGCCTGGCGTCGATGGCGACCACTTCTCCTCCGCATTGCACGTAGATCAATGCGTAAAACGTATTGTCCTTGAGGTCGGAGACGACAATCCGCTGCACCGTGGCATTCAGACCCTTCAGCACGTTTCGCAGCAGGTCGTGAGTCATCGGCCGGGGCGTCGCGATGTTCTCGATCTGCAAGGCGATCGCATTGGCCTCGAACACGCCAACCCAGATGGGCAGAACCCGCTCTCCGTCCCGGTCGCGCAGGATGATGATAGGCATGCTGGTGACGGGGTCGACCATCAGTCCCTTGATCAACATTTCAATCTGCATGAAATCTCCTGCGGCCACGCCGCTGACACAACGTAGGCTTCAGACTCTGCCCTGTCAGGAGGTCTCCGACACCGCCCGGCCCCACAGGCTGTGCGGACCAGCCCTCTCGATCCGGACAGAAACCGTGCAACCCACCTGGGCCGGCGTCCCCGGAAGGTTCACGACGGTGTTTCCCGTGGTTCGCCCGGATACCTCGGTGTCGCGCCGCCGGCTGACACTGTCGATCAGCACTTCGAACGTCCGGCCAATCTGGCTGTCGTGGATCGACTGCTGAATCCCCTTCTGCAGCTTCTGCAATTCGCCAAGTCGCCGCGACTTGACCTGATCGGGCACATCGTCTCGCAGGCGTTTCGCCGCCAACGTGCCCGGGCGCTCCGAGTAGGTGAAGGAGAACATCGAGTGGAATCGCACCCGTTCCACCAGTGAGAGCGTCTCGGCGTGGTCCGATTCCGTCTCGCCGGGAAACCCGACGAGCATATCCGTTGAAAGCTGCACCCCTGGCGTCTTCGAGCGGAGTTGATCAACCAGGGCGAGGTAGTCGTCGCGCGTATGCCGCCTGCGCATCGCCGTGAGCATCCGCGTGGAACCCGACTGCACCGGCAGATGAAGGTGCTTGCAGACCTTTGGAAGCGTGGCGATCGCGTCAACGAGCCGAGGCGTCACGTGGCGCGGGTGCGGGCTGGCAAACCGGATTCGCTCCACGCCGGCCACGTCGTTCACGGCGGCCAGCAGGCCCGCGAAATCACAGGCCGGGTCGTCTGGTGCCTGGTAGTGGTTCACGATCTGGCCCAGCAACTGGACCTCTTTTCGCCCGCTCGCGGCAGCTTGCTCAACCTCGGCGAGGATGTCCGTCTTCGGCCTCATCCGCTCGTGCCCGCGGGTGTACGGCACAACGCAGAACGCGCAGAAATCGTTGCAGCCTTCAATCGCCGTTATATAGGCCTTCACAGCGTCAGACCGTCGCGCGATCCCCAGCGGAAACGACACGTCGTCGTACGGATTGATATCGATCTGCCGGTGCGCGGTCGCGATCGCCTGTTCCACCAGGATCGGAAGTCGCTTTTCGGCTTGCGTGCCGACGATAACGTCGACGTAGGGCAACCGCCTGAACAGCGTCGATCCCTCCTGCTGGGCCAGGCACCCGGCGACCGCCACCAGGGGTTCCCGGCCAAGATGCTCGGACTCAGCTCGAATCTCGCCGATACGGCTGACGACCTTGTCTTCGGCCTTCTCGCGAACGGTACACGTATTCAAGATCACGACGTCCGCGTCGGCCACGTCCGACGCCGGCTCGTAGCCAGCCGATTCCAGGAGGCCGGCAATTCGCTCGGAATCGTGGAAATTCATCTGGCAGCCGAATGTTTCTATCAGGTACCGTCGCGACATCTATTTTCGCTTTCGCCTTTCGCCTTTCGCTCCGCGTTCGCTTTCGCCCTCGCGAGCGGCAATCATCTCCCGGGCAGCCGAGCGGGCGCCGTCGGTGACGACCGCGCCGGCCATCATCCGGGCCAGTTCGTCGACGCGGGCCTCCTCGTTGAGGAGCTCGATCGACGTGACGGTTCTCCCCTGCCGCACGAACTTTGCCACGCGGTAGTGAGTACGCCCGGCGGCGGCGATTTGCGGAAGGTGGGTGATGCAGAGCACCTGGAACTCGCGGCCCAGCGACTGGAGCCGCTGCCCCACCACGTCAGCCACTCTCCCTCCGATACCGGCATCCACCTCATCAAAGATCAGCGTCTTGCCCGGCGAATCGGTCGACGCCAGGGTCTTCAACGCTAGCATCATCCTCGACAGCTCGCCTCCCGATGCGATTCGCGCAAGGGGCCGCAGTTCCTCACCCGGATTGGGCGAGACGAAGAACTGGGCCTGGTCGATGCCTCGCGCGGTCCAGCCGTCGTCGGTCGAATCAGGAGGTTCGAAACGCACCTCGAATCTGGCGCGCTCCATCGCCAGTTCCGCCAGTTCCTTTTCGAGGGCTGACGCAAAGCCCGCCGCTCGGGCGCGGCGGGCGCGAGAGAGCGCCGCCGCGAGTGCCCGGTACGCGTTGGCGGCCGAGTCGACACGGCCTTCCAACCGCTGCACCTGCTCGGCTGCCGACTCGAGCATCGCCAACTCCTGGGCGCACTGTCTCTGCCGCGCGACGACATCATCGAGCGTCGGCCCGTACTTACGCTTCAGACGCTCCAGCGCCGCCAGACGGTCCTCGACCTCGCCGAGCCTTCCCGGAGACGCATCGATGTGCGCACCGTATTCGCGAACGAACCCAGCCAATTCGTCGAGCTGCGCATCGATTGCATCGCGGCTTTCCAGAAACGGCTGGAATCGCGGGTCGAACTGCGCCAGCTCCCCTACCCGTTTCCACACGACGGCGATCGAGGTCACCACCGATGAGTCGTCGTCGTACAACCGGCCGTAGGTCTCGTCGCACAAATGCTTCAGCTTCTCGGCATTCGCGAGAAGCCGCTTGGCGGTCTCGAGTTCCTCGTCTTCTCCGATGACGGGTTTGACGCGGTCAATCTCGCTCAGCTGGAAGCGCAGAAATTCGGCACGCGCCTCCTTGTCGCGCTCGACCCGCCGCAACTGCTCGAGTTGATTGTGCGCCGCGGTCCACTCATCAAACGCCTGCTGCACACCCTCGCGTTCACTGGCGAGACCGGCATAGCTGTCGAGCAGATCGAGATGGACGTCCGGATCAAGCAGCGCCTGGTGTTCATGCTGACCGTGAAGGTCGACGAGCGTGGCTCCCAGTTCCTTGAGCGCCGAGGCCGTCACCAGAGCACCGTCGACGAAGCTGCGGCTGCGGCCCTGCGCGTTGACCTCTCGCCGGACAATGATCTCACGGCCCGCGTGCTCGAATACGGCCTGGATGATCGCTATTTCTTCGCCCGTGCGAATGATGTCCGCAGAGGCGCGATCGCCGAGCAGGAGTCCAACCGCGCCAATCACAATCGATTTGCCAGCGCCGGTTTCGCCCGTCATGACGTTCAATCCCGGCTGGAGTGTAACCTCCAGCGACTCGATAACAGCCAGGTTCCGGATGTTCAGATATCGCAGCATATGGGCCGCCGGCTGGAGGGAGCGCGTCGCGGAACTCCCATGATATCACGGGTTTGACAGGGTTCGGCCGCCATGGTACGCTTCATCTGGTCTGCTGCTGGCGCCTTTCGCGTGCCGGTCGCTCGCACATCCGCCACCCGTGACCGCGACCCGACATCCGGGAGGGGTACGAAAGCGTGACTGCCAATTCCACGGTCGGCTACGGCGTCATCGACATGGTGCTTCAGTCGGGGCCCGTCGCGAAGTTCGTCCTGCTCACGCTGGCCGCGTTTTCGGTCGTCTCCTGGGGGATTATCCTCCACAAGTTATGGCATTTCCATCGGATCCAGACGCAGACGGTCAGATTCCTGGATGTGTTCCGGCGGAGTTCGAAGTTTTCCGAGGTCCACGCCGTCTGCCAGAGTTTCGCCGCCAGCCCGTTGTCCGGGATTTTTCAGGCCGGCTACGCCGAGTTGAACACCCAGCTGCGGCAGGCCGCACAGCCTCCGGCCAGTCCTGGAGGGCCTCCCGCACGTCCTATTCTGAAGAGTCTGTCTGCGGTTGATCGCGCGCTGCTGAGAGCCGCTGCTGTGGAAGTGACCAGGATCGAGCGCAACCTGTCGGTGCTGGCGACGACGGCCAGCATCTCACCGTTTATCGGGCTGTTCGGCACGGTGTGGGGCATCATGACGTCGTTCCAGCGGATTGCAAGCGTCGGCTCCACCAACCTCGGCGTGGTGGCGCCGGGAATCGCGGAGGCCTTGATTGCGACGGCCGCGGGGCTGTTCGCCGCCATTCCCGCAGTGTACTTCTACAACCACTTCGTGGCGGACGTGAAGCGAATGACCTCGAGCATGGATGATTTTTCGCTCGAGTTCCTGAATATCGCCGAACGCAACTTCACATAGATCGGGTCGCCCGGGGGCGCGGCGCGTCATGCCAAAGGTCAGTTCAACCGAGGATGTTTCGATCGGCCGCGGCGGGAGAGTGCGCCGTGTGTCCTCGTCGCTCGCCGAGATCAACGTCGTCCCGCTGGTCGACGTGATGCTCGTCCTGCTCATCATCTTCATGGTGACCGCGCCGATGCTGCAGCGTGGTGTCGACGTCAATCTGCCCGTGTCGCGGCGGTCAGCCGCCATCACCGATGAGCGCGTCTTCGTGACCGTGCCCCTCAGCTACCGCCGGAATCACACGGTCAGGGTTGGCGACGAACTCGTCCGGGTTGAACTGCTCGCCGAACGAATCCGGCAGGCAACCGATGGGCGCGCGGATCGTGATGTGTTTCTCCGCGGCGACGGCGGCATCCTGCTGCAGGAGCTGATCGAAGTGATGGACCGGCTCAAGGAAGCAGGCGTGGAGAAAGTCGGCATCGTGATGAAGCTGCCTGAGGAGCGCTAGCGATGGAGCCCGTCACCAGCGTGCTCGTCGGGCGCGCGCACGATGTGCAGGGGCTGCCGCGAATGATCACTGTCTCCCTGGCGGCGCACGGTGCGCTCGTTGTCGTGCTCCTCATCTTCCCGCTGCTGGGGCCGTCCCGGTCCGCGCAGGATCTTCAGCCCGTCATGACGATCTCGCTTGGCGGCGTTCCAGGTCCGCGTGCGGGCGGGATGACGATGATGAGCAGGCCGTCGCAGGGCATCGCCACATTGCCCGAGCCGGTGAGGCCCGCGAAGCTCATCAAGCCGCCGGCGGCTAGGCCCCCGGCGATGGTACTGCCTGAGTCCGCGGCCAAGGCCGTCAAACCGACGCTGCGTCCACCTGCGCAGCCCGCCATCGAGGCGCCGCCCTCTGCCGCGATTACGCCACCGCGAGTGCCGTTCGGAGCGGATACGGCGCAGACCAGCCCGGATCCGAATCGCGGCCTCGGGTTTGGCGGACTCTCGACAGGCGGCGGATCCGGTGCAGGCGGGTATCTCGATGTCGCCAACTTCTGCTGCCCCGACTACCTGGTGACGATGTTGCAGCTGGTGCAGAGCAATTGGATTGCGCGGCAGGAAGTGTCGGGCGAGACACTCGTGAAGTTCCGCATTCTGCGAGACGGGCGTATCACCGAGATTGAACTCGAACGGTCCAGCGGGTACGCGGCACTCGATCTGACGGCGCAGCGGGCGTTGTTCCTCACGCAGCGGCTGCCGCCGCTGCCCTCGGCGTTTCCTGAGGATCACCTGACGGTCCACCTTCGTTTTCCCTATCAGCGGTGATGATGCGCCATCGAACCTCTTCGCTCGTGTGCTGCGTGGCTGGCGTGGCCGTGTTCATCCTGGCCGCGACCGCACGGTTCCCCGCGGCGTCGCCGGTGGAGTCGATCCAGACACCGCCGCCGCAGGCGCGGCCGCCACAGCAGCAGTCCGAGATCGTGCTGAGCCTGAGCGGCGAGCCTGGTGCGCGGCCGCGCTGCGCTGTTCCTGATTTCATTGCGCGCTCCTCGGACGCGGAGACCGCCGACGCCGCGAGGCTGCTTGGCGTCGTGCTCTGGGACGATCTCGCCTTTGAGCGCGAGTTCTACATGATCCCGCGCGACACGTACCGATCCATCCAGGCGGCGACCTCGATGCAGACCGTGCCGTTTGATCGATGGCGCGAGCTGGGTGCTGACGCGCTGGTGATCGGCAGCGTCGAGAAGACCGGCCCCACAAGCTTCCGGGTCGAGGTCCGGCTGTTTGACGTGCGCACCGGCCGGTCGGCCATGGCTCGCGAGTACAACGGATCGACATCGAACCCGCGCCTGTACGCGCATACCTCGGCCGACGAGATTCACCAGGCGCAGCGGGCGCTGCGCGGCGCCGCCCGCACGAAGCTGACGTTCACCTCCGATCGAGACGGGAATCGGATGGGTGGCACCGTGCAGCAGCGCGGGGTCAAGGAAATCTACATCTCCGACTACGACGGCGCGAATCAGCGGCGCGTCACCACCACGAAGACCCTCAATCTCTACCCGGCCTGGTCGCCCGATGCCCGGACGATCGCGTACACGTCGTACGAAACGGGATTCCCCGACATCTATCTGTCGCTCATCTATCAGGGAATCCGCGAGACGCCCACCGGCGGTAAGTACCAGAACTGGCTGTCGGCGTGGTCGCCCGACGGCACCCGGCTGTGCTTCACGTCGACGCGTGATGACAACTCCGAGTTGTACGTGATGGACCGGAACGGGTCAAATCTCCGGCGCCTCACGAACAACCCGGCCATCGATACGACACCCACGTGGTCTCCGAGCGGCACACAGATCGCGTTCACCTCCGATCGCGGCGGGGCGCCGCAGATCTACGTCATCGACGTCGACGGCCTGAATGTCCGCAAGCTGACCACCGAATCCTATTGCGACCGCCCCACGTGGTCGCCGGCGCCGTTCAACGAAATCGCGTATGAATCGCGGACGGGCTCGGGGTACGATATCAAGGTCTACACGCTGGCGACCCAGGAGGTCAGGCAGTTGACGTCGGGCGAGGGCAGCAACGAGAGCCCCAGTTACGCGCCCAATGGCCGCCACCTGGCGTTCTCGTCCACGCGCAGCGGGAAACGACAGCTCTACACGATTGGCCGGGACGGCCAGGGACTCAAACAGGTGACCACGGTGGGCAACAACCAGACGCCCGACTGGTCCAGGTAGCGGGACCGCAGGTACGGAGAGGAAACCAATGCAAAGCCGATGGGTGTCGAACAGCGGATGGCTTGTCGCTGTGACGGTGGCCGTGGTCCTGAGCGGCGCGTGCGCGCCCAAACGCCCCCCGGTCGCAATGCCCGTTCAACCTCCGTTGGCGACATCGGAGTCCCAGGTGGTTCCGCAGACGCCGCCAGCGCCGACGCCGGTTCCGGTCACCGAGTCGCCCATGGTGATGCCGAAGATACCCGACGATCCCATGGCGTCGCGGTCGATTGACGATCTCAATCGCGAGTCGCCTCTGCAGCCCGTGTTCTTTGAGTACGACAGCGCCGCGTTGAGCGCGGCCGCACGCGGCACGCTCGATGCCAATGCCGCCGTGCTGCGCAAGTATCCGGCGTGGGCCGTCACGGCCGAAGGCCACTGCGACGAGCGCGGAACGGCCGAATACAACACCGCCCTCGCCGAACGGCGCGCCGCCGCGGCACGGACGTACCTGGTGTCGCTCGGCATCCCGGCCGAGCGCCTGCACATTGTCAGTTACGGCAAGGAATTCCCGTTCGACCCCGGCCATGCCGAAGAGGCGTGGGCGAAGAATCGGCGGGCGCATTTCGTGATTACGTCGAAGTAGGGGCGCGATTGATCCGCCTTCGCGTGAGGCTTCGGCGGACCGCCGCAGCCTTGGGGGAGGTCGTCGCGCCCGGGTAACGGTCTGACAAGCGAGATGACATCATGATGCAACGAGTTCGTCTGCTCACGCTGGGAATCGCGCTGCTGGTCGGCGCAACCTCGGTGCCGCTCGAGGCTGCCAACAAAGAGCATCTGCAGATGATGGCCGACCTCCGCATCCTCCAGCAGCAAACACAGGAGCTCCAGAAACACCTCACCGCGCTGACCGAGGCGCTCAAGACGGTGTCGGCGCGCCTCGACGAACAGGCCGGCGCGGCCAGGAAGGCGTTTGCGGACCAGAAGTTGATCGTGGGCGGAGTGGCCACCGACCTGCGCGTGGTTCGCGAGAAGATCGACGAGAGCAACGTCCGGCTCGCGTCGCTCTCCCAGGAGGTCGACGCGGTTCGGGTGGCCCAGGCGGCCACCCCGCCCGCCGCCCCCACACCACCGGTCGACCCCGAGGCCGCGGCGCAGACCCCGCCGACGATCCCGCCGGCGACCCCTCCCGCCAACCCGGCGGCGGCTGTGAGCAATCCCGGCGCATCGCCGCAGCGCATGTTTGAAACCGCGCGGGCCGACTACTATGCGGGCCAGTGGCCTCTCGCGATTGGGGGCTTCGAGTCTTATATCAAGACGTTTCCGAAAAGCGATCTGGTCGACGACGCGCAGTACTACATCGGCGAGACGTATTACAGCTCTGGCCGGTTCCGCGAGGCGGTGGCGGCGTACGACCGGGTGATCTCGAATTACCCGTCGAGCAACGCGCTGCCCGATACCTACTACAAGCGGGGGCTCGCGCTGAATTCGCTCGGCCAGATTCCGCAGGCGCGCGAGTCATTCGATTTCGTGGTGAAGAACTACCCGGACAGTGATGCGGGCCGCCTGGCCAAGCAGGCCCTCGATCGACTGAGCCGATCAGGGAAGTAACAGCCGATCAGATCCGCCCCCGTGATGGCGGGCGGGCCGGAAGGAACAGGCATGGCGAACAGCTACAACAAGATCATTCTGGTGGGCAATCTGGGCAAGGACGCCGAATTGCGGGCGACCCCGCAGGGCAAACAGGTGGCGTCAGCCAGCCTGGCCGTCGAAGACTGGCAGAAGAAGGATGAGCGTGGAAAGCCGGGAGCCGAGTGGTACCGGATCAAGATCTGGGGCCGTCAGGCTGAGACCCTGTCGCCGCATCTGTTGAAGGGCAAGACCATTCTGGTCGAGGGGCGCCTGTCGATTCAGACGTGGACCGACCGCGAGGGAAAGAGCCGGTACACGCCTGAGGTCTCGGCCGACCGGGTCGTCCTGCTCGGCAGCGCCAGCCAGGGGTCGTCGATGTCGGCCCGCGTGGAAGGGCCGGTCGATGACGAACTCGGCCAGAGCCCGGATGTGAACGCGGACGACATACCGTTCTAGGAAGGCTTGTCGCCGGGTCTCAAGACCCGGCCTCCAGTGCTAAAGACCCGGTCGAGATGCGAACAGGTGGAGCCCCGGGGCTTCAGACCCGAGGTCGCCGAGGGCACTGAACTCGGTCGACCCGCCCCCTACTTGTCCGCCCTCCCGTACCGGTCCTCGAGTCTCACTACGTCGTCGAGCTCAGGCGTGGAGACCTCGAAGATGTCGACATCATCGATGGCGGTCATGCGGTGCACCGTTCCGGCGGGCACGTGGACCCGATCGCCCGGGTGCATCTCGCGGCCGACCAGCTTGTCTCCCTCCTGGATCTCGAACAGCAGCCTGCCCGAGTGGAGATAGATCGTCTCGGTCTTCTTGATGTGGTACTGCAGGCTCAAGGCATGGCCTGCCGTCACATGAATCACCTTGCCGACATACCGGTCTGTCTTCGCCCACAGCAACTCGTAACCCCAGGGCTTCTCGACTCTCGTCACGTCTGGCCGTGTCTCACCGCTCACCGTTGTCTCCTTCCATGCCGGAGCGTGTGGTCCGGCCATTGCTCCGCTTGATGATGCCCGGGTAGGCCGACCACAGAAGCGCCGCGATCTGCTGGGCTGACGCCAGCCTGAGCGCTCGCGCGACGACACGCCGCAGGTCGCCGAGCGACACCTCTCGCACGATCTGGCGCGCCGCGGGAATCAGCGCCGGGCTCATGCTGAAGCTGGTCACGCCAAGCCCCAGCAGCGCGACCAGGGCCGCGGGATCGGCGGCCATCTCGCCGCACACCGCCACGGGCCTTCCCCATCGCGCGGCCGCACGCGTCACGATGCGCACGAGTCGCAGGACGCCCGGGTGCAGGGGCTCATAGAGCCGCGCCACCCGGCCATCGGTGCGATCCACGGCGAGCGTGTACTGAATGAGGTCGTTGGTGCCGATGCTGAAGAAATCCGCTTCGGCCGCCAGCAGGTCCACCGTCATGGCCGCCGAAGGCACCTCGATCATGGCGCCGACCGCAATGGGGGAAGCATCGGCCCCGGACGCCACTGCACGTCGGGCGTCGACGAGCGCGGCTCTGGCCTGCCGAAGTTCCCCGACCGACGCCACAAACGGAAACAGCACTCTGAGCGGCCCGTGGCGGGCCGCGCGCGCGAGCGCCCGCAACTGCGTGCCGAGCACATCCGGCCTGCTGAGGCTCAGGCGAATCGCCCTCAAGCCAAGCGGACCTCGAGAAGATTCCACGCTGCCATCGGGTGGACGTTCCCCTGGACGGCCAGCCATCCGGCTCTCGTCCACGTCGAACGTGCGAATCGTGACCGGATGGGGCGCCATCCGTTCGACCAGATTCCTGTAGGCCTCGTACTGCTCCTGCTCGCCGAGCGAGTCAAGGGTCCGCCCGCGGAGCATGAACTCCGAGCGGAACAAACCGACACCCTCCGCGCCGTTGGCGCGAGCGACGTCGATCTCGTCCGCCAGCTCGATGTTGGCGTCGAAGCGAATGGCCACCCCGTCAGAGGTTGAGGCCGGATGAATCAGGTGCCGGGCGACGGGCACAGACACCCACTTGCGTTCGGCCTTGATCCGAGCGCGATCGATCATCGCCAGATCGGGATCGATCACGACTTCGCCGGAATACCCGTCCACCAGGATGAGGACGCCAGGGCCGGCCAGTTGCGTGGCCTCCCGCAGGCTGGCCACGGCCGGCAACCGCAGCGACCGTGCGAGGATCGCGGAGTGATCCGTCCGGCTTCCGGCATCCATCGCCAGCCCGATCACTCGGTGGCGATCCAACTGGCCAGCGACCGACGGCGGCAGCTCATCGGCCACCAGGATGGACGGCTCGTCCAGATTCAGATTCAGCTCACCGGTCGGCCGCGGCTCCGGCATGAGGTTCCGCCGCAGCCGGCCGACCACATCGGCGACGTCGCCCCGGCGCTCGCGAAGGTAGCCATCCTCGACATCCATGAAGATCGCGGAGAATTCCTCGAACGCACGCTCCACAGCCCACTCGGCGTTGAGTCGTTCGGTCGACACGATCGCCTCCGCCCGCGGCACCAGGAGCTGGTCATCGAGCATGAGGAGCTGGGCTTGAAACAGGTACGCGAGGTCGGGTCCGGCCGATTCGAGCACCCGGGCATGGACGCGTTCCAGCTGCCGGCGGGTGGCTTCCCGCGCGGCGTTCAGCCGGGCGATCTCGCGTGCGACGTGCGCCGGCGTAATGGCGTACCGCAGCGTCACGGAGTCCTGCACGAGCAGGGCCGCCGGCCCCCAGACGATGCCGGGCGAGACGGCGATGCCAGTCAGGGTCTTCACTGGGACTCCCCGAACCCCGCCTCGACCAGCCCGCAGAGCGCGTCAAGCGCGGCGTGCTCGTCGGGGCCTTCCACGATCACATCGATACTGATGCCGCGCGAGGCGGCCAGCAGCAGGATGCCGAGAATGCTCTTGCCGTCCACCATGCGCGCACCGCGCGCGACGGTCACGCGCGCCTGGAAGGTTCCGGCCAGGTGCACGAACCGGGCGGCCGCCCTGGCGTGCAGGCCCAGCAGGTTGTTGACCACAACGGTCCTGGCCACCATGTCAGCTCTTGGTCTCCCCTCGCATCAGATCGGAGGCGACATGGATGGCACTCCGGCCCGTCTCTCGGAGCTCGCGTGCGACGGCAAGCAGGTCCTTCGACTGTCGCAGCCCGGCGAGCTTGATGAGCATTGGCAGGTTGACACCGGTCACGATCTCGACTTTGTCGGCTTCCAGAAACGTCAGACTCAGGTTCGACGCTGTGCCGCCGAACATGTCGGTGAGGACCAGCACGCCGCCGCCGCTCTGGAAACCGGCAATCGCCCGGCTGATCTCCTCGCGCGCGTCATCCACGTTGTCGTGCCAGCCGATCGAGACGGCCGCGAACTGCGGCAGGTCTCCGACGATCGCTTCGGCGGCGTTCAACAACTCGGTTGCGAGCTGCCCATGCGTGACCACCACTACGCCAATCACGGTCGTCTCCTTCTGACGCGTCCCCGCGTCCCCGCACGCGTCACGCGCCCAGCCCCATGTCGCGATGCCGCACGTGATACCGCGCACCCACAATCGGTCCAATGGCCTTCCGCAGGGCTTCGGCCACATAGACGGACCGATGGCGGCCGCCCGTGCATCCAATCGACACCGTCAGGTAGCTCTTGCCTTCGTGTACATAGAGCGGAACCAGGAACTTCAGCATCGTGGTGAAGTGCGCGATGGTGTCGAGCGTCACGGGATGGCTGTTCATGAAGCTCACGACCCCGTCGTCAAGCCCGCTCATCCACCGAAATCTGGGCACGAAATGCGGATTCGGCAGGAACCGCACGTCGAAGACCAGGTCACTCTCCGGGGGCACGCCGTGTTTGAACCCGAAGCTCAGGAACGTGATCTGCAGGCGAGAGGCACGGCCGCTCTGACGTGACATCGAGAGGAACGTGTCGCGCAGTTCGTGCACGGTGAACGCGCTGGTGTCGATGATCTCGTCGGCCAGCCTGCGGATCGGCCGAAGCAGCCGTCGTTCCTCACGAATGCCCTCGAGAATCGGGCGGTCGTGCGCGAGCGGGTGCGGCCGGCGCGTCTCGCTGAAGCGACGGACCAGGGTGTCGTCGTCGGCGTCGAGGTAGATCAGCAGCGGCTTGAGATCCCGAACCCGGCGCACCCGCCGAAACACGCTCGGGAACTCCGACAGCCGGGTTCCTTCCCGGACGTCCACGACGATCGCCACCTTCTCGAGGTCCGACCCGGCCCGGCTCGCGAGCGCCGCGAGCGTCGACACCAGCGTGACCGGCAGGTTGTCGACGCAGAAGTAGCCGAGGTCCTCGAGGGCGCGAATCGCGTGCGATTTGCCGGCACCAGACACCCCGGTCAGGATGACAAACCGCGCCTCCGCCACACGCGCGCCGACGAGCTTGCCCGGCTTCCCCGTCTTCATGTGTCGATGTCTCCATCGCCCAGGCCATCGGCATCCTCGTCGGGGTCCGAGGCCCCCTTCTTCAATTCCCGGTCAAGGAGGTCGGCCAGGCGCTGCGCCGCGTTCAACCCGCGCGACCGCAGCAGCTGGTTCCGCGCCGCGACTTCGACCAGGTTCGCCACGCTTCGCCCGGGTGCGACCGGCATACGGATCAGCGGCACTCTCAGGCCAAGGATGTCGAAGAACTCGTCGTCGATGCCGAGGCGGTCGTACTGGCGGCCCACTTCCCAGCGCTCCAGCTGAACGATCAGTTCCACGCGCTTCGACGAACGGGTGGAAGCCACGCCGAACAGATCCTTGACGTTGACGACGCCGAGGCCCCGAATCTCCATGTGGAAGCGGGTGAGTTCCGGGCACGTCCCAATCAGCACCGACTCGGCGCGCCGCCTCACTTCCACCGTATCGTCTGCGACGAGGCGGTGCCCCCGCAGGATCAGGTCCATCGCGCACTCGCTCTTGCCGATGCCGCTCTCACCGACGATGAGCACGCCCAGGCCGAACAGGTCCATGAGCACGGCATGGAGGATCGTGCGCTCCGCGAGAATATCCTCGAGATAGCTGGTCAGTTTCGCGATCGCAATGGGTGTGGCGAGCCGGGTCCGCAGCACGGGCACCGCCACCCGCTCGGCCTCGACCGGCAGTTCGTCCGGCACGGCGTTGCCGCCCGTCACCAGCACGCACGGAATATCATGGCGCAGCGTCCGTGCGAGGCTCAGCACGCGCGCATCCGGCGTGAGGCTGGCGAGATAGCTGAGTTCGCTCGCGCCGAACACGAGCACGCGGCCGGGCTGGAGATACGCATCGAAGCCGGCGAGTGCGAGGCCGGTCTTCAGCACATACGGACTGACGATCGGTCGTCCCAGCCCCTCGCGGCCGGCAAGCAGTTCGAGGCCGAGGTTGGACCCGTCCGACCGGATGCGAAGCAGCTGGCCGACGGTCACGCTGTGACCTGACGACGGCATCGGCGGTGGGCCCGCGGCCATGATGATCAGGCCTTCGGTTCGATCAGGCCGAGATCGCCATCCTTGCGCCGGTACAGCACGCTGATGGCATCAGTACCCAGGTTTCGGAACACGACGAAGGCATCGATCGACGGCCCCACGTCCTGTGCCGCTTCCTCGAGCGTAAGCGCACGCACCGCGTAGCGCCGCGCGCGCACGATGCGCCGCACCTGGGCGGCCGGCATGGCCGCGTCGGCGAGAGGGCGAGCCGAATGCGCGTCCCGTTTGCGTTCCTGCCACTTCCCCTTCAGCTTCTGGACCTGCTGCACGATCTTGTCGGCCGCATCGGCCAGCGAGATCTCCCAGGTGGTCGCCGCCGCGGTGGCCTGGAGCAGGTGCCCGCCGCGAACGTGTACGTGCAGTTCGCTCACGCGCCGGAACTTCTCGAGCCGGAGCTCGACCTGGCCGGACACGCCCTTATCGTTCAGCACGCGCTCCAGCCGGACGAGCTTTCGCCCCACCGACTTGCGCAATTCCGGCGTAATGTCCACGCCTCTACCCGTCAGTGCGAGTCGCATGCCGGCCTCAATAGAGCATCTTGCGCTGATTGGAGGTGGGGATCTTCAATTCCTCGCGGTACTTCGCAATCGTCCGGCGGGCCAGGACCAGGCCCTCCTTCTGCAGGATGCTGACGATCTTCGAATCGCTCAACGGCTTCCTCAGGTCCTCTGCCCCGATGATCTTCCTGATCCGCTGTTTGATCGTGACCGACGACACGCTCTCGCCATAGGAACTGCTGATCCCGCTGTGGAAGAAGTATTTCATTTCGAACACGCCCTGAGGCGTGTGCATGTACTTGTTGGTGACCACCCGGCTTACCGTCGACTCATGCATGCCGATGTCGTTGGCCACATCGCGCAGGACCAACGGCCGGAGGAATTCGATCCCCTGGTCGAGAAAGTCCCGCTGGAACGTGATGATGCTGGTCGCGACCTTGTGAATCGTCTTCTGCCGCTGCTCGACCGACTTGATGAGCCACAGCGCCGAGCGGAACTTGTCCTTCACATACGCCCGTGTCTCGGCGGTGTTCTCGGCGCTCTTGTCGAGCAGCCGCCGATAGACCGGACTGATCCGCAGCTGCGGCAATCCCTCTTCGTTCAGCAACGCCACATACTGGTCCTCGACCTTGACGACGTACACGTCGGGAATCACGTAGTGGGAATCCGGCCGGTTGTACCGGCTGCCAGGCTTGGGATCAAGGTGGCGAATCAGCTCGACGTGCTCCTTGACCTCGTCGACCGTCATGCCGAGCCTCTTGGCGATCTCGGGCACCTGGTGATTCTGCAGCAGCCGCAGGTGCTCGGTCACGATCTTCTCGGCCACCACCGTGTCGTGGTCGATGTGCTGCAACTGAAGCCCGAGGCACTCCTGGAGATCACGCGCGGCGACGCCCACCGGATCGAACTGCTGCACGATCCGCAGGGCCTTCTCGACCTCCTCGACGCTCCATCCCCCCATCGTCGAGATCTCATCGACCGACGCCACGAGGTACCCGTCGTCATCGAGGTTGCCGATAATCGCGTCGCCAATCGCCCGCATCGTCTCGTCGGTCGCCTGCAGGGACAGCTGCCACTGGAGGTGATCGGCGAGCGAGAAGCTCGTCGACAACGTGTTCTCGATGGGCGGCAGCTCTTTGACTTCCTGCTGCGTCCGGGCACGGTAGCCATCGTCGAGGTAGTCGCCGAAGAAGTAGGCGTAGTCGCTGTCGTCCCAGGTGTCGGATTTCGGGGCCGCCGCCTCGGCGTCGCCCTCCGCCTTTTCGGCGGACGCGTTGTCTGACGACTGGGCGTCGTCGGACGACACCTCTTCCAGCATGGGGTTCTCGACGACTTCCTGGTTGAGGAGGTCCGCCAGCTCCAGCGTGGACATCGGCAGCAGCTTGATGGCCTGCTGCAGCGACGGCGTCAGGATCAGTTTTTGAACGAGTTTGGTGTGCAGTTTCTGCTGGAGCGACATGGCCGTCTGTACTGAAGTGTAGTCGTTCCCGCGACTGTCAGTCCAGCCGGAAATCCGTGCCCAGGTAGATCCGCCGAACTTCCTCGTCCGCGGCGAGGCTTTCGGGGGTTCCGCTCCTGAAGATCACGCCGCCGTTGACGATGTACGCGCGGTCGGTGATGCGCAGCGTCTCCCGCACGTTATGGTCAGTGATGAGCACGCCGATGCCACGTTCCTTGAGGTGGAAGATGATCTTCTGAATGTCCGAGACCGCAATCGGATCGATACCGGCAAACGGTTCGTCGAGCAGGATGAACTGCGGCGAGATGACCAGCGCCCGGGTGATCTCCACCCGCCGGCGCTCGCCGCCCGACAGCGTGTAGGCTGGCGCGTCCGCCAGGGGGGTCAGATTCAGCTCGGCCAGCAGGTCGCGAAGGCGTGCCCGCCGCTCCGCAGCCTTGAGAGGGAGCGTCTCGAGAATCGCGTAGATATTCTGCTGAACCGTGAGGCCGCGAAACACTGACGGTTCCTGCGGCAGGTACCCGATGCCCTTGCGGGCCCGGATGTACATCGGGTCGTCGGTGACGTCCCCTCCGTTGAGCAGCACCCGGCCCGAATCAGGCGCCGTGAGGCCGACCGTCATGTAGAATGTCGTCGTCTTGCCCGCGCCGTTGGGCCCCAGCAGGCCGACCACCTCGCCGGAGACGACATCGACACTCACGCCCTTGACGACCGTGCGGCCGCCGTAGGACTTCGTGAGTGCGTCAGTGCGGAGCGTCGCCATTCAGTCTTTTCGCGGTTCCCCGCACGTCTTGACACTTTTCATCTGAGTGCGGTTTTCCTCGTTCCCGTCGACGGTAATCGTATTCGAATCCCTGGAGAATTCCAATTTCCAGCCCGTGGTTTCCCGGAAGTCCGCGCAGACCTTGGCGGGCGCGCCGAGCATCAGGTACCTGCCGTCGTCGGCGAAGTACGTCAGCCGGTCGCCCGTGGCGAAGCGCGACGCATCCTGTGTGGTGACGTTCCGGTACGCCTCTACCCGTTCGAGTTCGCTGCCAGACACCTTGAGGTACATCTCTATCTTGTCGGCGCGAAGATCTCCCTGCGGTCCCGACGCGTGGGCGTTGGTCGAATACGTGGCGCGACGTTGCGCGTCCTCGTAGTGCATCGTGTCGGCCACCGCGATGCTCGACGTCCGATCCACGCGCTTGGTCCTGGGGTCGGTTTGCTCGAGCATCAGCGTCGATCGGACGTGGCCGTTCGAACTCAAGTTGCCACTGGCATCGTCGACGGTGACGGTGTCCCCGGAAATGGCCGTGTCGCCCTGCCAGAGCCGCGCATCCTTCGTATACACCGCCACATGCTTCAGGCCGTCGTACGCCAGCTGCTCGGCGGTGGCGTAGACCGGCTGATCCTGCTTCAACATCGCGGCGCGGTGCACGGTCGCGGCCGTCCCGTCGGTCGACGCCGGCACCATCACGCTTCGCACATCCTGTGTCGCGGTCACCTGGCGTTGGTCGATCGTCATCTCGATCTTCCGGGCATCAATGGTCACCTGACTGTCCGAGACCCGCGGCATCCGTCCCGTCGACTCGTCGATGCCATCCAGCTCGACGACGCCCCGCTTCACGAGATACCGCGCCGTGCCCGACGATGACCGCAGCTGGTCCTCATCAAACCGCACCGCTCCGGCGAACTTCGCCTCGTCGATATCGCCCAGCCCCGGTTGCGTGGCCAGGTCCAGCACACGCCCGGTGACCCGCCGGATGACCGGACCCGCGGCGGCCTGCCGGGTTTCGCGGAACACCACGTCGCCGACGAACTTCGCAGAAGTCAGCCCCTTGCCCGGCTCCCCCTTCGACGCCAGCGTGCCAGCGGTGATCACCCGTGCGGGCTCCTCCCTGCTGGCCGGCAGCGTGAGCGTCATGTTGTCGCGCGCCGTCAATCCGGACACCGTGCTGCCGTCTGGCGAGAGGCGGATGTCAATCCAGTTCGCCGTGATGCGGCGCCCTCCCGCCGATGCGTCCATCATATCGACGGCGGCGTTGCGCGACAGCGTCGCGCCCTGCAGCGTCCGCCCATCGTCGGCGAACTCGAGGTTCACATCGTCGGCCTGCATGCCCTTGACCGCGCCCGCCCCTTCGCCGAGACCGCTGATGCGCGAATGTCCACGCATCTCCAGGGACGTGACCCTGGCGTCGTCATCGGTCAGGTACGCCGTCGCCGCATCGCTCTCCAGCACGCGCGTGCCGCTGACCAGTCTGAATCCGCGCTCGAATCTCGCGTAGTGATCGCGTCGCGCCAGGCTGGCCGCTCCCGCATCGATGGTCGTCTGGGTGTCGTCCGTCGTCTGCGGCGCCATCTTCATCGCCGCACTCGCCAGGAACCAGATGACGTCGCGATTCTGATCGTAGGTCATCCCCGTCGACGTCCCGGACAGTCGGTTCCGCCTGAAGTAGAAGTGCCGGGGCGCCCTGAGCACGCCCTCCTTCTGATTGAACGAGGCTTCTTCGGTCTGCGCGACGAGCCCGTCGGTCGTCGTCCATTCGATGGCCCCGCGCAACACGATGTGTTCCTGGTTCGGACCAATCTCGCCTTCGTTTCCACGGAGGCGAAAGTCGCGCCCGTCGCGCTGAGGCACAAACACCCGGACGCCGGTCAATTTCTGGCGGCCGTCCTCGTAGGCGAGACTATGGTCGAACTCGACGTTCCACTTTTCTGTCTGGACGCCCAGGCTCCGGACCGTTCCCTTCGTGGCCTCGGCCACGGCCGTGCGGTCGAGGCGGCTCACATTCTGCGTATTCCCAACGGGCGGCTTCGGTCCGCGAATCGCGAAGAACAGGACGGCGGCAAAGCCCACGCCGAACACGGCGATGGCTGCGCGAAACCATTTTTGCCATCGAGTCATCGGTCGCCTCGTTCGGCTGCCCGCACATCCGCCAGCGACACTTCGATCCGGGTCGTCCCGTTGAACGTATTCTGCTCGACCGAAAACGCCACGTCCAGTGCGGCACGCGCCTGTTCGATCAGGGATGCCCGCTCGGCGCCGCGCCAGAACACGCCCCGAAGCGCCACGCCATCCTGACGCAGGCTCAGGCTCAAGTGCCGATCCTTCAGCCGGCGTGGACCATCAGCCACCACGACATCGTGCGAGTGAAACAGCGGTTTCGCGTTGCCGGCCCCGAACGGCGCCAGCGCCGACAGCGCCTCCACCAGGCCCGCATTGATCTCCGGAAACCGCAACGCCGCATCGAGCCTCAGCCGGGGACGCAGATCGTCAGGCCCGAGGCGCTCGTCGGCCCACCCGGTGACGGCCTGTCGAAACGCCTTGATCTTCCCCGACTCCATGGTCAGACCGGCGGCCGCGCGATGGCCTCCGAACTTCTCGAGATACGCAGCGTGTGCCTCGAGCGCGCCGAGCATGTCGAATCCCGGAATACTCCGGCACGACCCATGAGCGGCATCCCCCTCGATAGATATGACGATGGACGGCCGGTGAAAGACGTCGACCAGCTTCGACGCGACGATGCCGATGACGCCGCGATGCCACCCGTCCCCGGCAACCACCAGCACGGAACGGGCACCGATATCCGGGTCGCTTTCCACCAGGCGCCGCGCCTCGGCGGCGATGGCGCGCTCCTCCTGCTGACGCCGTTGGTTTTCGTGGTTGAGTTGCGAGGCCAGCTCGCGCGCCTCGACGGCCTCGCTCTCGTCAGACGCCAGCAGCAGGCGCATGGCGATATCGGGCGTGCTCATGCGGCCGGCGGCGTTGATCCGAGGCGCAATCATGAACGCCACCTGATGGCTGTCGATGGTCTTGCCTGTCAGGCCGGACGCCTCGATGAGCGCCCGCAGACCGACCTTGTTGGGACCGCGCGACAACAGTTCAAGACCGAGCTTGGCAATCACCCGGTTCTCACCGACCAGCGGGACCACATCGGCCAGTGTCCCGAGTGCGGCGATCTTGACGCATGCCGGCAGCCAGCGATCGCGCCCGGATCGCGCGCACAGCGCCTGAACCAGTTTCAGTGCGACACCGACACCCGCCAGGTTCTTGTCGGGATACGTGCACGACGGCTGTCTGGGATTGATGATCGCCACGGCAGCCGGCAACTCGTCGTCCGGTTCATGGTGATCCGTGATGATCAGGTCGACGCCCAGTTCGCGCGCCCGGCGGCCCGCGTCCGTCCCGCGGATGCCGCAATCCACCGAGACGATGAGTCGAACGCCCTCGGCGTGGAGGCGCTCGATCGCCGGTGCATTGAGACCGTAGCCGTCCCGAAGACGTTCGGGCACGAAGTGCCCCACGTCGGCGCCCAGCATTTCGAGCGTCCGGCGCAGGATGACCGTGGCGGTAATGCCGTCGACGTCGTAGTCGCCGTGAATGACGATCCGCTCCCCGTTGGCAATCGCCCGCAGCAGACGATCAACCGCCGCGCGCATGCCCTCCAGGCGAAACGGATCGTGGAGATGATCGAGTGAAGGATGGAGGAAGCGGTCAGCAGCATCCGGAGTCGTCAGACCCCGCAGGCACAGCAGCCGTGCGAGCAATGGCGCTATTCCGAGGGCCTCGCTCAACAGGCGGACCGGCGCATCCTCGCAAGAGAGCTCCTCCCAGACGTAGGACACCATCAGCGGGATCTGGAGTCCGGCTGAGTACCGGCAGCCACGGCGCCGTCCACGAAATCGACGCCAAGCCGTCCCATGCTGCGGAACTTTTCGTAGCGGCGGGCGAGCCGCTCCTCCGACGACCATCCGCTGATCTCGGCCAGCGCCCGCGCGATGGCCCCATCCAGCAGCTCGGAGGCTTGCGCGGGATTCTGATGGGCACCGCCAAGCGGCTCGGGCACGATTTCGTCGACGATACCAAGCCCGATGAGGTCCGGCGCCGTGAGCTTCAGCGCCAGGGCCGCCTCGACCTTCCGTGCCGAGTCCCGCCACAGGATGGCGGAACAGCCTTCCGGCGGAATGACGCTGTAGATGGCAAACTCCTGGATGAGGACACGGTCGCCGATCGCAATCCCCAGCGCGCCGCCGCTGCCGCCCTCGCCGCAGACCGCGATGACGATGGGCACGTCGAGCACGGCCATCTCCCGGAGGTTGTACGCAATGGCCTCGGCCACGCCACGTTCTTCGGATTCGATCCCCGGAAAGGCCGCCGGCGTGTCCACGAACACAATCACCGGCCGTCCGAACTTCTCGGCAATCCGCATCGCCCGGATCGCCTTGCGATAGCCTTCCGGCCGTGCATACCCGAAGTTGCGCGCGATCTTCTCCTTTGTCGTGCCGCCCTTTTCGTGCCCGACCACGAGCACGTGCTGGCCGTGGTACCTGGCCGACCCGCAGATGATGGCCTTGTCGTCGCCGAAACGGCGATCGCCGTGGATTTCGGTGAAGTCCGTGAAGAGGCTCTCGATGTAGTCCAGCGTGCCGGGCCGGCCGGCGTGCCGGGCCACCAGCACGCGCTGCCAGGGCGTCAGGTTCGCGAAGATCTCGGCCCGGAGGCTCTCGACGCGCCGCTTGAGCCGGTCAATCCCCTGGCCGCGGCTCTCGGTCCGCGGCATCAGGCTCAGCGCTTCGATCTCCTTCAGGAGGATCCCGACGGGCTCTTCGAATTCCAGCAGATCAACAGCCATCACACTCCCCTGCCGAGGACCCGGACGGGTCCTCCGATCTTACCGCAGCGTGACCGTGCCCGGACCGCAGATCCGCTCGAGGTCGGCCACGAGGTGATCCGAGGGCCGGACGCGCATCTGCCCCGACAGCTCGGCGCGTATCCGCAAATCCCGCTCGCCAGAGACCACGTCGATCTCGAGGGCAACCCGGCAATCGCCCTTGTGACGGCCCAGGACGTCCGACACGCTGCCCAGCACGCGCCTGTCGTTGGCCGACGCCACCAGGCGAATGACGACATGCCGGGTGACCTGCGCCCGCACGACTTCGATTGGCTGAATCTCCGAGGCGAGAATCCGCATCGTCTCGTCATCTCGATCGAACCGGCCCCGAACGAGCACGACGGCGTCATTCTGCAAGAGCGCCGCTGCCTTGCCGAACGCGTCCGGGAAGACCACCACCTCGATGGTCCCATGCGGATCGTCGAGCATGAACGCCGCCATCCGGTCGCCCTTCTTCGTCTTGAGCGGACGCAGCGCGGCCACGATTCCTCCAACCGCCACGTCTTCGGAGATACGGTGTGCCGCACCCGGGCCATCCGGCCCCTGCTCGCTATCGTCCTGGGCCGGAGGCTTCTCCTGTGCCGCAGCCAGTTCCCCGATGGTCCGAGCGCCGAAGGTCTTGAGATCGTCGGCAAAACGGTCGATCGGGTGCCCGCTCAGGTACAAGCCGAGCGCCTCCTTCTCGTAGGCCAGCTGCTGAGCATCGCTCCATGGCGACGCGGCCGGGAGCGGAACGTCGGCGTCTCCGCCTTCCTGTCCGTCGCCGCCGTCAAAGAGCTGCGTCTGCCCCTTGTCGCGATCGCGCTGATGCCGGCTGCCGTATTCGACCGCGGCATCGAGCGCCGCCATCAGGCGGGGTCTGTACACGTGCGGCCGATCGGAAGCCACCGTGCCACCAGGCCCGACCAGTGAATCGAACGCCCCCGCCTTCGCCAGACTCTCGAACACCCGCTTGTTGACGAGGCGCAGGTCGACGTCTTCACACAAACGATGCAAGGACTGAATGCGGCCCTGTTGCGCGCGAACCTGCAGCAGCGCGGCAATCGCGCCTTCGCCGACGTTTCTGACCGCGCCCAGGCCGAAGCGGACACCGGCAGGTGTCACCGTGAACGCCAGGCCGCTCGCGTTGATATCCGGAGGCAGGATGGGCACGTCCAGCTCGCGGCATTCGTGCAGGTAGGTGGCGAGCTTGGCCGTGTTCTGCGACTCGATGGTCAGCAGCGCCGCCATGAAGTGTTGAGGATGGTTTGCCTTCAGGTAGGCCGTCTGGTACGCCAAAAGCGCGTACGTCGTGGAATGCGACTTATTGAAGCCGTAGCCGGCAAACTGCTGGATGAGGTCGAAGACGCGGGCCGCCTTCTTTTCCGCGATGCCGCGGTCGATCGCCCGCTTCATGAAGGCCTCCCGCTGGGCCTCCATCAGCGCGACGCTCTTCTTCCCCATGGCCTTGCGCAGCAGGTCGGCTTCGCCCAGGCTGAACCCGGCCAGCTCGCTGGCGACCAGCATCACCTGCTCCTGATAGGCCATGACCCCGTAGGTCTCCTTCAGGATGGGCTCGAGCTGGGGCAGTTCGTACTTGATCTCGACGCGCCCGTGTTTGCGCGCGATGAAATCGTCGATCATGCCGCCTTTGATCGGGCCGGGGCGGTACAGCGCGTTCAGCGCGATCAGGTCCTCGAATCGGCGCGGCTTGGCCTTCCGCAGGATGTCGCGCATGCCCGAGCTTTCGAACTGGAAGACCCCGAGCGTCTGACCTTCGCAGAACAGATCGAACGTGCGCGTATCCTCCAGCGGCAGCGTCTCGAGATCCAACCGCTCACCCGTCGTCAAGGCGATCTGGTCCAGGGCGTCGCGGATCAACGTGAGCGTGCTCAGGCCCAGGAAGTCCATCTTCAGCAGGCCGATCCGCTCGATCTCCTTCATCCCCCACTGGGTCGTGATTTCGTCGCGCGCGCCCTTGTAGAGCGGGGCGAACTCGGTCACCGGTCGCGGCGTGATCACCACCCCCGCCGCGTGCACCGAGGCGTGCCGCGCCATGCCTTCGAGCCGCTTCGCGACGCCGAGCAGTTCCGACACCCGCGGATCGCTGCGCTCGAGGTCGCGCAGCGCCGGGTTCTCCTCGAGTGCCTTGTCCAGGGTCATGTCGAGCACCGCGGGGATCTGCTTGGCGACCCGGTCCACCTCGGCGTACGACATGTCCAGCACCCGGCCGACGTCGCGCACCACGGCCTTCGCTTTCATCGTGCCAAACGTGATGATCTGCGCAACATTCTCCCGGCCGTACTTGCGGGTCACGTACTCGATGACCTCGCCGCGCCGCCGTTCGCAGAAGTCAATGTCGATATCCGGGAGCGAGACGCGCTCCGGATTGAGGAAGCGCTCGAACAGCAGGTCGTACTGCAGCGGATCGATGTCGGTGATCTTCAAGCAATACGCCACGAGACTGCCGGCGGCCGATCCCCGGCCGGGGCCCACCGGGATGCCCTGCTCGCGGGCGTAGCGGATGAAGTCCCATACGATCAGGAAGTACCCGGGGTACTTCATCCGGTTGATGACATCGATTTCGTATTGCAGGCGGGCGCGGTAATCCTCGATCGGGTGCCTCAGCCGCCCCTGCGCCGCCAGGGCCTGCAGTCGCGGGAGACGCACGTCGAAGCCTTCCCGCACCATGTGCTCGAAGTAGCCTTCCAGCGAATACGTGTCGGGCACCTGAAAATTCGGCAGGTGCGGCCCGGCGTCGCTGAGGTCGACGTTGCACCGCTCGGCGATCTCGACGGTTCGGCGCATCGCATCCGGATAGTCGCCGAACACCGCCGCCATCTCCTCCGGGGTCTTCAGGAAGAACTGGTCGCCGAAGTACTTCAGGCGCTCCGCAGCGTTGACCGACTTGCCGGTGCCGATACAGAGCAGAACGTCGTGGGGCTTGAAATCCTCCTGCCGCAGGTAGTGAACGTCGTTGGTGCAGACCAGCGGCACGCCGATGTCGCGCGAAATCTCCCTGAGGCCCCGGTTGACGCCTGCCTGTTCGGGCAGCCCCTGGTACTGCATTTCCAGAAAGAAATTGCCCGGCCCGAGCAGGTCCCGATACGTCGCGGCCGCGCTGGTCGCACGCTGCATCTGGTCGGTCCGCAGGAAACTTGGCACCTCCCCTTTCAGACAACTGCTGAGGCCGATGATGCCTTTCGCGTGCCGGGCCAGCAGGTCCTTGTCAATTCGCGGCCGGTAGTAGAACCCTTCCGTGTAGCCAGACGAGACCAGCGCGATGAGATTGCGAAAACCCTCGTTGGTCTCGGCGAGCAGCACCAGGTGGTTTGCCGTCTCGCCGATCGTGCCGCTCTTCGTCAGCCGGCTGCCGGGCGCGACATAGACCTCGCACCCCAGAATCGGCTTGATGCCGTGGTTGCGGGCCTTGTCGTGGAACGAAATCGCCGAGAACAGGTTCCCGTGCTCGGTCACGGCCAGCGCCGGCATCCTGAATTGCTCGGCCATGCCGAGCAGTTCCTCGATGCGGCACGCCCCGTCGAGCAGCGAATACTCGGTGTGCAGGTGAAGATGAACGAACTCAGCCATGTCACTCCCACTCGCGAGTCGCCAGCCGCCGGGCTCTGGGGCTTTGACGTATTATACCGGTGTGGTTCGACCAATGACGGTGTGCCCGGCAATCCGCGCGGCTCGTGTGTCCGCGCGTGGATCAACGCGCGTGATTCTGAGCACCCTCATCGTATCGACGCTGCTGTGGGCTCCCGGTGCATATCTCGCGTTCGGCGGGCCCAAACGGCCCCAGGTGCCCGCGTTCTGGGGGCCCATTTATCCAATCTGGAACATCGCGCTTGACGGGATCCCGGTGGGTCGGCCCGCCTTCGACCGCACCAGCGTGTACGTGGGACTTCGCGACGGTCGACTGGCCGCTGTTTCCCTCACGACGGGCGGGGTGCTCTGGTCAACCAACCAGGGTGTCACCGCACCTCCCGCCGCGCTCGAGGGCCTGGTGCTCGCCGTCAAGGGTGCGACGCTCATCGGTCTCGATAGCGCCAACGGCGACGTGCGCTGGCAGCAGGCCCTGGGCGCCCCGAGCGTACTGGCTCCGACCGTCGGTCCGAATTGGATCGCCGTGATCACGACGAAGCCGGAGCTGCTCCTGCTCCAGCCAACCGACGGCCGTCTCCTGTGGCGGCAGGCACTCGCCGCCCCGGCGCGCGCCCTGCCCACCGGCGACACCGACCGCATCTTCATCGGTCTGACCAATGGCCAGGCGATGGCGCTCTCCGCGAGCAATGGCGCGGCGCAGTGGACCCGCAAGGTCGGCGGCGAACCGCTGGTGCTGACGCTCAACAGGGACAGGGTCTTTGTCGGAACGTCCGACGACTTCCTGTGCGCGCTCGTCACCGGCAGTGGAAAGCAGAAGTGGCGGTGGCGGACCGGAGGCGACGTTGGCGGCGCCGTCGCGGCCGACGACACGCGCGTGTACTTTGCGTCACTCGACAATTCGTTGGTCGCGCTCGGCAGAGCCGGTGGCGACTTGAAGTGGGAACAGCGACTGCCATCGAGGCCAGTCGGAGGCCCGGTCCTCATCGGCGATACGCTTATCCTCGCGACCGTCGCGAAAGAGTTGAAGACGTTCGCGATCGATCGCGGCACGCTGACCGAAACGGTGAGGCTGCCTGGACGCCCGCTGCACCAGCCGCACCTCGTCCCCTGGACCGGCCCGGTCCCGCCGCGCGCGATTGTGCTGACGGCTGGAGGCCAGCTCCTCGCGATGGGCCCGGTCGTCGAGCCGCCAGTGGGGCCGCTCGACCCCATGCCGGGCAATGTGATGCTGCTGCCGGAGGCGCTCGCCCCGATCGAGCCGCCGCTCGTGCGGATGCTCTACCCTCCCGGCAAGCTGCTGCTGCCGGAAACCCTGCCGCCCGCTGCCATCAGGAAGATCCCGACAAGGCGGCCTTGACGACGCGCGCCAGGCGTCCCACACCTTCCGTAATGCGATCGATCGGCGGCAGCGAGAACGACAAGCGGATGTAATGCTGCCCGGTGCCATCGACGAAGAACGCGGCACCAGCCACGTAGACGACCTTCTCTTCGGTAGCCCGCGCCAGCAGTGCCTCTCCACTCAGGTGCGTCGGCAGCGCCACCCAGAGAAAGAAACCGCCCCGAGGCTCCTGCCACGCCACCACATCCCCCAGGTGCTGCCGCATCGCCGATTCCATCGCCGTCTTCTTGTCGCGGTAGTGCGTCCGCAAACCCGGAAGGCGGGCGGCCAGCACGCCGCGCTTCCACGCCTCGAACACAATGCGCTGATCGAGCGCCCCGGTGCAGAGGTCCGCCGCCTGTTTGGCCACGTCGAGCCTGGCGACAAGCGGCTCGGGCGCCACGACCCACGCAACACGGAATCCTGGTGCCAGGGTTTTCGAGAAACTGCTCAGATACACCACGCGGCCGTCCGTATCGTCTGCCTTGATCGGCCTCGTCAGGTGCGCCTCGTTCTCGCCGAAGTAGAGTTCGCCGTACGGATCGTCCTCGATGATGAGCAGATCGTGCCGCTTCGCCAGCGCCAGCAGGCCCCGCCGCTTCTCCGGCGAAATCAACTGCCCCGTGGGATTCTGAAAATTCGGCACGACGTAGACCACGTTGGCCCGCTTGCCGGCCGTGCGCTCCCGCACGAGCACCGTCTCGAGATCGCGCAGATCAATGCCATCCGCCTCCTGCCGCACGCCGACCAGATCGGCCTGCACATCGCGAAACGCCGCAATCGCCCCGGTGTAGGCCGGCAACTCGATCAGCACGACGTCGCCCGGATCGCAGAGCACTCGCGCGAGCAGATCCAGCCCCTGCTGCGATCCGGTGGTCACCAGCACCTGGTCGGTTGTCGCCGCGATGCCCCGGCCAGCCACAATTTCCGGGAGCGCGTCCACCAACGGCCGAAATCCCTTCGTGGGGCCGTACTGCAGCGCGTTCGGATCACTCCCGCTCAGCAGCGATGATGCGATTTCCCGGAACTCAGCCCACGCGAACGCCTTCGGGTCCGGATACCCAGGCGCGAGCGAAATGATGTCTGGAATGGAGGCGGCCACCACCCCCATCCTGCGGATGGCTGAGCCCTGCATCTTCTCACCGGCGCTGGACAGATACGTGTCGTAGTTGATCATGATGGCGTCACCGTTCGAGGGGATCGAGTCGCGCTGGGTTCACATCGATGGTCTCGGGCGCCGCGGACGTATGGCGTCGGTATATGGACAGATAGGCCCCGAGCGCACTGAGCCCAAGATACTGGAACAGCAAGCCCCGGAACATCCAGGCCAGCAGTTGCAGCGGAATCACCGCGAGACCGGCGAGCGGCACAAAGGCGATCAGCCCGAGGCTGGTTGTGGCAATCAGCGACACGAACGTCGCGCCAATCACCAACCCCAGCACCACCCCCAGCACGCTGAAGATCAGGCGGGGTTCGGCCCGCAGGAAGCCAAACACCCGGCGCGCGCCGTTCCTCACGCTGCAATTCTCGACCACGATCACCGCCTGGACAAGCAGGTAGATGAAATTGACCAGCGTGATCCAGAGCACCATCGCAGCCGACAGGACCACCGCGGCAAGGGTCCAGCCGAGGCTGCTCTCGAGATTGCCTCCGTACCGCCCAAACAGGAGGCCCAGATAGGCGCCCGCCGAGAGGGCATAGACCACGCCGAGCAGCAGCGCCAGCCGAAGATAGCGCCGAAACACGCTCACACACCCGGTCTGGTAGCGTTCAATCGAGAACTTGGCCGCCGTCCAGAACGGGCGCATCAGAAGCGGCGGCTCCTCGACCGCCACGGCTTCCCGTTCACCTTGGGCGAGGATCACGACCGTCCCGCCTTTGACCAGCACCATGAAGGTCGCCCCGGCGCCGACCACCAGCGCCAGCGCGGCCAGGAATGCGGCCAGCGCGTAGGGTTCGGCCTGCAGAGCCGACGCCACATAGGCCATGCTCGTCCTCAGGCCTCCGCCCACCAGTTCGGGCAGATCCCGCCCGAGCACCAGGGCGACCAGCAGCACGCCCCCGACGACGGGCACGCTGACCAGCATCTTGAACGTGGAATCCGCCACAAAATGAATGGCAGTCAACTGCCAGTTGGCGGCGGCGATGAGCGCGCCGCGCTTGATGACGGTCTTGACCGTGACGTGTTGGATCATCGCGCGAGTCCGGACTAGCCGCGAGCGGAGGCCGCCTCCTCTTATAGCACGCTTTGCCGCGAGCCGCGCCCTCGCACGGGATCGGGCGGCCGCCTTGTCGCCAACCTCCGCCGCGGTTATGCTGCAGGGGATCAGAACGTGATGCGACTCCCGCCACCGTACCGACGCGTGCTCACATGGTTTGCGGCGCTGCAGCTGAGCGTCGCTATGGCCGGGGTCGGATGGGAAGTGCACCAGCTCGGGCGGAGCGATCGCGAGGCGATCGACCGCGTCGCTGCGGACGTCAAGACGTCGTTCGCGGCGATTGTCGCAGCGCTGGACGCGACGACCTCCGACGTCGCGCTCCGGCGCGACCTGATCAGCCGCGCAGCGACCGATCTGACCGCGAGCCGGGAACTGTTCGCGGCCCTGGCCTCCCGCGTCGATGCCGGCGCGTCGCTGACCGTCTACTCCGCCCAGAACACGCCACTCGCCTGGGCCGGACGGCCGTCCGACCAGACGTGGCTGCGCGCCCGGGTAGGCGGACCCGCGGCCGTGTTCGTCGCGCCGCGTCCCTCAGAGGCGCGCATCGTCAAGATCGAGCCGATCACTGAACAGACAGGCTTGGCGACCCGCAGAATCGGGACCATCGTGTGTGAGCGGGATCTACCCTTTGCAGCCGCCATCGGCCCGACAGCCGACGCACTCCTGTGGCCGTCGGCGTTGGTTCCCGTGCATCTGCGCCCCTGGTACGAGGGTGCCGGCGACTCGCGGCTCCCGAACGCGTTTCCGCTTGCCGCGATGTCGGGTGAACCTCTGCTGGAAGGGACGGTGCTCGCCGCGGATATCGCATCCGCGAGGGCGCGCCTGCGCCGAACGACGGGGGCAGTCGCCCTCGGTCTTTCTGCCCTGCTGTGCGGGTGGCTGGCGCTGCCGTTGATGGCGAGGTCCGCCAGGCGCCCAGCCGCAATTGTTGCCGCGGCTCGCGTCATCGGCGCCATGTTCGCAGTTGTCGGGGCCCGTGTGCTGATCCGAGTCGCAATCTGGCTGGCGGCCATCAAGCCTACGCTCGATATGACAGGGATCGGCGTTGGTGCGACGGCGCTGTACCTCGCCACGCCGGTCGATCTGCTCGCGACGGCCATGGCCATCCTGGCATTGGTCGCGATTGCCGGAGAGGCGGTGACACGTCTCCGGATCGCGTCGAGACGCCATCGTCGGGTCGTCCAGGCAGGCACCGCGTCGTTCGCGCTCTTCGTGGTTTCCCAGGCCGCTGCCGCCACCGCCGTCACCACCCTCCTTGCGAAGTACGACTCCGCGCTCCACGCGCTCGCAGAGGTTCCGGGCGTCGATCTCGTCAGCTTCTCCTTGCATCCGTGGGACCCGCGACGGCTGGCCTTATCGGTCGCAGTTCTTGGCCTTCACGCCGCGGTCGTGTGGGGAGCCGTCACGCTGCTGCGCTTCGGACTCCTGTGGTTCAACCCCGGCAGGACGCTGCTCGTCCGCAGCACCTGGATGCTCTGCTGGCTGGGACCGCTCGTCATCTGGATCGCAGCCATCAGGCTGGCTCCGGCCGGCACAGCCGGGTGGACCATCGTGCCGCCGACCCTGCTCGCGATCGTCCTCGCCTGGGGATCGGTTCGCTTCGCGCACTGGCGGCGTCGGGTCTCGCAAAGCGCATCGATGTCTGCCCTGTTTCTCGCGGTGGCGTTGCCGTCGTACGCCTTCTACCCCGCCTCATTCGTCCACGCCACCCTCGCCAGCCGCTCGGTGGTCGAAACCCGGCTTGCCCCGCAGGTGATGCGCCAGCGCGACGACCTGCAAATGCGTGTGCGCACGGCTCTGAACCAGATCGATCGGATTCCCGGCCTCGCCACATTGGCTGCCGCTCAAGCTCCACCGCGGACGGCCTCACCGCCGACAGAATCGGCATTCCTGGTGTGGTCCCAAACCGATCTGGGCGTCTATCGCCTGACCTCGGCTGTCGAGCTGTACTCCGCCGACGGCACCCTGGTCAGCCGCTTTGCCCTCAATCTGCCCGAGTACACGTCCGCCCAGCAGAAGTGGCAGGAGCCCTCGTGCGGCTGGGACTTGTTCGAGGAAGTCTCTCCCTTCGGCGCTGAAGAGCGCCGGCTCCTGCACGCCGGGCGCGGCCTGTGCGCCGATGGGCCCGCGGGCCGGCACATGGTCGGGGCAATCGTCATTCACTCGATGCTCGACTACGCTGCGTTGCCGTTTCTCAGTTCGCAGAATCCGTACGTGGAGTTCTTCCGAACCGCCAGGGACGCGGAGCCAGACAAGTCACACGCTCGGGACACCGAGTTCGCCGTCTATGGGTGGAGCCGCCGTCCTCTGTTCGAGTCCGCCTCGGGGGCGTGGACGCTTGACGACGAGACATTCGGCCGCGTCTACTTGTCCCGGATACCGTTCTGGAGCAGGCAGGTCTCCGCGGGACGGTCCTACGACGTCTATTTCTCCAACGACCGGGCGGGTATCTACGCGCTCCGCCTCCCGACTTTCGATGAATTGGGGCATCTCGTCGTTCTGGCCGAACTCGCGACGCTCGCCGGCGCGGTGTACGCGCTGTGGCTGCTGCTCGGTGCGTTCGCCAGTGCGCTGGGCCTCTCGGCAGCCGACCGCGGCCGCGATTTGTTCAACGAGATCAGGGCGAGCTTCTACCGTAAGCTCGCCATCGCCGTTGTCGCCGCCGCCGTTGTGCCGGTGTTGTTCCTCGCCGCCCTGGCCCAGAACTACATGTCGGGGCAGCTGCGCGCCGGCATTGAAGAGGCCGCCATCAGGACCGCGACCGTGGCGCAGCGCGTGGTCGAGGACTACGGCCGGCTTCAGGAACGCACCGACAGCCCTGGCCAGCCGCTGACCGACGACATCATGGTCTGGATCTCGCGGGTCATCGATCAGGATGTCAACGTCTACGACGGCGCCCTGCTGGTTGCGACCAGCGAGAGGGATCTGTTTGCGTCCGGCCTGCTGCCCACGCGTACATCGGCGAACGTCTTCCGTGCCATTGCGCTCGACCGGCGCGCGACATTTGTCGGCGAGGAACGCGCCGGGTCGTTCTCGTACCTGGTGGCTGCCGCACCTGCCCGTCTTTCGGGCCGCGACACCATCCTGACGGTTCCCCTGACGCTGCGGCAGCAGGCGATTGAGCGCGAGATCGACGACTTGAACCGACGGATCCTGCTGGCGGTGGTCTTCTTCGTCCTGCTTGGCTCAGGGCTCGGATGGTTGATGGCGGAGCGCATCGCCGATCCGGTACGCGCCCTCCAGCGGGCAACCAGGAAACTGTCACAGGGCGATCTCGATGTCCGGCTCGTGATGACCTCGTCGAACGAGCTGAGCCGCCTGGCTGACGCGTTCAATGCGATGGCCGTCGATCTCAAGCGCCACCGGGAATCGGCCGAACGCACTCACAAGCTCGAGGCCTGGGCGGACATGGCCCGCCAGGTCGCTCACGAAATCAAGAATCCGCTGACACCCATCCAGCTCTCGGCCGAACATCTGCAGCGTGTGCACCTGGATCGGGGATCGCCGCTGGGCCCGGTGGTGGAGAACTGCGTCGATTCGATCCTGACGCAGGTGCGGCTGCTTCGGCAGATTGCCGGGGACTTCTCGAGTTTCGCGTCCTCGCCCACGCCCCGGCCGGTTCAGATTACGCCGGCCGACCTGGTAGCCGAAGTGATCGCCCCCTACCGCGCGGGGCATCCTTCAGGTATCCACCTGTCGGTTGACGTACCGCCGACGCTTCCAGCCATTTCGGTGGATCGCTCGCTGGTCGGCCGGGCCCTCGCCAATGTCGTCGAGAACGCCCTTCACGCGATGCCGGGTGGCGGCTCCCTGACGATCAGCGCCCGCCTGTCTGCCGACGGTCACAGCCTCGAACTCAGTGTCCGCGACACGGGCGTCGGCATGGAGCGGTCGGCTCTCGGCCGCATCTTCGAGCCATATTTTTCCACCAAGGCGGTTGGCACCGGGCTGGGGCTCACCATCGTCAAGCGCAATGTTGAACTCCATGGCGGCACGGTCGCCATCGACAGCGAGCCCGGCGTCGGCACGGTGTTGACGCTGTCGCTGCCGATTTCCGACACACGATCCCCGAAGAAGCCGGTGGACGGCAGGAGTCTGTAGTCAGAATGGAACGAGATTCGTCGCGCCCGGAGGGCGGAAAACAGGTCCGACCCCATTTCCGCGCTACGCTGCGGGCGCAGGCGTTCTCCGGCGGCGGAGTCGTCCCCACAGCAGGCCAACCAATCCAGAAAGCAGGTACGCGTAGGAGATCACGACGAGCAACACTTCCGGGCGAACCTGGAGCGCGGCATATGCGATGGCCAGGAGACCGAGCACCTTGTACGAGCGGCGTTTGCGCAAATCGAACGTCTTGAAGCTCCTGTACCGAATGGTGGTGACCATCAGAAACGCCGGTACCAGGACAACGGCGAACGCGATCAGCGCGCTATGGGGCTGCTTGAATCCTTCAGCGTAGAAGAACACGGTCGAGGCGGGAATCGCCGCGGCCGCGGGGCAGGGCAATCCGACGAAATAGCGCTTGTCGACGGTGTGGCCCGTCTGGATATTGAACCGCGCCAGCCGAATCGCGGTCGCCGCCACGTAGATGAAGCCCGCGGCCCAGCCCAGGCGCTGGAGCGGCTCCAACCCCCACCCGAAGGCGAGCACGGCCGGCGCGACGCCAAACGAGATCACATCGGCGAGCGAGTCGAACTCGATCCCGAACGCGCTTTCCGTCTTCGTCATCCGGGCGATACGGCCGTCCAGCATGTCGAGCACGACCGCCAGTCCGATATACGGGGCGGCCCTCTCGAACTCGCCGCGAATCGCATAGAGGATGCACAGATACCCGCAGAACATGTTGCCGAGGGTGAACAGGCTCGGTAACAGGTAGACCCCGCGCCGGAGCCGCTGGCGCCCGTGGGCAGGATCACGTTTGAATGGCGAGCGGGTCGCGAACCGGTAGGACTCTTGTTCGTCGACCGTGCCGTCGTCGTTTGGCTGGTCGTCTCCCGGGTTCACCATGAGGCCACCACGGTTTCTCCACCCCGGATGCGGTCGCCCTTGCCGACCTGCAGCCGAACGTGGCGGGGCAGGAACAAATCAATGCGAGAACCGAATTTCATCAGGCCGTACCGATCGCCGGTCCGAACCTCGTCGCCGACACGGATCCGGCACACTAGTCGCCGCGCCAGCACGCCGACCACCTGCCGGCACACCACCATCTCCCCGGCGTGGTCAATCCAGACCTCGTTGCGCTCGTTGACCGACGCCGCCTCCGACCGGTAGGCAGCCAGGAAGCGGCCAGGCTTGTACTCGACCTTCGCCACTCTTCCGCCAACCGGAATCCGGTTGATGTGCACGTCAATCGGCGAAAGAAACACGCTGACCTGGGTCCAAACGCCAGGCGGGGCCGCCTCGGGATTGGCGTCACCGGCTATCAGCACCCGACCGTCAGCAGGCGCGACAATTAGGCCTTCCTGCTTGGGAACGATCCGATCGGGATCCCGGAAGAAGAACGCCATGAAGCAGGCGACCGCCGCCATTAGCGCCGCCGAAATCCAGGAACCCGGAAACCAGGAGCCCATGACGGCGAACCACGCCGCGAGCACTGCGGGGGGGAATGCGAACGGCCAGCCCGCGCGGTCAATCCTCATGGCGTGCTCATTGTACTTCGCGACGGCCCCGGCAACGCTCACCCTCCCCCAAAACGACCGCAGCCAGCGTTCGCCCTGAACGCTGGCTGCGTGGCTCAAACCTGCTCGCTCCGGGCCTCGAAAGCACCCGAAGGTGTTCTTTTCGCGAAACTAGGCCGTCAACGCCTGTGGGCCGCTCTGCCCGCGCATCCTCCGGGTGATGTCTTCCATCCTGTCTTTCAGCTGGAGCTTCCGCTTCTTGATAGTGACCTGTTCGACTTGTTCGGGTTCGGAGAGGTAGGACTTGTGCGCGAGTTCAGAAAGGCGATGTTCCAGTTCCTTGTGTTTCGTGGAAAGCTGACGGAACTCATCGTCATTCTGGAGCAAGGTGGACGTCAAGTCCGGTGCGTCTGCCGTCATACGGTTCGCCTCCTTGTATAGGGGCCGGTCAGAAGCGCGTGGGTGAGTCGGTGGAGCAACATGGGCTGGACCCCTCAGGGCCCCCGACCGCGGTTGCGACCGGGTGTCGTCAGGAGTGTACTGGCAAGTTACCACAAGGCCATGGCGCGTTCAAGTATTCGGATCTGATTCAATATTCTGGAGTTGCCTCGCGAGAACCAGGGCGTCCTCCCCCGGCTCGCTGTAGTAAGCGTGGCGCACGCCGATGGCCGCAAACCCCAGGTGCTCGTAGAGTTGCCGGGCCGCCGTGTTGCCGCTTCGCACCTCGAGCAACGCCCGGACGGCGCCCCGGTTTCGCCCGTCCCGGAGCACGTGTTCGACGAGGCACCGTCCAAAACCCCGCCCGCGGTGCCCCGCCCCGACGGCGACGTTGTTGATGTGCACTTCGTCAACCACCAACCAATACGAACAGTACCCGGCGACCCGGCACTCCGGAGTCCGCAAAACGACGATGAAGGAGATTCCGATGTTGTGGAGTTCCGCCTCGTACATCTCCCGCGACCACGGCCTGGCGAAGCTTGACCGGTCGACCTCCATCACGCCGGCCAGGTCGTCTTCGCCGCTCAGGGCTTCAACGATTGGCACGCTCATGTGCCGCTCGCCCGCTGTCGATCGCGCGCCAGTTCGACATCTGACCGGCGAACGTAGATCGGTTTGACCGCGTGCGGAGGCAACGCCTGCCCGGCTGCCGCCCGCTGTTCGGCCAGCCATCCAATTGCCGGTGCCAGCAGAGGGGTCGGAGCGACGACGCGCAGCCCCGAGCCCAGGCGTTCGGACAGGATGTCCCGGTAGGTCAGCGCCCCGTCGCCCACCCACGTCACATTTCCCCACCAGGACTCCCCCATCCAGCGCTCCAGAACGGCAGATGGCGTCGCCACCGACGGGTCGTCCAGGTACTCGAATTCCGGGAGGCCCGCCGCATCGCCAGATACGACGATTCGCAGCACCGCGGCGAACACCTCGTGACGTTGTGCATCGAGCCAGATGGCCAACGGGGCGTCGGCGGGATCCGGCTGATCCGCCCACACGGCAGCGGCCACTGCCTCGAACGCGGTTACGCCGACCACCGGCTTGCCGCTGGCAAAAGCGAGCCCCTGGATCGCAGCCAGCCCAATCCTGAGACCCGTAAACGAGCCGGGGCCGACGGCCACGGCGAACACGTCCACATCAGACACTGTCAGGCCCTGTTCGCCAAGCAGCCCGAGCAGATCGGCGGGAAGCCGTGCCGCATGCGGACCAGTGCCATCGCCGGCCCGCGCGTCCAGCACGCGCTGGTCGCGCACGATGGCGAGGCTCCCCAGGCGGGTCGTCGTGTCAAGAGCGGCCACGAGCATGGTCTGATTGTGCCCCAGCATGGCGGGGAGATGCTATATTCCAGAGACGTGTCACCCTCCGATTCATCTCCGTCACCCAAGGGCCTGGCCACCGCCAGCCCGGCGATGCGCCAGTATCTGGACGCCAAGCGCCAGTACCCCGACGCCATCGTGTTCTTCCGCATGGGTGACTTCTACGAGATGTTCTATGAGGACGCGCTGACGGCCTCCCGGGCGCTGGACCTGACGCTGACCTCCCGTTCGAAGGACGCCGAAGGCGGCAATATCCCGATGTGCGGTCTGCCCTATCACGCGGCCGAACCGTACCTGGCGCGGCTCGTGAAAAAGGGCTTTCGCGTGGCGATTTGCGAACAGGTTGAGGACCCGCGCAAGGCCAAAGGCCTCGTGCGGCGCGAGGTGGTTCGCGTGGTGTCGCCCGGGACCTTTACGGAAGCCGGCTACCTCGACGCGCGCGAATCGGCGTTCCTCCTCGCGGTGGCCCCCGCCTGGTCCGCCCCGCCCGAGGCCGCGCCGACCATCACCCAGTCACGAGGCACGGCGGGCCCTTCATCCGCCACCGTTCCGGTCACGGGCGCGGCGCTTCTGGATCTGTCGACCGGAGAGTTCATGGCGGCCGAGTACGCCGGACGGGATGGCCTTCAGCAACTCGCCGACGAGATCATGGTGCTGCGTCCTCGGGAGATCCTGCTCGCGGCGGGCGTCGATGCCGCCGCCATCCTGTCCCAGTCCGTGTTGTCGGGAGCCGCCATCACGAGGGTCGATGACTGGCTGTTCGACCACGACACCGCCCGGCGAACATTACTGGCGCAACTTCGCACGCACGCGCTCGACGGCTTCGGTCTCGAACCCCATCCGGCGGCCGTACGCGCCGCCGGCGCCCTCGTGCATCACCTTCAGGACACGCAGAAAGCCGAACTTACGCATGTCCGCAGCATCACGTTCAAGGAACAGGCGGACCGGCTCGTCCTGGATCCGTTGACCATCAAGCACCTCGAGATCACGGAGTCGCTCGACGGCGGGCGTGCCGGTTCGCTGCTGCACGAGATCGACCGGACCGTCTCCGCCATGGGGGCGCGAATGCTGCGCGCCTGGCTCCTGCGCCCGCTGGTCTCGCTGGAGCGGATCCGCGACCGGCTGGACGCGGTGGAGGATTTCGCGTTTCGCACGACCGAGAGAGGGAAGTTCCGCGACGCCCTTCACGCGGTCCACGACCTCGAACGGCTCGTGTCGCGGGCGGCCCTTGGCACGGCAGGGCCCCGCGACCTGGTCGCGCTCAAGACCTCTCTCGCGGCCATTCCCCGCCTGCGTGCGCTGCTGGATGCGTTTCAGGCTCCCGTCGTCTCCAGCCTGGTTGCACAGTTGGATGATGTGCCGGAGGTCAGGGAGGCCGTTGAACGAACGATCGTTGACGAACCGCCGGTGCTGGCTCGCGATGGCGGCTTCGTTCGCGACGGGGCCGACACAGAACTCGACCAGCTGCGCCTCATCTCGCGGTCGGGCAAGCAGGTGATCGCCGAGATGGAGGAACAGGAGCGAACGCGGACCGGCATCGCATCGCTCAAGGTGCGCTACAACCGCGTGTTCGGGTACTACATCGAAGTCTCGAAGTCGAACTTGCACGCGGTGCCGGCCGACTATCAGCGCAAACAGACGATCGCAGGCGGCGAGCGATTCGTGACGCCGGCGCTCAAGGACTACGAAGAGAAGGTCCTGGGGGCCGACGAGCGGACGCTGGAGCGGGAAATCGAGATGTTCGAGGCGCTGCGCGTCCAGGTCGCCGCCGAGGCGCCTCGCATTCAGGATGCCGCTCGAGCTGTCGCCACCCTCGACGTGCTGGCCGCGCTCGCCGACGTGGCCGCGCTCCACAACTTCGTCAAGCCTCACGTCCATGACGGCGAGGACATCACCATTGTCGATGGCCGGCACCCGGTGGTCGAGCGCTACTCGCCCGATCCGTTTGTCCCGAATGACACGGTGCTCGACGGGTCGTCCCGCCAACTGGTGATTCTGACGGGGCCGAACATGGGCGGAAAGTCCACCTACCTCAGGCAGATTGCGCTCATCAGCGTGATGGCCCAGGCCGGATCGTTTGTCCCTGCCCGCGAAGCCAAACTCGGCCTGGTGGATCGGATCTTTGCGCGCGTGGGCGCCTCGGACAACATCGCGCGCGGCCAATCGACCTTCATGGTGGAAATGCAGGAGACCGCCAACATCCTGCATTCGGCCACGTCCCGGAGCCTCGTTATCCTCGATGAGATTGGGCGCGGCACCTCGACATTCGACGGTCTGAGCATCGCGTGGGCGGTGGCGGAGCATCTGGCGACCGCCAGCCGTGCGCGTCCGAAGACCGTGTTTGCCACGCACTATCACGAACTGACCGATCTGGCCGACGCCGTGCCCGGGGTCGTCAATGCCCACGTTGCGGCCCGCGAATGGAAAGACGACATCGTCTTCCTGCGCAAGGTCGTGCCGGGCCGGTCGGACCGCAGCTACGGCATCCAGGTGGCGAGACTGGCCGGATTGCCACCCGAGGTCATTGCGAGAGCGCGCAGCATTCTCGGGGCGCTCGAGCAGGATGCGCTCGCGCGCGGCGGGCGGCCGTCGACGACCGGCGCAGGGGCGGATCCGCGCCTGCAGTTGGGCTTGTTCGAAGCCCACACCCAGGTCGATGCCCTGGCGAAGAGAGTGCGGGAGATTGACGTCGACCGTCTGACGCCACTCGAGGCGCTCACCCTCGTCGCCGACCTCAAGCGGGAACTCGAAGAGTGATGCGACGCGCTGGGCCGATCGCCGGCGTCGCGTTCGGTGTCTGGAGCGCCCGCGGCGTTGCCACCGAGCGGCCAGTGATGACCGGGGTGCGCTGGTGGGGGGCATGCGGATTCGCGATCGTCTTCGGTCTGTGGGCGGCCGAGGCACAGGGACAGACCAGATACGACGCCCGCCTTCACTTCCGCGTCATCCACACCGATCATTTCGTCATCTACTATCACCAGGGCGAGGAACGGATCGCCAACCGTCTGGCGGGTATGGTTGAGGCTGTTCGCCGGGATGTCGCCGCCCAACTGGCCCTGGACGCACCGAACCAGACCCACGTGGTTCTTGTGAATCAGACCGACGTTTCCAATGGATGGTCCACGCCCGTCCCGTACAACACCATCGAGATCGCCGCCACCCCACCGCCACTGACGTCGCTGCTCGCCAACGATGACGACTGGCTCAGGCTGGTATTCGTGCACGAATACACGCACATCGTCCAGCTGGATCGCGTGGGCGGCTGGATGCGCATCGTCCGGGGGACACTGGGCCGGAATCCGTTTTCGTTCCCGAACCTGTTCCTGCCGGCCTGGCAGGTGGAAGGCGTGGCCACTTACGCCGAAAGCGCGCTGACGGGCCGGGGACGCGTGGGTGCTGCCGAGACCCGGGCCATCCTGGACGAGATCGCCGCCGGCGGGCGGCTGATGCCGATAGACCGTGTCGGAGGCGGGCTGGTGGCCTGGCCGGGCGGAAACGCTCCGTACTTCTACGGCGGCGCGTTCAACGACTATGTGGCGAGCCGCTTCGGACCGGATAGTCTCGGCCAACTCGCACGCGCCACCGCCTCCCGCCTTCCGTTTTTCGGTGAAGGCGCCTTCACGTCCGTCGTCGGGGTTTCTTCCCGGACACTCTGGAATCAATTCCAGGCCCAGCGAGCCTCGACCTCGCCCGACACGCCGCCACCGACAGAGGTTCGGCGGCTGACCCAGGATGGGTTCATGACATCGGGCCCAAGATACTCGCCCGGGCGTGGGCCTGGTGGTCCGCGTGTCCTCTATTCGTCAGTCACGCCCGATCGATTTCCGAGCATCAAGGAGATTGCCGCCGATCGAAGCGCGGCCAGAACGGTCACCACGAGGTGCCAGGGAGAATCGCTGTCGACCGACGGGCGCTGGGTGTTCTTCGATCAGATTGAGTTCGACGGGCCGATATCGACGTTCCGCGACGTCTACGCGGCAGATCTGAACACCACCAACCTCGTGCGCCTCTCGCGCGGCCGACGCATGTCCGATCCGGAGGTGTCGCCGGATGGCACGCGCCTCGCCGTCGTGGTTCAGCGCGCGGGCGATAGCGCGCTGGCCGTCTACCGACTGTCACGGCCCAGTATGGAGGCTCCGCCGGTCCTGGAGCGTTCCGCCGTGCTGACCGTCGCAGAAACTGGATGTCACTTCGCGACACCCCGATGGTCGCCCGAACTGACACGCCTTGCGGCCGCACGACAGTGCGAGGGGCACCCACCGGAGATTGTCGTCATCGATGGCGCCACTGGAGTCGTGACACCGGCCGTCTCCGATCTTCGGTCTCGCAACATCACCCCGGCGTGGTCGCCTGATGGTCAGGCGCTCTACTTTGCGTCAGACAGGGACGGCAACCGCTTCCAGATCTTCGCCATTGTGCCTGGGACCACGTCGCCAATGGCTCCACAACCGGTGACGTTCGCAGCCGGCGGCGCCACCGCTCCCGACGTGTCGCCGGACGGACGGTCGCTCCTCTTCGTAAGCGTGACAGCCGCCGGATACGACGTCTTTGAGGCGGCGCTGACTTTTTCGCCAGCCGCGAGTGCGATACATCCAGACACGCCATCGTTCCCAGTCGATCAACGCTCGCCGTCCCCACCCGCGTCGCCCGACATCCCGGAACTGGTCAAGGGCGATCGGCCGTACTCCCCGTGGTCCACGTTATGGCCCCGGGCATGGTCCCCGGTCTTCATGACGTCGAACCAGCAGACCGACGTTGGGGCGAGGGTCGAGGGAAGCGACGTGCTGGGGCGCCACGCCTATCGGGCGACGGTGACCTGGACCATCGCCAGACTTGCAGCGGAGATGCCGATGGCGTCGTCGGCGCGGCCGAATCTTGACGTCAGCTATGTGTACGGCCGCTGGCGACAGACCGTCCTGCTGTCGGCGTCGGACACGCTCGAGTCGGTGGCGTTGATCGATCGTGTGTCAGGCCGTGTGGTTCGTGCCGACGCGCGGGATCGGCAACTGTTCGCGGGCGTGCTCGTCGCATGGCGCCGGGTGCGCCTGTCGCAGTCGTGGCTCGCGGGTGTGGCGCTCGATCACGAACGCTTTGCCAGCCCGTCTGCCATTCCTGCCCGGGACCGCAATGCGCTCCGTTCCGCCTGGACCTTGAACTCCTCGCGGTTGTACGGTTACTCCATCAGTCCGGAAGACGGGATTCGATCGACCGCGACCATTGAGCGGGTCACGCCGGCCCTCGGCGCCGATGGCTCGGCGACCTCAGCCACGGTGGACGCTCGAGCATACCTGCCCGGTGGTCCGCTCCATTCCGTGGTCGCCGTGAGGCTCGCCTCGGGGGTCAGCACGGGCGACCCTGCCGCGCGCCGCGTCTTCAGCCTTGGCGGATCCACCACCTTAACGTCGCCCTTCGATTTCGGCTATCGAGAGATCGGCATGATGCGCGGTATTCCCATCGACTCGCGGGTTGGAGCCGCCGTCGCGGTGGCCAATCTGGACTATCGATTTCCCCTCGCGAGGATCGAACGCGGATTCCGGACGTGGCCAATCTTCCTCAACAGTTTGCACGGCGCCGTCTTTGCCGACGTCGGCGCGGCCGGCGCCACGCTCGGATCCATGGGTTCGCCGCTCTTCTCAACAGGCGTCGAGATCGCGTCAGACGTCACGCTTGGGTATTCCCAGCCACTCACCGTAGCGCTTGGCGCCGCATGGGCGCACGACGCCCGTGCGGAGCACCCCAACCGGCTGGCGGTCTTCCTGCGCCTCGGGCGCGCGTTCTAGGGGGAATTGGGGTCGGCCCCCATTTCCGCGAGTACGCCTGGGAAACAGGTCCCACACCATTTCCGCCGCGATCGCAAACCACGTGAACTCACGGTATAAGATCGACTCTATGATGCCGAACCTCCCCTACCATCCCGGCCCGCCTTTCACCTTTTGCGCCATCGAGCAGGGACCCGACTCGTTCGACCGCGCGAAGGCCATCGTCCTGCCCATCCCGTTCGAGCGCACCACGTCGTTCGTCCCGGGTACCAGGAATGGGCCGCGCGAGATCATCGCCGCGTCGAGCCAGGTTGAGTTATACGACGAGGAGCTCGGGAAAGACATCTCCGAGGTCGGTATCCATACCCTTCCAGCCATGGAGCTGCCATTTGCCCGTACCGAGCAGGCGTTTGCCGAAATTCAGCGCACGGCCTCCTGGCTGGCGGCGTCGGGCAAGTTTTTTGTGGCGCTGGGAGGCGAGCACGCACTGACCGCACCGCTGGTGGCGGGCGTCGCCGGGCAGCATGCCGGACTCAGCGTCCTGCACATTGATGCTCATGCCGACCTGCGCGACAGCTACATGGGCGATCCGCACAGCCACGCGAGCGCCATGCGCCGGGTTCTCGAACACGCGCCGGCCGTCCAGGTGGCCATTCGCAATCTGTCGGCGCCGGAAGCGCAGGCACTCCCGTCGCTCAACACGACGGTTTTCTACGACTGGAATATGCGGGAAGACGCCCAGTGGATGGAGCGCGCGGTTGAGAAACTCAGCCCGAAGGTCTACGTCACCATCGACTGCGATGGTCTCGATCCCGCCATCATGCCGGCGGTTGGCACGCCGGAGCCCGGCGGATTGAGCTGGCGCGAACTGCTCGCGCTGCTCAGGCTCGTGATGGCCCGGCGCACCGTCGTCGCCTGTGATGTTGTCGAGCTCTGCCCGCTCCCAGGCGTCGTGGCGCCCAATTTCCTCGCCGCGCGCCTGGTCTACAAACTGGTGGGATATCGATTCCTGGCGGTGTGAAACCGGGCGCCTACTTGATCGTGGTCGCCGCCGGCGCGGTGTCCTGCACGTCCATCTCCCGCCGGGCGATCTGCGCGTACGGCGACTGCGGGAACTCGTCGGCCACACGGCGATATGTCTTGCGCGCCTCGTCGCCTTTTCCCGCCAACTGGTAGCCGCGCGCCAACTGCATCAGCACGCCATCGACCGGAACCTCCGGGGCCGCCTGCTGCGCCATCTCCTTGAGGGAGGCCAGTGCCGGTTCGTACTGCCCGGCCGTCAGCTGCGCATCGGCAATCCCCAGTTTCGACATCACCTGGAAGATTCCCGTCGTCTTTGCCACGACTTCGCGGTAGCGATCGATGCCCTCGGCCGTGCGTCCGACCGCCACCAGCGCCGCCGCTGCCCGGTAGCGCGCCATCACGCCGGGCTCCAGATTCGGATACGCGTCGGCGACGGCCAGCAGCCTCGGCAGCGCCGCTTCGAGCCGCGCCTTGTCGCTCGGATACGTCCCGGGCGCCTGCACCGGCGGCTTGCCCGCCTCGCCAGCCGTGGGCGGCATCACGGGAGCCTCGGCAACCACCATCGCCTCGGCCAGCGTCCGGCTGGCCGTCGACGCGGTGTTCTGGCGGACGATGACCGTCGCCACCACGCCCATTGCCACGAGGATGATGGCCAAGCCGCCGTAGATCGCGACGTGCCGGTTTGCCTCGTACCATTCCCTCACGCCGAGCAGCCACTCGGCGAATTCGTTCTCTTTCAGGTGATGCCGCTCAGTTCGCTTCATGATGCCTCAGGCTCGTTCCAGACACTGTCGACGCCCCGGCGGGGGCCGTTGGCCGGCTCCCGCCTGAATCAACCCAGTTGTTCATTATAGCGGCGAAACGGGCCGTCATAACGACTCGAATCAGGCAGCCCGGATCAGGCTTCGCGCATGAACGGATACTCGAACTCCGTCGCCGGCGCGAACGTCTCCTTGATCGTGCGCGGACTCGTCCAGCGGAGCAGGTTGAGCGGGCCGCCTGCCTTGTCGTTGGTGCCCGACCCTCTGGCGCCGCCAAACGGCTGCCGGCCGACCATCGCTCCGGTCGGCTTGTCGTTGAGGTAGAAATTGCCGGCGGCGTACCGGAGCACGCGGCACGCCTCGATGTACGCGTAGCGATCGTTGGAAAACACGGCCCCCGTGAGGGCGTACGGCGACGTCGTATCGCACAGCCTCAGCGTCTCTACGTACTTCTCGTCGTCGTAGACGTAGATGGTGAGGACTGGCCCGAAGATCTCCTCCGCCATGGTTACAAACTGGGGATTCAAGGCGTGAATGACCGTGGGTTCGACGAAGAATCCCTTCGACTTGTCGCCGCGGCCGCCCAGGATGACCTTCGCCTCGCTCGAGACCCTGGCCCGATCGATGTAGCTCATGATGTTGCTGAACGAGGCTTCGTCTATCACCGCGTTCACGAAGTTGCTGAAGTCCCGGACGTCACCCATCTTCACGCGCCCGAGCATCTCGCTCAAGAGGCGCTGCACCTCCGGCCACATCGACGCCGGGATGTACGCCCGCGAAGCGGCCGAGCACTTCTGCCCCTGATACTCGAACGCGCCGCGTACCAGGGCGGTGGCCACTTCCCGTGCGTCCGCCGAGTGGTGCACGAACACGAAACCCTTGCCCCCGGTCTCGCCGACAATGCGGGGATAACTCCTGTAGCTGTCGAGCCGGCTTGCAACTCTTCGCCACAGCGCGTTGAATGTCGCGTTCGAACCGGTGAAGTGCAGCCCGGCGAACATCGGATGCGCCAGCACCAGTTCGCCGACGAGCGCGCCCTGCCCGGGGACGAAGTTGATCACGCCCGGCGGGAAGCCGGCCTCCACGAATACCTGCATCAGCACGTAGCTCGACAGGAGCGATGTGCTCGCGGGTTTCCACACCGTCGTGTTGCCCATCAGGGCGACCGACGTATTCAGATTCGAGGCGATGGCCGTGAAGTTGAACGGGCTGACGGTGAAGACGAAGCCCTCGAGCGGCCGGTACTCCATCCGGTTCAGCTCGTCGGCCCCGGAGTGGGGTTGGTCGGAGTAGATCTGCGACGCAAAGTACACGTTGTGCCGGAGGAAGTCGACCACCTCGCACACCCCGTCGATCTCTGCCTGATAGGCGCTCTTCGCCTGGCCGAGCATCGTCGCGGCGCCAATCTTGTACCGGTAGCGGCCGGCCAGCAGCTCCGCGGCGCGCAGGATGACCGAGGCACGCTCGATCCACGACAAGGTCGCCCACGCCTCGTGGGCGGCCAGCGCGGCGTCGATCGCCAGTTGCACCTCGGCCTCGCCGGCCTGGTGACAGCGCGCGAGCACGTGACCGTGATCGCAGGGCATCACCACGTCGCGGGTCCGGCCCGTGCGGATTTCACGTCCACCGATCACGAGCGGAATGTCGACGACGGTGCTGGCCATCCGGGCCAGTTCCTGTTTCAGCAAGGCGCGGCTGGTCGAACCCGGCGCGAAATCGCTGACGGGCTCGTGGCGGGGCTCAGGAAAACTGAATACGCTGTTGTTCACGGACGTCTCCTCGACCAGGGAACCGGTTTCGAAACCCGTTCTGGCGGCCGGACAGCAGACCGCGTACGCAGGTTTCAAAGCCGTCCCCAGTGACGATAGCGCGTTTCGCGGTCGGGATGCGAGCGGTCTGAGGCCGGGGCCTTCGCACAGACCGGCGGCCAAACCGGAAATGCCTGATCATGGGCTTCGCGTACGGCGTGTCCTGAATTGGTCCATCGCGCATCCGCAAGGAGCCGTCAATGATCCCCACACCTCGGTATCCGGCGCTCTTCCAGGTAAACACACCGGTCCGACTACCATCGCATCCTCCCAGACTTTGGCGAGGAGGACGTCTGCGGTTCCTGCTTCGCGGTGCGGGACTCCCGGGTCCACGGGGATTTCGGCGGCGACGAGGCGCTGGCCCGACACGCTCCAACTGAACTACGGCAACCCGGCCCTCCAGCCGGCTATGCTCGGCGAACTGCAGCGGATCGGAGGATAGGAAGCATTGGAGGGGTCATCGCTCGCCTGCCGCTCGCGAGTTAACGTAACCCCCGCTATCAGACCCCGAGGGCGCCCAACACGAGGGCGCCCCTCCGAACAGTACCGCGCCCAGGCACAGCCTTCTCCTTCCGCCAATCTGGAGAATCGGCCTGCCCGATGCTGCGACCCCGTCAGTCGAGCATGATGAAGGCGGCGGTAAGCACGATGACGAGCACGATGACGACGAACGACCAGGTTTGCCAGCCGAGGGTGGCGAACTGCACACGTCGGGGTGTAGTCATGGCTGCCTCCAAGCTCCCTCTGCCAGGTTGGACACCGCAATGGCGAACAGGTTCCAGCTCCCCGCGACCGCGCCGCGTCACCCTGCCTGACACGCGTCACCCTGCCTGGTTGACTCGCCGGTCGGAGGGACCTACGCTTCCCACCGAGAGGCTCTGGACCCTCTCGGGCTAGCCCCTGTGGCAACCTGAACGCGACCGCATCATGGCTTCCGCCGCCAGAAGAGTGCTGTTCGTCAGCGGCTCCATCGGTCTGGGCCACGTGTCCCGGGACCTCGCCATCGCCCGTGAGCTCCGCCGGGTGCGCCCGGATGTTGACATCGCGTGGCTTGCCGCCGCGCCGGCCGACCAGTTCCTTCGGGAGGCAGGCGAACCGCTCCTGCCCGAGTGCGCGGAGATGGTCGATGAGAGCGCGATAGCGGAGGCCACCGCGCGCGGATCCCGCCTCAGCCTGATCCGCTATGGGTTCAGCGTCGCACCGAAGTGGTTGCACACGGTCGACGTGCTCGCCCGCGTCACCAGCCGTGTGCCATTCGACCTCGTGCTGGGAGACGAAGCCTACGGGGTCGTGCTCGCCTTCAAGAAGATACCGGCGCTGAAGCGGTTCCCCTTCGTGATGATCTACGACTTCGTGGGCTTCCACCCTATGACGGCGAATCCCCTCGAATGGCTCGGCGTCTGGTTCTGGAATCTCGCCTGGTCGGCTGGTGCGTCGGTCTCGTCGCCGTTCGTCGATCTCAGCCTGTTCGTCGGCGAGGAAACAGATGTCCCAGATCGCCGCTTCGGGTTGTTCCTTCCCAATCGGCGCGAGTGGGCCCGCACCCGTTACCGCTTCGTCGGGAACGTCCTGCCTTTCGATCCGGCCGCGTATGCCGACCGGTCGGCCGTACGAAGACGGCTGGGGTACGGCGACGAACCGCTGGTGGTCTGTGCCATCGGTGGCACGTCGATTGGCCGGGAGCTTCTGGAGCTCTGCGGCCGGGCGTTTCCGCTGCTCCGCAAGAGGGTCTCAAACCTCCGCATGGTCCTGGTCTGCGGACCGCGCCTCGAGCCATCCTCTCTGGATGTTCCGCCCGGCGTGGAGATGCGGGGCTTCGTCCCGGAGCTCCACGCTCACTTCGCCGCGGCCGATCTCGCCGTCGTCCAGGGCGGCGGAACCACGACGCTGGAGCTCTCCGCGCTGCGGCGGCCGTTCCTGTACCTCCCCGTCGAGGGCCATAGCGAACAGCAGATCTCTGTCGCGCAGCGGCAGCAACGACTCGGCGCCGGCGTCCGGTTGCCGTCCTGGCGCATGGCCCCGACGGCGCTGGCGGACATGATGATGACTCATCTCGCCACGGAGGTGCGCCATCCCTCCGTGCCGGCAGATGGCGCTCGGCGGGCCGCCGAGCTCGTGGCGTCGCTGATTCCACTCGCCGGGGGAGAGGCGGCGTCACGCCCCTGACGTCGCGGCTTCCGGCGCGAGGGCATCGCCATGGCAGGAACCCCGCCGCGCCGGGCCCCGCCCTGCGCTCGACGTCTGGCGCACATGACGAGAGGGCCACCTCGCGGCGGCCCTCAACCTGCGCGGCGATTCCTGGCGACTCGTTCTAGATCACACAATGCTGCTGCGCACCGCATGGCGGCGGGGCTGGGCCTGTGCCCGTTTTGAGGGTCACGGTCAACTTGAACGGCATGTGGTAGTTGCCCTGGAACGTCGCCGCGGTGTTGCCCAGTTGAGCGCGATCGCCAGGGATGACTGGCAAGAGGTCGGGATCGTAGACCTCCCCCGAGGGGAGGATGCCGTACGCACCCGTCGTCAATCCGAGCCGGATCAGATCCGTCGTCACCTGCCAGGTATCACGGCCCTGACGGTAGGCCACCACCATCTGCGTCGCACACATGTGGTCTGGCACCGTTGTTCTGATCCATCGGAACGTCCCGGGCGTGTTGGCGTAGAAGCCAATCCCGGTCGCCCGCACTTCGCCGATCTGCATGGCACCCAGTTGCCACATGATTGCGTAACCCTGAGTCTGGACGAACGTGGTGCCTGGCGAGACCGGGCCCGTTGCGGTGCAGTCTGTACTGTCGTAGATGGCGTCAGTGATTGGGTAGCTGAGCCCAAACGTTCGCTTGTTCTTGCCGGAGGTCTTCTGGAGGTTCAGCAGGACTTGGGTGCCCTGCATCTCTGCGATGACGCCGTTGACGCCGCCGACGTAGGCGCCGCTGATGTCGCCTTTGATGTTGTCGCCGGAATTGGTCGCCGGATTTGGGTCGAACTGAATGGTCGCCTGGGGATTGGCCGGCGGCGGGCCGGCGGCGGGCAATGGCACGGTCGCCATGATCAGCAGCACAGCGATGGACAGCGACACAAGACCGATGGCCAGCGCGCTACGTTTCACCGTCGTCCTCCTTTGAAGGCGCGGCCACGCGACGCCTTCCGCCATGTGGCCGACATGTCCGACTTGTCCATCACCCCCTGCGTGGGCGGCCTGTTGTCCGCCGCAAGAACGGGTATGGGAGCCGAGTGCCACCATACCGCGATACGGGGCGCGCGCGCGGCACGATGGCATGCCAATAACTCAGATCGATAGCCAGAAAGTCAGGGCGTGGAAGGAAGGAGGTCCTGCAGCAAGAGCGAGCGGGATCAACGAGCCGCGAAGATGCGGCGGTACTCGCCAGGAGACACGCCGACGTGTCGGCGGAAGGCGCGGGTCAACCCTCCATTCCCGCGGAATCCCGACGCGTACGCGGCCTCCTTGATCGGCACGTTGGCCTCCATGAGCAGTCGACACGCATGGGCCACCCGAAGCCGGACCAGGTAGGCATGCATGTGCTCACCCGCGATCAGCGTGAAGCGTCCTGTCAGGTACCTCGGATTGCACCCCAGAGCCTCGGCAACGGCAGGCAGGGACAGAGACGGCGTCTCGTAGTGCCGGTGGAGATGCGAAAGGGCACGGTCGGCCGGCGCGCGCCGGGAACCTCTACTGCGCGCTTGCCCGCGTGACCGCCCGTCGCGGCGACGGGAAGACGGCCCTGAAGCACCTCGAAACGGCTGTGGACAAGGGGTTCTCCAATGTCCTGGCCCTCGGGATCGAAGAAGACCTGGAGAAGATCTGGACAACCGCCGGGTTTCGCGCGCTGATTGAACGCGCGAAGAAGGCGGGCATCGCGGGCGCCAGATAGGCCACCAGGGTGGCGACCGCCAGGACTCCCGGCACGATGGCGTGGGGCTGTGGATCGAACAACGGAGAACTATCGCGCGCCGCTTGATCGGCGCCTGCCACGTCATATATAGTCACGTCATATATGACCACACACTTGCTTGCGCGCGAGCTGAAACGCGGGAGCACCGAGTTGCTGGTGCTGGCCCTGCTCGAGGAGCAGCCCCGACACGGTTACGACATCGCTCGCCTGATCGACGAGCGCTCGCAGGGCAGCATCACCTATCAGGTCGCCTCGCTCTACCCCACGCTCTACCGCCTCGAGAACCGCAGTCTCATCGAGGGTCGATGGGTCGAGAAGGCCGGCCAGCGGCGGCGCCGCTACTACCGGCTGCTCCCCGCAGGGCGGAAAGTGCTCGCCAGCCAGCGGAGCGTCTGGGAAGGCTTCTTCGCGGGCCTCGACCGTGTCGCCAATCTCAGGCGGGCCTAGCGCGTCTGGAGAACCAGCCATGGACTGGAATCGCATCGTTGGCGAGGCGTTCGGGCAGCGCCAGATGCCTGAAGACGACGTGATCGATGAGTTGGCTCAGCACGCCGACTCGGCCTACCAGGCCGCCCGTGCCGAGGGCAGCAGCGGGGACGAGGCCGAGCGGCGGGTACGGGAACTGCTGCGGGCATGGTCGGCAGACCCGGACGTGCTGACCCGGAGGCCCCGAAGGCCCCCGACAGTGGTGCCGCCCAAGGCGTCCGCTTCGGGCCTCGCCGGATTTCTGGGCGATCTGCGATACGCGATCCAGTTGATGCGCCGCCAGTGGACGCACACGCTGGTCGTCGTGCTCACCATGGCGCTCGGCATCGGCGCGTCGACGGTCCTCTTCAGCGTGGTCTACGGCGTGCTCCTCAAGCCCGTGCCCTGGCCAGATGCAGACCAGTTGGTTCGCCTTCTCGAGACCCGTCAAGGCAGTACCCGGCCGATGCGGTTCTTCACCAACGTGACGTTTCTCGCCTGGGCCAACAAGCCCACCACGATCGAGAGCATCGCCGGGTGGTCAACCGGCAGGATGACGTTGACCGGCACCGCCGGTGCCGAACGCCTGAATGTCGCGTGGATCACCAGTGGGTTGATGCCGCTGCTCGGCGTGCGTCCGGCGCTCGGACAGTGGTTCGACGTCGCCACCGGCGCTTCGCTCGACGAACAGCAGGTGGTCATCGACGACCGGCTCTGGCAAGAGCGTTTCGGGGGCCGCCGCGACGTACTGGGCCAGGTGCTCCGCCTGGACGGCGCCGGCTACAGGATCGTCGGCGTGCTGGCTCCCTCGTTCGGGTTCCCGACCCGTGAGACGCGCGCATGGATCCCGTTCGTCGTGAAGCCGGGCGGCCTCTCGATGTTTCAGGCCATCGCACGCTTGAAGCCGGGCGTGACGCCGGCGCAGGCTCAAGCCGAAGGGAACGCGCGCGGACGGGCAGCGCCCGATCCCGGGCTGGTCGTAGTGGCCGTGTTCGGCAGCAAGGGGCCTGTGCAGGTGTCCGTCACTCCACTGGTCGAGTCGATGACCGGCGAGGTCCGGCCGGCGTTGATCCTCTTGCTGGTGGCAGCCGGCCTGCTGCTGGCCGCAGCCACCGCCAACGTGGCCGGTCTGCAACTGGCGCGTGCGATGAACCGGCGGCGCGAGTTCGCGATTCGCGCGGCGCTTGGCGCGGGCGGCGGGCGGCTCGCCAGACAACTGCTCGTCGAGAACGCATTGGTGGGTCTGGTCGGCGGTGCCTGCGGCCTGCTGCTCGCTTCGTGGCTAGTTCGAGGCCTGCCCTCGCTGTTACCAAGCGACTTCCCTCGCGTCACCGACATCGCCATCGACTGGCGCGTCGCCGCCTTCTCCATCGGGCTGTCGCTCACCGCCAGCATCCTCTTCGGCCTCGCGCCGGCGCTGCACGCAGGGCGCATCAGGTTGGCGCCGTCGCTGGCCGAAGACGGCCTCGCCCCTGTCGGTGGCGGAACGCGCACGGCGACCGCCAGAGCCCGCCTGCTGCTGATGGCCGGGCAGGTGGCCGTCGCCGCCGTGCTGCTGATCGGGGCAGCCGTCCTGGGCCGCAGCTTTCTTGCGCTGATCTCGGCTGATCGCGGCTACGATCCGTCACACGTACTCACCGCGCGCCTGCCGCTGCCCGAGGCGACCTACACCCCTGTGCAGCGTGCCGCCATGCTGGAACGCGTGCTCGACCGATTGAAACGGGTTCCTGGGGTGACTGCGGCCGCGGTGTCCACAGGGCTGCCGCTGCTCCGGGGCGACACGCTCGCGGCGTTTACCATGCGTTCGCCTCGCGACGGCGCGACCGTGCAGGTGCATACCTCGATCAGGCACGTGAGCCCGGGATACTTCGCAGCCCTTCGCCTTCGGATTCGCGACGGGCGGGGCTTCACTGATTCGGACACGGCTGCGGCCCGAACGGTCGCCGTCGTCAACCGTACATTCGCGCGCCAGTATCTGGGTGAAGCGCCCGTCGGATCGCGTGTGCCCGCAGGATACAAACACGGGGAGACCGACGCCGAGGTCATCGGCATCGTCGACGACTTCAGCAGCGGGGCGGTCACCGACCCGGTGGCGCCGGAACTCTATCGCTGTTCACTGCAACTGTCCGACGGCTTCGACGACGATGTGCCGAGCCTGATCGTCCGCACGGCCGGCGATCCCGCGCGCCTGGTTCCCGTTCTGCGATCGATCATCGGCGGCGAGGACGCGTCTGTCGCCCTCGAGTCGGTGATGACGATGGACAATCGGCTCGCGTCGAGCCTGGCAAAGCCGCGCCTTTACGCGATCCTGCTCGCGGCGTTCGCCGTGTTTGCGCTCGCGATCGCGGGCGTCGGCCTGTTCGGTGTGTTGAGTCGCATCGTCTCGCTGCGAACCCGCGAGATCGGCGTGCGGACGGCGCTTGGCGCCGCCCCGGCAGACGTCGTTCGCCTGGTGCTGAAGCAGGCGCTGGCCGTCACGATCGGCGGGATCGCTGTCGGACTCGCGGTCGCTGCTGCGGTCGGGCGGTACGTGTCGAAGCTGCTCTACGGTGTGACGCCGTACGACGCCGTCAGCTACGGCGCCGTGTCGATCATGCTGCTGCTGGTCGTGATCGTCGCCTGCATCGTGCCGGCCAGGCGGGCGGCGAGGATCGACCCGGCTCGCGTGCTGAGGTAGGGCCAGGCCCCGGCCGAGAGCCAGGTCCTTGCGAAGCGACGCCCCTGATCCAACCTGCGTGAGTGATGATGAGTCTAATGCACGAATGCGCCGGGTCGACTGGCCTGTCTGGCGCCCGTGGCACAGATAGACTCTGAGGCATGATCGCGATGTCAGCCATCCTGCAGAACATCCGCCATGCGCTTCGCGGCTGGCGGCGTCAGCCCGTGTTCGTCGCAATCGCCGTGGTCACCCTCGCTCTGGGCGTCGGCGTCAACGTGGTCGTCTTCAGTCTGGTCGAAGCGCTGGTGCTCCGGCCACTGCCGGCGGTGGATCGGGCCGATCGCGTCGTCGTGAGCAAACGAAACCCGCTGTCTTACCAGGCCTACCAGTTGTTCGCGGCGCGCCAGCGGGCATTCGAGGGCGTAGCGGCATGGCAGCAGACCACGGCAAGTCTGTTCGCTGACGGCGGTGCCGCGCCGGTGGAGGCTCTGTTCGTCAGCAACAGCTACTTCGGCGTCCTCGGCATGCCGGCCGACCGCGGCCGCCTGCTCAGCGTGGCCGACGAGGCGCCCTCGGATCTGCTAGCCGCCGTCATTTCCGAACGTTGCTGGCGCATGCGATTCAATAGCGCCCCCGACGCGATCGGCCGCACCGTCACTATCAACAGGACACCCGTCGTCGTCGTGGGCGTGGCAGCAGCGGGGTTCGGCGGCACGGAACTTGGAACGCCCATCGACGTATTCCTGCCCGTCACCGCGTTCGATGTGGTTCGCGGCGCCGTGGGCCCAAGGGCCTGGCTGACTGACCCCGGCATTCCCTGGCTCCGCATGATCGGACGGCTGCGCCCGGGCCTTGGGGCGGAGACCGCGCAGGCAGAAGCCGATCGCGTGCTTGGCGACATCTCCCGCGAGATTCGGTCCTACAAGGAAACAACACTCGGCTTGACGACGCTCGTCGACGCCGCATTCCCTGGAATCGCACGCGACGGCGCTCGCCGGGCGCTGGTGACGCTGGTCGCCGTCGCCGCGTGCGTGCTGCTGGTCGGCTGCATCAACGTGACGCTCCTGCTGCTGGCGCGGGGCGAGCAGCGCCGGGCGGAGTTGGGCGTGCGTCTTGCCCTTGGCGCAAACGCAAGCCGCATCGTCGTGCAGCTGCTCACTGAGACGTTCCTGCTGGTTGGAGCAGGGGCCGTGGCGGCGGTCGCGCTCGCGCGTGGAGCGCTCGTTCTGCTCTCGCGGGTGCAGTTCACCGCCCAGGGGCCCATCGCTCTGACTGGTGCCTTCGATCTACGCGTGGCGGCTGCCGCGGCGCTCCTTGTTCTCGTAACCACGCTGGCATGCGGCCTGCTCCCCGCGTGGCATGCCACCCGCACCAACGTCGTGTCCCTGCTCGGACGACACTCGGAGGCGACGGCCCGCCGTCGGGGAGTCAGCCTGCGAGACGGGCTGGTGGCCCTGCAGGTGGCTGCGTCGGTCGTCCTGGTGATTGGATCGATTCTGTTCGTACGGTCACTGCGAAACCAGGAGTCGCTGCCGCCGGGTTTCGCGCCGGATGGCGTGGCGATGATGCGGGTGAACGTCCGGCTGGCCGGATACACGCCAACCGCCGGCATCGACTTCTACCGGCGCCTGCAGGAGAGGATTGCCGCGATGCCCGGCGCAGTGATGCTCGCGCGATTGGTCGCGAGCCTGCTCTACGGCGTCGAGCCGGCCGACCCCTGGGTGCTGACGCTTGCGGGCATGCTGACGTTTGCAGTCACTGCGCTGGCCGCTGCAGGACCGGCCGCCCGCGCCCTCGCAACCGCGCCGGCGTCGGCCTTGCGCGAGTAGGCCGAACGACTGCCGTTGGACAGCGACTACGAACCGGGGGTATCGTCGTGCGAAAGACGCGCTTCTGACGAGCTACTTCACGGCGGTGGGTGAACGGGACTGCCGACAGCACATCGCGTACTGCGCCGAGCGTGCCGGAGGTTTTGGCCAGGCGCGAGCCACGAAGAAGGACTGCGGCATGACGACAAGAGGCCGGGCCGGGCTGCTGCTGGTGTCGGTCGCAGTGGGTCTCTGTGCCTGCGAGCGACAATCGCCGACCGCGCCCGGGCCGGTCGGGGCGCTTTCGCAATTCCAGCTCGGCTACCGGCTGCTGGCTGTGTATCCCGACTGCTTCTGGTGCGACCCGGATTTCTATCCGATTGCGCGCGAAGGACAGGAGCAGCAGAACGCGATCAACCAGTTGGGCGCGATTCGCGCAGTCGCCGCCGAGTTCTCGGCCATCCTGGAACAGCTCAAGCTGGCCGATAGAGCCACCTACAGCGACGCCGAAACACTCTCCATCTACCGGGAACACAAGAAGCTGACTGGCGCCATTCAGATGACGCCCGTGTCCAACGGTTTCGATTTCGTGGTGCGGACGGGGCAAAGTCAAGGACTCCGCATCGAGGGCACCATCACGCCGGCCGGCAAGATCACTGAACGGAACAGACAGACCAGTTTCAACACCTGCCCCATCTGCCTCGCCAAAGGCACGCGCATCGCCACGCCCGACGGCGAGGTGCCCGTGGAGGCCATCGTGCGGGGCATGACCGTCTGGTCCGCCGACCAATCCGGCCACCGCGTTGCCGCCAGGGTCATCGACACGGCGTCGACCCCGGTGCCCGCGTCGTTCCGCATGGTCAGGCTCACGCTGAGCGATGGCCGCGCCATCGCCGCCTCACCCGGCCATCCGACGTCGGGCTGGCGTCCTCTGGGTGACTATCGAAAAGGAGAGACCCTGGACGGGGCGCTGGTGACGTCCGTTGAGCGCGTGCCCTACCCGGCCGCCGCGACCTATGACTTCCTGCCGTCGGGACCGACCGGTCAGTACTGTGCGAACGGCGTGTGGCTGAAGAGCACGCTGCCGGGACGCTGAGCGAAGCACTCCCACTCAGTCGGTCCGCAGCGCCGCGGTTGCAAAGCCGAGATGCTTGCGCAGCATGCGCACGCCGTAACGAGTATCCTGCGCGAAATCGTCCACGATCGACCGCGACGAGAGGGCCCGGACGTCTTCCTTGATGCGCGCCACGCTGCCAAGGGTGCGGCGCGCGGCGTCTGCGGCAGCTTCAGCGCCCAGGCCGCGCTCGCGCTGCTCCTCGGCCTCGATCTCGAGGTGCGTCCGCAGCTCGCGGTCGAGATCGTCGTCGCTCATGACTCCCTCGCCGCCGCCGTCATCACGCGGCCAATGGCCAGGCGCAGGCGGTCCCATTTCGACTCCGCCGACACGAGCTGTTTCCGGCCGGCTGGCGTGAACTCGTAGTACTTGCACTCGCGTTTCTGGTGCCGCAGCGTGTCCCACTTCGACGCGACCCAGCCTTTGCGCTCCAGGCGATGGAGGGCCGGGTAGACGGAGCCGTGCTCCAGTTTCAGCACTTCGTCGGTGATGTGCTGGATGTGCCTGGTGATTTCGTGGCCGTGCGCGGGCCCGAACAGGAGGGTGCGGAGGATCAGCATGTCGAGGGTAGAGATGCTACCTTCGCTGGAGTGAGGGGCTTCCCCCGGCGGGAGTCGGGCTTCGCGTTTCCGGGGTGACTCGGTCCGCGGCGAGTTGAGACGGGACCGCGATGTCGCGGTTCTAGGCCGGGCCGGCGCGACGCGTCCGGCGTCGGCCCCGTGCCGGCCCGAGTTTCTCAGGTTCCGATTCGCGGAGGGTATGGCTGCACGCGGCCGTCAGGTCGAGGCCATAGACGCGCTTGAGCTGCCCGATGCGCGCGAGACTCTCCGCGCCGAACGGCAGTTTGCCCTCGAAGGCATGCAGGACAATTCCCTCCAGCAGGCTGCCCAGCGTGAAGTCGTGGTACTCCGCCACGGCTTTCAGTACCTTGAGGATCCGCCTTTCGATGCGGATTCCTGTCTGAACGCGTTCAATTGTCTGCGACGACTCAGTGGTCATGGTTCCTCAGAAGTCAAACAGGGCGGATTGGGCGAGTCTCCCCGACACCGCGCTCTGGGCGAGGGTCAGGTACCGGCCATCGGGCTGGCGGCCCGCACGACGGAACCACCTGGCGTGTTCTTCTGAGCAGAAGAACCGGGAGTTCATTCAATAGTCATCGATGATGGTCGGGGCTTTGAAGCTGGCCCAGTCGATCTCGGGCTCGAAGATCAAGGGGGCGCATTCTTCAGTCTGGCCGGTCACATGGAGGTGATGGTCAACGGTCAGGCCGAATCGGCGGCCACAGTGTCCGCATTCGGTGTCGATCTCGACCCTCAGGTCCTCTCCGCGTAGGCGCCCTTGCACGAAGGGCGTGACGAAGGCGTCCTCAGCTCAAGCCCCCCAGGCGGCCTCGCCGGTGCTGAACGCCAGGTGGTGCGGCGTGCGGGCGCTGGTGACGGGAAACGCCCAGGACACCGCGCCGCCACCGTCGCGCACCAGAAAGAACAGGCGCGTTTCGAGCTCCGCCAGAATCGCCGTTACCTGGGGGACCGACAATGCGAGCGCTGCGGCAATACGACCTGGGCCGATCGACAGCCCCGCGTGGCGTGGCAGTTCGCGCACGACATACTCGCGGACGGCGCGGGCCGGTCCGTCGAGACGCATCTTCGCCCGCAACAGGGGCGTCCCGGTCTGCAGCCCGTCCAACCACGCGGCGGCCGGCGACGTGACGATTTCCGGACCCCGACCGAGCAGCACCTCTTCTTGCGACATCTAGGCTCCAGTGCAGTATTGTGGTATTAATATACCATGGTACTTATACACATTGCAATCGCTCTCTGGGCGGTCCTGGTGTCCGGCCCCGTACAGGCCATTCCGCCGCAGGCGGAGGCCAGCATGACCTTCGAACTCTCCGTGCCGCCAGATACAGCCCTGCCGCTGTTCGGTCCAATCCGGGAAGCTGAGTGGTCGCCAACGTGACAACCTCGTTTCATCGCGCCCTCAGGCGGCAGCAATTCCCAGGAGGGCACCGTCTTTACGATCGGATCGGAGTCCGGGCGATCAGTCTGGATCCTGAATGAATACTCCATCCCGCGCCGTTCGATTCGTTACACCGTCGTGGGGCCTGATCGCGCCACCGAGATCCTCGTTCAACTCACACCGAGGCCGGGTGGACGAAGCGAGGTACGCGTCACCGAACGCGTGACCGCGCTCAGCCGCGAGGGTGAACAGATCGTCTCCAGTTTCCGGGAGCACTTCCCGACCCAGGGGGAACACTGGCGGTCGGCCCTCGGGGCAAGTCTGCAGTCCAGATCGCGATAAGGTCGGGCGAGGAGCGGCGAAGCGTCGGACGAAAGACCCGATCTCGGTGCAGCGAGCAGCGCCGCCAATGTCTGTGGAAACAGGGTCCCCACCGTTTCACGACCAGAGGCTACCTTTCGACGTTCCGCCCCGTCACTCCGCCCGCAGCGCCACGGTCGGTGCCAGGCGCGCCGCGCGCCGCGCCGGGAAATAGCAGGCCAGCAAGGCGGACACGGCCAGCAGCACGGGCGCGATCGAGAACACCCACGGATCGAAGGGACTGACTTCGTAGAGTGCGCCGGCCAGGGCCATCCCGGTGCCGAGCGACAGCATCAGGCCTATGCTCAGGCCGACGGCCACCAGCCAGGCGCCCTCGCGCACGACCAGCCACAAGATGCCGCGCGCGGTGGCGCCGAGCGCAATGCGGATGCCGATTTCGCGCGTACGCCTCGACACGAGGTAGGCGCGCACGCCGTAGATGCCGATCACGGCCAGAATCACGGCCAGGCCGCCAAATGCGGAAAAGAGGCTGGCGCCTGTCCGCACGATGCCGGATGAGAGACTCCGATCCCGGAACTCCGCCATCGTCGACATCGCGAGAATCGGCACGCGCGTGTCGACGGCACGAATCTCCTGCCGCACGGCGCGGAGCACCGCGGCTTGGCCCTCCGGGCTGCCCGCCGCGGTACGCACGTGCAGGCTCATGGCCGAGCGGTAGTGGCGGCCGAAGGGCACGAACACATGGGGCACCGGTTGCTTGTCGAGCAGGCCGTGCCTCGTGCCCCGCACGATGCCGACCACCTCCATCGGCTCGGTGTCGGCCGCTTCGCGCCCCGGAAAGAAGATGTGCTGCCCGAGCGCGCCGCCGTCGGGAAACAGCTTCCTGGCCAACGGCTCGTCGATAACGGCCACGCGAAGCCCGTCGGCTGCCGATTCCTCGGTCTCGCCGAATCCGCGACCGTTCAGGATTGGGATCCCGAGCGTTTCGAAGTAGCCACGGCCGACGATGTAGAAGTTGGCGCCGACACCGTCAGGGCCATCGCCCCGCGACCCGCCCCCGCTGCCGTACGAAACCGAACTGCCCTCACCCGCCGCCGCACCGCCGGCGGCGCCCTGCTGCGTGTCGCCGACGCGGCGCAGGCTCCGGCCCTCGGTGAAATCGCCGAACGGCACGACCGAAGCAAAGCTCGCCGACTGCACGCCTGGCAGCGCCCGCACTCGCTCGAGCACGCGCGCGTAGAAGGCGCGGCCTCGGGCCTCGTCGAAGCCTGCCAGGCCCGTGTCGAGTGTGACGAGCAAGCTCCGGTCGAGCGAGAAGCCGGGCTCCGCGTTCGACGCGTTGATGGCGCCGCGCACGAACAAGCCCGCCGCGGTCAGCAGCGTCATCGATAAGGCAATCTGCCCGACCACCAGCGCGTGGCGGAAGTTGAACCACCGGTGCCGCGCCTGAGGGCCCGAACGTACGCCTTCCTTGATCTCGGTCACCATGTCGGTGCGCGCCAGCGCGAGCGCCGGCCCAAGGCTGAACGCGATCGTGCTGAAGACCGCCAGGCCGAGCGTGGCCGTGAGCACACGGATGTCGGGCCGGGCGTCGATCATCAGCATGATCGGCAGCATCGGATCGAGCATGGCCGTGAAGAGCCTGAGGGACCAGGAGGTCAGCACCAGACCGGCCGCGCCGCCCGCCAGTGAGAGCGCGAAGCCCTCGACGAACATCTGCCGGATCACTCTGCCGCGGCTCGCGCCGATCGCGAGGCGAATGGCGAACTCGCGACGCCGGGCGGAGGCGCGAGCCAGCAGCATGTTTGCCAGGTTCATGCAGGCAATGACGAGGACGAGAATCGACGTGCCGAGCAGCAGCGCCGACATGCTCGAGAAGTCGTCGTTCTGCGGGTTGGTTCCGACGCTGGCGCGCGAGAGCGGGCGCACCTGGATGCCGAAGTCCTTGTGCTCGCCCGGATAGGCCTCGGCCAGCCGCGCCGCCAGCGGCTTGAGCGAGGATTCAGCGGCCGCCATGGTGACGCCCGGCTTCAGGCGGCCGAACAACAACACGGACAGATTGGCGCGATCGTCGAGTCGCGTATGAGTGCCCTGGCGGAAGACGTTGCCGCCCAGCGTCTCGTACACGCCCAGCGGCAGGTAGACGGCCGCCGAGATCACGGCGCTCGGGCCGCCGAAGCCCCGCGGCGTGACACCCACGACGGTGAAGTCGCGCGCGTTGACCCGAAGCGTCGTCCCGAGCACGTGCGGGTTCGCGCCCGTCTTGCGCCAGTACTCGTCGCTCAGGATCGCCACCAGGCGCTGTGATCCCGGGGCCTCCTCTTCCGGCAGGAAGCCGCGTCCAAGAGCAGGCCGCACACCAAATGTCGAGAAGTAGTTCGCCCCGATCTGGAAGGCGAATGCGCGGCGGGTCAGATCGCCTTCTCCGATGCCAACCATGGTGGCCCCGATCGCCGTGATGTCCAGAAACGACTGGTTCTGCTCTCGGATGTCCCGATAGGTCGGGTACGAGAACTCGCGGTACTGATCGGGCCGCGAGGTGTCGTAGCTGAAGAGGCCCACGACCTCGCCCGGCTGGTCTGAACCTGGCCGCGGCCGCAGCACCAACGAGTTGACCAGCGTGAAGACCGCGGTGTTCAGACCGATCGCCAGAGCGAGGATCAGGATGGCCACCGAAGTGAAGCCTGGGTTCTTCAGGAGCAGGCGAATCGAGTGGCGCAGATCGGACAGGATTGAAGACATGCGCGCTCCAGGCTACGTGTCGGGCCGCGATTCCGTGTCGCTCTCTTCCCGTAGCGGCGAGCCCCTGTGCTCGCCCCGGGGCGGCCACCGGGGGCCGCCCCTACGACGTCACAACTCCGAATTGCGGCCTTGTATCTAACTGTCACAAACGGAGACGCAACCCAAAAGGTTCCCTGCCGCTCGCGCCAGGCCTATTCCGCGTTACTCGGTCCGCAGCGCAATCATGGGATGCACGCGCGTCGCCCGCTGCGCCGGGACCAGCACCGCGACGATCGACACGAGAGTCACCAGTGCAAACACGACCGCGTACGTCAACGGATCCCGGGCACTGACACCGAACAACGGCCTGGCAGCAACGGCTACGAGGCCATCGACGCGCAGCAGTACGCCGCCTGGGGCGTGGACTACCTCAAGGCTGCTGGCGGGCTGAACGGCGAAAGGCGCCGGTCAGGGCGCCCTTCGTGGAATCCGTTGTACATCCGCTGTACCACGACTGGTGCGAAGTGGTGCCCCTGGCCCGACTCGAACGGGCGGCCTACGGTTTAGGAAACCGTTGCTCTATCCTGCTGAGCTACAGGGGCATCAGCAACGAATCGTAACACGCGGCGGGACTTAGCGCGACCCGGTCGCGGGTAGGCTGAGGCCCGATCCGTAACATTGAGTCCGATTGGGGCTAAATTGGGGCTATCGCTGTCGAGGTCAACCGTCGTACTGCACAGATCCGATCGCGGTTTCTCGCAATGCAGCGTGAGCATGTAGAGGGACGGTGGAGCCTCCCGGCGGTTCGGAGGCCGGCGGAGAATGGCTCCAGCCCGCCGTCCGGGATGTCCCGTAGTCAAGGCGGTCGCGGTGTCAAGACCGGGCCGCGGTGGCGGCGGCTGATCGGCACCGCCGACGCGTTGGCCGCTCCAAGGCCTCCCAGGCTGATCCGACCGCGGTGTTTCGGACCGAGTGAATGGCGAGGCGCCGGTCCGAAGCCGCCGAGGCGGATTGAGGCCGACAGGAAGCGTGCTGCCTCTGGTTCATCGACCCGCGCGCTCCAGCAGCATGTCGAGTGGACTCCGCGCCGGGTTCCGCAGTTCCTTCACGACGTGTGTGTAGATCATCGTCGTCTCGACGTTTGCGTGCCAGAGGTATTCCTGGATTTGCCGGATGCCCACGCCGTTGAGCAGGAGATGCGTGGCAAAGCAATGCCGGAGCGTATGCACCGAGACCGGCTTGTGGATGCGCGCCTCCTGCGCCGCCGCCTTGACCGCCTTCTGAATCACCGAGTCGCTCAGGTGATGCCGACGTACGACACCGGCCCGCGGGTCAGTTGAGAGGGTCCGGCTCGGAAACACCCAGAACCAGCCAAGCTCCCGCCCAGCATTCGGGTACTTGCGGTCCAGGGCATCTGGCATCCACACACCGGCGAGTCCCGCCTGGCGGTCGGCCTGGTGCTGCGCCTCCGACTCGCGCAGATGAGCGCGCAGTTCGTCCCTCCCAACCTCCGCGAGCAGCGTCGATCGATCTTTGTCTCCCTTGCCGCGGCGGACAAAGACCAACCCCTGGTCGAGGTCGATGTCCTTGATCCGAAGCTCGCAGCACTCCGTCACCCGCAGCCCGCCGCCGTAGATGAGCGCCGCCATCAGGCGCGGCGTTCCCGACATCGCGCCGAGCAACGCCATCGTCTCCGGCATGCTCAGCACCACCGGCAGGCGCTCGCCCCGTTTGGCTCTCACGCCCGACGATAGACTCTCCACGTTCACACCCAGCACCTCTCGGCACAGAAACAGAATCGCGCAGAACGCCTGATTTTGGGTGCTGGCCGACACCTGGTGGCGCACCGCCAGATGAGCGAGGTAGTCGCGCACGACCTCCGAGGCCACGCGAGGATGGGGAACGCCCTGCTGTGTGGCGGCATAGTCGAGAAACCGCCGCACCCAGTCTACGTACGTGCATTCCGTTCGATAGGAATAGTGACGGGTCCTCACGCGCATCCGCAGTTGCTCCAGCGCCGCCAACGGACTCGTCGTCCCTTGCTCATCGACGACGGTGCTAGCGGGCTGCCGATGCCAGTCCGTCCGCTTCAGGAAATTGACGAAGTAGAGGCGGAGCGCCTGGTCTGCCTGACGCACCTGCCAGTCCTCGGTCCCGCCGTTCCGCTCCAGTTCCTCACAGAACCCTCGCACTTGATCCAACAGGGGCTCATCGGAGGCCGGGCGCGACAGGAACCGTCGGACCCAGCGCACGAAGTAGGGGGCTGCCGCCGATGGTGCCAGCTGCGCCTTGAGCACGAATTCGCCGAACTCCTGCAATGAAGCCTCGAGTTCACGCATGTTGCACTTCAGCCCTTGAGTCGCAAGGCGCATGCCACAATGCCTCCTCTGCGGTTCCCTTTCTTCCCGCAGCACGTTCCGCGCTGGACCGACCCGGAGCACCGCCGTTCGGCGTCAACGCAGGTTGACGGTTTGCAAACCCCGGTTGCCGCCAGCCCATGGAATGGCGCCTTCCGTCTAACTCTGGATTTCCTGGCAATTGGCGCTGGCGCAAGTTCCTAGGTCCGGCCTTCGTCGACGTCAGGAAACCTCACCGGCAGGAGGACTTGCGCCCGGACCGAATCGCCGGCATGAGGCCCGCGACTGGCGGCAGGTGCCCAAGCGCGAAGGGGCGCCCACTGGCGCTGACCGGCAATTGGTGCCATCCACCGATGGCGCGAGTCCAGGGATTGGCACCTTCCACCTATCCCTGGATTTCCGGGCAAATGGCGCTTGCGCTAATCCTCGGATGCTGCGCCGTCGAATTCAGGCAAATCGTTCGGGCAGAGGCCGTTGTGCCGGGACCAGAGTTCGACAATAATGCCCGAGACTGGTGGGTGGTGTCAGGGCACGAGCGGGAGTGCAGCGGGTGGCTGACCTGTAATTGGCGCCTGACACCCATATGAAGTTAGGCGGTGAACATGGAAACCATTCAGAAGGTCCTACGTCGTGCACACCGCGTGGCCAACGCCCGACCGATTTCGAGCTCGGCCATCGCACTCGGCGTCGGGGCGCCCGTGGTCGCCATTGCATCGCTTGCGGTGAGCGTACTCGTCAACATGTTCGTCTTCTCGCGCTTCGAGTCGGAGACAGTGGCCCGCGGCGGGTGGTTGTGGCTGCTTCTGCCGCTGATCGCTGTCACTCCGCTGTGGCTTCTCGTCTCGTGGGTGCTTCGCAGGGGTGGGTGGCGAGGCGTCGGTTCGGGTGTTGCGCTGATCATCGTATTTGCGTTGTGTGCATTACTGCTCGCTTGGGTCGAGCAATGGCTCGATCCCGGCAATGACATGACCGGTGTCGGGTGGGTGATACTCGTGGCGTTATTGGGCATGCTCGCCCCGTTCCTGTTGCTGATCGCAGGCCTGGTGGCTGCGGTTCGGCAACTGAAGTCGGGCGCCAGGACACCCGCCTAACCAGCGGCTGCAGCCGACGGCGCGGGCGCTAAGACTCGGTGACGCGCCGCGGCTGAGCCGCGATCGTTATGCCGACACGACGAATTGATCCTGATTGAATGGAACTACGCCAATGGCGTATCATAGGGCTCAATGCGATTTGTCGAGACGTCCGTATTCACGGCCGCGATTCTGCGGCACCTCGACGACGAGCACTATCGCCATCTGCAGATCGCGCTGATGCTCCGCCCGGAACAGGGCCCCGTCATCCAGGGCGCCGGGGGCTTACGCAAGGTCCGTTGGGCAACTACTGGTGCCGGCAAGCGCGGCGGGCTGAGGGTCATCTACTACTGGGCGCCAGGCGACCAGGTCTTCTACATGGTGTACGCCTACACGAAGTCCGAGCAGGGCGATTTGACACCAACGCAGGCCCGACAGCTTGGCCGCGTGGTTCGGGAGGAATTCAAATGAAGGACGCAGCGTTTCAGGAACTGCTCGCCAGCGTGCGCCAGGCGGGCCAGATTCGGCGAGGGAACCGACGGGCCTCCCGAGTAACCACGTTTGATCCAACGGACGTGCAGGCAGTTCGGGTCACACTCGGTGCTTCTCAGGCGGAATTCGCGCTAATGATCGGCGTGAGCGTGGCGACGCTACGGAACTGGGAACAGGGTCGGCGCACACCAGACGGGCCGGCCTTGGCTCTGCTGCGGGTGGCGGCACGCAATCCGAGGGCCGTGATCGAGGCGTTGCATACAGAATCGAAACGAGGAGCGGCATAACATGGCCTGCACCCGACCGGCCTCGGTGCGAGGGTGCGCGCCGGCGGGTGAGGCCTCACGTTAGACGGCTTGGCTTGATCCGACAAATGGCAAAAACTGGCGAATTTCACGTCGCGACCGTTGAGGGCAAAGTCTGGGCCTTCCTGCGCCCTTCGTGTGAGGATCCGGGAGAGGCACCACTCCATGAAGTGCTCTGGTGGGTGCTCGAGCAATTGAATCTCGGAAACTGGCACGTGACCTGCGACCACAATGGCCGCGGGACGTCCTTGATCATCGGACTATCTGCTGCGGCAGATGCTGACGACACATCGGTCGAGGAGGTTGCCGACAACACGCGACGTCGACTCTTCGTGTTGAACATCGTCGGCCTGTTCGCCAAGGGGCGCGAAGAGGGCGTGGAGCCTCAATATTCGGACACAGCCGAAGAGGTACGCATGACCGCGACGGACGCCGCGTACACGAACACCGAGTTCCACTACGCGTTCGAGCTTGTGAACGTGCTGCAACGCATTCGTGAGAACAGCTTCGTTTTCACGGCTCCGCCCATCAAGAGCATTGCGGGAAGTGACGTGGTGGCCCTTGTGAAAGAGGCGACGCGGGCCTACCTCTTCGGACTTCGGCGCTCATGCGTATCGCTATGCCGTGCGCTCATTGAAGCCGCGCTGCGCGAACGAGTGGATCTAGGAGAACTCCTGACCGAGCGGATCCAATCCAAGAATGGCGAGGTGGAATGTCTGATCAATGTCGCCGCGCGCCGACGGATTCTGACACGGAAGCTCTCGGGGCTGGCTCACGGAATAAGAATCGCGGGCAATCGAGCGCTTCATGGCGCCGAGCCGACTGATTCAGAAGCGTGGGCGGTTCTCCTGGATACGCGCGCTGTCGTCGAACTCGTTTATTCCCAATCTCCCGACGGCGGTCTAACACGCGCTGCAGCCGACGGGCGCGAGTAAACGCAATCATCGTCGTGGCGCCCGCGGCTGAGCGCTGACGTTAGACCGGCGCACAATAGTTAGGTTCGCTCCTTTGAATCGAGGAGTGGGAGCCCACAATGCAAACTGAACAGCCAATCGAGGTCTCAGTCCCCTGGTTTGGCACACGAAAGCTGGCTCGGACGCTGCTGGCGCAGCTGGCGTCCCTGGAGAGTGAGCGGGACGGTTTGCGTGCCCAACTTGATCGGCTGGGCGTCTTGTCCGTCATCGAGCTCGAGACAAGGACGAAGGAACTGGAAAAGGCCCTGGACGAGCAACAAGCGCAAATGGCTCGAAGGCGCGAGGCCGAGCGGGCAGAGATTGAAGGCCTGAAGAAGCAACTCGCGGACACGAAGAAGTGGATTGTCGAAACGGAAGACCTAGCCCTCCTCCAGGAGGCCGGCATCTATCACTACCGTCATCCGTTGACGGACGCCGTGGCGTATGAGAAGGAGCTCGAGACGATCGACTCCCAGATCAAGGCGATGACCAGAAAGGACGGCGGCGCCGTTCTCGCGGCTACCAACTGGACGGTCAACGAATCTGCTGCGGAGGGGCGCACCATGGTGCGGGACTTCTCGAAGCTGATGCTCCGGGCGTTCAATGCCGAGGCCGACAACCTTGTGCGCGGTCTGAAGCCGTACAAGTTGGATGCTGCCGTGGAGCGGCTCAGAAAGGTGGCCAGCACCATCGAGAAGCTCGGCAAAACGATGCAGATTCGGATTTCGACGCCCTACTTGAATTTGCGGGTGAGAGAGCTCGAGCTGACCGCGGACTTCCTGCAAAAACAGGCCGAGGAGAAGGAGGCTGAGCGCCTCGAGCGTGAGCGGCTCCGCGAAGAGCGGAAGGTGCAGCAGGAGATGGAGCGAGAGCGCGAGCGCCTCGAAAAGGAGAAGAAACACTACGCGAACGCGTTGGAGGCGCTGGTGGAGAAGGGTGACGAAGTTGGTGCGGCGCGACTGCGCGAACAGCTCAGCGATGTCGAGAAGGCCATCGAGGACGTCGACTACCGCGCCGCAAACATTCGAGCCGGTTACGTGTATGTGATCTCGAATATCGGATCATTCGGAGAGCAGATGGTCAAGGTCGGGCTCACCCGTCGCCTGGATCCCACCGAGCGAATCCGGGAGTTGAGTGACGCATCGGTCCCGTTCAACTTTGACATCCACGCGGTCTTCTTTTCGAAGGACGCCGTGGGTATCGAGACCGCCATGCACGAGCGTCTTGACGGCCGGCGAGTCAACACCGTCAATCGCCGTCGAGAGTTCTTTCGGGTTACACCGCTTGAGGTAAAGGCGTACTTGGCGGAACTGACCGGCGAGCTATTGCAGTTTCAGGACGTGCCTGAGGCGCTTGAATACCGCCAGTCAGTGGTGAAGCCCGAAGCCGCACGGAACGCCACTTCGTAGCGGTCTAACAGCAATTGGAGTCGACGGCGCGAAAGAGAAGAAACACGACGCGCCGCGGCTCAGTTGCAAACACTGATCGCTTCCTACCACCCTGCCAACGCGTCGGCGGTAGGGTCCCCCGGCGGTACGCGCGCCGTGGATTCGACTGGGGCTACGACTGGGGCTGCGAGGGTCCACAACCACCTCACTCGGCCCACCACCACCCAAGTCGTGAAGAAAAGAATAGGCCGGAAACACGCGATTTCCGGCCATTTCTCGAGTGCCCGATCATCTTAGGAAACCGTTGCTCTATCCTGCTGAGCTACAGGGGCATCAGCAACGAATCGTAACACGCGGCGGGACTTAGCGCGACCCGGTCGCGGCAAGAAGGAGAGTCGCGGCGCCACCCAGGCAGCTGATTGGTGCTACACTCGCGCTAATTAGACCGGCCCCCGGAGGAGGTACGTATGCGAGTTGTGATCGCAACCTTCGTCGTGGCCGCAATACTGGCTCCCGCCTGTGGCGGCAACAACGGGTCGAACCCGGCCGCCCCGACTCCCCAGACCCTCGAAGGCACGTGGCGGGCCACGAAGGCCGAGTACGTGAGCGTCGCCAGTTCCAGCAAGCGGGTCGATGTCGTCACCCAGGGCACGACAGTCGCCCTCGTCCTCGCCGGGAGCAACTACACGTTCACGCAGACCGATCCCGGAAAGTCGCCGCAGGTTCAAACTGGCACATGGTCAGCTTCTGTGGACATGATGACGTTAAGGCCGACCGGCGTCACGTGGAGCCTGCAGTTTGACATGACCTTCAGCGGCAACAGCTTGACGCTCAACGGCGCGAGCGTCGAGTTCGACTTCGCTGCCAACGGCGTCAACGAACAAGCGAAGCTCAACATGACGCTCGTGCGGTAGAGCGCAGGACCCGGGCCGCCGATCTTCCCTCAAGTCCGCCGTTCCTCGAGGGCGCATCGCTCACCTCGAGGAACATTGCACCATTATCTATGCAGCAATCTTTAGTAACGCTCGCGAGCATCTGGCCTGTACTGTGATGCCACGGTGCGCAATCGGACTGCGCTCTGTCCGCGCGTCGCCGATCGCGTGGTGTTGGTGCGTCCGGGCCGCGTTCGAGCGACGATCCGCCGTGAGGAACGCCGAGCGTGAACGGATGGGTCAGGGTTTCTGGCCCCGCCCGGGAGGTTCCGCGCGAAGCACAACGCCGGCCTGGGCGGCCAACGCCGCACCGATGCCACCACTCGCGGGGCGGCTGGCCATCGCGGGAACGGGCGGCGCGGATCCGCTCAAGGCGGCGTCAATGCCGCGGGCTATCTGGTCCGCGATCTCACCGTGCAGGCCGAGGATGTCGCCGATCTGCCGGTCGTAGCGCCCCGTCCAGAGATGCTCGTCCGATCGCCCATCGATGAGTTGAGCGACCACGCGGACGCTATTCGCACTCCGGGTGACGGATGCTTCGAGCACGAGATCCACGCCCAGTTCCCGCGCGATCGCCGGAATGGTCCCGCCCCGCTTGCCGAGGTGGCTGGCTGAGGTTCGCGAAAGCACCGCGAGCGAGCCGCGCTCCGCCAAAGACGCAGTCACGAATTCGGTGAGCGCCGGCGCGAAGAGGTCGCCCGGAGCGGCAGGCGAATAGTCGTCAATCGGCAAGACGACGATCGACAGGCGACGGCGCCCGGCGGCCTCGCTCATGCGCGCGACGCGGCCCTGGTAGATCACGGGCTCGCGTGCGAGCGAGGCCTTCTCGGGACCCTGGACTGGCGACTTATAGTTGTGGATCAGGATGATGCCCAGCAGGACCGACGCCGCCGAGCCGACGAACTGAGCCACGATCCGACCCGTAAACGAAATCCAGACCGACCGGAGCTTGGCGGCCTTGCGTTTACCTCGTTTCGCCGCCCGTTCGAGGCGCTCGGCAGCCACCGGCATCCCGCCTGGGATCAGCGCCACGCGCGGCGGACTACCACCCGCCTGTCCGGCCGCTTCAACGCCATCGTCATTGGTATTCATGGTCATGGTCCCTATATCTGCCACTCGCCTTGAGTTCGGATTGCTTCCGGCTGTTCTCTTGCGAAAAGAATGCCAACGGAAGACTCGCGAATTGAGGCCAGAATCTGGGACCACGCCTCACTATCAGCCCACGGCTTTCGCGTTGCGTAAGTCGCCTTTCTCAATACGAAAATCCGGCGGGGGAAGTAAACACCCAGTTCTCGCCCGGCGGCGAGAGCCGGCCCGACCTCAGGCTACCCGGTCCGCGCTCAGCCCTCTGCGAATACGGTAGAATCGAACCGGTGAATCTGCAAGTGCGGCGCGCTCGACTCGAACGTTGCTGGCCAACCCTCCTCGGGCTTCTCGCCTGTCTCCTCGCGGCGCCGGCTCTCAAAGCGGGCCTCGTTGGAGATGACTATTTTCACCGGATGATACTCCTCCATCGAGGCGAACTGGCGCCATTCCTCCGTCCGGTGACTGACCTGTTCACGTTTGTAAAGCAGGGTGACGGTGCGGAAGTGATGAGAGGGCTGGGATACCTGCCCTGGTGGTCCGATCCTGCGCTTCATATCTCTCTCCTTCGGCCGATAACCGCGCTGACACACATGCTGGATTACACGCTGTGGCCGGACAACTTCGTCTGGCAGCATCTCCACAGTCTCGGCTGGTTCTTTGCGGGCGTGCTTCTGGTTGCTTATCTGTACCGAACTGTTCCCGGGATGTCGATGGTGGCGGCAGGGCTTGCCGGGCTTCTGTTCGCCGTGGAGGACGCACACGCATTTCCTGCCGGCTGGCTTGCCAATCGAAATGCACTGCTCTGCCTGGTGTCCGGCGCAACCACTCTGACTTTTCACATCCGGTGGCGGTTAACAGGCCGCAGGCATTGGCTGGTCCTTGCTTTACTCGTGTTCACAGCAGGTCTGTTCTGCGGCGAAGCCACAATTGGTATCCTCGGATATCTGGCCGCGTGGCACCTGACGATGGAGCAAGACCGGCCGCGATTCCGTTCCCTGGCGGTCGTGGGCTATTACGTCGTGGTCGTCTGCCTCTGGCGGCTGCTCTACGGAACGCTGGGCTACGGCACCAGCGGTTCACTCCTGTATGTCGATCCGGGCCAGAAGCCGTTCCTGTTTCTGCAAGTGCTCGCGGAACGTTGGCCCATTCTCATCGCCGGACAGTGGCTCCAACTGCCGATCGATGTGTGGATTCTCCTTTCAAAGGAGAAGCAAATCATCTTCTCCCTGGTTTCTGCAGTTGTTGCAGCCGCGATGTTCCTGCTGTTCCGACCGGTGCTGAAGCGCCCTGTGGCCCGCTTCTGGGCGATCGGCATGGGACTATGCCTTGTTCCCGTCTGCGCTGCTTTTCCGATGGGCCGTCTCTTGATTCTGGGTGGCATTGGCGCGTTCGGTCTCCTGTCGCTGTTCGCTGAGACCTACCTGGTGTCCCCGATTGCTTCGGCCCCCTGGCGCAGGCGCGCCGCGATCACTCTGCTGGTATTCCACCTGCCGATTGCCGCCATGCTCCTGACTGTGGGAACGATCGGACTGCCGGCGTTCGGAGAGTTCTTCCTGCTTGCCACAAAGGAGAGTCCCACCGGCCCGGAAATTACTCAACAAACGTTCATCTATGTCAACGGGAACGATTTCCCGGTCTTCTACGGCCGCGTCGTTTCTATCGTCAACGGAGCCCAGTCGCCCCGGCGGGTTGCGCAGCTTGCTTCGATGTTCAATGGCAACCGGATCTATCGCACGGACCTCAGCACGGTGGTCATCACTCCCGACAATGGGTTCTTCGCTGCACCTCTAGACCGTCTACTCGTGAGCGAAAACCGTTTCCGTCAAGGGATTCGCATAGACCGCCCCGATTACCAGGCCGAGGTCCTCAGCATCACTCAGGATGGCCGCCCCGCCGTTGTCTCTTTCCGTTTTCATCGTCCGCTGGAACATTCATCCCTCCGGTGGCTTTGCTGGAAGGATGGCCGTCTGCAGGAGTTCCCTCTTCCGAAAGTTGGAGAGTCGATTCTGCTTCCAGAATTCAAGCTGGAGTTCTGAAGGCTGAAGGGCGCCAGAAGACAATTGGTGTCACGATCTTCGCGGATCAACCCGTGCGGCGGATTGCAACGAACGCCAGGGCGCACAATCCGCCCAGCTTCGCGAACGCACCGATCGGACGGTCGCGACTCACGATGGAGCAGTACCATGCGCCGAGGCGCTGGAACTGCGCGAGTGAATGGAACCCGAACTGTCCTGCCTCGATTGCACCCGGCGGACGAAAAGAGCATGATTTCCAAGTCACCAGCGACGCCACTCGCGCTGGCAACGGTGGCGCCGATCGGGCAATGCCGCCGGACTGGACTTCGCTGAGATTCTGCCGGCTCGTTTTCGGGCAGACTCTGACCAGTTCGTTCCTGCTAGATGGAGAAGCCGTGCCATCCGACCGAA
>Ga0315278_10000068_pt1 | contig 83233 bp, 117 predicted proteins | sample YL17G06_0_MG_FD_203880 | JGI IMG/M metagenome (GOLD analysis project Ga0315278, IMG submission 203880) | Sediment microbial communities from Yellowstone Lake, YNP, Wyoming, USA - YL17G06_0 | ecosystem: Environmental > Aquatic > Freshwater > Lake > Sediment | place: USA: Wyoming | collected... | reverse complement strand
TGGAGCCGGAAGATTTTTTAATATGCCAGTAGACTGGCTTGCTGATAAAGGTTTGGTAGTTACAGCACCAAACGGTGGACATGTTACTGTGTGCCGCAGCCAGTCTGGAGTATAACACTTAGAAAAATTAGGAGAGTAAAATGCAGATAGGTCTCGCTTCTAGAACAACCCGGGTAATAGCCGGTCAAACAGACGTAATAATTGCACCTGAGACTGTGGGTGGTACTACGGTTGGAAGAGCCATCGTTGTTCACGGAATTTTATGTGAAAACGCTGGTGGTACAAACATTACTTTTACGTTTGAACAGGCAGGTACTTCTACAGTCTTGTTTACTATCGCTGTACCAGCAAGAAATTCGTTTTTTATGCCCCAAATTTGGATTGCAGATGCAGGGCTTCAAGTAACAACTCCTGTGGGAGCAACATGCACTGTTTTTCATAGTCACGCAGGAAGTTAAAAACTGTCGTGGACGAGTGAAAGCACTCCTCGGAACCACAATGCCTGGCAGGTTCCGAAATCAGAAGTAACTATTCATGAAGAGACGGCTGCTGTTGAAGACCTGAATATTTATCCTGAGAATCTTTCTCTTTTACCGACATTAATCCAGCATGGTCAAATACACTGGCAGATTCAAAGCGTCAACTTCAATACAGATTGGGTACAAGATCACAGCTTTTATGCTGACTCTGGTAGTTGGATTAGTGGATTTTATGCGGTTACAGGTGGTTGGCTTGATGGGTTTTATGCTGTCTTGGGAGGGTGGCTTCGCGATTACGGCTTCTACCCTGCTCCGGGTAACTGGGTTGGAGAGTTTTATCCCCCTCTCTCACAAGGCTGGCTTGATGGGTTCTATGCGTCAGTTGGAGGATGGATACTTGGTCTTCCTACAGCAGTCGCAGGGTGGATTGATGGGTTTTATGTAACGTCAGGGGGTTGGTACCCTGGTGGTGAGCAAGCATAATGGCGCATGACAGCGATTCACATTATGGATTTTACGCGCCGTGGCCTCTTTTTGGTAAACGGTTTTCTGCCCAGTTAGGAGAAATCCGTCAAGACACAGAGGCTCTTCACCCCATTGTTCGTTACTCAGCTACCTATGATAAAGATCCGGATGGACCCAAAGAGAGTAGACTTCGCGGTTGGGAGTACGGAGATAGAACTAAGCATAACCGCTTTAGAACAATTTCAGATACAGATAATCAATGGAAACTTCAAGCTAATACAGGCACAGAACAGGAGCCTTTCTGGCAAACTGCGCTGGCTATGGGTGAAGATCTTTCTATCACTAATTTCTATATTCCATCAAGTATAAGAGTAACAACCACTAATAATACTCCAGATATCCAATCAGATACCTTAATTTTCGATCGGACTAACTTTTATATTACGTCTGATTCGCATGGTTATCCTATTGTTAATTTGTTAAGTTCAGCATCTAGTGGGACTGGCTCTCCTTTAGCTACAGATGATGCAGTTAACGAATACCTAAATATTACTCGTCTTAGCTTTAGTGATGCAGGCTTTTATCTAAGTAGAGGATCTTCTGGTCAGCCTGTAGTTAACTCATTAAATACTAGCAGCACAGGTATCAGCAGCGTTACTTTTACAGATGGGGTTAAACTATTTACTGATGATAGCCTTCATTTTAATAGAGATTCTTTCTATTTAACTCCGGCTAAGTCAAGTGGTAATCCTATAGTAAACTTTAAAGGTGCTACTGGTGCTACAGGGCCTCCTGGGCCTCCTGGGTCTTCAGCAGCTATCGTATTTACAGATGGGGTTAAACTATTTACTGATGATAACATTCACTTTAATAGATCTTCTTTTTATCTAACTCCGGATTCTAGTGGTAATCCTGTATTAAACTTTAAAGAAGCTATTATATCTAATCCTAAGATACAAAAAGGTGCTACTTGGGTAGGAAGTCCTGTGTCTGCTACTGCTGCTGGATTAATACATGCTTATGTCCCTGAAGCAATGACTATTACTGGTGTACAAATTCTTACTGAAGGAGGACCGGGAAACTGCTTTGTGGATATCTGGGTAGATTCATATAATAATTTTCCGCCTACCGTAGCGGATAAGATTGTGGCATCTGATCCTCCAACTATTACTAGTGGTATCAAATATAGCTCTCAGGCTTTAGTTGGATGGAGTAAAGCTGTTCCTGCTAATTCTGTTATTACTTTTAATCTTTTTTCATCCGATACCTTCACGTTAGTAACTTGTACTTTAACTTTAGAAAAAACATAAGGAAGATATTATGGCTACAGCTACTTGGTCCGCCCCCCTAAAACACGCTGATACCGCATCATTTCGAGCGTGGGGTTCACTAATTCATGATAAGCTTGCTGCTATTGGCACAATTCAACAGACGGCTGATACTGGTCAAATTGATTGGGCTACAGTAGCCTATAGTGCAACTCTTTCTACATCAATTGGGTATGAAATATGGTTTTTAAATGACTCTCTTTCTGGAACTGCTCCTCTCTATATTAGGCTAGATTATGGCACTGGCCCCAATGCTACTAGACCTTGGTTTAGAGTAACTACAGGTACTAGTACGAATGGGGCTGGAACTTTGACAGGTGTAGTTACAGCTATTCATACTTCTTGTGGGAATGGTGCGTTAGTAAGTGATACCATTAACTATACTTCATACCTCTGTGTAGCCGAAGGGTTTATTTCCTTTGTTGGATGGTATGGGGTTGCTTCCGCAGGACTTGGATATATGGGTTTTATTATTCAAAGAACATCAAACAGTACTGGAGTTTTTAATGGTGAAGGCATACATATAACTTATCATTGTGGAACATCCATTGTAACTACTGTAGTCGGAATCCAGACTGTAGGGTATACGGCAGCTCATGCTTATAATCTCGTTGCTACAGTTCCTCCTGTTTTTGTTCCTCATGGTGAAACAGCTACGTCGATTGCTACAGTTCCTCAGATGTATTTAGGTTGGGGGCATTTTCCTGCTATGATGCCTCTTCTTGGAATAGGGGGAGTTTTGATCTCTGAAATTTCAGATTTTTCAACATTTTCTGCTACAATTCTTGGAGGGGCATCTCGTACATATATGAGTTTTGGTAGAGGTTTAGGCACTGGTGTTGATACAGTAACCCCATCACTATGGGGTATGACCACATTATGGGAGTAATTTAATATGGCTATTCAGGCTCCGGAATTTTTTAGTGTAAATAGTTTAGGTTCTGAAGTTATTATTAGTTTAGCTGGGAATGTTGCTAATGGTGCGGGCAGAACATTTTCTGTACCTATAATTACGACCACAATGACACAAGGAGTCGCGGCTGGGACGATAGGGTATCCGGTTGGATAAAAGTTTAGATTAAACTAAACATTCTAAAATAGTGATAATTTAATAGGACTGTATTATTTAAAAGGAGAGGGAGAGAAAAATGGCTAAAGACGGCAAAGAAGACTATTCGGCTGAGGCTAATTCGACAATTCGACGTTGGCAAAAGTATAAGGACGATGCTGAGCAGGACTACGAGTCTGCTCGTCAAGGTCTTTACACATTCTTTGAGAAGGTCGTGTCTAATGATAAAATTCGGATGAAGCTTGAAGCTGAGCTAAAGGAAGTCCGTCGGTCGGGCGGTAGGCTGGGCGTAAACAATGAGTCTGGTTATAACCTCGTCAAAGACGACTATGATCCGCTCGTTGATGGTGGCGACTTTACCTCGGATTCAGAGACTTGGAAGGATGACGAGTAATGGGTATTTTCGGGGGGAAAACCGACCTTGAGCTGATGGTAGAGCCGTATAAGATGCAGATTGAAATGCTAAAAGAGCATATTGATAGGTTGGAAAAACAGAATAAGTCGCTTTTGGAGGCTGTCATGGCCTCTAAGTCTCCGGACGCTTATCGAGAAATGAAGGCTGATGAAGCAGCCTTGGCGAACTTCAAAGAGGTATCGCCAGAAGAAAACCGTAAGCGCGAGCTGGAGTATGAAGTTAAGAGGAAGTGGTTAGAGGCTATTGAGGCACCTACCTTCAACTCATTTGAGGAATTTGAGTCCTTTCTACAAAGACAAAATCCTCCTTCGGAAGCTGTACTAGAGTCAGAGCCCTTGCACCCTAATAACTCGGAGAGCTAGCACTTATGGCAAAGCAACCCCCGCAGACGCCCTCCGATGACGGTAAGTCGCCGAATACTTGGCGCAAAGGGCACCTAGGTAGAATCGATTTAATCCCGCATGGCGATCCTCGGGTTGCCACGGCAATCAATGAATATGGGGATTTCGTAGACACAAACCGTTCATCGTCTCGGTGGGCGGCCACAATCCAGTGGATTGAAAATATCTTGTTTGGGGCTGGGCGTCAATATATTGACGATATTCTTTCTAGCCGCATCAACTACAATAGTAACTCGTCTGAGGCTTCCGTTGTTCAAGATACCCTTGATAACGTTCCGCGTCCCGTAAACGATCTTCTAGGCAGATACATTGAAACCAACATTGCTCTCTTTACGGAGAACAAACCCATGCCTAGGGTGTCCGCAAAGAGCGATAGTCTTAACGATCAGAAGGCAGCCGACCTGTCTGAGCTAACTCTAGAGTATCTATGGGAAGCTTTGGATATGCCGGAGAAGAATAGAGAGATCTGTCGCCTTATGCTCTATTGTGGAACCGCGTTCAAGGAGATCGCTTGGGATGATTCAGTTCCTCGGCACATGAGCGTTCCGCAGACAGAAACTTCTCCTTACAGCTTTGTAAGAGATCCGGTTTCAGGGGCTCCGATCAAAGTGCCCGTCGCTCGTCAGGTTCAGTCGATGGATTCTAAAGGCGAGCCTAAGATGCAGGATCAGGTTGAATATGGGGATGTCTCCGCTAGAATCGTCTCGCCCTTTGAGATTCACGTTCCCAATACTCACTACTGGGAAGATATCGATTGGGTCATGCGGGAATATTACACTCCGATTGATAGCTTGAAATCGAAGTATGAGATTGCTGCCAAGCGTCGAAAGAACGTTTTCAAGAAGAGTAATGGGTGGTTCCTTGAAAATCTGGATAAGGTATTCTCAGAAAACGTAACACGTCTTCCGCTTTGGTGGTGGGAGCGCCTGACTACCTTGGTTGAAGGCCCTGGTCAGTCTTTGTATATTGGCTCTCCGGAACAGTGGGACGGATACTGTGTAGTCCGAATTTTTGATCGCAAGCCGAGTGACCGTTGGCCGAAGGGTAGGACAGTCATTACAGCAGGAAACCAGCTTCTTTATGATTCACCGATGGACAGAGGCGCACGCGCATACGATCCGCGTTGGCCCAACCGTTGGCACCCTTACGTTAGGTACCGCTGGGAACCGATGCCCGGTTCTATCTGGGGCAGGAGCCTCGTTTCTAAACTCCTTCCTAAGCTAAAGCGCGTAAATGCCATCGATACGACTATGATTATGTGGCGGCGTACTATTCCGATGAGCGCCTGGATTGCACCTAAAGGCTCACATCCGCAGAAGGATTTGTGGTCTGGGAAGCCGGGACTAATCTGGGAATATGACCCGAGACAGACGGCTGGCATGGCTCCGGAGGTTATTCACCCCCCGGCGTATCCCGAAGCTGCGCTTCGCGAGAGAGAGCAGCAGCTTCAGGAAATGGAGTTCATCGCTGGTACGGAGCAGGTTCTACGAGGCGAACGCCCTCAAGGTGTTAACTCGGCAGCGGCTTTGGACATGTTGCGTAAGCAAGCACTATCATCACGCTCCGCGTGTCTACAGGCGTGGGATGAATCTCTGGAAAGAGAAGGCTCTGCACTTCTTCAAGAAGTTATCCGAAATGTTCGTATTGACCCGCGCTATCTAGAGCGGATCAAGATTTTGGCTCGTGAGAAGATGAGTTCTTTGACGATCCACCAGTTCTCTGGTGAGGATCTTAGCGATAACGTAGGAGTTCGAATCGATACGGCTTCAATGGCGCTTCTATCTAAGGAAGCTCGGGAAGCAAAGACGATTGAATTCTTGCAGTATGCAGGCAATCTAATGCAACTACCGTTTGGGCTGCAACAGGCAGTTCTAGACCGTTTGGGCATTGAATACTCGCTACAACCTCAGGGTCTTGATGTGGAAAGAGTTCGCCGAATGATTACTTGGATCAAGGCAGGCGACTTTACTCGCGTAATCCCGCAGCCTGAGGATGATCCGTTTGTTGCCTTCGAACTGTTGACACAGGAAACCAAGAAGGACAGTTGGTGGGATATGCGCCCCGACTCACAGCAGATGATCCACGCATTGATGGACAAGTACAAGATGATGATTGAGTTTAGACAGATGCAGCAGATGCAAATGCAGGCTCAAGAGGTACAGGCCCAAGGCGGACAGGTGCCGGGACAGCCTCCTCCGCAGCAGCCAGGAAAAGGTAAGTAATGTCAATACCTTCGTGGGCGTCTCAAATCCTTCCTATAGGGGCTTTAGCTGTAAGTGCTATTGTGGGATATACTCGTTTATCTGAGCACGTTAATCAACTGGAAAACACTGTGAACGTGCAAGCAAGCGAGATTGCGTCTCTTGAAACAGAGAAGATTGCTATATCTCAATTACTTGTTAAGGTAGATTGGGCAACATGGAGAGCAGACGAAGCTAAGAAAGTAGCGGACCTTCTCCTACAAAAGCAGCTTTCAGAGGGATGTAATGGCAAGCGTTAGAGAGAAAATACGCAAGCAAAAGATGCACCCCGATGAGAAGGAACATGTGGATGGCGTCATGGAGGGCTTCCTCCGCGCACCGTCTGCCCAACCCGACTCGGCCGAATCTCTCAAGATCCTTGAGGCTAACAAAGACAAAAACTTTGTCAAGAGGCTATTGGCTCCGAGTTCTTGGCCTTCGATCCAAGCAGATTCTCCTCAAGGTAGAGAACACGGACTTAAGAAGGGTGAGTACGCATCCCATCAAATGGGTTGGGGTGAAGGGCCTGGGGGCAAGAAGATCGTGTACCCCAACATTGTACACACCCCCACGGGTGGAATGCAGTGGCTTAAGCCCCGAGAAGCCCAAAAGTATGCTATCAAAAACAAGGAGTTTATCTCCTTTGACAAGCCGCAGGACGCTGACTGGTTCTCACAGAGATACAAGGCAGGAGTAAACTCTAGTCCTCCGACTTGGCGTGACGAAAAGAAGGCATGGAAGAAATGAAGTACACAATAGGCGACGCCTGGGCAATCCTCAAAAACCGGAAATCTGGCAACAAGGCAGATGCAATGGGAATGCTCAAGAGTATCAAGCCCGACGAGGGGAAGATGCTTAACCGGCAACAGGGCCGGGTGCGTGCGCGTATTAAGAAAACAGCCTATCGACTTGGTGATAGACCTGATAAAAGGTGGTCAGTCTAATGGCAGCACCGGACTACAAAAAACAAAGAGTTGCGGCGCGTGAAGAGTTTGTTAAGGGTGTCGAAAAGTCCAACGTAAGGAACCTTGTACCTGCAAAGCTCATTGCTAGTCAGGCTCCTAGCAAGTCTCGAAGTAAAGCACTTAGTAAGCTCATACAGTCTCATCCTGTTATTCCTGCAATTCGTAGTATAGAAGGCAAGGTAACTAGAGGGCTCCCCGGAGAGACCCACTACGACGTTATTCAGCGTGAGGCTAAGGCGAGAGGCATTAGCACAAAGAAGTTTGATAAAGTAGATGCACTAATAGATGAATATTTCAAGCCTAAGAAGGGTGGGGACGCTGGAGAGTTTAATGAGCAAACCGGCTTCTCGGACACCAAAACAGGCGAATATCTAACTCGTGAAGAGGCTGCGGCAAAGACAAAAGCTCCGGTTGGTGAGTCTATGCGGATTCACAAAGAAGCAACAAGGCTCCCGTTGGCTGAAAGACTTGCTACGGCAAGGAGAGGTGCAGAGCCCTCAGCAGCCGCAGAACTGTTGTCTAAACGCAAGCAAACAGGTAGAATTTTGAGTGGTCTAAATACTCGTATTGCCAATGCTTCCAGCACCCCTGGTCTCCTAGGAAAGCTTTTAAACAGGAGAGGGGTCGTCAGGTCCATTGCTCGTAAAAGCCGGTATCTAGGGCTAGCCCTGGCTGCTGGGGACGCCATTAAGAACCTCTACGACGTGTCACAGGAGTAGTAGTTGCCATTTTTCTAAGAAAAGGTGATAATAGGGTATGAACGTCGGAAGCAATAATCCTACCGCAAACAAAACAGCAGCCGCTCTTAAGCTCAATAAGGAGCAGGCGTTGCGCGAGAAGTTTAAAGATAACCCCTTTAATCTAAATGCGGTAAATGAAGCCCTTAGTACGCAAGATGCAGGTTCCCGCTCGAAGGCGTCTGTAGGATGGGGCCGTCGCCCCGCTATTCACCCGTGGGCTTTCCAAGGGCGGCCCAAGACAATTCGAGGAACACCTGCTAGGTATGAGGGAGAAGACAAAGAGTCTAGAGCCAGATCGACTGCCGGGAGTCTAATACGGGCCACTCCCCAGATGCACCAAGAACAGCTTCAGGGGCCGCGTATTTCTCATATAGGCAATCAAAGCGCGACTGTTGCTACAACGATGCTAGCGGGCCTTGCGACTGGACAGTCGAAAACAGGCACGATATTTCAGCAACCGAATTTCAAATCAAGAGCGAGGGCACTAGGGAGGCCGTTAGGGTATGGGACCGTCTATAAGTTCATCTAACGAGGGCATGATTTTGTTTCTGGACGATGCTGCGGAGAGGGCCGCTAAGTTCTGTGAAAAATTGAATAGTGCGGAACAAAGCAGAACGATCTGGTGCAAGTCAGCAGAAGAAGCCATCATTACGATTAGGGATTATCATGATCGCCTAACGCTGATGTTCCTTGACCACGATCTGGGTGTTGGAGAGCAGAACTTCAAAAGCCCTGAGAGTGGGATGGAAGTAATAAGATACCTTGAAAAAAATCTCCTAGTTACCAAATCACTCCTCCATAATAAATGTCGTATTGTGATCCACTCGTGGAATCCTCCCGCCGCTAGGATTATGTTAGAACGTTTAAGAAACCTAGGTTTTTCGACGAACTATACCCCATTCGGGATGTAAGGAGGAGGAAATGAGTCTGTACCAAGTTAAGAAGGCGTGTGGTAGTGGGTACATGTACCTCGCTACTGTCTATTCTCAACACCCCCAAGGAATTCATGTTGCCTTTGAAGATGCTGCTAGAGCGGCGGCATGGTTTATTGGAATGGGGATTACCATCTTTTGTCCAATCGCACACACTCACCCTATTGCTATTCATGGAGATATTGACCCTAGAGATCATGCTATTTGGATTCCTTTGGATAAGCCTTTCATGCACTTGGCAGCGGGGCTAATCGTACTAAGGATGCCGGGTTGGGAGAATTCTCAGGGCATTAAAATCGAAATAGAAGAGTTTGAAAAGCAGAAGAAGCCTATCTTTTATTTCGATTGGCCTTTACCTTAATTAAACAATTCAGAATAGTGATAATTTAATAGGACTATTATTAGGAGACTTTTAGTGGAAGCAGCGAAGGCCCCCATGACTACTCGCCAAAAAGCTAAAAAGCTGGGAACGGCGCTGGGCATATCAGGGGTTGAAGCCGCAAGTTCTGCCTTGTTAGCCCGCGAGTCTTCTAAAGAAAAAAGAATGAAGTCGGCTTCTGATCTAGTTGAAATGTCAAAAGCAGGATTATCCGGTAAGAGCGAATTAGGCCGAGTTTCGATGGGCCTGCCCCCCACAATGGGAGAAGAGGGCATCCCCATGAAATCAGCAATGGATTTTGCTAAAAGTCCTTATAAGCCCTCTCTAGGCACCGAAGACATTGCTTCGGTGAAATCTGAAATGGGCCAAGAAGTTGATGCGGGTCTTGGCCGATTTGATCGAACCAGACAGACTGCCTCGGGCAGTGCCGCTGGTGAGCTGGACAAAAGAAAGCGAAAGCTTGGATGGAAAAGTGGACAACGTAACCCGGAACTTTACCCTAAAGGGGGGGCCGCCGGGGCAGAGGATTTTAGTTCAAGCCTTCTCGGGCAACTTAACAAGTCGAAACCTCCGCTACGTGGCGGAAAGTATGAATCATAAAGGAAACTAATTATGGCAACACTAAGAGAAAAAGTAGCCGGTGGACCGCTTGGCAAGAAATCTCCGATGAGGATTATTGTTGGAACCCCTAGCACCGAAAAGCCTATTGGTCCCGAAGGCAAGACCTTAACTCCCGCTCAACATCCGCCTCCGGCTAAGTATGTAGGACCGACGGCCGCAGAGAGGATGGCAAAGACCGCTGCTGATAGAGCGAAGATCTCTAAGTATTGGGCAGATAGAAATGCTGCCGCTAATGCAAAGATGGGTGGAAAGTAACTGTGTCAACAGCCGAAAGCTCTGAATCGACGCCCAAGAAGAAGAAGGGCATGCTCGGCGACATGTCCGAACGCTTGGGAATTGGTACAGGGTCGGATATGATTGCCCCCAGGCTTCGGCAAGCGGTTCAGCAAATGGGGCCAATTGGACTTCCTTTTGCAGCTAACATTGCCCTGGAGCAGCGCAAAGCAGAAGGCCAAACAGGAAACCTCGCATCCAGCCCCTCGGTTACGGCGACCGCTAAAATGACTGGGCGCACGAGAGAGCAAGTAGTTTCAGGAGCAGGAAGGTAACTATGGCACTACTAGATAGGTCACCTACGCAGGAAAACAAGGTTCATCTTTCGGATACACTGTTTCCTACGCACACTCCTGTTCCGTTTGGAGGCGACGGAGAAGCACCTCCGTCAATGGCGGCTACTCTTGCTGCAAGGTTTTTCAACAAGTTTACCCGACGGATCAAGCCGATTATGAAGGTGCGCGATGCGATGGATAACGTCTATAGCAAAGGTTATTTTGAAAATCATTATCGAGATGCTGATAAGGATCTCAAGAAACTTCTAGATAAAGAAGCTAGAGTCGCACATAGCCTATTGATTTCAAAGGAAGATCCTCCTTGTTGTGATGATGGCGAAGAAGAGGGTAATGGTGGAGTTGTGGTAAATATCAACTTAAGCGGACTCCTTAATAAAGGAGCTTAAATGGCTGCATTTACACTTTCAGATGAGCAGGTTGATCGCCTAAATGGGTGGCCGAGAAACGACCCTAACTTTAGATCTACGTTTCCTTATGCACCCTCTAATGGAACAGGTTTCGGAGATTACTTAAAAGGATTGGAGGATGCAGCTATGGCCGCACCGCAAGCCCTACAACTAGATGAAGTAAGTACTTACACTTATATTGGAGAAGCACCTCCCGGATCTGCTACGTCTGCTGCGGTTTGGAGAATTAAACGGATGGACGAGTCTAGCACAAACCCGGATTTGGTCATTAAGTGGGCGAGTGGAAACAATAACTATGATAAGATCTGGGATAACAGATTGTCATTAACCTACCTCTAGCGTTCGTGCTGGGAGAGAATCAACCTTATGTCTGCTCTATTAGAGGTATACGATCAAGTTTGGGTCTATCTTGCCGCACACCCGATAGATGGGACTTCAGCCGGTTTTGTCACATATGCTAAATCTCTAGGATATCTAACAGCAGATATCAATGCTGTTTCTGCCCTTCTATATTCGGAACTTATTACGCGAATGGTAATTAAGATTGCGACTTTTGAAGCAGTCCGTGCTGCATTTCAGGGCTCAACGGAAGCGCAACGTTTACGAGTAGTTAGAGACATTCGCGCTGTCTTTATAAATGGCCCATTTAAGCTAGACAGATTAACTACTGATTTAAACAATGTTAATGCAATTTTAACAACAATAACTCGTCAACTCACTAGTTCAGTAGTTGCCAGATCTACTATTAATTCTACCTTTCCTCCATCTCAAATTAAGACAGACACTTTGGTTATATTTGATCTTGGTGTAGTATCTCTTAATAGTCAAAAAACTAGATATATGCAATTAGCGGAGTCCATCTCGGAAGAGATTGCTAATCTATGAGTTACGAGATTGAAGTTAGAGATGGTACCGGAGGCTTCCAATCAAAATCAGGGGCAACTCTTGGCCCGCAGATGACTGCTCCGGATACCATTACAGTATCCGCTAACTTTTCCGGAGGAGGAATTTTTGAAGTTGGAGATGTAATAAAGGTTTCTGGAAAAGTTCAACCGGCAAATAACGGCATCTTTACTGTGGCTTCAATAACTACTGGAACTCGAATTTTTAAGATTGCCGAAGGTGGACTTAAAACTGAAGGTTTGAATGCTAATGGAGTTTGTCTCTGGTATAACAGCGAATCAACTACATTACAAGCGGCTAGAACAATTACCAATTTTTATGGTGGAAGTATTATTGATTGTAGTGGCACTACTCCTGCTACATTCCAAACAAATAGTGTGCGGAGAGGAGACACTGCATTCGTTCTAGGTGCAGGATTTTATCTATCAGGACTGTATAGAGTTGAAGAGGTAATTTCTGAGAGACAAATTCGAGTAGCTGGAGCTTCTAAAGGAAAGACAAAACTTAAGAAAAGAACAGGTGCGGGCACATGTGAAGTAAAGGGTGGTTCTTATCTCTGTACCATAACCGATGAAGCAACACCCTCTTGGCTTGGTTTACAAACCAATGCAAAAGGCCCAGATTCTTCAGTAGGTTCAGATTATGTTACTATTCGAAGTTTGGGAAATAGACTAACCTTAATTACAACATCGGGGCTTAGAACTATCAATATAGCGCACACAACAAATGTCGCTTCGAACTGGGTTTCAGAGCGTGAAGTAGTCGTTGCTGATCGAGCAGATGCGGCTCAATGTTTTATTAACTATGGAACTGGTAATTCCCCCGGAGATTTGATTCGTCTTGGACGTGCAGGATCAGACAGATATGGAGCAGATTTTGGATCATTCTGGTTTGGGTGGTCTCCATCTTGCGTCGCGCAAGCCCCTGGCCCTGCGGATGGGCTGTCTTGCTCTTTATATTTGTCTGCTATGTCATCAATCCAAGCAACTGGACAGCAAACACTAGCATCTGGTAATCAAGGGAGTATGATTGCGAGTTTGGTTGACGGAATGTCTTTAGTAGCCCCAGGTGGTAGTTCTCCTGTGACTGGAGCGGTGTTTACAGGAGTTGTTGAAAGTAACATTAACCGTCCTACATCCGCGGGCATTCGTATTCTTGGCACCTCTCCGGCAGGGTATGATAATGCTCTTTTTACTTCTTCCAGTACATCTCCTCCTGCTATCGGGTATGTTACAGGAGGGGTTGTGGGATACATCCAAGGATTCCTAGGAGCTGAGGATCTTCCGCTTCCGTATTTTGGAGTTTTGAACGGAACTCTAACAGTTTTGAATCCCCGTTTCCCTTATCGTGCTTCTGATCTTTTTGATATTGGCGCGGACACTGGGCTTGGGTATGTTTCATACACTTGGGCTCCTCGCTTTGTAGAACGAGGATCGGGAGTTCCTATCCCTATTCAAAATCTGAAAATTTCAGTGTATTCCGTTGATGAACTTACTTTAGTTGAAACTCCACTAACGGGCTCGCCATTTACAACAGATGCTACAGGACGAATTCCTCCCACAGATCCCGGCGCGATCCTTGTTGGATCTGGGCTTGATCTAATTAGGTCATTCTCGACTTCCGATGGCGCTACACAATTTTTCTTTGACTATTCACATAGAGTCGTTGTAGAAGGTGCAGGCTATAGACGTATGGACTCTTATTTCTCTATGCACTCTGCAAAAATTGACTTTGACTTTCCGGTAGATATCCTTCGAACAGATTATGAAGGAGAGTTGTCCACATGAGATACGCTACTAAAGCGATGGGAGAAACGACAAATCTTCTTGGAAAATTTACTGCGGGTCGTACCCCTTCTCAGATTCAAATCATTTTGATTAATATCGAGACGGCTGCACTTGAGATACTTAATACCCCAAACTGTACTGAGATGACCGCTTCTACTATTGGAATTCGATCAACCTATAAGTGGAGCACGGCCAACATCACTACACAGCCGACTGTTCTAACTGAGTACCATTATATCATGACGGATACCCTCACCGGACAAGTACAAGATGGCAAGATTGTTCTTGGCGGTCATCCCGATCAAATAGCTATTTCTCGTTATGAATCAGCGGTTCATATCGATACTACAGGTGCGGGAGTGGCTCTTCCTACCCCTGGGGTATTCTCATTTCCTGTTGGGACACCCGGCGTTCCTGTAGATAACGTTTCTGATGCCTATGCAATTGCTGTTTATCTGGGATTGAGGGACTACCATATTAACGGAGCGATTACCGTTACGACAACTCATACAAATTGGAGATTTGCAGGAGAAGAACCTAGGCAAGATATTGTTACCATAACATCTGGAGCTTCGGTTTCGGATTCTTCCTTTGAACGCATTGGAATTAGAGGAGACCTTACCGGAACGATTTCTGCATCAGAAAGCCTAATTGGAACAACATCTGGAACTACGACTGGCATAGATGGTGTATTTACTGATTGTGGATTTTCTGGGACAATTAAGATAGCTAATGGGGGCCTATTCCGTGGATTGCGTGCTAACTTCCTAGATCTTACGGGTACTATCATTGACTTCAATTCTCCAACAATCAGTCCTACGCAGTTCGTTGCAATGACAGCAGGAAACTTTAATATTCGCAATGCTAATGCAAGAGTGCTTATTGGAGTTGTAATGCAGGGCGGATTCTTATCTAATGAGGCAAATACTTTTCCCGGTCCAATTCAGTATTTGTTTGGAATAGGAGAAAGGACTGCTGATGATGCTGTATACATTTTAGATGCAGATTACTTAGTTCGGGGGTCACGAATTGATATCAATACTAGCTCTGTGTCTGGTGCGACGTGGGACGAGATTCTTGCAAGCCATACCACGAGCGGGACATTCGGATGGTTTACGCAAAAGTTACTTACGGTAGCTAAGTTCCTCGGACTCAAATAAAAAGGTGATAATTGGTAAGGAGGAGGAATTGTGGACTTAGGGGCATATAAGTTTTTGGGTCTAAAGTAATGAAACTTAATATTGGAAGTAGTTGTGCAAACGGTCGATACAGAGAAAAAGAATGGGTTAATTTAGATCTCTTTAAAAGTAAAGGGGTTAATGTCATAGGATCAGGGTTCTACCTTCCTTTTAAGGATAGCTCATTTGATGAAATTCATTCTATTCACGTATTGGAGCATTTAACAAGAGACAAGTTTCCTGTGATGTTAAAAGAGATTGTTAGAGTCATTAAACTCGAATGTCCGGTTTATATTGAAGTTCCAGATTTTGAAGAGATTATAACTCTTTTGCATGAAGCTTATCATACAGAGAATCAAGATTTAATACATAAATGGAGAACTTCTATTTATGGTAAAACTGAACGAAGAGGGATGGCGCATCATTTTGGTTTTGACCACATAACTTTAATTAAATATTTAGCAAGTGCTGGGTTTAATGATCTTACTCGTATTATAAACAAAGAAGATATGGTAAGTTCGCATTACAAACAAGAACCAGTTTTGCTGATTCGTGGGAGGAAAGTATGAAAAGGATTCCTAATTATAATACTTTAGCTGATATTATAGACCGCCTTATTGTGGAGATAAACAAACTTTCTTGGTTTGAAAATAAGAAAAGAGAAGAGAGCGTAAAAGACAGCCCTAACTCTGCACTCATAGCATTATGGGATAAAAATTCACGTCATTGTTGTGAATATAGAGATTTACTCAAAAGAGAATTTGATAAAACACTAACTGAAATTATTTCAACAAACAGCTATGAGACCTTATCAGCATGCCGAACATTTAGTGCTCCCCCTAAAACTGCACTTGAATTAATCGAAGAAATATGTGATAATACACCTGAAGCGGTTCGTCGTCAACTATCTTCAGCATTTGAATATGAACTAACAAGGAACAAATAATGAAGATAAGTGTCGTCCATCCTTTTTATAATCATAATGAAGCTATACCGGAGCACATCAACAACTGGAATTCTTGGAGCCCAGAAAATAAGAGAAATACAGAAATAATCATAGTTGATGATGGTTCTCCTGATAAGATTAACTTATCCCTATTTAAAGAAGCTAAAGGATTAGACATTAAAGTCTTCCAAGTATTGGAAGATATTAAATGGAATGTTACAGGAGCTAGAAATTTAGGTATTACTCAGGCAACTGGAGAATGGTTATTTCCTTTAGATTTTGATATGAGCGTTTTAGATATTACTTTTGATGGGTTCTTTAAAGAAAACCCGAGTAAAGATACGACATATTGGCCTAGACTTTGGTTTCCTAGTCAGCATAAACCTGAAAGAATGAGGCACCCTCATTGTAATAGTTTTTTCATCCACAAGGACGCAATGTTAGAGTCTGGTTTATATGACGAGGATTTTTCTGGAGCATGGGGTTGGGAAGATATCTTTATCCATAATTTTGTTTTTCCTAAAATGGGCCTGAAAAGAAAAGAAATGGACCACGGATATATCCGTTGGTATAAAAGGTTTGTTTGTCGCACACAGCAGGGTGAGGTTGTTCCTAAAAACCCTAAAGATACAACAATTGATAACTATAAACGAATGATGAATAAAGGTAAATTAGTTAACAATGGAACGTATAAAAATGGCCCTATTTTGAGGTTTGAATGGAAACGAATCCTGTAAGAATAAGCGATACGATGGTATTATGGATATGTGAAAATATTCCATCCGGAAGTACAATTTTAGAGCTAGGAAGTGGAGAGGGTTCAAAAATTTTACATGATAACGGGTACACTATGTACTCTGTTGAGCATTCTTTAGACTGGTTAAATAAGTATGACGGGATTAACTATGTATATGCTCCTATAACAGAGCATAAACCAGTTAAAGGATTTGAGCCTCAATGTTCGTGGTATGACAAAGATGCTATATCTAGTATTCCTAAAGGATATAAGTGTATCATAGTTGATGGGCCTCCAGATAGAATAGGAAGATCTGGATTTTATAAATATCTAAGTCTTTTTGATACAGATGTTCCAATAATAGTAGATGATTTAAATAGAGGATTAGATTATAAATTAGCTCTAAGAGTTTCTGCTAAACTTAAAAGACCTTTAATAGTTTGGGATGCTTGGAATCCTAACAAACAATGGGGAGTTGTGTGATCCATATAAGAAGAGGTAAAAAATAATGGATGAAAATGTATTCCTTATAATCATGAGATTATTCCTGCACAATAGGACGCATACTCATTATGCTCCAATAACAAAGGGGTGGGTAGTCGAAAAGTGGAACTTCTTTAAGAAAGATTGCTTATTGTCTATAAAAGGACAATCTTCAAAAGATTTTAAGTTAGTAGTTCTAATAGACCCGACGTTTCCTCATTATAACTTAGTTAAAGAAGAAGTAGAAAAAGAAGCAAAGACAGGAAGCTTCGATTTGCAATATGTAAACTTTGAATGGGGAGACGGTGTTCCTTTTAGTCAAGCGAATTTTCATGTTAATGTTGCTAATTTTACCCATCAATATATTGAAAAAAAGTACCCAAAATGTAGATGGTTGGTAACGGCCCGACTAGATGGCGACGATATTGTCGCTAGGAAATACGTGGAGAAGATTTGGAGCATTAACAAGGCCGGCAAAGAAGGCTGGATCATATTAAAGAACGGGTACTACTTCAGTAAAGATAGTTTTGTTGTTGATGATGATATAAATAATGCTCATTTAGTATACTGTGAGCCGTTCGGGCCTCAATTAAAGACGGTGTACCATCGGATGCACAATGTCCTCGGCTATCAGGGCAAGGGAGACAATCGGTTTACTATTATAGATGATACAAGTGAAAGATGGTGGGCCGATAGAGTAGCAGAAAATACTAACATAAAAAAACGAAAAGAATGGGCTTATCGAACAAAGAGATTTCAGTTACTCGACCAATTAAAAACTTCCTTGGAAAAGATTAAAGAGGAGTTTGATCTTGCATAAAGACTCTGAAATTGTCTATTTAATTTTAAGCAGATTTGCTTTAAAAAATCATATCTTTAGAGTGAACCTATATGAGAACTGGAAAGATAAAGATTGGGCTAAGTTCTTAGAAGAAAGAAGACACTATTATTTAGATTATAATCTTCCTTCTTTGCAAGCACAGACTAATCAAAATTTTGATTATCTATTATACATAGACCCATCATTTCCAGCTATAGGTTCAGTTATTGAAGATCTTAAAACATCAGAAAAGGAAAATGATTTTGTCAAATTACAGCATGTGGATTTTCCTTGGGGAGACGGTGGCCCAGAGTGCCCAATGGCAGGGCCTTTAAGACTGCATGTGTTTGAATATGTAAAAAAGAATTATCCTAATTGTAAATGGCTAATTACAACTAGGTTGGACACAGACGACCTTTTATCTAGAGATTTTATTGAAGAAACATATCATCAATTTAGAAATAAAGAAGAATGGATTTCATTTAGACATGGATATTGCTACATGAAAACTAAACATGAGTACATTAAGTACAGTGATTGGAAATCTTGTCATGTAATATACTCAGAACCTTTTAATGCTACAAGTCTAGGTTGTAAAACAGCCTTCCATAGATGCCATGCTAAACTAGGATTAACTGAAAATAACACTGAATTAATAAATGTGATACACACTCCAAATAGAGGATGGTGGTTAGACTTAATCGGGCTAAATACAAATTTAGCTAGAAATAATACTTATTTAGATTCACCTCGTTCGGATAGATTGTGGGAATTAGACAGAACTACTTATGAAGATATTAAACAATATGTAGAGTTCAAAGATATAGATAAGGGAGTATAACATGAAAGTTCTTGTTACGGGAGGTTGTGGGTTAATTGGGTTCAACGCGGCAAAACACTTTTACAATCTCGGGTGTGATGTTGAAGTCATGGACAATCTAGAGAGATCTGCTCTGCTGGGACATACTACGTCTAACTTGCTGCGCCGGACCTTTAACCATAAGATCTTAACAGACATGGGCATTAAAGTCTATCTAGACGATGTAAGTAAGGAAGAGTCTTTTGCATATTTAAATCACTATGATGCTATCATTCACATGGCAGGACAGTGTGGAGTGCCTACCTCTATTGCAAATCCGCGCCGCGACTTTGAAGTAAACCTAATGGGAACATTCAATGTCCTAGAACTTGCCCGAAGAACAGGAGCTAAAGTAGTCTTCGCTTCTACGAACAAGGTTTATCCTATTCAGGATTCTGAATTTGTTTTCGACCCTTCAATCGATCGATGGAAGTTCAGGAATTATGGGTGGGACGCCAACGGTTTCCCTCCCACAGCACAGCTTCTTCCTGCTTCACGCACCCCATATGGCTGGAGCAAGTATTCCGCAGATCTTCTTTGCCAGGAATATTTCCACACCTACGGTGTAAAGAGTGGGGTATTCCGTATGAGCTGTATCTATGGGCCTAACCAGTTCGGGTTTGAAGAGCAAGGCTGGGCGACATGGTTTGTTATTGCAATGCAGAAAAATCTTCCTCTTAAGGTTTTTGGAGATGGCAAGCAGGTCCGAGACATGCTCTATGTAGGAGACGCGGTAAGAGCATATGAGACATACCTTAATTCTAATGTTGAACATGGTGTCTTCAATCTCGGAGGAGGGCCTGAGAATACTCTGTCCATTAACCAAAGCCTTGATATCTTATCTGATATGTATGGGAGAAAGCCGGAAGTTAGCTATCATGATTGGAGGCCATGTGACCAGAAGGCATACACCTCCGATACGAGACCGCTTAAGGCTTTAGGTTGGGCTCCTAAAGTTAGTATCTACGAGGGGCTTAGTATTGTTAAAAATTGGGTTGCAGATAATGAGGAGGTATTTTAAATGTTAGATGAACTTGCTATAAAATATAAGTGTGATAAAAGTTCAATAGAACACAATTATGTTGAAATTTATTCTGTACTTTTTGAACCTTTTAGATTAAATGAAATTAATTTATTAGAAGTTGGGGTGTGTGAAGGCCCGTCTATACGAGTTTGGCGAGAATACTTTCCTAAGGCAAACATTTATGGGTGGGATATTAGGAATAAATATTTAAATACTATTAGAAATATAGAAAGAGTGTTTCCTCGACAAGTAGACCAAAGTAATAAGCAGCAGTTGAAAGATGGCGCTAAGTTAGATGGCCCTTTTGATCTAGTAATTGATGACGGCTCCCATGAAGGGCCTCATCAAATTCTTACGTTTGAGACATTATGGCCGCATGTTAAGCCAAATGGGTATTATATTGTTGAAGATGTAAATTGTAGTTATCATGAAAAATGGGCGGGAACAAAAATTACTGATAATTTTATCGTATATGCTAAAGACATTATTGATGATTTAAACTTTTACGGTAGACATGATCCAAACCCTAACAATAGAAAGGGCATGTGGTGGTGTAACGTAAACAGTAGAACGGATGCTAGCCAAAGACAAAAAGAGATTTTTTCAATCTTATTTCATCCTGGGCTGGTTATTATAAGGAAAAGGGAGAAAACATATGAATGACAAATTAGAAAAAGAATTTAGTTATATCTCTGTTATAGATACAATAACATATAAATTCTTAAAAAGAGCACGAAGATTAAAAGAGGAATTTGAAAATCTTCCTACAAGCCCTTCTTTTGATGATTGGAATTGGATGGAACAATTTACTAGAGAAGGTAATGGTCTTAATATTTGTTGTGGAGACTTTCCGATCGGAGGAGCTTATGGTGTTGATGCAGCATTTGTTTTAGGAACATTTGAAGGTTTAGTATGTGAGAGTGCCATAAACTTACCTCATTTAGATAATAATACGTGTGATTATATTGTATCTAACTATCTAGATGGTCTTCCTTCTCCGATAATTGCTCTTCGAGAATGGAATAGGATATTAAAACCTAAAGGAACATTAGCTATAATTTGTAGAAATGCTGATGATGAATTTTATCAAGATACTGAATTGGGTCCACTAAAAAATAAAAAGAGATTAATTTGCTTTACTCCTAAAATTATGAGATTTTATCTAACTAGAACAAATTATACAGCTATAAAAATAGAATTAGGAAACGGTACAATTAAAGTTTTAGCTAAAAAGGGCGAGGCATGAATCAACTTAGAATTAGAATTGATGATGTTCTTGTTCATTCAAAAGGACATAATCCAGATGAAAAATTTGCCCAAGTAGTAAGATGGCTCGAACAAAGTCCTTTGATTCATCATGTTCCAACTATACTTGTAAAAGATATTCAGGACTATCCTGCCTCCGTAGATCTTATAATTGAAAAAACTAAAGAAGGTAAGATGTTTCCTGAACTTCACGGATGGACTCATATAGATTATGGCAAACTAAATGAAACTGAAATTGCTCAACATCTTTTTAAGTCCGTAGACTGGTTTGAAAAAACACTTGGCTATGCTCCTAAAGTTTGGGCGACTCCGTGGGGGGCCGAAAGCGAAAAACTCACTAAAGTAGCATATAGTTTTGGTCTAACTGTAGAAGGAGTCGGACAAACCATCCCTCCGGGTCAGTGGTTAGCAGAAGCACGAAGATATAAGACATTGCCTATGGACCGAACCGTCATGGATCACTGGTGGCAAAGAGGTTTAAAATTATTGAGAATAGCAACTGTTCTTGAATATGGGAGCGTTGTAGAGGCAGTTAAAAATAGAAAAGATCTTTGGGAGGCATAATAATGGATAAGTCTTTTAGTAAAAAAGAATTAGACATGTTAGATAACAACGCTGCTTATAGTTATAAACTAGGAGAGGACAAGTCTAGAATTCTTGGAATGGATTGGTTTAGAGGTGATAGTTGTAATTTTATTCCTAGCCTCGTAAACTTAAAAGAAGAGGATGCAATAAATAAATATATCCTTAAAGGGTGGACTCCGGTTTCACCGATAATTGCAGCCTCGTCTTATGTTACGGCTTTTGGAAGTTGTTTTGCTCAGCATATCCGTAAGTATTTGAGGGATAAGACACAACGATTTGTTGTAAAGTCAAAAGCATTACCCATTATTCATTTTGGAGAAGGAATCAATACTACATTTGCGATTAGGCAGCAATTTGATTGGGCGTGGAACAATTGCAATTTTGAGGAATCTTTGTGGTATTCTAAAACAGAAAGGGTTGAACCTACAGAAGACAACCGAATAGAAACTAGAGCAATTTTTGATAAGACAGATGTTTTTATTCTCACTCTCGGACTTTCTGAGGTTTGGTCTAATAAGGTAACTAAGGAAGTATTTTGGAGGGGTATCCCCAAGGAGCAGTTTAATCCCGAGATTCACGAGTTTCGAGTCTCTACGGTTAGTGAGAACTTAGAAAATTTACAACATGTCGTACAAACTATTAAAGCGAATAACACTACTGCAAAGATTATTTTTACCCTTTCCCCAGTACCTTTAGTTGCAACGTTTAGACCTGTATCATGTGTAACGGCAAATACAGTATCAAAAGCAATCTTGCGAGTGGCAGTCGATGAACTTATGCGAATAAACTATTCAGATGTTTATTATTGGCCTGCTTATGAAATAATCAAAGAATGGCAGAACGGCTCTCCATATGAAGAAGACAATCGGCATATTCGTCAAGAAGTGGTTCAAGTAGTTTTAGACAAATTTTCACAGTCTTACATAGAAAGTAAGATAATTTAATAGAACCTTTAAAGGAGGAACTAATGTTAAACAAAAAGACTAGAACAAGTGTAGCTGCACTTATTGCAATGTTTGCAATTGCCTGTGCTACAAGTAGCATTGGGGTAGCCCCCACTGTTAAGGGCAAGTATTTTCAGGCTCGTGTAGAATATTCAAACCTTTTGGTAGTTGCTAATCAGTATAAGGCCAGTCCGACTGCTGACCCGAAGGTAGTGAAGATCTTTCAGGATACAGATCTAAAAGTTCAAGCTGTAGAAAAGGATGTTACCGACCTATTGGTAGCTGGAAATGTTTCAGAGGCATCAACAAAGATGGATCTTTTTGTCCTTTTTGTTAATGAGCTTCGTGCCCAGTTGATCTCTCGTGGGCTTATTAAGGTAGGGGGTAATTAAATGGAAATTCTAATTACATATGCTCTAGACGCTATTATGGCGATTATCATCGCTAAGCTAAAGAATGACAGTGACCCGGTTTTTCAAGACCTTCTTGAAAGGCTCCGTGCTGTAGTAGCTGAAAGACGAGACCCCACGCCGGAAGATGAAGCAGCTTTGGCTGCATTCCTCGCCGCGCAGCGCGCCACGCTACATTCGTAGCAGTTGATCCCCGCGCCGCGGCGGGGTACCCCCGGGTAGAAGTGTAGTTCCTCCCCCTACGCTCCCCGGGGGTTTTCTTCATCGCCGATGGGCGAAAGCTCATCGGTCCCCCCCAGGTTACGATCTGGGGGGTTTTCTTTTGTCATAAACATTTACTTGAATTTGTTTTGTTTCATTCTAAGTGAGATAATTAAATAGGAACGATAGGATAATCTCCCTGGTTAGCCAGTTGGGTAAAACGTTCCTACCTAGAAAGTATTATCCGGCCACACAAACTCACCCGTTTAACTCCAAGGGTGTAAAATTAGGAGGTTCGATATGGACGAAAATACTGCGCGTGAAGGACTAGAGGATGCCCTAAACGCAGAGCCGGACACTACGTCCCACGGCGAAACTGAGCAATCCTCGAAGGCAACTGAGACAGGTACAGGCGACAAGGGTGCCCACAAGGCTCCGGGTCCGATTCCTTACCAAAGATTCAAGGAGCAAAATGATCGGCTCCACGTTCTGGAAGAGGCGCTAGACGCGAAGAATCTAGAACTTGAAAACCGAGCATCAGCACTTGCTAATCTTACTTCAGTTATCCAAGCTAAAGAAGAAGCGGCTGGGTATATTGAGAAGATCCGCGAACTTCATCGCTCCGGAGATCCGCAATGGGCACCCCTTCTAGAAAAACTAGATAGGCGTCTGGCGGGGATCGAAGAAGATCTGGAAACAGGCGAGAAGACTGAGAAAGAAGGCGCGGACGAAACGCGACAGATCCTCAAGGCCACAACGGCAAAGCTTGAGGATGCAATCATGGATCAGAGAGCTGATATGATTGTCGCAAAAGCAGACTCATACGCAGCGACGCTACTAGGTCAGCTTCCTGACGAGTATTCCGATAATGATAGACGCAGAATTGCGCACTATCTAGCGGAAGCAGTAGACTGGGAAGCAATTGAACAATCAGGTGACTGGCAGAAGACTCTGGAAGTCGAACTGCCGAAAGCATTTGAATATGTTCTAAATGACATCTATGGCGAGCCCGAAGGAATGGTTGCTCAGCGGCTCCAAGAGGAGCTACAGGCTAAGGGTCAAGTAAGAAACCCGGAACCTACTCCCGAAGAGAGACTGGAAAAATTGCAGAACACGGACTGGGGCAAGTACGCGGTTGAAAAGACCGAAACAGGTAAGGTAAAGTCATTCAAGCCGGAAACATCAGATGATGATTTTGCGCGGGCGATGGCGGATGCTTTACGCGCCGGAAACGAAGCTGCAAGACGAGTCAAAGCTTAAGGGATAAGGGCCGGGAGTTTAACAACTAACTAATGGAGTAATGGAGCATGAATACATTTGCAACTCTCGGCGACATGCTGCTCCGGCGATATATCGTAGATTTTATCGCACAGATGCAGCAACTATCTGCTCCCATCTACTCCCGGCTTCGTGAGAATAACCGCTTCGTCCCCTCGGGCGATGGCGCGTTCTTCCCCGTTCGTATCGACGGTAATGAGTCGGGTGGTGGCTGGCGGGCTCCGGATGATAATACTCTTCCGGCGTCTGGTAATGAGCGCATCAAGCAGGCCCGCGTTCGGCCCAAGAAATACTACAGAGTAGTAACGTTCTCGGGTCTAGCGGAGGCCGTTTCTCGGCGCGGTGGCGAAGATGCCTTCGCGTCCGCTGTAACGGATGCAATTTCTATGGCGGTAACCCGTGCGGGTGCCGATATGGAAGTTACTTTCCTTCGCAGCGATGGTACTGGTAAGCTCGCGGACGTAAACGCGACGGAAACTGCGGATACTGTAATTACGGTAACTGACGCCCGTCCCTTCCGTGAACAGCAAGTTGTGGTTTTCCTAGATAACACGACTGGCCTTCGTGCCGCAGGTCCGGTGACAATCCTGGCCCGCGACATCGCAGGGGCGACGATTACGGTCTCTAGCGCCATCACGGTAAACGCCTCACACGGCATTTACAAGGCAGGGGAGCAGAGTGAAGTCTCTGCACCCGCGGACGTAACTGCACTAGGTCTTCCGGCTATTGTGAGTAGCACTGGAACGATCTATAACCTAAGCCGAACCAGTTTCCCGGTTCTTCAGTCCTCGGTAATTGCAGCGGGCAGTACGGCTCTCGATGAGTCTCTACTCCGCCGCATCAGACGCCGCCTCTTGGTTCAGACGGCAGTCGGTAACGTCGATCAGTTCGTAATGCTAAGCAACTACGAACAGTTCGATCGTTACACCGAGATCTCCCTAGGCTTCCGGCGCTTCAATGACATGCGTCTAGACCTAGGGGCTCAGCAAGAGCTGACGACCTTCGAAGGTCGCCCGTGGCTCCTAAGCTGGGCAGCCGATCCGGCCGTGGTTTACTTCCTAAACCTCGGCGCTATCGAGCGCGGCGTTGTTCGCCCGCTCTCGATTGACGAGCGCGTGAATATGGCATGGCTCCCGGGCCAGGACGCATTCACGACCCTGCTCAAGTATTACGGCGAAAACGTAGCCCGGTACATCAACCAGACTGCGAAGATCACCGGCCTAAGCCAGCCCACCTTCTAGGCGGACAGCATAGGTTAGCGAACGTAAGCCCCCGGAAAGGCAACTTTCCGGGGGTTTTCACTTGCTATTTTTACGAGGAAAGGCGATAATACTAGAGGAGGATATCCTTGCCGAAACCCCCGCTGACGAGTAAAAAGTTTGAATACAAAGGCTGTAAGTATTACTTCCAGCTAGACGACGAGCTATACGATTTGGCGATTGATGTCTATTTTGAATTTCCCGATCATCAGCCTTGGAAGCACTTGGGGGTATGTGCGGAACTCGAAATCGCCCGAGAAAAGTACCCCACGGATTATATGGTAAATCGGTTCATATCATCTGGAAATCCCAGAACAGGAGCAGTCCCTCAATCCACAGACGAGTTTTTGATTGAGTGCCATAAAGATGCAATGGCCTGTATCGATAAGGTCGAAGAGTTTGTCCTTAAGATGAACATGGACTTTCACCTCTTTGCAGCAAAGATATCAGACACCAATGTCAAGTAAGATAAACATAAAGAAGTATAGCATGAGTGTTCAGATGCCAGCGGGAAACTTTAGTGATGCCCGTTTGCAACATTGGGCAAAAGTCATGCGAGATTCCTTAAAGAAATCAATCTTGTCAGACCTATTTAATTCAAGACAAGATAATGTTATTTATAGAACAAGTAGATTTACCGTGGTTATAACCCGCACCTCAAAAGTTAGCATTTATGATTATAAAAATAACGTAGAATGGGTACTTCAAGATGTAAAAGATAACCCCAAAAACTTTACCAAGGCAATCGTTAAGAGAGTGCCTTTTTTTGAGCTTTATGAAAAAACTCAATGACGAAGATGTTTTCACAATAAAGAAACTCCTAAAAGTAGGAACCCCCAACAAGCGAATAGCTCAGCATTTTCAAGTAGATGCTAGCACCATCAGCCGAATCAAAACGTCTATACTTCACAAGCACATCTTTGTTCCCTCTGAAGAGTATGCCCAAGGGTTTGAAGATGGGTACCATAAAGGATTCAGGGATTCAAAAAAGTTTAAAACCTTAGAAGAGGCAGAAAGACCGCATTTCCGTGCGTCGGTACTTGCACATAAATAAGAGAAGAGAGATAATTAAATAGGAAGAGAAGCTAGCTTCATGCTCGCCCTCTAAATCTCTAAGAAAGGAGAATCCCTAATATGGCTAAGATTCTACCCCTAGGTCAAACTTTCGTTGACCTTAAGACTGGCGAGCAGATTGGTATTACTCGTGTTCGCATTGCAACAGCTACTAGCGATCATCTTGTTCTACCGGCTCCGGCCCGAGATGCGGTACCGATGGGTGGTACGCAGGCAACGAGAAAGGCCCTAGGTTTCTATCTCGGTGGTGGCGCAAAAGCAAATGTGCTTAACATTGATAATGGTACGGTTGGACAAGATATTATTGTTGTCTCGTATCATGGCGGAATGATTAACTACGGCGCAGAATAGTAGAGAGAGTCACATTATAATCAGTTAGTCACTTGAGGAAGTGCTCCGTAACCAGTCGGTATTATGATTTTAAATCCAGTAAGTCACTCCTCAAAGTGCTCCGTAACCAATCGGAATAACCATCGGCTCTCCAAGTCCTATCGTCAGATAGGCATCTAAAGAACCCCAGGGCATCGTCTTGGGGTTCTTTTTTGTTGAATAAATTGAGATAATTTAATAGGGCGGAGAATGCCTGCATCATAAAATAAACAATAGGAAAGACCGCAATCTACTTGGAACGCGGCTCCTAAAGAAAAGGAAAACATAATGGCAAAAACAGTACAGATTCTAGGGCGCTCGTATCTTCCGGGTCCGGGCTTCAATACTTCAGGCAGTCCGAAGCAGGGCAAGACGCAGACATGGGGCATTATCACAATGGCTCCGTATACGGTTGGTGGAGAGCCCGTGTCTCCGAACGATCTGGGTCTAACTACGATCGACCATGTTAGCTTTACAATTAAGCAACTCACTGGTGCGGAAGTCACCGCCGTAGAAGCTTCGGTTATTTGGCAGTCAACTGCAAATGAAGTTGTCGTCTTTAAAACTGCTGCCACCCAGGCTGCTGCTGGAGATAACCCCGTGCTAACCTTCTTCGCAGTAGGGGATGGCGCCCGCGACGTTGAATCACTAGCATAAGCTAGAGTTACAACTTAATAAGGTGTTCGGGGGATTCTCCGGAATCCCCCGAACTATTTCAGGTATATGAGAGATAACAGAGTCCTCTGGACCCGATGTGACACTTGCGGAACTCAGCTCTACCTTAAACGGCTACAGGGCAAGAGACCCAAGTTTTGTGACAGGTGCAGAGAAGAAAAGCAAAAGAAATACAAGGAGAAATTAGATGTCAGCACTAACCCCGGTTAAAGGCGATAAGAGTTTTATCGTTGCTCTAGGCCCGTTCAAGATGGAAGTAATCTATCTCGCAACAGCATCCAATGATGATACTGTTGTAAGTAAGCTCGCTTCACCGTCGTTTGCATGTATGTTCCCGGCGGCAGATGCAGGCTCCACGACCCAGAATTGTTCGGCTACTGTAAGCGGCAAGACCGTCACGCTACGTGACCCTGCTGGTGCAATTGCCCACGTAGTTCTAGTGTTTGGCGATAGCGTCTGGTCATAGTCTAACTTAAGGGGAGGAGGATAGAAAATGAGCTATAAGCTCCCGAGGACTTTTCGTCCGCGTTCGAACGTGTACTTCCGGCAATTTAGGCCGGGTGTAGACCTATGTGGTGGGTTCTTTGATGACCTAAGAAGCATTGATAACCGGCTGCATCTTGTCTGGCACGACTACCGTACTGAGACAGATCCCGTTATGAATGAGTATATGGGCGCGGCTGAAGACCCTCGCTTCCACATTCATGAAGAACACAGCAGAGAGGTTTGGGGCTGGGTACTCCGGCGACCGGATAATGCTCCCATCGTTGAAAATCTCTGGCACATCTGGGAGCTGCATCAGCATGGGTGGAGTCACGTTGCCCCGGTTCTATCCTCCTCACCCGCCTACCTTTCTCACCTTGCTCGTCGCCTACATCTTCAGACTAGCATCATTACGAAATACGGAATGAAAAAGTATTTCGAGATGCTTCGTCAGGGCGTAGACACGATCAAGGAGTCTGAGAAGGCGGATGTCCAAGAATTGAACAATGCGGTCATGGAAGAGAACAGGTGGCTCCTCACACGCGCTATGGACAATATGTCGAGCGGAAGGATCAACGCCACCAATCCCACGAAGGACATCATCACTAGCTTTAGTGGGCAAGGCAATAAGAGTCGGATTGTTCGCCCTCTGACGGACACTGAAGGCGGGCTCATTTTGCCCGAGCAGTGGAGAAAAGAGTAAAGTAGTGGCTGAAGAGAAGAAAAAGCGAAACCCGTTCGAGAAGCCTAAGTTTGTAGAGGCGCTTCAGCACGTCTACAAACACGAGACGGACCAGCTTGTTGATTACCCGAAAAAGTATGGAGGGGAAACGAAGTTTGGCATTTCCAAAAACACCTTCCCTGACGTAGATGTCAAAAACCTAGCTCAAGAAGACGCTACAAAGATCTACGAAAGAGAATACTGGAACAAGATCCAAGGCGAGCAGCTTCCGCGTGCAGTTGGTAAGACGGTTATGGACAGTGCTGTCTTGTCGGGACAATCTACGGCTGTTAAGTCTCTTCAGAGAATCTTAGGAAACAAACCGGATGGAAACATGGGGGCCAAGACTATTCAATCGGTGCTTGATTATACAGCCGAGCATGGAGAGGACAGTTTAGCTAAAAGGTATAATGCAAACCGGGAAGTAAGAGTAAAGAGAATTAGAGGAGCTGTACGATTTGGACGGGGATGGACTGCGCGCATTAAGGCGCTAGAGGAGTAAGAATGGCTACAGCCCAGCTTGCGCGTACAGTAGGTCAGCTAATTATCCGTACTCGCAGATACATCAAACAGCCCGACGAAGCTGTCTCACATTGGGATAACGCCTTCATTCGACAGGTTCTAAATTCGCAATATCGGCTGCGCTGTACGGAACTGCACCTAGCTCATGAGGGACACTTTCAGAATGTGTCCTTCCGAGATATTGAAGCCCTCAAAGCTAGATACGAGTGGCCTCCGGGGTTCACCCGCTTGCTAAAGCTGGAACTTGTCCGGGCTGATGGCAGGGTGTCACCGATTCAACGATATGAGCGGCGATACGAGAGCAACCCGGTTTCGGGTGCCTACGGACAGGACTCTTACTACTGCCACTTCCGCCCGATTAGCGGTGGGTTTGTGCTAGAGCCCGCCCCCCAGATCACAGTATCACAGGGACTCAGGATGGAGTACAATGGTATTCCCACAGAGATTGTTGATGATGGAGATGTCCTACATCCGGACTTCCCTGAAATCTTTGACGAGCTGTTAGTACTAGATACCGTTGTTGGACTGATGCACGCAGAGGAGCTTCAGGAGGCAGGGCTCCAGAGAACGTTCATGACTTGGAGAAGTGAGTGGGAGATTAAGTGGCTTAGGTATATTGATGATCGGATTACGTCACAGCAAGGGATTGTGCCGTTTGTTCCACATTACAGGGACAGTTAGAGTTGATACTGACATTGTAGCTGGACATGTTGCTGTTGTTAAGGGTTGTTGATAACTAGGAGAATGTGCTATGCCGGATCGGCCGAGGCTGCCTTACGTTGACCTTAAGAACTGGGCAGGGCTTTATACCAAATCTTCTACTGATGTCCTAGCTCCCGAGCAACTAAAGGTTGCAAGCAATGTTGACTTCTTCAATATCTATGGAGCCACTTCCAAACTAAAGGGCTCAAGTCGAGTCCTATCTGCACCCTATACAGAAGCCGCGGTTGCTAAACCGATTTCTTGGATTGGATTCTACAAAGCATCAGACCTTGCAGGAGCTATCCTTCGTCACGTCATGATCGCTTCAGGCACCTACATAAAGAAGCTTAACGGAACAGCTTTAGATGATATTCCCAATACCTCTGCCGGAACCGCTTCCACTAGCGGAAGGGTAAGCGGACTTTTTCATACTTACGATCAGCTAGATAGATTTCTCTATATGACTAACTATGACCCCGACATCATCGGTCGGGGCGACCAAATGCTTAAGTATGACGGGGCTCGTATCAGCAATTGGGGGCTCAAGCCTCCCGGATCTCAAGAAGAGATTAAAGAAGACTTCTCTAGTGCAGGTACTTGGACAACGGGAATTTCAAACTGCACGGTTACGGATGACACTACCGTATCCTATGATGGTGCAGCAGTCCAGATCAATCAAACCGCAGCAACCACCCTTTGTTCGATTCAAAAAACCGTAACTGCATTTGATGTGATTCGTGATACAAGAACTGTTGGCCTCATTGGAGGGGCCTCACAGGAGCGCGTGGCCTTCTGGTTGTACATCCCCAGAGGGCAATTAGACAACGCATTTACAGCTACACCTGATACATCTTCAGGTTTAGCTCGTTGTTTTTCAGTTTACCTGGGAACAAACGCATCTAACTATTGGAGATTCGATTACCAGAAAGGTGATCTAAACGAAGGCTGGAACTTTATCAAGATTGACATTGCGTCCGCTATTGCTAACGGTGGGCCTATACACTATGGTCAATCAGGTTTCAATAGCTATGAAGACGGCCCATTTGGTAGAAAGCTAGGAACGTTCAATCCCGATCCTGCTGGTACAAACAGTAACGTAACATTTCTCAAGTTTGAGTTTCAGAGCGCCACCGGAACCATATTTGAGGGCATCCGTTTGGACAAGTTTGTGGTATTCGATCAGGGTGCTCCTACCGTTTTAGCTCTAGGAAATGGTCTTTTCACTGGCACCTACCAATGGAGAACATCGTTCGTCAACAAGTATGGATTTGAATCTAATACTGGCCCAAAGTCTACAGAGTTAACAGCTCAACTTCATGGAACTTTCTATCTCAATTTTATCCCGGTGGCTGTAGATAAGCAAGTTACAGCGCGAAGACTGTACAGAACTGTGGCTGGTGGAACTATTTTCCTCAAGCTTACCGAGTTGCCGAATAACGTAGAAACTTCATTCCAAGACGAGGTACCTGATGGCTCACTCTCGGAAGTTACGGCTCCTCAGGCTGGAGACTTCTCGTCTGATAACTCCGAGCCGCCTCATGGGGGTATCTTCAAGATTTGGAAGCGCACCGGGTTTATGGCTGGAGATGCACAGAGCCCGAACACCCTTTACTTCTCGGAAGATGACAGCCTCGAAGCATGGCCTCTCATTAATACATTTGAGTTGGACGATAAAATCACTGGCATCTATGAGACTTACAGCGGTATCGTTGTAGAAACTGAAACAGGAAAATGGCAAGTAATCGGGGATAACCCAGATTTTGCAGTAGACAAAATGATAGAGAATATGGGATGCGTAGGTCGGCGAGCATGTGGAACCGCAAAACTTGTAGGGTATGCCGTAGACCGTGACGGCCTGAGACTTTACGATTTGAATGATACATCTAAGGTTAGTGAGCCAATTAGAGACAAGTATGCGGCTCTAGATAGAACGAATATTGAGTATGTCCATACTGCTCATAGCAAGGCCAGAAATAGCCTAATTCAGTTTAATCCTAGTGCGGCAGATGTTGCTCCTGATACGCCTCCGGTATATGACTCCATCTTACATTACCAGTACGCGGTAGATGATATTCGAACCGGGTGGTGGTCTAATATAACTCCTCCTGCCGAATTAAACCTAATTTGTGCCGAAGAGATTGAAGACTCTAATGGCGACTTTCATATCTATGCTGGTACAGATGATGGAATGATTATGGAAATAATCACAACAACCTCCCAGAACTGGACAAGTACCGCAGGCGTTGAAAGTGCTGTCACTACTACCTTCCAGTCTCCCTATTTGCGCTTAGGCCCGCTTGGGGCAGAGTCCGAAGGGGTAACGGGGAAGGTTGAGCCTACATATCTAGAAATTCGACAAAAAGGAGACGCTTGTACTTGGACGGCTACAATCGATATGGCTAAAGGCCCCGATCAAGCACAGCCTACAGATACAGCAACCCTAACTTTTAACTTTGGAAGCAACAACTCTCTGCTCCGATTGCCGGTGAAGTTTGGAACTGCTGTGAGATCTGAATATGTGAGAATAACTTTAACCAACTCGGACCTAAGTGTGGATAGTTCGATTACTGCACTTAGACTGTACTTCCACGTAAGAGAGGGGCAGTTCCCGGTAACTGACCTTGAAAATGTTTCGGGTGGAGGAGGAGGCCCCAATTAATGGCTATATTTCGTAGGACAATTCCGAATCAGGAAACCAAGCTACGGCAATGGCCCGCAGGTAGAGTAAATCAGCTAAAGCTATTTCTTTCTCACTTACGCACAGCAATGGACAATTCCCTTGCTGCTCAAGTTCAACAGACGTTCAGCAGGAAATTCACAGAGTTCCTACCTAAGATTACAACTCATGACCTTATTATTGAAGTAAATTATCATGAAATTCGGTTTATCTATAAGCCTCCTCGTGGATTGAGAAAATTCCTGTTCTATGAGCAAGACGTTTCTCGCTATAGAAATTTTAGCAATTTCGACAGATACCAATCGTGTGAACCTGTTTTTACTTTCACGGAACTTGAGCCTGGGTTTGTTTATTTTTTTAGGCTGCGAGTAGTTAGCACTGATGGAGAAGTTGGGCCTTGGTCTGAAACAATCGAACAGGCCGCGTTGCGAGCAAGAGCTTCCTCTGTATTTGACAATAGAACTCACGGATCATTTGTCTCCAGAATAGCTACTAGGAATAATTGGCTTGATGTTTTGAGCATAACCCACCCCGCAGTTGGGGGGTCTATCTTCTACATGTGCAACTTTTATATCCGCCCTCAACTTCAAACTAGCCCCCTGTATAACCTTATCTGGTCTGATATAGAATTTAGATGGACAGAAAATGGAAAACAAATTGGAAACACATATCAAGTAACTAACTACAACGTTCAAGGAATGCGTGCCCACACAGGGACTCAATTGGGAGATGATATTCAGGGAACAATTGATCGTGGGCCGTTTCTTCTGCCTGGGCCGCTCCGCACAGGTCGAACTGGGACTTTTTGTCAACGGTTACATCAAGTTCAGAGTGGAGATATTGCAATAAAACTGCAAGCTCGTTTAAGCTCTCAGAAGCCTAGGCAGTCAGGATGGTTAAGCACACTAGATCCTCTTGTTACTGTTCTTGCTCCCAACGCTGTAGGGGCATTCATTACTATTCGAAATTTCTCGTCATTTGAATACGTGCTTGATTCGTAATGGGCAAACAAACTATCCGGCAATTTGCTCGTCTATTTACGGGCCTTACCCCAGGCCAGCAACGTGAAATGGAACGATCTTTGGCCGAGATGGACGATCAAAATGAAATCACAAATCTAAACACCTCTCTAGAGTTCCTTAGACGCAAGCCGAATCAGCACTTGTCAATTCCAGTGGTAACAGCTACCCCTGTAGTGCGAGGCGCACTCCTAGAGTGGGAGGCCCTTCCTGACCAGAGAATAGCAATTTATGAAATTCACATTTCTACTCATCCCAATTTTTCATCTTTCACTACATCTTCAACCTTTGGACAATCTGCTATCATTGAAGGTCTTTCAACTATAACATTTGTTAGAGTTCGTGGTTTAAGATCAGACGGAACTCAAGGCCCATTTTCTGAGACGGTAATCATTGACCCTTATGTATTTTCCATTAAAGGTAGGGTTCAAGAGACTTTCTACTTCGACATAAATAACAATACTGTTTTTACAGTCATGGGAGGACCGGGAACAGAGTTTGACTATATCCCCATTAACGAGGCAGGATTCACGATGGCTTGGGCAAACTTATCGGTTTATGGAAACCCTGCCCTTGAAGTTATTGGGACTCCTACTTTTACCATTAGCTTGAAAAGCGTAACTCCCTCTGCGACAACGGTACATGCAGGAGTTAACCCTTCCGGGTATCTTGGAACATATCAGATTGGACCTGTTTGTATCCCACACCCGGCAGCAAATGAGAATTTGCAAATTAGCATTGAAGCACATGATACTTCTATGATTAACAAATTTTATCCATCAGTAATTTTATATGGACATCTTAATGCCCTAGAATTAGGTACGCAGACTGCACAAGCTGCTACCGGCGGAGCAACGCTAACAGAGGAAGATCCCAGTGGGCATCCCTAGGAAAAGCAGATTTACTGAGCGCATTAGTAAAATGCGTGGGCTTATGCCCATTGAGAAAGATCTTCTCCGCCGTATTGGAGAATTGTCCGACGGAGCTATTAACAATAGAGCCCCTACAAATCCTGGCGTGCTTGGTAGAAGAATTCTAATTCGTTCTCCCATCCTGCCCCCGCCTACAGGGCTAACAGTGAAGGTCGGCCCCAAGAGTGCAAAGATAGAATGGCACCCGGTAGACAGCCCTGTTTTGCAAATGTATGAAGCAGAGGTAAAGAATAAGGATACAAACTTGACTGATGTTAAATTCTGTTTCACAAACAGAATCTATATCGGAGGGACAGGTAGATTTAGAGTTAAAATCCGGTCTGTATCTCGACAAGGTTACGCCTCTCCTTATAGTTCGACGGTTCTTGATTTCACCCTTCTAGATGATGTCATGTTTCTGGAAGGCACGGGTGTTGGCCCCACCCAAAAATCAAACCTTGTCATTGAGGATATTGCTACTCCCGCACACTATAAGGTCTTTGCATGGGGCTCGATAAACTTAGGAAACTTCACTGATGCGTTTCAAAATTCTGTTCCTGTCATGGATCTTCGTATTAATGGGTGGTACCCTCTGTGGAGCAGAATTATTGGTTTTCGAGAAACAGCATTATTTTCAAACCTAGATGATGCGGGAATTATTGGAGAAGACCGAACCCCCACGGGTGGCACCAGAAGCGGAATGTTAATGACTCCTCTGTCTTGGATGTTTAAACCTTTCTATGTGGAAGCTTTGCCTGGAATCGCGGGGACAGTTCCGAAATTCTACATGGCAATAACAAACTCTCAAGATGACACAGGGGAAACTAATCTATCACTATTGTCGATTCCTGCTGCGCTTACGACTGTCCGTGAGGAAGCTTTTATTTCTGGAAACTCAATTGATTTAGGAACAACCTCAGGTTTAAATGTTAACAGTGGGCCGGGAGGGTCAGCTCCAAATCGAGGCATAGATCTTGGTACAGGAAGTTCTTTTACAATAGGGACATGGATCAAAATACCTACTAGCAATATCTATGCTGGGATACCTGTTAATCAATCTGGAACGTGGAATTTTTCATTTTTAATGTCAGGATTAGGATATTATGGAATTATTAGTGACCCCATTGGAGGGCCAAAAGTTTTAGGAGAGGCAACTAGAGGTTCTTTTCTAATATCTCTAAATACCTTAGGAGGAGGGTTTACATATGGAGAAGGAGTTTATCCGACTTGGATTCCTGCATATGGTAGGTGTATACAAAATCTAGAAATATCAATGGTTGGAGGATCTATATCTCCATCCGGAGGTGGAAAACCTGATTCTGCAAGAAAACTTTTTAGCTGTGCATTTAAAGATGGCTGGCTCCAAGATAGACAGCCTAATGAAGTTGAGGATGACTTGTATGTAAAAGCTAGTGGAAAGTGGATTTTTATTGTGGCAACTTATGACTCTGACCTTGAAGATCAGCCTCAATGGACTTGGTTTTCTACTACTCCACTCGCTCAGGGGTTAGTGAATAAATGTTCTGGTTTTTGGAATGGACAACGCCTAACTCCAAGGCAAATGGGTCCGAGTGCATCAGTTCCGGCTGCGGCTAAAGGTAAGTATTTAGGATATTTAGATGGAAATGTTGTCCCTTCGGGGTATGGGACGGGGTTCACAAGTGACAATATGATTGTTGATTCTTTAGCAACAACAATATCCGCTGCAACTGGATATGTAACAGACTATAGTGATGGATTAGGACACTCAGTTATTAAAAATATGAGAATGTATTGGACGGCCATGTGGGATGGAGTTTTAAGTGATGCAGCTATTCTACACTTATCCCAAACTCCTGGGCAAGATTTAAGAACATCTAGTGGGGATTATACTGAAGGTGCGAGTTTAGCTCATTGGTGGGTCTTTGGACAAAACCCTTCTCCTATTGATAAAGGAGATATTTGTACTGACCTGGGAGGAGGGTATCCTATTAGTTTAACTGAAAATTCATCAAAAACTTTGGCGCAATTAACACTATCGCTGAAAGATGATCGTCCTACGGACCCTGCTGGGACCAGTGCAGGGGCAGGATCAGATAGCACGCCGTTCTAGGAATGTTTATTAGTCTCAAAAAGGTGATAATTTAATAGGACTAGCCTATCTTCATGGAGTATTCGAAATATGGGTAAATCTTCTAAGAAAGCGATATCCCAAGCCAAGGGGATGATGGAGTATGCAAAGCAAAAGTCCTTTGAATCAACTCAAGACATGTTCACCCGGAATCAAAATGCCTTCGAATCCAACACGGCAGTTCTGGGGATGCTCGGTCAACCGGGAACATACTCTTCTCCGGTAGGTGGGGCTGCACAGCCTGGGTATGGTGGAGTAACATCAGCTTATGGGGCAGGAGGCACTTCTGCTGGTGCTAGCGGCCTGTTGGGAGGGGGCTTAAACTACAAAGCTGGGAGCATGTTTGATACTAAAACCGGAGCATATTCGGACCAGTCCGCAGGCCCCAAAGGCGCAAATGTTATGGGAGAGGGACAGCAGTCTACCTCATCCTTCCTAAATCCGGAAAAGTTTGCTCAAGTAGTTTCCCAGATGCCCGTAGCTCAGATCATTTCTCGGCAAGTAGCAGAGGCGCAAGGGCTTACAGACCCCACGAGCCCCTTCCGTCAATCGATGGAGCAGTCCATTAAGAACCCCATTATTGAGTCAGGTGCGGAGACTCTTCGGGAATCACAAAGAATGATTAAAAACGGAATGGCAAAAGGTGGCACCGCTCGGAGGGCAGCAATGGCTGATGCCCAGAATATGACAGCAATCGAAATGACGAACCGCCAAGTCGGCCAGCAAATGTGGCAGGCAAATCTACAATTCGAATCGTGGATTCGTGACTACCAGAGAACTACCGTTAATGCTGCACAGGCTTTTACAAATGGGCTAGGAGTTGCGCAATATACGTCTGCAATGAATTCCGCAAGTCAATTTATGGTGGAAACTACTATTCCCCATGCAGTTAACTATCAAATGCAGTCATACAAGATCACAATGGATAACAAGAAGAAAGCCCTTTGGGAAATGATTGTCGGGGGCGTCATGATGGTTGCTGGTGGTGCGCTCTCAGCATACACGGGTGGAGCAGGGGGGGGTTTGATGGATGCAGGTAAAAATATGATGGGATATGGTGGCCCCTCACAAGAATCTCAAGGAGCTAACAGTCTTCTATCCCAAAACCCCGCTGGAGGTGGTTCAGCCCCCGTTAACTATAGTGATGTTCCGGGTACTCCGGGCAACCCCTCTGTAGGTTCAAACTACTTTAACTCTAGTGGCGGTCTGAAGTTTAACGCGGGTGGTGCATAAATGGCACAAGAAGCTCCTACTCCGATTAACAACCCCCCTCAGGTAGAAGGGGGAACCCCCGGATTTGGCAACGCGCGGCGAGACTTCGGCAGTGCGATGATGAAGTCAGGGGCAAGCATCCTTGGTGAATTCGTAGCAGAAAACTTTGATAGCCCTGCTATGGGTCAGGCAATTGTGGACATGACTGCGGCTACCACAGATCTTATGCACCAGCGATTTTGGAAGTCGGAGTATGAAAATTTCCAACAGACCTACGGACAACAATACCAAACCGCCGCACAGCAACTTATGGCACAACACCAAGAAGGGGAAGCCACCCTTGGTTCGGACTTTAGTGAGACAGGCATGCAAGCCCGCAATCAGGGGATTCAAGATCTTATGTCTAAGGTTCAGCAGCTTGACGTTCAGTTTATGCAAAACGCTGCGAAGTTTGGCAATAACCCCCTAATCGGGGACATGTCAAACAAGCTCATGCAGCAAAGAGCCCAATGGATGTCTAGCATGCTTGGCAGTTACAAAGACGTGCTCGGAGATGCTCAATCGCATCTAACTCTCCAGAAGGCACAGTATGAGTCTAGCCCTGATATGCTAGAACTTGGTAAGCAGGAAAAACAAGTTAACATTCAGGCTAAGCAGGCCCAGATTGGTGAATCTCAAGCTAATGCTAGTCTTCTAAAAGCGAGAGCTGGAAAAGAACAAGAAGGCGAAATAGGAAACAACCTGGCAAATGTCCCTGCTGGTAAGTTGAATAACTGGCTTCTTGTAGACCCCGAAGGCCAGAAGATGCTCCTGCCCTACGCACAATCTGCGGAAGCACGATTGAGGGAAAGACTTGTCCAGCAAGATCCTTCCCTAAAGGGGGACACAGAGGCTATTGATAATAAGGTCAGAATGGCCGCTCCGACGATTCGCAAAGAAGCAGTGGCAGCAGCCTTGCAGGATATCCTTCCTGCTGATGCGTATGCTGCGGTCCTGACGCACAATACCAGAGTTTCTTCCGGCCTACTTGGAGAAGAAACTCCTACAACTTCACAGTCTATTGCGAAGCAGTATTCCAAAACCGAACTTAAGACTCTCGTTGAAGGTGATAAAGAAAACAATGTGACCGGACTAGGTGAGGGGCTTATCATTCGGAAAGCCGAAGAACTTGCACGGACGGGCACCTTTAAGACGATCCGCGAACTAAAGGCAAAGATCAAAGAGGAAATTGATGGGGAAGTCAATGATATGGTTGCTGACTTCAAGGGTAATGCGGAAACCAAGAGTCGTCTTTCAAAAGAGATGATGGATTACTTTAATGATAACTGGGGCCGTAGTGATTACTTGGCTGATGAGTATGGTGGGGGCACGGGCATCCTTGGAAGAGTAAAGCGGGCGAATATGTCAGTTCAAGACATTGGGTACGATACGGTTAAATCACTCCTAGGAAAATAAGTAATGTCAAAACTATCTGACCCGATTGCTAACTTTGCCGAAGAAGAGGACACTCAGACTTCTCCTAGCGGACTGCTAAGTCAGCCTGCGGAAGAAGAAGCTGCCTCACAAGAAACCCCTGGAGCCGTTCAGAGGGGCGTCGCCGGGCTTGAAAGAAAGCTTGGGAGAGTTCAATCAATTAAAGACGCGCAGAAGAAGCCGAGTCTTCTAACCCCGGAAGAAACAGGAACTCCGGAGGAAGAAGCTAGTGTCATTCGTATGATGGAAGCAGCGGGTGCTCCGGTAGAAGACCTGAAAGCGGCTCACTCTTTGCTGCGCACAGACCCCAGCCCTGGCTCTCTATCAGCCGATCGCGAAGCTCTTATGGACCCCGCTTTCAAGCTTTTGGAAGCTCCGAAGTTGCGTAACGAGACGGGAATCACCGATATTGTCAATTTCCTAGTTGGGGATGAGATGGCAATTGTTGGCGCAAAGCTTGACAATAACGGGCTTGCTTGGGATTGGGAGATTGCTAGAAAGCAGTGGGCAGAAGAGCCTGTATGGGTAAATCTCCTAGCAACGGCCTCCCTCGTTGGGACGATTGCTTTCCCGGCTATGAAGGCTGTCCAAACTAGCGTCAAGTTTGGTAGGGCAGGCTCTATGCTAGGTAAGTTTGGTCCCCGTGCTGAAGAAATTATGAAATGGAAGAAGCTTGGGGCCATTGATGCTGCAACCCCTGAAGCAGAGGTTTCAGACACTTTCCTTCGCATGGTTAGAACAAATGACTATGCTCGCTCGAAGCACCTTGATTTCGAAGCTAAAAAAATCGCTGAGATGGAAGGCAACCTTGAAGTAGGCATGCCCCTTCCGAGCGGTGCAATAATGGGGCACGTTGACAAACTGAAGTGGCAGTTTGATAAGCGGTTTACCAATAGTTACTTCGAGCAAATCGACAGTATCTCTAAAAACGGGGCAGTGAAGAAGGAGTTTGTCGATAACCTAGACAAACTGTGGAAGAATGAAAAGCTAGGTCGTTTCTTCGTAGACATTCCGGAGGACGCTCGCGGGACTGCAATCTATGCTAATTTGATGATGAAATCCAGTAAAGCAATTGATCTGGATGCAGTGATTATGCGTGCTAATCCTGGCATGGCCGCTCATGAGTTGGTTTCTGCAAAGAATGCGCTTAAGCTTACCCCCGCAGAACAGACTTGGGCAGATGGTATGTATGATGCCATGAAGACCCACCAAGATGAGGCTCTTAGAGAAGGGTTCGTAACTCAGGAGATGCGTGATCGTATTGGGGAAATCCACCTTCCGGCTTTTGGTACGAAAACTCCTGTAGACCTGGCTTCCACTAGATCAATTGCTATCCCGATTACAGGGGGCGCGGTTAAGAGGGTTGCTGGCGAGCCTGCTCAGCGTGTTTTCAAAGCATTTAACTTCCCTAGGCTAGACGCCCCCCAAATTCGGCATCGTGCTTCAGAAATCGGTGATGTAGCAGATCGCCTGTTCAAAGGCGAGCTTCTGACTGCGCCGGAAAAGCTTACGTTTGGCGGGTATGTAACCGACCGACTGCTGTTGAACAACTTCAAATTCATCCGCGATCATGCTATGAAGTTTGGCAAGTCTGAAGCGGACGTAGTTACTGCTTTCGGTAGTGCCGCAAAAGCTGAAGAGAAAGGCTGGGTTAGCCTTAGCAAACTTCGCAATGGGGTGCCTGAAGTAGAATCAACGATGCGAAGAATGCTAAAAACCGCAGGGCACACTATCGGTGATGGTGAACAGCTCCCGTTCATTCATAAGGCACATTACGAGGCCATGTTCGGTCAGGGTGGGCTTTTCGAGCAGACCCAGAATGTTGGCAGCCTAGTGCAGTTGCTTACGGTTATTCACAAGACTGCAAAGACAGTATTCAACATCCCTACCCATTTGAATAACCTGTTTGGTAACTTCGCTTTCCTTGGGATGGCCGGATACAATCCGATGGCCCCGAGGAACTTGGAAACCATGCACGGGGTTACCGGGGCATTCATTAAATGGGCTAACGCACATGACGGGCTTGTTGCCGCAGGCAAGAAAGCGGAGACTCTTTTCGATCCGGTTACTCGGAGACTCAAGGGGGTAGACCTAGGGCGAATCAAGGTAAGAGGAAAGACGTTTGATCTAAACGATGAGTTCCTTGACCCGATGGTTAAGGACGTAATCGGAGAAGAATCCGCATTCCTACATGCCGAAGGTCTAGCCGTTGTCCAGTCCTTCCTTGATAGAGCAAAAAAGGGCTCCGCGGCGGCGGCCGTGGCCGAAGGCATGCTAAAGATGAAAAACATGAACAAGTTCACCCAGAAAACTTTCGATTACATGACGAAAGCCTACCTGGGAGAAGACGTAGTTCCCAAGCTTGCCTACTATCTCGACCTGCGGGCACAGGGTATGAGCAAAGAATGGGCAGTTCTTGAAGTTGGACGTAGACTTCCGGTATACTCTACCGTCGGATCATCCATCCAGGCTGGCCGAAAGGTCTACTTCCCCTGGGCCACCTTCCCGGCAGAAGCTACTCGGATTATGAAAAACAACATTAATGACCACCCCTTGGCTGTCCTGCCCTGGCTCCATGCTCCGGGGATCATACAGGCAGGGTTTGCGGCTACCGGCCTTGGCCCCTCAACATATGATGAAGCAAAAGAGCAGGCTCGGGCGCTTCCGACTTGGGCACAGACTGCAACAACCGTTACGACTAATGCACAAGGTAGTGAGATGGGTGCTCGTGCTGGTATGGCGGCTGCTGGTGGAGCCGTTGGAACAGCCCTTGGAGGCGTCGGAGGAGGGCTCCTCGGAGCCGCTGCTGGCGCTGCCTTGCCCGTTCCTGCCTCGGTAGGGGCTGGGGTGGGGGCTGGGGTCGGAGCCATTGCAGGGGGCTCTCCTGGCGCTTTGCTAGGCGGTATTGTGGGTGGAGCTGTTGGATTCATGGGTGACGCTCTAAAGGAAGATCGAGAAAGTGGAGATCAGGTTAGAGGGGCCATTATGCGATGGCTACCTTGGTCAGCCATGACCCCGGCAAGCAACTCTCCGGAGTATGTTTGGGATCTTCCTGGGACGATGGCACAACTCCCAGTTGAGCCTCTAGCAATCTTGCGACCCGCAATCGAAATTATGGGCGGCAGGACGGCTTTCGGTCAGGAGATTCCAAACGAAGGCACTGGAGACCTTCTGGGCAAGATGTTTGCTGGAACAATTGGGATGTTTATGCCACCGTTTATGCAAAAGTATGGCTTTAAGGTAACGACTCCGGATCAGCCGATTACTCAAATGCTAGTCGGTGGACAAGGTATTCCGGGGGACGTTACCAATGCTTCACGGTTCCTAAGTGATACTGGCATGGCGGTAGACACCCAGACAGGCGAGCCGGGCAACATGAACTTTGACTTCCTAATGAACAATACCAATGGTTTGTGGCAGAGCTATGCAGTTCGCCCTGAAACTAGACTCATGAACGAGGGTCGCCAAGAAGAAGCTCTCAGCAAAGTTAGAGGTTACTACGGCAAGCAGATCAGCTATTTTGCTCAAAACAATGATTGGGATACCGTAACTCAACTAACCGAGAAAGCTTTCTCAACCTTCACACGGCAGTACGCTGCTGATCCTGGCGTTGCTCAAGCAAAGTTTTCCGAATGGATGGGAAGATACTTGAAAAGCTTCGGGAACCACCCTGGGCTTAGAGGCATGAGTGCGGAAGAATTACAGGCCCGATTCAACCTAGCATCAAAGCATGCAACAGAGATGAGATCTGGGTCGCGCCGTGACATCATGTCTGCAATCGACAAAGAACGTCGCATTCGCGCTGCGAATGAAAAGAAAACAAAGCACCTATACAAGTAGAAAAATGCCTTAGTCATCTTCATCATCTCTCTGAAAGAAATCTTCTACTTCTTCAAAAGAGATATCCTCTTTTTCCCCTTCAGGCTTTTCAACCATTTCAAAATCAGGTTCTACTTCTTCGCTCTTCTTAGTGAAGTATGAGCCACGGCAATTGCTACATGTAAGACCATAATTCGAATACCGTCCACACTTGCATCTGATTGAAGTCATGTTGACCTGTCCTTTCGAGTCGCATTGCTGATAGCAGCCGGTCCGTGTCTAGCTGAGGCCATTTTGTAGCCTTTCCAGAATAGGATTTACAGGTATGTCATCGAACTTTGTCTTTAAGATGGGAAGAGCCTCAAAAAGATCAAAAGGAACTAACTCACCCGGGCGGTAGGTGCCTCTGGCTCTACGGTCAACTCTTTTCAAAGCAGCAGAATCATGAGGAGATCGATCTGCATTGTGAAAGTGGTAGCATAGAGCGTCTTCGGAAAACTCGTATTCGCGTTTAGGGCACTGTTCATAAAACGGAATCTCACCCGGATGATTGCCTACCCAAGAGGCAGTTTGATGGTAAACCCTGTGATGGGAGCGAATGGTGTTATATTTTGATATTAGGTGTTGCCCGACTTCTAGTCTCGATAACACTCCATAGATTTTTCTTTCATCTTTAGTGTGCTCTTTTTTCATTACTTCAAACCCATCTGCGATGGCTTGAACTCCTTTTTCATTATACACCTCGTCCCCATCAAGGATGAAATACCAATTTGTGCGGGCTTCTACAATCATAGAGTTTCTGAAGCACCCTTGCACTGACGGGGGGCACATCGGCAGATAACGAATTGACACGTTTGCATCATCCGGTAGAGTTTTGATAAACGAGGCAATGACATCCCGAGTTCTGTCTTCGCTACTTATATCATAAAAGACATAGTTCTTGAAGAGCTTTCGGGTAGACTCCAAAGCATACCGTAGAAAGAACTGGTCGTTCTTTACTAGAACAACGGCTGTAAGATTGTTACTTTGCAAAAGCCACCTCCAACATCTGTTGCACCCGATGTTTAATCAGGTGCTTTGCATGAACTTCCTGCATTGCTGTCTCCCCAACATTAAGAGCTTTTTGATAGTCTATCTTAACCAGTTTCATGATATGCTCTAAACCTTCGTAGGTGCTAAAGTCATAAGGGTAGTAGTGCTCCCAAGGAGTAAACAACTCGTCCATCCCTGAACGCGGATCTTGATCGCTAATCAACGGTAGGCCCATTGCCATCGACTCAACAACCCTAAGATTAGGGCCATCATGTTTCTGGCCGTGGTTGAACAGCGCCTTGCAATTGCCCATAGCCTGGGCCGTATAGGGCCATCGATGCTTGTTGACTGTAGAAATTTGGCGAACATCACAAGGCCACTCATGGCGGGCACAGATGTCCTTCATAGGATCTGCCCGAATTAGACCCATTTTAGATCCAAAGAACCCAAAGTCATAAGAAGGATGGGTGGACTGGAATGAGCTGTTAAACCACTCGGAGTCCGTAGCGTTAGGACACCAATGAGCCGATTTGTGAGAGGCAAACAAGTCTCTCTTGGCCCAAACGGCAAAGAACACATGGTCATAATTCCTAGCCAGTCTGTGGTGTAGTGTGGGGTTTCCATGTGAATCAATGAACCAAACTACAGAAGGAATCGGGCTAGGGTTATTGTGGAATCGAAAATTTAGATCTCCTGTGTTGGGGTTCCGCCCGCAATCAAGATCTACTACTAAATCGAAGCTAGTAAAGTCAAAGTCATGCTGCCACTCTGTTCCGGGGCCAATCTCAGTAACGTCGTGCCCGAGAGCTTTGATTTCCCGCACTACAGACTGGGCATAGCTTTGAACTACTTGATCCTTATAGTTAAACTTGAGTAGGTTTACAACGATGTTGCGACTTGATACCGCCATGCCTGCCCCCTTTTGATCTGTTTGTTCATCTTTCTAATGTACATATTCTTTGCCATCGGCTTCAGGTGGTCAAAGAATAGGCACCCTTCTAGGTGGTCTATTTCATGCTGAATGATAGCTGCTTCTTCTCCTGTAAAGATCCACTTAAAATCACTGGTGACAACTTCGTTGTTCCAAAAATGAGGCTCCTTTCCGGTAACTTCAATGGAGTTAAATCGGGTGATTACTGCTGTCGGGCCGGGAACTGATAAGCACCCTTCCAAGGACTTGAAAGTCTCCTCCCCTAAGACCTTATACTTTGGATTGATTAAGGCTAAGATCCCATCAAACTCGGCTATGATAATTCTCTTGCGAACCCCCACTTGAGGTGCAGCGAGCCCTACTCCCTTGTATGCCAGCATAGTCTCTTTCATATCCTCAATAAGCTGCATCGTCTCAGGGCCATTGATCCTTCTAACGGTAGCCGAGAGTTCACGGATATCTGCATTCGGGTATGTCACTATTTCTCTCATCATGAGAGCACCAGAGGATGATAGATATACCCTGTCCGTTGGAGCTGTTTTAGAAGCTTGCGGTTATTCTTGATCTGAGTCTGAATTAAGCTGTTGGGTTGTAGCCAGCGGCCCCCCTCAGTATCTCCGATTTGTTCAAACTTGTTCCGTGCCTCTTGAATATCCACATACTTAAGAGGGTGAGGGATTAGCCCCGCCGCTACGACTCTAGCAGTCCATTCCCCGTGGGCATATCCTGCCCCGATAAAGGCAGGGTTGAATCCTCCTACTTCCTTAAGGACTCGACTCGTAAGGAACGTCAGATCCCCACGGGGAGAAGGGCCAAAAATCGGAGTAAGACCTTCAGAGATCATAAAGTTGGAGAAACTGGAAATCGTTTCTTCAACTTCCTTATCCTGCACTCGGCAGAAATGATGAACCCCTGAAAGGGACGAGGCCCTTTCGTAGTCTTCCATCCATCCCGGGGCATTCGGGAATAGATCATCCTCTAGAATACACATGAAGTGACAGTCCTGAAGAGCCCAGAGGGCACGGTTCTTGTTTGCGGATACCCCAAGATTGCGTCCTTGAATTAGGGGAACCCCAATCTTTCTACAGATGTCTGATGCGCTAATGTCATGAACTTCTTGAGGGCTAAAAACAGCATCAGATCCGTCATCACAAACCACAACCCTACAGTCCTGAGGGACTGTATCGATAACCCTAGTAATCAGCTTTTCTAGAGTTAAGACCCTATTATAGTGGCAGATTGCAACTCCTCGTTTGCTAGTTTCCATAAATATCCTCAATTACTCTCGCCCAAGTCTCACGATAGGGGCCGGGGTCGGAAAGGGTTTCTGCGGTAATGAATCCTTCTTTGACAATCCTCTTGAAAGTTTCTTCATCAGATCCTAGCTTATCTAGAGCGTTAGCCAAATCAGTAGCCGTAAATCCGTCAGCGACTACACAGTTGACCATATCCTTCTCAAACTCTGCTCCTGTAGGAGTCTTGATTACTAGACAACTTGCAGACATTGCCTCTAGAGACATTCTACCCAACCCTTCAGAGTGTGAAGCAGATAAAAAGAAATCCATCTGTCTATAGATTTGAGCAAGAGATTTCCGGTCTATGTTAAGGAAATACTGCATCCACGGAGGGCACTGCTTCGTAAATTCGGGCCATTCGCCAACTCCAAAGATATTGACCTTATCTCCATACTTTTCCTTGATAGCTGCTAGGGCTGTCAGTGCTTCCGGAGTTCCCTTTGTCGGGTGATGATGAATCAGGGTGAGTATATTCATCTGTCCATTTATGAAATACTTTCTATCTGTATACTTACATACAAAGTCCTTATGGCCGTAGTGATACCACCCTACTCGGTGTGCCTCCCTCGGAGGATGTGTCCATCCTGACTCGACCTGAGGCTTAGCGCAAGCGTTAACAAGCCAGTTTGTGCTGGTGCAGATATCATCCCACTCAAGTTTTAACGCGTCGTCTTCCAACTTTTGAAATCGGGGATTATGGGACAACTTTAGTAGTACCTTCTTGTCCGCCCACTTTGCGAATGAGAAGTGTTCATTGTGGGGGTTGTCGGAGTTAGTTATGATAACGTCATACTTCCCAGGATCTTGCCATTTTATGGAGATAGGGATATTGGTTTCTTTGATGATTTCCGGGTTAATGTCTGCGTAGATGCACCCGAGAGTTACATCATGCCCAAGCGATGCTAGGGCCTCGGCAGTATGAAGAATAGTTGTCGGCCCCCCATGCTTTCGTAGGTGAGGCGTAACAACAAATATCTTTCTCTTGGCGTGACGAAGCCGGAAATTTTCTTCCAAATTTTGAATGAACTGAGTTACGGCAACCTTTCTATTATGCTTCTTCGAAACTAGGACTGCCTCGGCCTTCATCGTATCGAGAGTGGACGTATTGGTCAGCAAGTTAAAAATCTCTTGAGCGACCATGCCCGGAGTTGCCTCTTTCGGAAGAATTATACTGTCGATACCGTTTGTAGCAAACTCGTGAATTCCTACGTTGTCCCAGCATACCGGAACTGCTCCACTAGCCATCCCTTCAAGAGAGGGCATGCCGTAGGTATGAATAGTCTGAGGATCACATATTACGTCTACTTCAGTTGACAGGAAGGTAGCTATCCTAGCTTGAGACATTCCACCAACACAGGTAATGAAAGGGGCTCCTTGTACAGCATCTACTCCAATTCCTACAATGCGGATATCAATATTACATTGTAAACTGATATTATGCAAAGCGAAGGCCGCTTCAAGCCCCCTATTAAACCCTCTGTATTCTTCGCGAGAGTTTAAGAAAAACGCTACCGTAGGACGATCGTCACCTCGGTCCCTACCACGAGGATAGAATAACTCAGAATTGACGCCAGGATTAACATACCCAAAAGTTGATCTATTGGTTATAGATTTGATTGTTTCATCAAGCCATTTGGCATTCGAGATGATATAAGGGGCCTTGTGGTACTGCTCTTTCATAGTCGTACTCAACTGGTCGTTGGGAACTAATGCAGGGTCGAAACTTTGACTGAATAGAACATTTAGAAGTTTAGGGTTGTTTACCCCAATCTGCTCTGCGAGTTGCTGCATCTCATTGGTGGCAGCAACAATAACACCACTATCAAAAACACTAGAACTAAAATGATCTACTGCATCTTTAGGTGATTCAAACGAAATAACTCCAGAGCGAAGTTCTCCCATTGTAGGAGGGGCTACATGAGCGGGATCTCGATTAATTTGCACAACTTTAGCGTTTACGCCCTCTTCCTGAAGTTGGTTTACAATGTCAGCAATAAAAGCCATCCCGCCACAGTAGGCCGTGCTAAACACAAGGAACGCAATGTTATAAGGAGATTCCTTTGTAGTTACCCTTTTCGGTAGTTCATCCTTTAAATACTGAATATCGTTTTCAACTTTATTGTGTTTTCTCCAAGACTTAAATTGAGGCCAGATTCGGTTAAACCGTTCGCTGCCACCCCTTCTAATACCCATATGCTGCTCTGTACCCAAGGCGCTAAAAGAGGAACCTCGTTCATGGTAGAGATATGTATCGTCTGCGAGTACAGCCTTGTATCTAGGAAATACTCCGTTAGGATCTGCATAGGAGAGAGTACGCATCCAGAAATCGCTTTCCTCACCGTAGCTACCATATGCCTCGTCAAAGTACCCAATTTTAGTTATCAGTTCTCTTTTGAACATAAAACAGAATCCCGTAGGCATGATTTCGGGATATCTATGAGAAGAAACTGCTTCTAGACCTCGATTCATATCCAAATAACTGAGTCCGGGGTGCATTGCAATATCAATAATAGCTGTATTGTTAGTGACAGGGTTAACGATTGCATGGGTAGGAGAGGCTTCAAGTGCAAATACTAGTTTAGTTAACCAGTTAGGAGTTACAAGAACATCTGAATTCAAGACACAGATATACCCGCCCTGCCCCGTTCTAATGCCTTTGTTTACAGACGCAGCAAAACCCTTATTTTTCGGTTGAAAGATTACAGTGTGCGCAGGATTGTTTGCTTGCCACTCTGTTAAGAATTTTTTGGTTTTGTGATCCGGAGAGCAGTCATCAACGATGATTAATCGGTAGGGATAATCGGTACGGTCTTTAATAGCCTGGAGGGAGGGCTTTAGGATATGTAGTCCACCATAAACAGGAAGTACAATGTCTACCGGATATAGTGCTCCACCAAACATTTTCTTAATAGTAGATAGGTATAAATCATTTGTTCGTGTAAGATTGGAGTTACCCTCAAGAATTTTATTTGCAAAAGAGTTCAATTGAGTTGTAACCTGTTCGGACAAAGAAGAAGAAGAAGTATGTTCGGTACCTTCTTCAAGAAGGTCAATCTTAAATTGAACTGCTTCTTCTACTGTCGTAGGTAGCCAAAGGACGCTACCGTCGGGCTCTGTTCGAAACATTCCTTACTTCTCCTCGGTAATAGGGGGTTTAACGTTTTCGAAGTCATCTTCGAAAGGATCATCATAGTCATCATCTACTAAATTTTCTTCTTCTTCACACAGACTACTTACCGCATCTTCAAATAGATCGGCATCCTTTTGATTAGCTTCGTCCCCATATAGGATGGCGGCAGAGACATAGACCAGAGCCCCAAGAAGATCTCTCCTTGCTGAAGTCCAATTCGGCATATGAAAGGCTTCTTCCATCTTCTTATCGGCTTGCCCTAAAGCAAACCCCATGCCATACTTTCGTTGCCCTGTTAGGATTTGCTGATCTGTAAAAGGCTTATTGCCATGAGCATGGCGCTCGCGGCCCTTACCAATCGAAGCCTGCTCATAGGCTTCTTTGAGCACCGCCAGCAGTTCGTCATACCCTTCCCTGTCTTCAAACTCCACGCCTATTTCCTCCCTTTTTTATCCTTTTAGAAATTTGGACAGCTAATAGTCTTCCAAATTTTTTATTAGACAAGTTCTTATACTTCCCCATTTACACTCCTATACCAAAATACCCCTTTTTCAGCCCCAATAGAGTCTGGAATTAGGTCTGAAAATAAATTTGGATATCGAGCTATGACAATTTCAGCCACCTTGTTAAATACAACCCTAATCTCCTCTTCAGCATGAGGAGAAGTCCTGCGATGAATAACATTGTAAAGAGTTCTCCCATTCGCTGTCCATCCTACTGTAGTAGCCACGCCTTCAGGAGCGAGTCGGCGCATCGCCGAAGTTATTCGCTTCTTTCTTCCAAAGTCTTTCTCTTCATCCAGCTTAAAATATTGCCCGAGAAACTTTTGCATGGTTTCAAGATCTTCTATGGTTTTCTCAAAGAGGGCACTAGCCCCATCATCTCCTTCAAAGACCATAGGAAAGTATGCGCTTAACTTGTCCAGGCGTACATACCTCAGGGATTCCTGGGACTTGGCAGTCCCGACTCGATGGGTAATCAGCTCATGGGTAAAAACTCTACTGACATCTGCAAAGATGAAGCTAAAGTTTACATGCTCTAGGACGCTGCCGTGCTTTTGAGCCTTGATGTTGCTAAGGTACTGCTCATTGCCTTGACGAACCTTCGTCACATTAGGGTTCATCCCGGCCTCCCAAGAGCGATAGCAAATTCGGCCCATCACTTCAGGAATAATTTCCGCAGCAGAGTTAGCATCATCAGGATATACCCATTTTGTACCTACATGTTTAAGGTAAGCTTCAAGCCCTCCGGGAACTAATGAAGTTTCTCCAATTAGAAAAACCTTAGGTTCTACGAATTTCATGACCCTTCCTTCGCGCGGGCTGCGGCGAGGGCACCGCGAATCAGTTTCACCACGTCGCTCTCCAGGTCGCGCCACTCGTCGGGCGGGTGCGCGGCAAGTTCGGTGATCGCTCGCGCTAGCGCGGCGAGTTCGGTGTCACTCAGCATTCGTCCCCTCCCAGCTCCTCGGTGGCGGTCACGGCTGCATCTCCGTGAACACGGCTGCGAGAGCAGAACGGCGCTCTGCTTTCGCAAGCTGCCACTTATCGTAAGCGCGCTGATTGGTAGATTCGCAGTCACCGCTTCCGCACATGAACTCGTTTTCCGCGATCTCATCGGCGCGAGCTGCTAGCGCAAGATTGGCGAGGGCTTCGGTGAAATCCGGAGTCATCTCATCAATCAGCGAAAACTCAAGTCCGTGAGTGCGCTGCCGGTCTAGTAGGAGCTGCATCCGTTCCGGGGTCACGGCGTCTCCTTCGCGCGGGCGGCGTCGATCTGCTCCCGCGTCGTCACGGGGTGCCAGATGTGGTCGTCACCTTTGAGGACAATGTCCACCTCGTCGCAGCCGTGCTCGCCCCCGAGGAGCCAGTCCAGCCGATCGCGGTCTGCCTCCAGCTCCGCGATGCGAGCGAGTGCTGCGTGATACTGCTGTTCGTAGGTCAAGTCGTCTCCCTCGTGCGAGCGGCGTCAATAGCCTCACGCTTAGTAGTGTAATTGTGAACCGGATAATCGTCGTCGTTCTCGTCCTTGACGTACCAGACTCCCTTGTCTGACCAGATCGTCCACCTATCTGAATCCAAGTAGAACTCCAGCCGCTCGCGGTCTGCCTCCAGCTCCACGACGCGCCGCATCAACTCCGCCCGCTCTCGAAGCAACTCCGGTCGCTCTCGAATCAGGCGCTCCGCAACTTCGACAGCGCCCTCACTAACGCCGCTGTCACCAACGACGGTTTGCAAGACTGCAACAATATCTGCGCACAGCTTTGCGTCGTGCCTGAGGGTCGCGTTCTCGCTCATGAGTCTATTTGTCGTGGTGCGCAGCGTGTCGTACCCGGTTTCAAGCTGCTTGATACGAGATTGGAGCGTGTTCGGCATCATTTCCCCCTCTTGCAGATTATCACCTTTCCCGAGGAAAATTACAAGTAGCTTAGTCGGCGTCGTGGATGTTCTTGATACTTTTAAAGAGATGCTTTAACTTCATAATTTCCGGGCGATTATAAAGGCGATTTAGGTGCTTACAATGAGGACAAATATACTGCCCTTCACCTTCTTTCCAATAGTCGCCTTCTGTGCAACCAGAAGGGCGGACATACCAGTGGGTTTGAAGAAACTCAATTTCATTAATCGGAATTGATTTTCCGCATCCGAGTCCGTGTACATTTTTAACACAGGAAACACGAGTTAGCTTTAACTGTGCTTGTAAAGCTTGTTCAGCATTTTTAAGTGCGATTTCGGCTTTAATAACATCTTGCTGTGCCCTCTTAAGCTTTGTATTGTTTTCTTTAGCTAACATTCTCCCCCCGATTACTTCTCTCTAGGGCTGCCCTGTTTTTCGAAAATCACGAGCCTTTTCTGGAGTCAGATTCTTATCTATCTTTTCTAGTAGTTCAACAATTCTTTTTACTGACTTCTCCATAACGTCTAGTCGCTTGTTCATGTTGCTAATAAAGTCTTCTAGGCCAAACATGTGCTATCTCCTTTAGAAAAGGGAATCTCTTTTTGCTATTGCTTCTTCTAATGTTTCATATGTTTTTATGTATCCAATGCCCTTCCCTTTAACAGCAAAACCTTTAGTTAAAGTTATATTAGGCATGAGTCATTATCGCAAAATTTCTCGATAACAGTGTCTTCAACCTTGTCTAGAACATACTTCTTCAACTTCTTGGTACTTTCCTCATACTGCTCTTTGGTGATAGACTCGTAAGGGGCCTGCTTGTAAACCTTGTCCCCCCGCAGCGGCAGGAAGCTGACTGCCTTCAGGCGTTTTTCATACATGGAGAGCGCACGAGGAAGATCCCGAGCTTCAGCAGGGGGCACAGTGATCGTAATCGATACTTGGTTGTCCGACCACTTAGCTTGCATTGCAGCGGCCAATTCAAATTGTTCCCAAATAGACACTTCGTCTTTGCTACGGTCAAAGTGAGGCTCATGTACAGGGAATTCTACAACCATCGTGTTGTCCTTGTATACGCTTTTCTCAATGTTGTAGCCTGCCTTCTGCATGATCTTCCACAGATCTGAGGATTCGTTTACTTCCACACGCCGAGTATAATACTCACTATGGGGGAAGTGGATGCCCGGCGTACAACCCGGCAGTAGACTGACTGTACCTGAAGGCTTAACAGTTGTGCGCTTGATAGACTTAGGAACACAAAGCCAATCAGAGTAAATTTGATCCCACGCACTAATCTTTTGATATCCCTCTTCACACCATTGTACATGTGATCTGAACCCCACTCTGTTGATATTTTCAATGATCCCGGTCTGACTTAGACCGATTCGTCTATTTCGAAACATGACTGCATTGGTTCTCGGATCGTGAGTCGCAATAAGAGTTACCGTCTTGGCGTATAGGTATGCGTACTTTAACGTGTTGATGTAGTCAGCGCAAGTCAAGTGCTTTGAAGGAAACGTCTCCACAAGGTTGCAAAGTTCAAAAGGCTCTAGAGACTGCTCACCACAAGGGTTGCAACCTCGGACTCTATGATCTTTGAACGTCTTGCCATCGTGCATGCGACCATATGCCTGTGCGTTCTCTAGCCAAAAGAACCCGGGCTCTCCATTAGTAGCTGACCCCTTCGCTAACTCCGAGTAGTCCATCCCCGTCTTGGCTAGGATAGAGTTGTTCGAAGCCCACCTAGCTAGATCAGGATTCTCAATGTTCTCTTGTGACTTCAGCGTGCGAAACGATTCATCATCCAGTCTACCAAACGCGATCTCTGCCGTTCGTCGAACTCCTCCAGCGACTACGGCTTCTCCAGCAAAGTTCATCAAATCTACGATAAGCTCTGAGTCTACTGGGGCATTCTCCCCCGCGTAGACATCTAGTGTGTGAATAGTTTTTTCCAATAGCTTCTTAAGAGGACCAGGGCCAGGGGCAATCCCTCCAAACGTCAGAATGGGGGAACCAGCAGGTCTGATTTTTTCAAAGTTGAATTCCTTGGGCATACTGTCTCTGCCGACGTAGGAGTCAAGGACACGACGGAAAGCTTCAACCCACCCTTCTCGGGTATCAGCAATTTCGAAAATCTCTTTCGAATTTGAGCGGGGCTTCTTCACATAGAGTGCTTTACCAAACGCCCCTTCGGTATCGAAACCAATTCCAACCCCGTGCATGGACATATCCATGAGCCAACAAAAAGGATTGCTGAAGTCTTCATGAATGTCTGTAGTGCTAACGAACCCACAGTTGTTAAGACAAGCCCCGCCGCGCTCCCACATGGCAAGGGTTCCCATATTTGCAAGCCCCCTGCCCGGCGGCAGAAACTTAAAGTCCCACATGAGACGGAACATCTCTTGTGCTGATCGCTGTGATCTGTGTTCACTCCACGGAAGCTTCCACCAAGCACAGTGCCTCTTTTGCACTAGAAAGGTTGCCTCTACTACTCTCTGTAATGTCTGCCAGTATTCCTCGGTCTTACCCTTATCTAAGAGGCGAGCATATGTGCGTTTATAGGTGAAGTACCCAAGAGGTCCAAATTTAGGTTGTTTGCCTTTAAATTTTGAGAGAAAGTTCTCGGTGAGGTTAAAGCTTACTTCTTCACGTTCCATATCTTGTCTTCTCTCCTTTGACGTTCATCTGCAACCCAATTCTCTAGATCTATTAAACATTCTTTGGTCATGTGCCACCCAAAATAGAGCGTCTTAAGGACGTGAGTTTCTAATTTATCGATTACCTTCCAACAAGCACAGCAATAAACTATTACTGGCTTTATTTCGTGTAGTTTTGGATCGTACCTCATTTCATCATGTAAATCAGGAAATGTGAAAGGATTCATCGTATCATATTCTAAATCCCACCAATCAGAGTCCGGCATTAGTTTATCTTTTCGGGGGCTACAACGGAAATCTCTACCGTCATAAACTTTGGGACATAGAAGATAGAGCCATAGGGTAGATCCGCACACGACTGTAAAGGTGTTCCTTCAAATAGAACAACATGCCTTCGCGGTATTTCTAGACCAAAAGTTAGCTCGTCATACATGTCAGGATGAACTAAAATCTTAGAAAAAAGGTCACTCAAACTACTGTTGTGGTCAATGTTGATCCGAACTGCTTTACGATATTTTCGAAGAAAGGAGATGGCTTCTGATCTTGTTAAGGACATTATGCTCTTACCTCCCTGCCATCCGGCAGCACACAAGATCCTTTCTTGTTGATCGGGATAATATACTGCGTCCAGCTCGTAGCGCCCACATAGATCAAAGCGAAGCCATGTGACCATTCGCTCGGGTTTCCTCCAGTTTGGTATAGAGGTTGAAGTTTCGAGAGGGTGCCAGGATTGAAGGCTATGATAGTCTTTCCTGTCCAGGGATCTCTACTTGCTTCCATTTGCGCCCGATGCGTGTGCCCGTATACAATGGATTGGCTTCTGCTCTTCTCAAGGTGAACACGGGCAGCGTTCTTAGCCCATGACCAACCGTGAACTGCTACCAAACCTCCCGTATCCATTTTAGGGTGATCTTGAACGATCTGTACGAAACCCATTCGATTTCCAGTCGCAACGTCGTATGGAACCATGTTAAACTTTTTGCGATAAACACCATTTCTTTTCCCCACTGTTTCTTTAGGGGCGATAAGCTTGTAAATCTCTTGCCCCACTCTCCCGGCGTCTACGGCCCACCTCTCAATTCGCTGTTCATGGTTCCCTTCCAAGAAGTGAGTCATCCCAGTTGTATGGTCTTGGATGAAGTCTAGGAATTGATTACAAGGATCAACCTCTAGCTTTTGATAGTCATAGTCTGCTAGCTCTCTAACTGCCTTCATATCGTGCTTGGAGAAGATTCCACAATCTAGTACATCCCCTAGTAGTAGAGTGTTCGTAGGCTTAAGAGTGCTAGCTACCTTCTTTACAATCTCTAGAGCTTGCTGCTCATGGTCGGGGAAGTGAATGTCGGGAAGAATGAGCCATAAGGCTGCCTTGCCAGTAGGTGCTTGTACTGTTACTTTCTTAGCCATTGTTATGCCCGTTCTTCTTCCACCATTCGGCAAAGTCTTTGAGCCTCATTACTACTAGGGTATCATCATAGAGTACACGCGGAGGCTTCCATGCAACGAGAGGTAGAGTGTCCTTAAAGGCATTGTAGCTCGCCTGTCTAATCTCGTCCATCGCAGGAACCTTCTTGGTATTTTTGCATTCCACAGTAGCGGGAAACTTCTTTCGAGCTGCGGGACTCGCCATAAGATCGGCACCCCCTGAGCCCATCGGTCTGCTAACAAGATCTCCTTCTTCTAGATCAAAGATTTCGGTGAGCATGGCAGCAATTCGCTGTTGCAGGATGCGACCCTTACTCTTAGCGGACTGGGGTTTGATAGGCACTAACTAATCCGTTTTTCAGAAAACTCAAACTGTTCGATAGCTTGCTCAACAGTTTCAGATACTTGTAGGATGTGATCTACAATCCCATGCTCTTTCATTTCCTCGGCATCATACCAAATCTCGCCTTTGTTAACTGCTTGCTTTGCCCATACAGCCGCGGTGATCTTAGTATGCTTGCTCATGATCTCCCAAAACTTATTTCTAAACTTTTTTCCAATAGCCACTTGTGCCTCAATTTCATTATCGGCACCAACAATAAGGTTTTGCATTTGGTGCGCCATGAAGAATGAGTTGGGAGTAGCGATGCGAAGATCCCCAGAGACAAGGATTAGCCCTGCGGCTGAGTAGATACCCCCGGTGCCAACAGTAACTACCGGGCATCGACACGATTTCATCGCATCGTAGACGAAAAACATCTGGTCAACGCTGCCTCCAGGGCTATTGACGAAGATCGTAACAGGCTTCTTCGAATCCTTAGATTCAAGATAGTGAAGATCCTTGACGAACTCACTACAAGCATACCCCTCAATTTCATCAGTCAGATAGATCCTTCTCGTGTTCACATCGACTGAATAGTCGTGGAGAGCACATAATCTTTGTTCATCCTCTGTAAGTCCAGTCTTTCTAGGCGACAACTTGCGAGATGCCATTTGTTTTCTCCACGTAGACTCTATTTGGAATAAGTCCTTTTAAGGTTTCTTCATTGCTCACTAAAAAAATCGTACTCTTAATCTTTGCTAGTTCTTCTTTCAAGTATGAGATAACTGATTCACTATTTCTATCATCAAGCCCCACGAAGGGTTCGTCCAAGATTAGCAAGTTGCTTCGAGACTTTACTTGGGTAGCAGCTAGATCCGCTAGGGCGAGCCCTACAGAAAAGTCTACCATCTGCTGCTCTCCTCCCGAGAGTAGAGAATAAGATCCTCCACCCGTAGAAGATAAGGCTGTCGCAGAAAACTCTTCTTTGGTCGAGGAGTCTTTTAGCTGCGCCGTAGTTGAAAAGTTTACCGTAATCTGTGCATTGTTCAAGGCTTGTAGGTGATGGTTAGCCCTTTCAGCCAGGAAAGGACACACCCTATCGTAAAGGAGCAGTCTTAGGTCTTTGGAGTATGCTTTCTCCCACAGAAGAACGGATTCCTCCTCCTCTATAATTATCGCCACTTTTGCTTGAAACGCTAAGACTGCGAACTTGTGTGCTGCAATCGTACTATCAATATCTACAAGGGTTTGAACATAGGGATTTGTTGAGGCTACAACTCCACATAATTGTTCTTCAATTTGTTTAATCTTGCTTGTACTCTCTTCCTCCCCCAATTCTACAAGTCGTGAAACCATTTTATCATAGGTGGCTTTGACTGTTTTCCATTCATTGATGTTTGCAGTGTTGATGCCCATTATGGTGATGCAAACGTCAATGCTATTTGTCAATGACTCTTTCTCAAAAAGCAACCTCGCCATTCTAGCTTGATTGTGTGACTTCTCTGCTTCTGGAATAATGACTGCCTGCTTGCAAGTGGGGCAGGTTGAATCGTCGAGCATGGTCCGAAGAGTATAAAGCTCCGTATTAGCAATATGAGATTCTGCCTTGTAAGATGCAATCTTTGTAGTTAACTTAGCGTTCTCTTGGATCGTATTCATAATCCGCATGTCAAAAGAACTTATGTCCCATCCAGCAGTTACCCTAGTAAGCTGCTTTTTGATGGTTTCAATTTCGGCTTTTTCCGGAGCTAGCCTTAAAATGTTCACTTCGTTAGTTAGCTTCTTTGTCGTGTTGGCCTTCTGAAACTCCCATGCAGTGTGCTGCCTTTCGATGCTAGAACGCTGCGCCTGAAGCGCGTCCTGAGCCGCCAGGGCCTTATTTACTTCTATCTCCGCAGCCAACTTCACCGTGGCGACTTCTCGCTTCGCGAGCTTAGTATTCGCTAACCATTCGTTCAAATGTTCAAAAGGAAGAATTCGTTCCAACACCTCCTTTTGCCCTGACGGTGACAGCTTCATAAAAGGAAAACTGTTCCCTTGTCCAAAGAAATCTGTCTGGATAAATGAATTGATATCTCTACCGATGGTGCGGTTAATCATCTCTTGGGTCGAGCGCACGTCACGGGTGGATATGCTTTTCCCATTTTGAAAAAAGTCTAGTTTAGTTACTCCTTTTCTAGTACGAGTTCTTTCAATCCTATATGTGGCTTTGCCAATCCTAAATACCAGGGTAGCCCTGCCATCTGTATCCCCTAGGTGGCGGTTAAGAACTTCATCTGACTTCAGCCCCTCCGCAGTTTGGCCGAATAGCGCCCAGAGTAAACTTTTGTTAATGAGACTACTCTTACCTGAACCATTACTAGACCCTTCATCGAGGGATCGTCCTGTAACTAGGACAAGGCCCTTATTGTTTAGATCGACAGCGAATGAGGCAAACGAGAATAGCCCAATTCCGCTAAGACTTAGGAACTTCATATGACCCCTTCCTCAACTCTTCTCCAATTTGTCGCTGCCGATCTGTTAAACCTTTTTCGAATTCTCCTAGTAGCTCTTCCATACTAAGAAATTTGGAGCTTTCTTTGTCAAGGGGATTACTGTTCTTCTCCATGAACTTCAGTTCAACAGAATGAGCGCCGAGATCGAGCAGACTCCCTTTAAGGGCTTCGGCTTTTTCCACTGACATATCGAACACGTTATTGACTCGAATGAAGTTTTCATACACGATATCGCGAAGATCATCGGATTCTGCTAGATTAGAAAGAGCCCTTAGGAACCCCGCCTCTACGTTTACAAACTTAGGATTGTCATGGATTTGTTGCCGAGTAAATTCGCCTGTCTCCGTATCTACAACCAAGATGCCACCTTCTTCTTTGGTATCCGCCCAAGTATGCTGCATGGGGGGGCCAACGATCACAAGCTTTCCCAGGTCTTGGTGGGTGTGATAATGCCCGGTGAACGCCCTAGTTACGTTATCAGGAATCATTGCAGGCGTTAGGATTTCGTCAATCAAGTACCCCGACCCCATAGGGGCCTTTGCTACGCCTTGATGAAGGAACAAATAATGAGGATGTTTATCAGACACCCTTCTAACCCTCTCCAAGTTAGTTGCGAGCAATGAAGCACTTTCGGTAAAAGGGATCATCGAAACAAGGATATTAGGGTGGGTTAAGTGTTTGCCGATGACAGGAGAAGATACAACCTTACTAAAGACAGAAAACTGCTCTAGTGAATTAGGCTCTAATGGAAACGTGTCCTTAAAGTTTTTCGAAATATCATGATTCCCTACTATAAGCCACTGACTTACTCCTTGGGCGGCGATATAACGAAGACCTTGTGTGCCTAGAAACAGTGCGTTTGTAGCAACTCTCCCGTGGGTATGAAAAAAATCTCCACAAAAGAAAAGCTCCATGATGTTGTTTTCTTTGCAGTATTTACCTAATTGGTACAGAAAGAAATACTGTTCTCGTAGTCTGGTATTGCTCCCATAGGTATCTTCTGTCGCACCGTATTCCCAAGGGTGAATATGCAGATCACTATAGACAGCAAACTTACCCACTAACTTCTCCATAAGGTCGCATTAAGCCATTTTGAAAGCACCACCTGTAGAATTGACTGTACACTTCGTCAACCCCCCCAGACTCTTCGACAAATTGGCCCCAATCAGCTTTACTGACTACACGGCCCGGATCTATGAACTTAAGCGTTCCTGTCTTTGCCTTAGCGGGCCATTCCACCATACCGGATTCCTTGGCCGCTTCTAGGAGGTTGCCAACCGTATCGAAGCCATAGGTATTCATTAGCTCTACCTTGACGTTTTCGATTGATACTCCTCCTACCTTGCTCTTCTCGATGAAGATGTTCGTCTCCGCACCAAGAAGATTTTTATCGGAGTCCTTGATCTTAGTAGACTTTTTGAGTTCGCAACGGGTGCTGGCAAACAGTTTGATAGCGTGACCGCCTGCCGCTTGCGAAGCTTTAGCGTAAGTTCCCGCGATTGTAGCGACTGCATGGTTAATGAAGATCAGGACAATCTTGGTAGCCGAAATGTCTGCGGCTATGGTGCGCATGCCAGTTCGAATTGACTTAGCCTCCTGCCCAATGCGTTCGGCTGCCCCAAATGCGTAGCCGCTCTTCTTATCAGCAAGTCGGGTAATGTTGTACTCTAGGTTAGACCCCGTAACTGAATCGTAAAGGACAACCATAGGCCGAGTTTCACCTGACTCCTTGATTGCATTCGTAATTCCTTGGATTGCTCTAAACCCTGCCTCCACGCTGCGCGCTTCAATGCGTGCAAAGTCTTCACCGTATTTTTGTGAGACACCAATTTGGTTGGCTCTGTAAGGATCGAAGGTTAGCTCGGAGTCAATGAATATGCCCATGCCTCCCATGCGCTGTACTTGGGCGATAGCATGTAGCCCCAACGTAGTCTTGCCACAACCCTCAAACCCATATAGCTCTACTACTCTGCCTGCGGCCCAGCCAGGACGGCCCAAGGCTAGATCTAGCATAGGCACCCCTGTTCTTACTCCGTAAGGGATTGTGGAGCCTGCGAATGTCTGAGAGGAGTCGATAAAGGTCAGCATGCCGTCGTCTTTGATCTTCGTACCTAATTCATTGAAAAATCCCATGATACTCCTAAGGTAAAGGCTCCCGTTAACTGTCTCTGCCCTCAAGCACGGGAGAACACTTGAGCGTAACTTCTAGAGACGCGGGTAATTATAGGGAGTCGAGTCTTCCTCTGTATTAAAAGTCACAACTTCTTCCTCACTAACCTTCGGGAAGCACTCCGTCCGATGTGCTTCAGGCTCGTGTGACTCTAGAGGATTAACTAGAACTTCCGTTTTAGAGATACTTCGTGTACCTCGGGGACGCAAAGTTCCTCCCTGCACCTTGAGGAAACGTGATACTGTAGAAGGGCTAATATCATACTTCTTACCAATTTCTACGATACCCTTCCTATCCGAGACATATAGTCTCAACATTTCAGCCTTGTCCTGATCGGTAAGTGCAAGCGTTCTTCGTGCCATTGTTAGTTCTCCTTTTTAATTCGAATAATGTTGTTAATGAAACTAATCCACTTAAAAAACTCGATGGACTAGGGCAAGGGTCCGCCGACCCGGGTATTTGTGCAGGGAAGAAAGGTCGTCTTCACCGGCAGACCCCACTGTCCCACTCCGGCTTCGTTAACTCCCGCAACTGATAGCATTCCCGAACACGAGTTGAGTCCGATTACGCGCACGGGTGTACCAGAGGGTACAGCAAGTGCGATCCGGGGAAGTGCCGTCGTCCCCACTTTGAGGTCTATTCCCGTAAGAGGCTCTTCCGAGCAGACGGAAATTTCGTTGTTGGTGGCTACGATTTCGGCTGGCTGCGGAGGGCACGCCGCGTGTGCCCCATTAGTTAGCAATGCAAACAATATAATGATTGTATATTTCATTATTTACTCCTCGATAAACGGCGGAGGTACAACCTCTCCGGCATTCTTTAGATGGTCAAAAAGCCCTTTCGGCATGTCCGGCAACGTGCCTACTACATGCGGGTGAGAGAGGCGGGGACCACCGGGGAATCCAGGGGCAACCTGCTTATTCTCAAACCTAGTCTTCAGGTCATCATACTCTAGAGCCAGCATTTGAGCGTAGTCTGAAAGATTTAGTAGCTCCAGCGTATTCAGGTCTACTCCGTGTGCAGCAAGTTGAACTTCAAGGCTCTTATTCTGGCGATTCGGAACAGGAGTAACTGAATACTCCGTATTCTCGCGGGCATTACCAGCACGGGCGATGGATACGTTAAATCCCGTATCCGGGTTGGTCATGTCGCCCCAACCCCCTGCCTCGTCATTGTCCAAGTTTCGTAGGTTCTTGAAGATCTTAACTCCAGTGCGCATGATGCGCACCCCATCCTTGGGAGATACCTTGCCGTCTGCGCTAGTGAATACAATGACGTTGTAGTAATACTGTTCACGAGGACGTAGGCTGATTGCCATCTTAACATTCTCTTCGATCTGGCTACTATAGAGAGCCTCCCCTTCTTCACAGATAGGGCACGGACGCCCAAACCCACGGCCACAAGGGACATACCCATGTCCGTCTACCCAATGCTCGTTGCTCTTGTGGAACCACACATTGGAAGTAGGGTGCGGGGGTAGGATACGAACCTGTGACGTACCCACCTTAGGCCGGAACTCTACCGAACCTTCAGTCGGATTCTCTGCTGCTACTCTGTCTCGATTTACCTTACCATGTTCGAATGCCATTATTTCTTGCTCCTTTTCTTGGGTGTCTTCTTCTTCGGAATTGCCTTCTTCTTTTTCGGAGCCACCTTTTTCTTGGGGGCTTTCATATTATCACCTTTTGAGGGCTTTTTAGCAAGTCGTTGGGTTACTTTAGCCTTTATAGCTTGTAGTTCTTCCAACTCGTCCCGAATGTTGAAAAGCTCGTCTTCCATATTAAAAACATCGGATACTAGATCATTAGCTTCGTCAATGATCCGATGAAGGGTGTCAATCTCTCGGTCTATATTGTTCTCTAGAGTGGCAACTTCCTCGTCAAGTTGTTCAAGTGTCTTAGGTTTAGTTGTCATTTGATCTCCTTTCGTTAGATCGTATTTCCATAACTCTTCATTTCCTGTCGGTGCTGATACAATAGTGTCGTAATGATGTCCACCTTCTTGTGAAGGGCACGAAGCGTATTGTCTACTGCGTGCATGTTTCGCAAGGATGCAATAAAAAGTAGCTTTGCATCCTTGACGCGGTTATCAAGAGTAACCAGTTCCTTCAGCCTGTCAACTGTCAGTTTCTCTGTAGACGTGCTTCGGATACCATCCGCCACATAGGAAGAAATTTCTTCCATAGCAAACTTAGCTCTTTCATTATTCGCCTTTAGCTCGGCAAGCATCTCTCCGTAGGTGGCGAGTAGGCCAGGGGTTCTACAAGCCTCTCTTTGAAGAGATACAGCGTCGTCCGGAATTGCTACATCCTCTTGGATCTTTAGTTCAATTTCTTTACCGTTGATTTCGATAAACATTTAGCACCTCCTCTATATTGGGCTCAGTATAATTATCGCCTTTTTGGACCTTTCCACTTTCATCTTTTTCGTTAGATTTTGTCATGTTTGAAATGTGAACCGCATTAAACACGTCGTCAATCGGAATGCCGTATGCATCCGCAGTTCCGTACACCACATACAAAAGGTCAGCTAGTTCTTTGGCTAAGTTGACCATGTTCTTAGTTGCCATTGCCTTCACCGTTTCAGCCAGCTCTTCATTCATTAAGCGTACCCTATTCAGGGCTTGACCCTCGGGAAGAAAAGTTGGATACTGCCACACCTTACCAACATTGTACTTATCATGAAACTCTTTCACCTTTTCGAAATTAGTCATCATACCTCCGTTACTTTGTTAGTTTTTGATTCGGCTTCGGCCCATGTTTTCCCAATACCCAGATCAACGGTAAAGATCCTGCCTCCAAGTTCGGGTATGGGTCGCTCTGCCGTTGTCTTCATAAGGGACAGAGTCCAAGCTTGAAGCTTCGCGTGAAACTCTGTCATCAACGAGTCATGCACTGTATTGACAATGCGCACATGGGATTTCTTGAGTTGGCCCTGTTCCCGAAACTTCTTTATCTGTCGATGTATAATGCTCATTGTATCAATCGTAATTTGCGCAGCAGGCGACTGGACGGTGAAGTTGACTAGCTCCCGTTCTGCCTTGCCTCGCTTCTTAGGATCTCTACTGTTCAGAGCATCCCCCATATGTCTTTCTCGTCCCATCACACTAATGAAGGTGTTGTCTTGCTTCCTAGTCAGGTCTGGGATCAAAGCCATATACTCTCTAACTGAAGGATACATGTTGTGGAAACGATTGATCCCCATGTTGACGGTATCCCAGGTCATGGAATACTTCTGCCCCTTCAGTCCTTCATACTCTTTACCAACTAGGTCATACCCAGATGACCCGAAGATAGCACCGAAGTTGAATGTTTTCCCTACATCTCTATTTAGAGGGCTAACCAAGTCCTCGGGGATCTCAAGCAAGATTGCAGCCATAGTTCTATGAGCATCAGACTTGGGATCGAAGAAGATGTCTACGAGCCGATGATCTCCGGTCAGTAGATAAATGAGAACCGCATAGACCTTTAGTTCAATTTGTTTATAGTCCATGTATCCAAAGAGGCAGTCTTTTCCAGCCACAAACAAATCTCTAAGGTTGTGAATGCCACTCTTAGTAGCCTTGGGGACTTGGTGCAAGAACGAGCAAGAGAGACGCCCAGACTCAGTTCCGTGAAGCATGAAACTTTTACGAATTCGACCGTCAGGATCTAACTCTGTTAGGGCGCTTTCGAGATAGGTTGAAATCATCTTCCTGTTGGTGCGGTATTGTAAGATGTTCGCAGCTATCGGCCACTTTTGAGAAAGATCAAGCAGCACTTCCTTGCCTGTAGACCATCCAGACGACTTACTAAGGTCTGATATGGCGTCCGAATGACCGTCTTTAATGGCAGCATTCCGTACATCTACTGTGCTTAGGGGGTTGAATTCGGGGTTGCATGTTTTGGCCTTAAGAGAAGATAGGAGTCGGGCCTGTTCTTTTTCATAGTCAGCCTTGTATTGAATCGTCAAGTCTTTATCCATCTGGATACCATCATCTTCAACATCTACAAGAGCTTCAAGGGCCGGTTGAACCCTATCAATATAGAGGGAGTAAAGTTGAGGGTTCTTATCCATTACCCTTTCAAGGATCTTGAAGTTGTAGACGCAGGCTAGCCTAAACACGTTCTCTGCATCGATAGCTGCATACGGACAGAAGATATGGTGGGGTATGCAGTCGTACCCCTTAGCATGACCTATATCTTCTACTTTCGAGTTATATGAACCAATGGCAAACTCAAGGTCCGCTAAGTACTTGAGATCATGAGGTTTTTGCTCCCTAATTAAGTGATGAAGAAGCATAGTGTCGTATAATGTGCCTTTAAGATCCGACCCTACCCACTTGCGGATGACATGCCAGTCATACTTCAGATTGTGAGCAGCCTTGACTATCTTCTCATTTTCAAAGATGTGCGTCTTTAGCTCACTGAAGAGGTAATCCAAAGGAGCCCGATGTTTGCTAGTTCCCCAGAAAGGCTCCACATGCCATCCTAGGGCATTAGGAGTAGGAGAATGGTGGTAGATGGGAAGGACAGCGGTTTGCTCTCCAGGCCGATCATATCCCCAACAAAAGCTCATCATAAGCATAGGCTCTCGGTGAGCAGGAAGGGACCGTGACTCTGTATCAAAGGCAACTAACGGTGCCTCTTTCATTTCCGCGATCATCTCGTTAAACTGCTTCGTAGTCTTGATAAGACGGAACTTGTTCTTAGGCTTTGCAACCTTCACAGCATCTCCACGAACCATGTCTGCGGCCAGGATATAGTCATCAAACATCCTTTGTTCTGCTACGGGGTCGTTCTTATAGAAGAACATGCTAGGATGGAACGTAGGAATCACTTTGAATGTCGGGCCGTCTTCCCAATCAGGGAGCTTCACATTGAACACCTTGCCACGATTCTTGAAGATACCCCCCTCATTGTGCAAGTTGAAAGCTCGCATCGTAGTAGAGCCGACAAGCATGACCACTTTGGGTTGTGCCTTTTCTAGCTCATGCCTAAAGTGAGCTAAGCAAGCCTTACTCTCCGTTAAGGAGGCTTTGCGGCCCTTAGGAGGGGCACACTTAACCATATTGGTTATGTACACTTGGGAAGATGCGAATCCTGCCTGTATAATACAGTTTGTTAGGCGATTTGCCAGGGAACCTGCAATGGGAAGGTTCCGCATGTCTTCTTCATCTGTGATACCTTCCAATAGAATAACTACATCATAGGTTCTACCAACAGCACTTCCTCTGTTCGCAGGAGCCCACCCACGTTTGGTAGTCTGGTAGTTGTAGAAGATGTCAAAGGGAATTCCTTTGAGTTCGACTTGCTTATTCTCGATTAAGCACCCAAGAGCGCATTTCGGTTTACAGCCCACTCCCTTGCAGGAGGAGTAAGGTTCTACAACTTTGTCTTTAGTCTTCGCCAAAGTAGGTATCCTTTTGTGTCGATATAGATGAAGGGTATTGCCCAAACCCAGATAGAAGTCATCCCCATATAGAGTCCCACCACGGCCCATCCAGTTTCACCTGCGAGACGTAGCAACCAGCCTACTTCGCGTTTCTTGCTAATCATCACCATTCCGAGGAAAATAAGCAAGTAAAATAGATGACCTAACCCGTCGAGGATAAGCCTTTCAGTTGTCGGCATACGTCCCTCACATTTAGGTTGCGAGAAGATCCTAGTCTTGCTATTGCGACTATTTCCCTGATAAACTCAACCGGATAATCATCAGGTTGTCCTATGATGTCTATAAACTTGGCATTGATTCCGTGCCTACGAAGTTTTTGAATTCCTACTTCAGCCTTGTAGACAGCATCGCCATCCCAAAGGAAAATGACTTCTTTCACTTTTGATCGAGCAATCAGCCCTACCTGTGCATCTGATAGGTGGGAACCAAAGTTGGTCGTACAGTTTACTTCGTTCCGTAGCCACATAGATACAAACGTGTTCTCTACTAAGGTCATCCATGTCCAGTCTTGCTCGTCCCACCCGAATAGGAAGTTCGTTACTGGCACCCCTTTAGCATACTTGTATTTCATCCCGTGGTCGTTAACGTCATATAGTCTGGCAATGTACTGTACAAGATTGCCCTTAGAATAGATCGGGACATAGATCCTCTTGTAGTTCGCCAGGATGCCCCAGTGATAGATCTGTTCTGGAGTAAGCTTTCTCTTAGTGAGCCAAGTGTAAGCATCAAAAATTCTAGTAGTATAGTTTGTTTGGTTTAACTCAATCACTGGATGGACATTCTTAGGAAGGGCCACGAGAGGCTTGTGCTCCACAACAACCTGCGGGACGGGCGTCCATCCTACATCAGAAGGTTCGGACCCCCAATGCTCTGCTAAAGCTTTGAGAGAAGGCTTCCAATGGCAACTAGCCCGGTGGCAGAATCCCACCCCCTTACTCATGTTGAAGTAGAATTGAACGTGGTCGCACTTAGGGCATTTCATATGTACTTCGGAACCAATAACCAAGGTAACCATTCCTTGTTTCCGAAGCCAAGCGAGTACGTTCGAATTGTTCATTAATCCTCTGAAACTGCTCGCCCAATCTGTGTTTCCCAATCTCGATTTGATCTAACAACTTCATTCACGTCCCAGGCAGCTTCCGCCATGATAGACTTGAGCCCTAGAGCTTTTACAAAAGTAGAATAGGCCCGGTTATCTTTAGGGAAGCAATGCCCTCCCCACCCAAAGTCCCCATCATGCCCGGGGACTGCAAAGTGACTACGGCCAATCCTACCATCTTCGAGCACCTCTCCAATTACATTGTCAGGATTAGCCCCAGTCGCTCCACATACGCCGAACAACTCGTTGAAGAATGAAAGTTTAACTGTAAAGAAAGTATTTGTAGCATACTTCACGAGTCCTGCCTCTTGCCACGTCATAATGGGAATACGAGTCTTGGGGAACCTAGAACGAAACAACTCAGCTACCATCATTACATCAGGATTCATCTGACTATCGAACCTATCATTTACAAAGCATTCTGGATCTGTCCCAATAATGAATCGAGAAGACTGGATGAAGTCTAATGTTGCTGTGCGTTCTGTAAGGAACTCGGGCATGAAGATGATCTCCATCCATCCACCATAAAGCTCCGCCATGCGGGCACAAAAGTAAGGAGGAACCGTACTACGAATGACGACTGGCTTGCGAACAGTTCGATTCTTGAACTCAAATTCTAAATTCTCTAGAACAGATTCAATAATACGGGTATCACAAGACCCGTCCGGGTGCATAGGAGTAGGGACTGCTACAAAGATAATATCCGCATTAGCCACTTCATCATAGCTGCCGACGTTACGGTCCTTATCATAACAATAGATGTCTGTGTGACCAGCGAACCCTTTGTACATAGCTCCACCAACGAAGCCTAGACCAATTAGCCCGATACTCGGGATTGCATCTTCCATTACTTCTTACTCCTATAAAGTCCTGTTCCTTCTAACGTCAACTTCTTTACTTCGACCCCATCTGTATGTTCAAAGTATCCTGTCCAAGACTTATAAAACCCATATGTAGGATCTGAAAATCTGTCGTCGCTATTCTTGCTTTCTTGATCGATCTTCTTAGCTACCGCGTTAGCTTCATTTAAGTCAACAAAAGCAATGGGAATAGCAATACACCCTTCGCAACGGCCAAAGGTATCCCCTGTAGAGTAGTGAACCATAACGGCATAGATTGTATCCGTGCCTTCTTTCCAGTCCGGAACCTCTACTGAATCGAATCCAAACCCGCCATCAGACAGAAGAAAGTAATCCTCTACTTCGTAATGACGATACTCTGTCTCACGATCAGACCATTTTTCGCCAGGGCTAGTATCTCCCCCGCCCTCTATCCAGGCAAGGTCACACTTGACATATACCTTGGGGTATTCAACTACAACCGGCTCAACCTTCTTCTTCTTCTTAGACTTCATCATCCCTCCCCTGTTCAACGAGGTAGTCTACTCGCTGTGCCTCTAGATCAATAAGTTTTTCGTCCTTGATAGTTTTGAGTTGCTTTTCGATTAGCCCAACAAGCTTATCCTGAATCTCCGCAAGCTGTTCGAGTGTTTTAGAGTCCATTACTCTAGATCCTTTGACCAAAGCTTATGGATGGTATAGGCTGCCCGTGTGAGGGCTTCTACCAGACGTGCTGCTTCAGTCTTTGAAGTAATGACTGCTACAGCATCTCCATAAAGGTCAATTACTACAGACGGAGTTCCTGCGAGATTCTGTGTCTTTCTAAACCGAACGCATGATTGATCTGATACGATACTAGCTGCCATGTTAATCCCTCCCCATATGAAGACCCACCAACATTCCTAATAGAACAAGTATTGACCCAATTACAAATCCAATGAAAAAGCCCATATTGTTCTCCTTTTGATTAGGGTGAAGAGTCTGGAGGGCTACCAAGGAGTCGGCTCTACTCACTGTTAGAAAACTTGCTCAGTAGTATAATGTACATAGTACATAGACCCCTCCAGACTCTTCTCGTAAACTCGAATTTTCGTTTTCTTTCTTTATCGATTTTTTTGTTTTCTGTGTTTCTGTGTTAGTAGTGTGTGGTTTGTTGTGTTAGTTTATCTTTCTTATTTGTCGCTATTTTGGGGTCGGTCAGACTGGTCTGCCGCCTTGCTTCGCGATGCCTTATTATCGCCATTTCCTTGAACTTTTACAAGTGGAACCAAAATCATGAGTCCCCGCTTGGACTTAACCCATTTTTGAACATCTTCGATATTCTTGCCCAAAGTCCACTTTAGAATAGGGGCAGCCTTAATGACAATTCCATCCTCGCTTAGTAAGCCAGCACAGAAGTAGCCAACATCAATCTTCCATAACTCAGACATTACTTTCTCCCTTGGTACTTCCCCTTACTGTTTTTACGCTGCTGCGCTGTCATGCCTGAAGATGTGGTAGCCGCATGCTGGACTGTAGGCGTGCCCGAGGGCGTTGCCGATCCTGAATTGTCCACCTGATCTGTTGCAAGAACTTGTGCAACATCATTTGTTATGTTCATTCTGCTCAAATCTGCCTCAAGGATTACAGAGTCGAAGCTAAGCTTGCTCTGTCGTTGCTTGAGATTGAAAAACTGGATTCCTACTTTACCTGTCTTATCCCCATCTACGATCTTCCTTTGCTTCAAGGCGATACATGCTGTAGCTTCCTGAATATGTCGAATAGAAGATTGAACGTGGGTTAGGTCAAGCTCTTCTGCTGACGCTCCTCCACGATTAGTCTGTACCGCAGTCCAGATGATAATGTTGTGACGCTTCGCCAAACTTACTAGGTCTTGGGCAATGAATTGCATGTTCGACCACTCATTATCAATCTTTGGTCTTCCCCTGCTCATGTCAGGCTTCATGCGTTCCATGAAGTCGAGCACAATCACTTCGGGCATGAAGCCATAAAGATTTCGATTCCTAATCATTTCATCTTCGATGTCGGCTGCTGAAATGGGCGGTCGGACGTATTCAGTGATGAAGAACTTGTTATCGAGCCGATTCATCTTCCACTGGCGACTCAATTTGCCCAGGCCCATAGCCGGGGCATCAATAATATCAGTCAGGCCAACTCCACTTAACCTAGACAGCATTCGCTCTGTCGTTTCGTACAAGCTTAACTCATTTGTTACTAGCCAAACCTTTCTATCCTCATTGCGACTCATTCTATCTGCAATGTTTATCAATGTTGCACTCTTACCGTGGCCTGTGACTCCGACGATAATCCCTAGTTGTTTCGGCCTTAACCCTCCACCACACCAGATATCAATAATATCAATTCCTGTAGGCACTCTCTGAAGCATAGGAGTAAACCCATCAGACTTCACAAGAGACTCTACTGCTTCTCGGAGGTTCATCGTTTTGCGGTCTGTGGTGCTCTCGAAGCGCCTCTGTAGCGTGTTAATCTGCTTCAGGATCTCTGCCCCGTCTGCCTCTTCGATCGCCCGTTGTACGCCAACATCCTCTGTCATTTGTTTAAAAGCCCTTACCGTTGCCACGTCCTGTGCCTTGTCCAAAGTCCAGGCGATCTCGGCCTTGTCTACGTTTTTATCATAATTCTCGATCTCGTCTAAGACTTCCTTGACTCTGGCCTCATAGATCATTGCGTCCTTTTGTTTAAAGATCACCCTCAATATCTTGACGCTGGGAGGGAGTAAGTGCTTCTTGAGGAAGTGCCTCATTTCCTGAAAGACATAACCACACTCGGCGCGATCGAACCAGTCTTCATGGTACGATGCACAAAACTTCTTGCAATCCTCCTCTCTCAATAGTAGAGAGTAGAGGAATACAATTTCGTCAAACTTTGATTCCATTATACCCCTACTTTTATAATGTTTACGTTGAAGCCTTCGTCTGTCCATGTAGCTAGGCGTAGTTTGGAGTGCTTCTCTAATATCTTGGGGTTTAAATCATAAAAGTCTACTACCTCAACTGCGACCTTACCAACTGCACGTCGTAATCCTCTCCCTAACCTTTGGATAGATCTGATCTCGCTCTTCTTTCCTCCAGCTAGGATAATGCTTCTTAGGTTGGGAATGTCCAGCCCTTCGTCAAAGATTGTTGAAGTGATCATGAAAGGAACCTTGCCATCCTTACATGCTTGAATCCATTGGAGCCTTTCCTCTTTGGAAGTGTCCCCTCTAACGAAAGGTACCTCACGCATCAAATGTTTCAGCATTAATCCTTGGATAAGATCTCCATGCCCTATTTGGTCTACCATGATAATGCAGGGAGTAGGTAATGTTGCTGCCTCGTTGACAATGTGCATATTTCTTTCTTTGTTTAGCATGATACCGTGCTCGTAGCATGTCGGCCACCTATTGGGTGTTTGCCAATCTGCTCTCACCTCGATCATCTTAATGTTGGGGGGAGATAGGTGCCCTTCCTCAATTAATTTCTCGCTTCGTATGGCATATATGACCGGCCCGGCCACTCCCTCCAAAATCCAGTTTGAAAACTTATCCTTACGGAACGCTGTGCCAGTAAGTGCCCATCGCATATATGCACTACTGAATAGATTACACACACCAGCGAAAGTATTTACAGAGTCAATCTTGCTGGCTAAAGTATGTGCTTCATCGTAGAATAGCTGCTCCACATCATTGACCCATCCTAGACGGTCCCAGTCTTGTGCTTTTTTAGCGGAGTGAAGAGTCTGAACCGATGCAACAGTAACCCTCTTAGGCTCACATACTCCTGCACTTACTCTTCCCGCATCAATGCCTAGCTTCTTGAATTCTGCAATTGTTTGATCTAATAGATGCTCACGGTGTACAACGAAGGCTGTGGGAACATCTGCCATAGTAATCATCGCACCAGCGGTTAGAGTCTTTCCTCCGCCTGTGGCGATTTCGATGACGCCTCTCGGCCACCAGACTGTACCTAGCATGTTTCCGAAGGCAGCTTTGACGGCTTCCTTCTGATAATCTCTTAGCATGTCTGGCATCTTACCCAGGCTTAGGAACTTAAGGTTTCGCTTATCAATCAGTTCAGTTTGACAGTTAAGTAACTTCAGCCTTTCACATGCGTAAGGAACCAGTCCCGTTGGGATCTTGCCGTGCTGCATCATAGTTACCCTGCCATTCCATCCTGCCTTTCCTCCCGTTCGCTTGAATAACTTATACTGGGGCATATGAATAGCTGTCTCTAGGAAGATGTCGAACTCTTTCTTAAGCTTCTCTAAAGCCTTAGCATCCTGTGCATTGTCAGGAGCGAAGGCAGCAGAGATATTATCAAAGGCTATTTTCACAAAATCTCCGCAGCTAGTTGAATCATTGCAGGAACCTCTTTATTACAACCACGATTGCAGCACTTATTGTTTCTAACTCCATATGTATATTTCCTTTTCTCGCCATACGGTGTATTCGCTTGGCATCTATGATAGACGTTTCCATTATAGGTGCTCCATTCTTCGTCGATCTTCAAAGTTCCTATCCTTGATCCCCTTATGGATTCACCTATTAGTCGGTTGAATTCGTCATCGTCCACCATCATTTCTGTACCTCATGTAAGCTTCGCAGCTAGTTGAACCAGTGCCGGCACTTCAGTCTTACATGCACAACACTTACCGTCAGAACGATATGCCCTGTCCCCTCCAGGAAGGTAAGCCCTATTTCCTTTATACCCTGTCATCATTGGTGAGCAGTTATGAAAAATTCTATTCCCTTCTTCTAAGACTACAAATGGGGGACTAATAATCCAATCGCCTATAACTATATCAAGGAATATGGGTTTCATTTTTGTACCTCGTACTTTTGAGTTACATGAATCGTTTTAAGTCCGTCAACAATGTCCTGTTTGGTGTCCTCACCCGCAGCGAGCTTCTCGATTGCGTCCGCTACTGAATTATCTCTCTTTGGCGTGCGAATCTTAGTTGGTCTATCTTCATTGAAAACCATGTAGCGGCTGTGGATAGCAATCTCCTCAAGAATTGTATTCATTTCATGCTTGATTCGTCTGAGCTTTTCCCACCCATCCTCGTTCTTCACCGCCCGAATCAAAGCCTCCGTTAAGTCAGCGAAAGAGTCTACATCGGGGATTCTTTCCCTCGCTCGCTTGTGCGGCCCGTATTCCTTATGGTGAGTAGCACACACCAGTACGAGGTTGTCAGTGTTTATGGCTCCGCCTTTTGTCAAAGGCATTTCGAACCTGAAGTGTGCTCCGGTATACCTGTAGTTAAACTTTGCCGTAGTTAGGATGCCACAAAAAGCACAAGCTCCTTTGTACTCAGTGTAAACATTGAACAGGTCATCTAGAATAAACCTAGGTAGCTTTAATGCTCTCCAATGTCTCTTCTTCTCGAATCTGCGGATCTCTTCATTGATCTCAATGAGAGGCTTCCTGAACTTTACGAGGCCAGCTTTAGGCATGGAAACTATTATTGCACTCCGGGCAAGTGTGTAGGATTTCTCTTCCGTTCTCTACAAAACCCCCTCTCGCAGCCTTCCTAAAGAACACGTCTCTTTCATCAGGTGCCCATAGGTCGATGACTGTTTCTGTCTGGCACACATCACAAATGATAACCGTGCCAGAGTCAATCCAGTCTGCCTCAAACTTTCCTAATCCACAAACTCTACAAGGGAATGCTATCTTCATTTGATTTCTCCTCTACCCCATTCTTCTGTTCCATCTATAGATTTAGTCCATCCTGTACACCCATGTACTTCTCCACGACGCAAAAAAGGTTGTGACGTACAAGTTGCTCTAGGAACAATTTGTTGTGATGGAGTTGTGCATGAGGCCCCTACTATAAGTATTAGACTAATAATTATTTTGCTCATTTATCCCCCCATCTTTTTGAATAAGTATGTATTCATGATCTCAGCTTTTGTAACAGAGAATTTGCATGACTTACATGTATATGTCTCCGGTAGTCCATCAAACCAGTCTTCAGCTTTGTCTGAACAATCTAGGATAATGTCATTAATCGCATTCTTTGCGTAGTTGTCATAGGTTCGGTTAATGTAAGTGATCGAGTCTCGAACCTTACTAAAACGAAACCTCGCAAAAGTCTTGCTGTCAGGTTTAGTGCAAGTATGTTTAATTCGAATGCCCTTTGTTGTCGGAGTTTTCGGCTTCGGCTGTCGTTTTCCTTTACCACTAGCCAGAGCGACGTTTCTACCAATCCATCTCTTAGCAGCAGGTATACTAAGAAACCCATACTTTACGCCACAAATTTGTCCTTCACTACTTCTCCGTACAACATTATAGCGTATATCATTTTGGAGAATGTTCCAACCTTTGTATTTCATTACGAATGTAGGCTTGCTCACTTTACCTGCCCCTTCCATAGAATATCGTTGATAATGTCCTTCATCACATCCAGCTCTCGGATGCTCAGAGGGCCAGCTATTTTCTTAGTATCTTCTACATGGTCTTCGATGACCATGACAATCTTCTTAGTCTCAGGGTTTCGTAGCGCCGTTATGGTTACTTCTCCCCCCACTACACTCCTATGTCTTTCGTTCTTGCAAATCACTACCGTATAACCCTTCGGGATCAGTATGTCCATAATCTTTCCCCCATCTGTTGGCAAACATTGTTTCTTTCCCACTTTCAAACGTCATGTAAAGAAAACTAGGAATGTCGAAAGAGTAATCATCTTTGCCAGGAGCAACGGAATGTGCAATCAAAGCAATGTCTTCGTATGCGAATGCTTGTCCAAGAAAAACATTTACCATTCCAAATCTTTCCCAGATCAAGAACTTTGCTTCGTGAATCTTAAAGATTTGCTCGGGTCTAAGAGTATTTTTTAGTCTCCTTCGCGATAGCTCGCTAACAAAAAAGAATCCATTCTCAGGGCTTAGCGATTGAAACTCATAGACGGAGAGCCTCTCCTCTCCTCCATCTTTTTCTTTGTCCATTCGAGATAATCCTCCCATGTCCAATCACTTAGAAATTCTTTTCCTGCAATATATCCTGAATGCACCAGCCATTCTTTCTTTGCTCTCGGCAAATTAAAATCAGTTGACCCTACATCTCCAGTAGGGATCTTAATAATTCTATTGTCAAAGTCTTCTGGATGGATAAACTTTCTGTCATGTGCTTCTAGCATTGTATTCAGAATAGCTTTTAGGTATGTCCACCACCCCGTAATCTCATTATGTCTTTCAAACTCCCCACCATCTAGCAAGAGCCCGAAGGTAGGGTGAGTTATTTCTTCTACTGTATTAGCATCGAACAACCAGATAGGAAAATTAGAAGTTGCTCCACCATCAATAAACCACGCATCCCACTTTCTTACTGGCCGGAAGAAATAAGGAATACTCATACTCATACGAATAGCTTGGGCCACTTCAACTTCATCTGGATTCTGCCCATACGCTTCTGCATCATCCGGTAGGACTACCATCTCGTTCCTAGATACATCAGTTGCAATAACCTTTAGCTTCCATCTCCATTTATAATTCGTTTCAGCATACCCATTTTCCTTATAACAAATTAAGTCCCCAAAGGTGGAGACGTTTTTTTCTTTAAGCCTGTCTTTCATGAATTGATAGAAGGCATCTCCCTTATAGATGCCTTGATTGACAAACCAATTGTAGATAGTTAGGAATTTACTCCCGTCTTGGAATTCCTTAAAGTCTAAGTTAAGGATTAAGTTTTCTAGTTCTGTAGAGTTGTACCCTGCTGCTTTCAGGCTCATGGCAATTGCCCCAGCCGATGCTCCTGCCATATTGACAAATTCAAACCCTTGATCTTCAAGGGCTTTAATGCCCCCTACTAGACCACTAATCTTAGTGCCCCCACCTTCACATACTAGGTCACACTTCATTTGATTTTATTCAATGTTGCGAATTCTTTGAATACTTCGGCTGCCGCCTTGTTATACATGAGTCCTGCTTCCTTCTCGTCATCAAACAGTCCTAGGTGCTTGAGCTTTCGGTCAATGACAATGTAGCATCTCCACTTCTCATGCTTCTTAGACCAAGATACCCCCTTATACTTGGAGCTAGTTCCCTTACGCTTGCCCTTGTTCGCATTGTTCTGCGTTCGGTTAGCCATGCGCAGGTTACTTCGCCGGCAGTCTAGCTTGTCCTGATTGATATGGTCAACGAGTTCATCCTTCTTTAAGGATCGGCCGATCAGTTCTTCCATAATCAAAGTATGCAACCAGACTCGCTGCCGCATTCCTCCAATGGTGGTGCGCATACAAGCATAGTTGCCGCTCTTACTGCCGTGGGCAGTCCAGCTACCTAGGGTCATAACGTCTGCGTCTTCTTCCGAGATTTTTGCGTATAGATTGTTTCCAAGTTTAAGATCAATGTGGCTCATGGATACCTCCTAGACAATTATCACAATTTTCGCTGGCCTTGTCAAGTTATCTGGGGGTAATCTTTTCCTTCAATGTGTAGAAAGTTCGAAACGCCAGAGCTTTCTCTTTAATGTGCGGCGGGATAGTCTTCATCTTCGGCCATTCCTTGTCGCTGTATTCAATCCAATACTCTCTTCCGTGGACGTGCGCGCCGGGGCGGTTAATACAAACATACACATTGCCCGCTCGCTTTGTGAGTTTCTCCACTATCCTGCTGTATGGCTTATAGTAAACGAAGTAACCTTCCCCCTCTTCAATCATTTCTAGCTTGTTGTTAGGCGACTTGATATATTCTTGCATACTTTTAGGGAAGCCACCTTTACCATAAACCGGATTTAGAAAGACTCCCGGCATCATGCTCTCCAGCTTGTATTGCAATCAGGACACTGAAACCTAATCATGCTCTCCAGCTCTCTGTCGAAGATACTAATCTTTCTACTGAAGTGAGTCTTATTCCCGTAGTATCCTTTTGCACGAGACTCCTCTGGGATCGGATCTCCCTTTAGACAAGAGGAACAAAAAGGACAATGCTCTCCAGGGCACACACCTAACTTACACACTAGGGTTTCGAAGTCTGTCTTCATTCTAAGTCTCCATTCTCTTGAATCTTCTTATCCTCATAGGGTGCTAGCTTACGACGATAGAATTCTTGCTTGGCACACTCTAGTACCCCAACGAGTTCATTCCCTGTATCATACCTAGGGTTACAGTCCCATGCTGCATGGAGTAGTTTCGTGATAATGTAGTTTAGATCTCCAGGGGGAAACGAGTACCCTTCTAATACGACAAGCAACTCGTTTAACCCATCAACATATTCCCATCGTCTGTCTTTCTTGACATAGGGCATTGTGTTACTCCTCGTCTGTATCGATGATCGTGGTGCGAGTTCGTTCCCCATCTGACTCTCTGATTGTAGTTGTCCCACTTGTGTAGTCTTCATCAATAATCGTAGTGCCTGCACTTCCGCGACGAATAGTCGTAATCTTGTGCGGGCGACTGGTCCGATTCCACTTGTCATTATCCCTAGGCTGTTCTTTAGTTGTAACATTTCCGATGTTACATTCGGGGGTAAAACACATCCAAGTACCCGCATTTGCTACGGAATTTAGCCCAAGTGATTCATAAACAAGAGAAATTATTACAAGAAACTTTATTAGGGTCATAGATAGTGCCCTCCTACCGGCTTAGGTGCGTCTCCTTCTTCGTCACCCTTCTTAGCTTTGCTGTTTACCATCTTAGCAAAGTCCTGTAGGCTCATGGAAGTGGCGGGATAAGCTGGAGAACCCATGTGTCCACCTACTGCTCCCATCGCATTCATGTCCTGCTCCAGTAGCTTGCCTACCATGCTGCTCGTCATTCGAGAAATGTACAAGCCATAGATAGCAAACACATATGCAGGGATGACTGCTAGGAACAATAGGAATGCGAATAGCCCTTCACTGATATTCATTTTACCCCCTTCTTCTTTGCTGTGGCCTTCTTCTTAGCCGTAAGCTGTCGGAGTTCTTTCAGTTGTTGGTCGGCTGTTCTTCCTAGACAACTTATTTCTTCTAGCATTCCTCGTACTTCATCTGCCGATTCTATGAAACTGGAATTGTGATCTTCCAGCTTTTCGATATAACTCTCTTGATTTTGTAGTCGTGCTTCTAACTTCTTGTTGGCAGCTTCAAAGGCTGCTAACTCTTCTCGATATTCCTTACGAATCGCAATCCGACAACTCTTAGTCGCCTGTGTCAATAGCTTGTCCAATAGGCTCGTGTTGTCCATTATACCTCCAATTTTCTAAGTAAATACTCAGACGATATTTCTTCTTTGGATATTTTCCACTTACAATGTTTGCATTCAAAATCTTTTAGTTGAGAAGGCCACCAGTCGTTTTCTTTCTCTGCTTCAAAGAATGTTTGCTCTCTTGTAATTTCTTGATCCCAATCTGGGCAGGATCTAAAGATTAATCTTTCCCCTCTTTTTGGAGTATTAGTTAATTCTCTTGTGTATTTAGTTCCTTCTGGTCCGGGGTGAGTCGTGCAGCTATGAACCATCTTAATCTTTCTTATAGTCTTTCGCATGGCTATGCCTCCTCAAAGAATGCTAGGAGTTCCTTTAGTTCAAACCGTTCACTTAGCTTTTTCAAAGCCACGTCTTCAATCTGTCGAAGGCGCTCCCTCGTCAGTGCAAAGTTCATGTACTCACTTACTTCTTGATAGGTGAGAATCTTGCCGAAGGATAGGTATCTAATAAAGATAACCTCTCCCTCCTGCTCTGTCAAGTATCTACCAAGAGCCTCCTTCAGTGACTCTCTAATCAAACTCCTGTCTACATTCTCTTCTAGGGTCGGCCCATCATCAGGGATCATGTCTGCTAGGCTTCGCTGCCTTCCTACGTCTACGTTTTCCTCTAGTGAGAACCAACTACCCGTCCCATCCTCTACCTCAGCCGAGTGGGGAATGTGAACCATTCCAAAAGGGTCTTCCATTAGCTTCTGTTTCATCTTGAAGTGAATCTTATGATGCGCATAAGTACAGAATCGAACGCCCATTACCGGGTCAAACTTCTTAGCTGCCTCAACTAGCGCAAGGTTCGCAACTTGTACCGCATCTTCGTGCGCCAGTCGGCCCCGGTATTCCATAGCCAAACGAACCGCCATCTTAAGACACGATAGCACAAGCTTCTGCTCGATCTTATCTGCTTGTGCTTTGAAAATTTCAATAGCAAAAGCCGAATGGGTATCTACCCGTAGCCAACTTAGCAGCTTGAAAAGCCACTCCATTCTGAAGTTACAAAGGTGAAGGTTCGCCTTTGTAGGCTCTACAAGAATCTCTGTGACCCTTTGTTCTACATCCGAGTTATTGCCTTGCTTATTACTATTGAAGTCGTTAGTCACCGAGGCAACCGACGTAAGCCTCTTTACCTCGTCTACAATAAGCCCCGGCATTCCATCTACTGAAAAGATTTCTTCTCGTAGTGAAAAACGAATGTTAGATAATGAGTTCACTAACTCACGTTCTTCTTCTCTTTCGATATTCTCCTGATAGTTCCCAACGTCTTCGTAATACTCTTTGAATGATCCCATTTATCCCCCTATAGTAACTGGCTTTTGTTGCCAACAATAGAAAACACCTGGTGCCAATTCGTTAGCACCGTTGCCCCTTCAGGAATGGATCGATCATAGTGTGCCTTATATGATACAACCCCCTTAATGTAGTTGTGTACTCCATCGTTGTAGTATTGTGCCACACATCCCGGACTGGACGAAAGAACACGGCCCTCTCCAAAAAAGAGCTTCTTATCAAAGGCAAGGTACTTGTGAACAAACTTATCGGCTCTGCTCTTCCATGCCAATAGTTTAGATCTATGTGTTGCTACCTGATCTACTGTTTCAGTAACCGCACACGGCCCCTCTCCGTTATAAGGCACCCCATACTCATACTTTAGGTCAAAGTTTGCCCTATGGTCTGCTGCCGCGCTAAGTAGCGCATCATAATACGGAGCCTCCATCGCAAGTACAGGTTTATTACAAAAATCTTCTATCTCTTCGGGAGTAGGGTTAAACTCCCCAATCTCAGCTTCACCCTGATTAATTAGCCATGCTCCACCCACAAACACGTCATTTTCTTTGATCCATTCCGGAGTTATAGCTGCCGTACTTGCCAGTGTAGTTGTCGAAGATACGGGCACCATTACAGTATAGTAGTTCTTAGCTATCGTAGTAGTATGTCCCTGCGGGGAATCTGTCGGGATAAAGGTCAGAAGATTTGATTTGTTTACTGTATCGTTAGGTAGACAAGTAATAAGATACTTCCCACTAGGCAACTCAATGAGCAAGTTCTTACCATTTTGGTTAGTAATGCGAAGATTGCTAAGATCTTCATCAACATCAAGAAGCTTCCCCGGCAGTTCAAACGATACGTCCGCAAACTTTTGCGCCGCATCTCGCGGAGCATTACAATCTGATCGTCGCTTGCTCTGTACTGCATTGTGGCTATGGAAAATGACTACCTGTCCATCAGGAGTCTTCGTTCGAAGAAGAACAACATTCACGGTTTCGGATGATACCTTTGCCCGCGCCTCTGTCTCATCAAAATAGAGTAGAACATCCGTAGTAGGACCGGAAATGGTGTAGTAATTACCGTACCCTTCCTCTGTTCGCCCTACTGCTGCAAAGCTATGGATAAAGTCACAAAGACTTCGAGTCGTCATTCAAAAGTACCTCCAAGTTCTTCTTGTTCGAGAATTAGTTTAGCGATTTGCCAAACTTTAATTGTCATGTCCACCGTGAGCCCTTTCAAGGATGCCTGCCAAGTCCTTAGCTTGGCAGTAGTTCCAATGCGCGCTCGCCTCTGCCTCGATCGCTCGGAAGTAACGCTGGCTATTGTCTCCCGCTAGTCGGCGAGAATAGTCTACCTCAACTGCGGCAGCGTGCCAAAGGTTCCGGGCGTTCCTAACTTCGGGGCTATAAAACTTCTCAAAGTATCTGGAATTGTTCGCAAACACCTGATCGACTAGGGCCTGCTTTACTAGAGTTTCAAAGTCGTCCATGTTATCCTCCAAGTTTGAATGCTAATGCGATTAGTCCAGGGATCTCTTTAGTACATCTAGCACACTTATTATCTATCCCCAGCATAGAAGGTCGCTGTCCTACATGTAGGTGGTAGTAGTGTCTCTGGTGATATGCCCATTCTACAAATTGTCCCCCTCGTTCGTCTTCTTCTACCCAGATTAGCTCAAAGCTTTGTCCTTTAGTTACCATTGTATTCAGTCCTACCATCACCACCGTAGCTCCCCGAAGCCTGCATCGTCTAGGCTAAAGTAGATACGGTGTACCCCCGCTTCTTGAATGATTCGGAAGCAAGTGTCACAAGGCTTAGCTAGCCCTTGTGTGCCATCCTTGCGAACACGAAAGATATACAGCGAGAATCGTTTGTCAACCTCGTCCGGCTTCCATCCTCTACAAGCGGCCAATTCGGCATGAACCCTAATCAATGGCTTTCTGGTGCCTCTACTATACTCCGTCATCAAAGGGTGAGACTTACTCATGTCATTGCAGCCTAGTCCCATAATCGAATTACCCTTCGTCAGTACAGCACCCACCCTAAACTTAGAGTCGCTAGTGCAAGCGATCTTTCTAGCCAGCCCCAGGAATCGAACCTTCATCGTTTCCTCCTATCATACTTATCGGTATTCCCCGCGGGAACTTTAGCATTTAGTTCAAATGTGGTACTCCGAGTAGGGGTCGAACCTACAACCTCATGGTTAGAAGCCATGTGCTCTATCCAGTTGAGCTACCGGAGCATAATGGTGCGAGGGACGGGACTCGAACCCGCACGCCCTTTCGGACAACTGATTTTGAGTCAGTCCTGTATACCAATTCCATGCACCCTCGCACTCTTTTATCATTTTGCGATTGTTATGTATGCACCTAGCTTAATGGCAAGCCATATCATATCGGGGATTTTTTCTTTAGAAACTTTTACAGTTAGTTGATTGTTTTTCACTTCTAGTATATCTCCACTATCCTTAATCCAGTACCATAGGGCTTTGTGGTCGTTTTCTTGATATAAGAAAGCACTGGAGTATCTATGAAGGTGCATCTGTTTATCTCCTGTATAGTGGCACTCCGAGCAGGGGTCGAACCTGCAACCTACAGATTAGAAATTTGTTGTTCTATCCAATTGAACTATCGGAGCTAAGTGCTTTACAAAGCTTATAGAAGTCCATAGTTTCTTTAGGTACGTGATTGTGGCAAACGCTGCACGCATTATACCCATCATCATAGTAATCTTCAAACATAAAGCTGCACACCGCCCAACCATCAGGTTCAGTTAACCATGCTCTTTCATTAGGGCACTTGTGCATTCCAGCAACATGTCCATCCCTTCTAATATTTACATTCCACATTATCGGATAAAGGCAAGATCGGAGAAGAGTGCCGTAGTTCGTGTGCCATCGGCTGTTTGCACCTTAACTAAGCTCAGATCCTTGCCCCCCTTATGCTCAAACTCTATGATAGTAACCTTACTACCATTAGGGATAGCTGCATTAACAGCAATGCTCCTAGGAATATAGTAAGCTGTTCGAGTAACCATTGTACTTCGCGCACGCTGCGGACGCTTAACTAGATTAGGATGAATGCTTTTACTTGACATTGTTTATCTCCCTTAC
>Ga0315278_10000067_pt1 | contig 84504 bp, 46 predicted proteins | sample YL17G06_0_MG_FD_203880 | JGI IMG/M metagenome (GOLD analysis project Ga0315278, IMG submission 203880) | Sediment microbial communities from Yellowstone Lake, YNP, Wyoming, USA - YL17G06_0 | ecosystem: Environmental > Aquatic > Freshwater > Lake > Sediment | place: USA: Wyoming | collected... | reverse complement strand
GCTGCACTATCTTTCAACATGTAATCGATGCGTTCCCGGGGGTATTCGGGATCGATGGGCAAATACGCGGCGCCGGCTTTCAATATACCCATGATACCGATAATCAGATCGATGGAGCGCTCCAGCATAATACCTACAATATCGTCCGCCAGGATGCCTTTTTCAATTAATCCCCCGGCCAATCGATCGGACTTCTCATTCAATTTACTGTAGGACAGGCTGACGGAATCGGCCGCCTCTACGAGGGCGATGCGGTCGGGCGACTTTTCTACCTGTTCTTCAAGTAATTGGTGGATGGTTTTGTCCTGGGGATAGATTGTTTTTGTATCGTTAAATTCATAAAGAACCTGTTTCAATTCGGCGTCCGACAGCATGGGCAGGGATGAAAGGGGAGTTTCGGGCCGGTTCAGCCCCTCTTCCATTAACCGGTTGTAATGGGAAATCAGCCGGTTGAAGGTCGATGCATCGAAAATATCGGTATTGTATTCCCATTCTATCAGCGTCTCGCCGGGCCCGTTCTCTTCCTGCTCCGGGGGCGGCGCCACTACTACATTGATATCGAATTTGGCCGACCGGTTATGGGTTGGCAGGAGTTCCAATTCCAGGCCGGGCAGCGCTAATGCCTCCCCGGGTGTGTCCATAAAATTGAATAATACCTGGAATAGGGGGGTATAACTCAAATTCCTCTCCGGCTGCATGACTTCCACTATCTTTCCAAACGGCGTGTCCTCATGTTGATACGCTTCCAAACAGGTCTCTTTCACCCGGTTTAAACACTCTGTAAAGGGAATTTCCCCTTCTACCTGCGTCCGCAGCAGCAATGTATTAATGACCATACCCAGCATGCCTTCCATTTCTTTGTACCTACGGTTGGCGACGCCGGCGCCCACGCATAAATCCTCCACCCCGGTATAGCGGTAAAGCAATGTCTTAAACACCGCCAGCATGGTCATAAACAAGGTGACCCCATTTTTCCGGCTGAACTCTTTTAGACGATGGGTATAAGAACCGGAAAGATGGACTATTTCCAGGTCCCCCCTCCCACTGATAACCGGCGGCCGGGGACGGTCGCCGGGTAATTCCAACACGGGCGCCAGCCCCGCTAACTTCTCCTTCCAATAGGCAAGATGCCGCTCCAACACGTCGCCCGTTAAGTGATTCCGCTGCCAGATGGCGAAATCGGCATATTGAATGGGTAAATCTGCCAGGGGGCGCCCTTTTCCATCGGCATATGCGCTGAAAATTGCGATAAACTCTCTTAACAATACCCCCTGCGTCCATCCGTCATGCACCAGGTGATGCTCGGTTAAAACAAACAAATGCTCTTCGTCTTTTAATTTTATAATGGCGACCCGCAGCAAGGGACCTTTTTCAAAATCAAAGGGCCGCTGACCTTCCTCATTTAAAAAATTAGCAATCCGTTGTTCCTGTTCTTGCTTTTCCAGTCCCATCCATTCCATTACCTGGATTTTAATTGGATAAGGCGCTTGAATTCGTTGAACCGGTTGCCCGTCAACGGTGTGAAAGGTGGTGCGCAGTATCTCGTGACGCCGGATAATCTCTGTAAAGGTCCGTTCGATAATGGATATATCCAGTTTCCCTGTCATCCGTATCACGCGGGGAACAAAATATGCCACATTGTCGGCGTCCAATTCCTGCAAAAACCACAACCGCTCCTGGGCAAAGGACAGGGGTATCTCTCCTTCCCGCGCCGCCGGTTTAATGGAGGATACCTGCCGCTCCTGTTTCTCTATTTCCTCGGCTAAGGCTTTTATATAAGGTTGCTCGAAAAACTTGCGCAGGGGGATTTCGGCGTGAAGTTCTTCCCGTATCCGGGCAATACACCGGTTCACCAGGATGGAATCGCCGCCCAACTGGAAAAAATCGTCATTTATTCCTATGCGCTCCAACCTCAATAACTGCCGCCAGATGAATGCCAGTTTTTTCTCTGTTTCAGTATCCGGCGCGACATATTCGACGCCGGTGTCGATGAAGGTTTCATCCGGCCCCGGTAGGGCTTTCCTGTCTATCTTACCGTTGGCCGTCAGGGGGATTCTTTCCATGTGAATGAAATAGGCGGGAATCATGTAATCGGGCAATTGCTTTGAGAGATATTCCCGCAATTGAGAAACAGTCGGATGTCCCGGCGATTGCGGGACAATATAGGCGCAGAGATAATTGCCGCGGTTTTCATACTGCCGGGCAATCACCACTACTTCTTTAATCGCCGGATAAAGGGACAGGCAACTTTCGATTTCGCCCAATTCGATGCGGAACCCCCGGACTTTAACCTGGTGGTCGATGCGCCCCAGGAACTCGATATTGCCGTCCGGCAGCCACCGCGCCAGGTCGCCGGTACAATAGAGATTCGAATGATGAATGCGTGGAAGATCGAATGATGAATGATGAAAATGGATGAATCTTTTTGCGGTTAATTCAGGGCGGTTTAAATAGCCCGGGCTCAGTCCGGGCCCGGCAATGCACAATTCGCCGGCCACTCCCATGGGTTGGGGCCCGGCAAACTTATCCAGGATATAGATTTCATGAAGGGCGGAAGGCCGACCGATGGGGATATTGTCTTTTTCAGCAGCTCCTGTATTTTCCCCGGCTAGCGAAAAAATGGCGCAGTTGATGGATGCCTCAGTTGGACCATAACCATTGTAAATAAAGCACCCGGGAGAGGCGGTATTTAGGGCATTTTGTATGATGGCGCCGGTCAACCGTTCCCCCCCCAGGTGCAGAAGCTTTATGAAGTTCATTCTTTGGCCGGAATTGGCAATATTATTAAAAAATACCGGCGTCGTATGCAGGGTATCGATGTGCATGCGATTGATAAAATAGGCGTAAAGGGAAAAATCGCCGACAGTTGCTTTATTTACCATGTAGAGCCGGCCCCCGAACAAATGTGTGGTGAGAATCTCGAATACTCCAAAATCAAACGTATACGATAAATTCTGCATGACACGGGTGTGAACTCCCAACCCAAAATAATCCCTGAACCAGTGAAATAATGGGACCAAATTCCGGTGAGTAATCGGCACCCCTTTGGGCCGCCCCGTGGAACCCGATGTGTAAATCACATAACAATAAGAGGCTTTAACTCCCTCAACCTCACTCATAACCCCCTTACTTGCTGCGACGGCCATATCATCGATGCAAATAAGGTGTTTAACGGGAGAGGTTTCTCCTATTATTTGCCGCGCTTTTTCATAATTGGTTTTATCCGTGAGCAGGGTATTTATATTGCAATCATGGATAATAAACCGCGCCCTGTCGTTGGGAAATTGTGGATTAATAGGTACAAAGCAGTTGCCGGATTTTAAAATCGCCAACACCCCTATCGACAAACCGGGGGAGTCGTCTGCTAGTAATCCGATATATTTATTTTTCATTTGGATGGGCTTCCGCTAGTGGAAATAAAGCGGTTAAATTATAAAAATGTGTTCATTTTACCGGGATGACAGGGTCCTATAGCAGGATAAATTGGTTTTTCATGCATTCTTTCAGGCTTTAAACATACCATAAACGTTTAATTTGTAAATCGGGAATTTCCTGAACCTTTTTCACCCGGCGATGAAAATGCAATAGCCTTATCCTTGCACGATTTAAACTTTCCCGGGCAGAGTTTTTATCGGCCTGTTTTTTCATAATAACCGTCGTTATTTCAAAAAACTATTTGCCGGGATGGTTCTTCTATAAAGGATATCCCGGATACTCAAAACACCGGGATTTCGTCCCGGTTCATTTTTTTCTTAATAAGTTACAATCTCCTTTCCTACGGGTCGCAGACCCCTTCCTACGGGTTACAGACCCTTTCCTACGGGTTACAATCGACTTTCCTACGGGTTACAGACCCTTTCCTACGGGTTACAATCGACTTTCCTACGGATTACAGACCCTTTCCTACGGGTTACAATCGACTTTCCTACGGGTCGCAGACCCTTTCCTACGGGTTACAATCGACTTTCCTACGGGTTACAGACCCTTTCCTACGGGTCACAGCCCCCCTCCTACGGGTCACAGACCCTTTCCTACGGCATACAACCCCCCTCTATGGGTCACAGACCGGTTATTTTCTTTTAAAAGTTGAATGCGACCTCCCGGGCCCCGGTTAATTCTTTTTCATAAACGGGGCGGCAATCGAGGTCTTTAATCTTACTTTGCGGGGCGGCCGTAATATTCTCTATTAGTCTCAAATACATATCGATCATTAATTGGATGGTCTCCTGTTCGAACAATTTCGCCGCATAAGTAATGGAAAAAGTCATGCCATTTATGGTTTCCCGCCCCAGCCAGTCCTGGTCGAATTTTGTGGTGTTTATTTCCATGGGATAGGGCCGTAATTGCAATCCCGGTATTTCCAATTTCGCCGCATCATCGGTTCCGGTCTCGGTGATCCGTATTTCGAACATGATATCGAAGATAGGGTTGCGGCCGGTGTCCCGTTGGGCCCCTACTGCTTTCTTTACCAGGCTGTCAAAGGGATAATCCTGGTTTTCATAGGCGGCCAGCGAGATTTCCTTGACTTCTTTTAAATAGTCCCGGAAGGTTTTCTCATCCGCCGGGAACGTCCGTATGGGCAGGGTATTGACAAAGAGACCGATGATTTTTTCCAGGTCCGCATGCCCGCGGCCGGCAATGGTGGTCCCCGTGATAATATCTTCCTGTCCGCCCAGTTTGAATAACAGGATATGAAATACGGCCTTCATCAATATTTGCAGGGTAACCCCCTCTTCCAGGGCATATTTCCTCAGCGCTTCCGCCCGGTCTTTTTCTACCTGGAAACCCAGGCCGCGGCCTTCAAAATTTTGTACCGGCGACCTGGGATAATCATGGGGTAATTCCAGGACGGGTAATTTGCCCTCAAACCGCTTGAGCCAGTAGGCTTCCTGCCGGTTATAGGTTTCTTTGACTTCTTGACGCTGCAGCCATTGGCAGTAATCTTTATATTGGAGTTTCAGCGGCGCCGGTTCCTGTCCTGTATAGACCCGTACGAAATCCTGTACCAATACCTGTTGGGAAATGGCGTCGGAGATGATGTGGTGTAAATCCACGATTAATATATGCGCATCTTTTTCCATTTCTACCAGTCCCACCCGCAGCAATGGCCACCGGGATAAATCGAAGGGCCGGATGAAAGATTGAACGCCTAACTCCTGATCCCTGGCCCCGAATCTTTCTATTTCGAATTCGGCGTCATCATGGATTCGCTGCACCGGTTCTTCATTAACAGTGGTAAAGGACGTGCGTAAACTTTCATGCCGGCGGATTAAGTTTTTAAAAGTTTGCGCTAATTTTTCTTCCCGGAGTTCGCCCTTTAGTTCTATGGGGGAAATCATATTGTATACGATACTCGCCGGGTCCATCTGTTGTAAAATATAGAGCCGCCGCTGGGCCGGGGATAACGCATGGTATTCTTTTTTTTCAACGGCGTCGATCCGGGTGTAACCTTCGCCTGTTTTACTTCTTGTTTTTATGTATTCGGCCAATCCGCGGATGGTGGGGTTGCTGAAAAATTCCGGCAGCGACACTTTTGCATCGAAAGCTTTATGTATTTTCAATACCAGTGTGGTGGCTTTTAGGGAGTGGCCGCCCAGTTGGAAAAAATTGGCGTCGCTGCTTATCCTGGTTTTCTCTAATCCCAGGAGACCGGCCCATATTTCCGCGATTTTTTCTTCCACCTGTGTTTGGGGCGGGACATACTCCGACGCTTCCGTCCCCAGGTTCACCGGCTGGGGTAACGCTTTCCTGTCGATTTTCCGGCTCTGCGTTAAGGGGAATTGTTCCAACTGTATGAAAAAGGTAGGAATCATGTAATCGGGTAATTCGTCCGCTAAATATTTCCTCAATTCCGGGACTTTTAGCGGGTTTTGGTTTTTAGCGGAGGGCGTGTAGTAAGCGGCCAGGTATTTTTCGCCGTCGTCGCTCTCCCGGGCTGTTACCACGGCTTCTTTGATCCGCTCATGTTTCAACAGCAGGTTTTCGATTTCACCCAATTCGATCCGGTAGCCCCTGATCTTTACCTGGAAGTCCTTTCGACCGAGAAATTCGATATCGCCTCCCGGCAGCAACCGGCCCAGGTCGCCGGTCCAATACAATCTCCCCAATTCTTCATCTTCGCTGAAAGTCTTGCGCGTGGTTTCCGGGTCCCGCCAATATCCCGGGGAGAGGTAGTTACTGCAAACGATGATTTCTCCTTGTTCCAATATATCCACTTCGTTCCCCGCGGCATCCACCACCAATATTTGGGTTTCATCCAGGGGGGCGCCGATGCGCAGCCTCGTGTTGCTCTTTATTTGGTCATTTTCCCGGTGGATCATCCAGACCGAATCGATGCTGGATTCGGTCTGGCCGTATACATTGACCAGGAGGGAATGGGGGAAGAATTTCCCGGCAGTTGTTATTTCATGCCGGCGGATGGGTTCGCCGCCCAGGAGTATAAAGCGCAGGTCCGGGAATTTTTCTTCACCGCTCAGGGTGGTGCAAAAATAGCTGAATAATGAAGGCACGGAATGCCAGATGGTTATCTTTTCCTTTATTAAGAACTCTGAAAGTTTGCCGCTTTCTTCCCGGTTTTTCAGGTCATAGGGATAGAGTGCGGCGCCGTTCAATAATGCGCCGTATATATCCATTACGGAAGCGTCATGGCAAAAGGAAGATAACAGGGTCATCCTATCGGAGGCAGCGACAGCGAACAAGCGCGCCCAATTCCCGATGTAATATAAGACATTTTTGTGGGTCTGGGTAACGCCTTTGGGCCGTCCGGTGGACCCGGAGGTATACATGATATAGGCAATGGCGTCGCCGGCCGCCCCGGTTCTTTCATTTTCAGCGGCAACTGAATCGTCATTATCGCTATCGATATCCAGGACAGGGATATTATTTTCCCGGGCCAGTTTCCCGGCCATTTCCTCATGTCTGGTATTGGTAACGATCAAAGTGGCTTCGGAATGGGACAAGATGTAAGAAATTCTTTTTTCCGGGTAATCGACGGAGATGGGCACATAGGTTTTTCCTGCCTTGAGCGCCCCCAATATGGCGGCAATCATGTGGGGGCCGTGTTCGAACAGGAGTCCCACGGCGCCGCCGGCGTCATGGGCGCGGCAAGTTTTTTTTATCGCCCGGCCCACCCGGCCGGCATACCGGTCCAACTCCTCATAGGTAAAGCTTTCTTTTTCGTCTTTTATGGCCAGGTTCCCGGGATTTTTTTTTACCTGCTCTTCAAATTGAGTAATCAACATTTTATTCCAGCTCCCCTTTTATTATTCATTTTTTTTTATACTTCGTTTCTTTTTCGTGTTCCGGTATTCTTTATAATTTTTATCGGGATAAGCGGTAAAAAAATCCACCAGGCGAAGGTATTCGCCGTTGATATATTCGATGGTGGAAGGTAGAAACATGCTCTTCCGATAACTCCAGTCGATAATAATACTATTTTTATATTCTTTCGCATACACTTCGATATCGAACTTGGCATCCTGTGTATTTGGGATATGAGTGGGTTCAAACGGAGTTATCCCCGAACCGGCGGGGTCCACCCCGGCATCGAAGTTGAGCATATTAAAAGATACCGGGATTTTCGGGTATTTTATTTTCAGGTCGTCGAATACCCGTTCAAGGGGATAATCCTGGTACTGGAATATCTCCAGGGCGTCCGCCCGGATAATGTGTAAATGATCGCTGAAAGGCATATTTTCATCGACATTGGCGGTAAAGATAATGGAGTTGACAAAAAAACCGATGATTTTTTGCAGTGGGGCGGATTCCCTGCCGGCCGCAATAATGGAGCAGACGATTTGTTTTTGTCCTGAAAAACGTGAAATCAGGATGGTATACAATGAAAACATCATCATAAAGAGGCTGGTATTTTTTTGTTGGGCCAGTTTTTTAAGTTTCCCCGTCAGTTCGGTATCGATTTGACATCGGTATCCCGCGCCGCTTTTATCGTTTGGGTTATCGGTAAAATCCGCGGGTAACTCAAGTACGGGGACCCCCTGGGCCAACTTTTTTTTCCAGGCCAGGTGCGCATGTTTAACTCCTGCCGCCGCCCCGCTTCCAACTTCGGAAGCCGTATCGATAAGCTGCAACCGTTTATTATGCCAGGCGGCATAATCTTTATATTGAACCTCCAGGGGTTCGGGTTCCACGGATTCCCCTTTCCTGTAAGCCCCATACAGGAGGGAAAATTCTCGCCGAAGTATGTCCAATGACCAACCGTCGCTGATAATGTGGTGTATGTTATACATCAACTCAAAGCGGTCCGGGTTTAATTTTACCAGCGCGGCGCGAAAGAGGGGCGGCCGGTTCAGCTCAAAAGGCGCGGCGGCCAATTCCAGGAAAACCTGCCGCCCGGCGCTTTCTTTTTCCCGGTCGGGCAGGGTTGAAAGGTCTTTTATTTCAAAGGGCAGATGGATTTCTTTGACAATATACTGGACCGGCTCGCTGTCAACGGTGGTAAACCCGGTCCTGAAGCTTTCATGGCGCCCGATGATGCGTTGAAGTGTTTTTTTTATCGCCGTGGGATCGACATCATGATTAAGGCTAATGTTTCCCGGCATATGAAAGGCTGAACTGAGGGGGTCCCACTGGTTAAAAAACCAGAGCCGTTTCTGGTTATAGGAGAGTTCATAATAATCTTTTTTTTCAATGGGTTCCAGGCCGGGAAAACTTGCTTTATCGGCTTTCCTGATGGCGTCGGCAAGTTTTTGGATGGTGGGCATTTTGAAGATATCCACCAATGGTATTACGACATGGAATGCTTTATGGATCCGCGACGCCATCAGGATCGCTTTCAAGGAATTGCCGCCCAGCACAAAAAAATTATCCTGGGCGCCGGCCCTCTCTATTTTTAGTATTTCTTTCCATATGTCCGCCAGGGCACGCTCGATTCCTTCCGCGGGCGCCACATATTCCATCATGGATGGGTTTTGATTATCCGCCAACTCAGCCAGGGCTTTGCGGTCGAGTTTCCCGGTGGCCGTCAGCGGAAATGTCTCCATACGGTAAAAGGTCCCGGGGACCATATAATCGGGTAACATTTCTCTTAAATCGCTTGCCAGCCTTGTTTCATCGATTTTTTCGGCCTCATTCGTTTCCAGGTAATAAGCGGCTAAATAACTTTCACCCCCCTGGTCTTGTTTACATATCACCGCACTTTTTTTTATTCCCGGCATATTGTCCAGTTTCCCTTCGATCTCCTGCAATTCGACCCGGTATCCCCGTACTTTTACCTGGAAGTCCTTTCGTCCTGCATATTCGATGCTCCCGTCTCCCAACCTGCGGCCCAGGTCGCCGGAACGGTATACGCGGTCTTTCCCGGTCAGGGGATTTTTTACAAATACGTCATCGGTTTTCTCGGGGTTATGCAAATAGCCCAACGCAAGGTAATGGCTTTTATAAACGATCTCGCCGAGACCGTACCCTTGGGCTTCCCGGTCATTTTCATCCAGTAAGAGCACTTCGGTCTCAACCGCCGGGTAGCCCACGGGAACGGCCTCTTTATTAATTTCCGAGTTTTTATCGATAAAATATTGCAGCGTAACAGTGGATTCGGTGGGTCCCAGGCCATTAACAAACAGGCATCCGGCGGGAAAATATTTTTTATAGGTTTCCACATCTTTCTTAAATACTGCTTCGCCCCCCAATACGATGAGACGGAGACGCTTAAAATTCTCGGCCCCGGTCAATTGATCGGTGAAATAACGGTAAACCGTGGGAATGGAATGATATACGGTAATGTCTTCGGCTTCCAGCCACTGGGCTAAACGGGATAAACCGTCTTCCTTTTTGATGTCGTAAGGTAATAACGTCCCCCCATTTAACAGCGCCCCGTAGATATCCATCTTGGCCGCATCGAAACCGTAAGACGAAAATAACGTCAAGCGGTCGTTAATATTGAGATGTAAGGCATTGGTATAGGCCCTGGCGAAGTGCAATACGTTGCGCTGGTTTTGCATCACGCCCTTGGGTTGTCCTGTAGAACCGGAAGTGTATAATATGTACGCCAGGTCCCCGGGATCGATGGAAATCCCGGGATTTTCCCCGGTTTCCATTTTATCGTTCTCTATCTCATCGATGTTAACGATGGCAATATTTCGATTCACACGTTCTCTTAACCGGTTGGCCAACCCATAATCGGCGTTGCCGGTAATGATAACCCGGGCATCCGAATCTTCCAGCATGTACTTTAACCGTTCCCCGGGGTAACCGGGGTCCAGCGGCACATATGTTTTACCGGCCTTTAACGCGCCCATTAACCCTATTATCATATCCGTATCGTGTCCGAATAAAAGCGCCGCGGTGGGTAAATGGGTGTTTTTATCTTTATCCGGCGCGGGTTCATAAACAACAATAGGTTCGACTATGGCGCTGCTTTCGGCGGTCGGAAGGGGTTCCAATTGTTCTCTTTTCTCCGATCCGCAGGCGGGGCAATGGGGATCCGGAGCCACTTCGATTTCTTCCAGGAATCGCCCCTGCCACCCTTTCTCCCAATCGAAGCCCTGCCGCCCGGACAATTCTCGAAAATGGCGGTTGAAGGGGTAAATCAATTGGCGATAGCCGTCGGAATCCACGATATTTTCCACTCCCCTCTGGTTGAAAAGAAAAAACTTATTGTAAGCGGGTCTTTCTTTAGCGAAACCCAGTACGATTTTAACCGCCTCGTTGACGGCAAAACCGGCGCTTAAAAACAACGCCGGCGCAGCCACGGGGTTGGGATTCTTTTGATAATTTTTCATTAATTGTTTCATCTCCGCCAGTTGCCTTAAGACATCCCGGTCATACAAACAATGATAGCAGGGGGTATGGGGGGTGTGAAAAATAGCCGCGTAGGCATTCATATCGATCATGGAGGAGATGATGTGGGGAATCCCTTTTTGGACGGCGCATTGGGAGAGGATAAACTTGGCTTCCACATCGTCTACGTTGTCGAAAATAATGGCGGCATTGGCCGCCAGACGGTGGATATTATCCCGCGTAATTTTTTGGGAGTAAGCGATAACCCTGACATTGGGGTTGATGCGCTGAACGGTTTGGGCGGCCGATAGGGCTTTGTTCATACCGATGCGGGATTCGTCGTGGAGGACCTGGCGGTTCAGGTTTGAGAGTTCCACCTCGTCGAAATCGCAGATGATGATGGTTCCAAAACCGGCAAGGGCCAACTGCATAATAAGGGGAGAGCCGGAGCCGCCGGCGCCGGCCACCAATACCGTGGTTTTTTTTAGTTTTTCCTGGGCGTCGATTCCCCAATGATGAAGCATCATCTGGCGCTTGTACCTGGTTTTTTCATTGGTGTTGAGACGGCGGCAATCGTCGTATTCCCGGAGTACGGCATGGGCGACGCGGTTGGCCCTGCGGTTCAACGCATCATAGCTCAGGTGACGATCAGCGACTTTTACGGCGATTTTATCGCGGTAATTACGCGCTTGCTGCTCAAAACGATTGGCAACCGATTGTTCGATATCTTCTTTTTTAAATTCGTTAAAATCATTCGTGGGCTGAACCGTATTTCCCCCGGCAAAAGCGCTGGGCAAATCGAATAATTGGACATCTTTCATTTTCAGGGCAACTCGTTTCATCGATTATTCCTCCTTAGCGGTCGACTCTTCTTCCCCAGTCGAAGTGACGGCATTTAACAACTCCAGGTATCCCGCGGCGATGATTTCCATGGTGCGGGACTTGAACAACGTTTCTTTATAACTCCAATTGAGTATGATACCGTTTTTATAGTCAACGGCATACAGCACCAGGTCGAACTTCGCCTCACCCAGGTCCTCGATATGTCCGACCGCGAAGTTTTCCAATGCCACCTCCGCCGGAGTATCCGGCATATTGAGCATATTAAAGCAAAGGGAAACCTCGGGGTAAGCTATTTTATACTCATCCAATACCAATTCCAGCGGGTAGGACTGGTATTGAAAGAGTTCCCTGAGTTCTGTATCCACCCGGCGCAGGAAATCGCCGAACTCCTCTTCGGTATTTACCTGTATCTTCGCCGGCAGGGAATTAACAAAGAATCCCACGATATCCTGCAATTCCATATGTTCCCTCCCGGCGCTGATAATACCGCATAGGATATCGGCGCGCCCGGAAAAACGCGCCAATAACCAATTGAAAACGGTAAACATCACTATAAAAAGCGTGGTATTGTTGCCTGCCGCCAAACCGTGCAAGCGGTCCCTGGTTTCATTCCCCACCACAACCCGGTAAACCGCCGCGGTGGAATTACTCTTCGTTCGTTCGAAATCACCGGGCAAATGAAATGGAGTGAACCCTTTTTCCAATTTATTTAACCAGGACCGGCATGCATTTTCTTTTAGGCCGGGGTCCCGGATGCTGCGGTTCTGCCAGGCGGCAAAATCTCTATACTGCAAGGGGAGAATTTCCGTATTCACCTCCTGTCCTGCCCTGTATGCCTCGTAATAATGTTGGAAATCCTTCTTCAATATCTCATTCGACCAACCGTCGCCGATAATATGATGAATATTAAAAATAAAATACCAGAGTTCTTCTGCTTGTTTTACCAGCTTCACCCGGAACAGGGGCGCCCGGGACAGGTCGAAAGGGGTTCTCTTTTCGGTCTCCAGGACGGCATTTCTACGGGATTCCTTTTCTTTCTCTTCCAGGCCGGAGATATCCATGACCTCCAGGGGAATTTCAACGTTGTCTTCAATAAATTGGAAGGGCTCGCCATTTTCTTCTTTAAAAGAGGTGCGAAAACTTTCGTGTTTTCTCCCGATCCTGACCAGGGTTTTTCTCACGGTCTCACCATCGGCATGATGCCGCAGTAAAAAAAATCCCACCATATTGTAAGACGTATTGGCCGGGTCTGTTTGTTGAATAATCCATAACCGTTTTTGATTGTATGACAATTCGTAATATTCTTTTTTCTCCGCCGGTTGAATGGAGGCATAAGTGTTCTCCCGGTCACTGACGGCGGCGTCTCCCTGCCTTATTCGCGCGGCGGCCCGCGGGTAATGTCTCGTAAAATAGTCGGCCAGTTCGGCAATGGTGGGGGCATTGAAGATGATGGCTACCGGCGCCGTTTCTCCCAGCAATTTATTGTATTGGTTGACAAGCGTCATCCCCTTAAGGGAATCGCCGCCCAGCTCGAAGAAGTTATCATGAACGCCTATTTTTTCCAGGCCGAAGTATGGTTGCCAGATATCGGCCAGGGCTTGCTCAAGCAAGTGGCGGGGCGCTGCATATTCCACGCTGAGACCCGGGCGCGGCGAAAGAATAGCCGGCCCGGTTTTTTCCAGCTCGGTATCTCTACCGGGTGCATCTGCCCCGGCTTCCCGCCGGTCCATTTTTCCAATTACGGCCCCCAGGTCTACCGGGCATATTGCCGCCTGGCTTAAACGGTGTTCCAGGAGAAGGTACAAGATATCGACGCCTTCCGAAGGAGATATTCCTTCTTGCAGCAAGTTTGCCGCGTCCCGGTTTTGTTTTTTTACTGCTTCCATGGACATCCCCACCTGCCAGGGGCTCCAGGCGATGCTTATCCAGACGCCGGGGGCGCGGGCGCCGGCGGCTTTGGCATGGGCAAAGGCATCCAGGAAGGCGTTGGCCGCAGTATAACCCACCTGGCCCGGGGGCGCCAGGATGGAACTGTTAGAAGAACAAAGAATCGCAAAATCCAGGTCAACGTCTTTTAAAAGATAATCCAACACCAGCGTGCCCTTCACCTTTGCCGCCAGGATTTTATCCGTGGCCTGCCGGGTTCTTCGCTGGATCAAGCCATCATAATCGGCTAATCCCGCGGCATGGATCACGCCGTTGATCGGTCCGAACCGCCGCACAGCCGCATTTATTACTCCCCGCATCTCTTCAAGATTGGAAACATCGGCGCTGGACGTCATGACTTGCGCGCCGTTTGCCAGCATTTCCCGCAATTCCCTTATCCCGGCGCTTACCGGGTCGGCGTCCTCATGGGACTTCAACCATTCTTCCCACTGCCCTTCCGGTGGGAAAGGGGAACGCCCCACCAGGATCAAGCGCGCCTTGAAATCGCTTGCCAGGCGCCGGGCAAAGACCGTCCCTATCCCGCCCAGCCCCCCGGTCACCAGGTAGACGCCCGCCTCTCTTATGTGCTGCCCCGGGTTCGCCTTCCCATCCAATCGATATGGTTTATAATGCAGGACCCACCGGTTGGCTCCCCGCCAGGCCGCAATTTCAAAGGCTTCGTGCGTATCCTGCACACTGCATCTATCCGTTGAAAATTCCAGCACCAGGTTTTCCACCAGGTTATCTTCCTGGGGGTCGCCGGGAGGGGGTGGGATAATATCGATGCACCGGCACGAGATGTAGGGATATTCCCGCCGGATCGTTCTTAACGCCGCCGGTATCGCGGCCCTCTCAGGTTTGATGCACTCATTTTCGCTTACCCTCTGCAGGCAGGAAGTTGCCACATCCAGGCGAATATCCCGGGCTGCCCCCGCGCTGTCCAAAGCGGTTACGATATTCAGCAGGCTGTAAAACCCCAGGTCCATTGCCCGATCGACCGACTCCAGCCCCCCTTCCCCGGATACGTCGATATTCCACATATGTAATATCCGCCGGGGCGTCTCTTTGGATTGCGCGAGTCGACTGAACAGGGTATTGTAATCATCCTTCCGGGCAGGATCAATAGTATATCTTTTTTCCTTCACGATGTGGAATCCGGCGCCGGCCATAACCACACTCACCTCATGGCCATGGCTTTCCAGCGCTTCTACCAAACGCGCCGACAGGCTGCTGTTGTCGGCAAATACCAACCATTGAAAAGAGTCGTTTTTCACCGCGGCTTTGCGGGGAGATACAATGGATTGCTCCCACAGGGGTACATAGAACCAATCGGCGATATGTGGTTTCCTGGCCATTTCGAAACGCTCCGCCAGCAGCTTCGACCCCATTTGAAAGAAATTGTTTTGGGTGAGAAACCGCCGGCCTTCAAAGGGATAGGTGGGCAGCGGGACGCGGTAACGCTTTTCTCCCCGGTGAAACCCGGGCCAGTCGATGGAAATACCGTAAAGCCACAATTGCCCTATTTTATCAAGCAAATACCGGTCATCCGGCGCTTCTTCTTGCGGACGCCGCACCAGGTTGACCACCGCGGGCACGGGGGTCCCTTCATGTTGTTTGACCAGGGTGGTTAATGAATTACCCGGGCCCACTTCTATAAAACCAAAATCATCCTTGCCCAGCAGCAATTTAACGCCGTCGGAAAAGCGGACTGTTTCGCGTAAATGACGGACCCAATAGGCGGGGTCCATGGCCTCGCCGGCCGCGACCCACCGGCCGCTTACGTTGGAAATATAGGGTTTCGCGGGTTTATTCATGCGCGTCGCCCCGACCTTTTCCCTGAACGGTTCCAGGATGGGGTCCATCATCCGGGAGTGGAAGGCGTGGGAGGTATGCAGTCGTGTACATTCGATTCCCCCGGTTTTTATTTCCGCTTCAAAGGCGTCGATGGCGTCGCATGGTCCTGAAACCACGCACCGGGAAGGGCTATTTACGGCGGCCAATGATATATCGTCGGTCAATAGAGATTTTAATTGTTCTTCGGGCATCGCGACGCTTAACATGGCGCCGGTGGGCATTTTTTGCATCAACCGGCCCCGCAGCGCCACCAGTTGCAGGGCGTCTTCCAGGGAAAATACCCCGGCCAGGCAAGCGGCGGTATATTCTCCAATGCTGTGGCCTACCATGGCGGCCGGTTCGATCCCCCATGACATCAACAGGCTTGCCAATGCATATTCGAAAGCGAAAATCAACGGCTGGGCGATTTCGGTTTGATGGATAATATTGGTCCTATCTGACCTATAATCTCCAGTTGAGGGGTAAAGAATTTCCTTGACATCGGCCCCCGCCAGGGTATTGAGGATTTTAAAACAGCGGTCCAGTTCCCGGCGGAATAGCGGTTCCTTTCGGTACAGGTCCAGCCCCATGGCGACATATTGCGCGCCCTGGCCGGGAAAGAGAAATACCGGCGGTCTTTTTTTCTCCAACCGGGTAGTAATAGTACATGTTCGCGTCTTGAACCTGTTTTCCGGCGCCAGGGCGTCTAAAACCTCCTCTATAGTCGAACATACCGCTGTTCGACGGTGGCTAAAGTGTTTCCTGCCGACTTGCAGCGTATAGGCGGCGTCCGGGAGAGATGTTTTGGGATTTCCTTTAAAATCGAGGAATAAATTTTCCGTGGCTTTTTCCAGCGCCCCGGCCGTCCTGGCGGATAATAGAATCAGCTCATAATCTTTTTCCCCAGTTTTATCAAAAAGCGCCCCCTGCATATATTCTTCCAACACCATATGGACGTTGGCGCCGCCGATGCCGAAAGAGCTCACGCCGGCCCGCCGCGGGTACCCTTCACATTTCCATTCTTTCAATTTTGTGTTGACATAAAAGGGGCTGTTTTCGAAATCGATTTCCGGGTTGGGGTTCTCAAAATGCAAGCTGGGGGGGATGAGTTTGTGCTTCAGAATAAGTGCTGTTTTTATAAAAGAGGCGATTCCCGCGGCGCAGTTCGTATGCCCTAAGTTGGCTTTAACGGCACCGATGGCGCAAAAATGTTTCTTATCCGTATGAAATGCCGATTTCAGGGCGTCGATTTCCACCGGGTCTCCCAGGTGGGTGCCGGTGCCGTGGGTTTCAATATAACCGATGCTTTCGGGGTTTACCAGCGCCGCCCGGAGCGCATCCCGGATGACGTTCGCCTGCCCGGTAACGCTGGGGGCCGTATAACCGACTTTTTCCATCCCGTCATTATTAACGGCAAACCCTTTAATCACGGCATAGATATGATCGCCGTCCGTTTCGGCTTCTTCCAATCGTTTTAAGACCGCGATCCCCGCCGCCTCTGCCGGGACGGTCCCGCTGGCCTTTGCATCAAAAACCCTGCAGTGCCCATCGGACGAATAAATCATTCCTTCCTGGTGCAGGAACCCTGTTTTTTGGGGGTAGTTTATGTTTATACCGCCGGCCAGCACCATATCGCATATCCCGGTCAGCAAGGCGCGGCACCCATTGTCGATGGCTGTAAGAGATGTGGAACAGGCGGCCTGGATGAGCATGGAGGGCCCTTTTAAATTGAGTTTATAAGAAATCCGGGAGGCAATATGATCCCTGGAACTTAATAAATAGGCCGAGTAAGGGTCCACTTTCGCATTACCCAATCCGCCCGTTTCGCCGGCGCTGCCGGCGCCGGTTTCTCTCCCGGCCAACAGATTGAGAACCTGCCAGTTGAGATTGTCCACGGCCCCGGCATAGATGCCGATTAAACCGTTGTATGTCTCCGGTACATACCCCGCGTCTTCCAGGGCCGCCCAGGCGCACTCATGGAAAACCCGCACCTGGGGGTCCATTATCTCTGCCTCTACCGGGAGATAGCCAAAAAATGGGGCGTCAAAGTATTCGCTGCCCTCCAGTATGCCCTTTGCCCGTACATAATTCGGATTATCCAGCAATTGGGGGTCTACGCCCGCTTCTTTCAGCTCTTCCTTTGAGAAAAACGAAATGGATTCGATACCGTTTTTTAGATTTTCCCAGAACCGGTGGATATCGGGGGCGCCGGGAAATCGACCGGCCATCCCGATAACCGCGATTTCCAGGCCGGTTCTTTCGGGCGCCGTGGTCCCTTGATGTTCCTGTTCTTCGTATTTCGTGGATTTGTCCATGTAAATCACCTTAGTCTCCTGGGAATTTAAGGATTTTGCTTTTTTTTCATTATCCCCAATGCCCTGTTCATTCTTGCTTTCCCTTCATCTATCTTCACGTCCCTGCTTTTCTCATAAAGCCCATCGTAGGCCGGCGACGGCGTCTGCGTTTGTTCCAGGTACTGGGCCAGGGAGCGGATGGTGTTGTACCTGAATAATGTTACAACGCGGATATCCTTTTTATAGAGTTCCCTTACTTTGTGGGCGACGTCGATTAATTTTAAGGATGTGGCGCCCAATTCGAAAAGGTTAACATCGGCGCTGATGCAATTTTTTTCAATTCCCAGCGCCGCGGCCCAGATTTCTACCAACGCTTCTTCCACTAGACTTCCAGGTGCGATATAATGGTCCCCGGCCTGGATTTCCGGTTCCGGTAAAGCGGGGCGGTTCACTTTCCCGCTGGAGTTCAGGGGAATTTTTTCCAGGCGCACAAAAAATGAGGGTATCATGTAATCGGGCAGCGCCTGGGCAAGGAATTCACGTAATTCCGCGCCGCCGGTTATGTTCTGCGCGGCCCCTTCATCGACAGGGACAAAATAGGCGCAAATAATTTTATCGCCCTTAAAGTCCCTGGCGATTACGACGGCTTCCTTTATGCAGCGATGCTTTAGCAAGCGATTTTCTATTTCTCCCAATTCGATGCGGAAGCCCCGGATTTTTACCTGCTGATCGATTCTGCCCAGGAATTCGATGTTGCCGTCGCACGTCCAACGCGCAAGGTCGCCGGTTCGGTAAAGAATATAGGTCCTATAGGTCCTATAGGACCTATTAAATTTTTTTGCCGTTAGTTCCGGGTTGTTCAAGTAACCTACCGCTGTCCCTGCGCCGGAAATACATAACTCTCCCGGGATACCGGCTGGCTGCAAATGGTCATATTTATCCAATATAGAGAGTTTTATGTTTGCCAGCGGTGTACCGATGGGTACGGGGCCATCCCCGTTCCAACCGCTTAACGAATACCCACAGGCATATACGGTGCTTTCCGTGGGGCCGTATAGATTCTCCAATAAAATTCCTGTATCCAACTGTTTAAACTTTCGGACCGACCCCGGCATCAACGCCTCACCGGCCATGAAAATGTACCTGAGACTCTTCAATGACCCCATATCCTGGTGGTTTAATAAATTCAGGATTACATTAAACATGGAGGGGACGAAATTGATGTGGGTAACGGCTGAATGTTCCACGGCCGCGATAATTTTTTGCGGGTCCTTTTCGCCGCCGGGTTCCAGTATGGCCAACCGCCCCCCTCCTAAAAACCAACCGAACAATTCCGTGACCGATACATCAAATACATAGGTTGTTTTTAAGAGATAACAGTCCGCCTGGTTAAGGGGGTATTTCTCAAATAGTGCAAACAAGAGATTAACCACCGCCTCATGTTTTACCACGACGCCCTTGGGCCGACCGGTGGAACCGGAAGTGTAGAGGATGTAGGCCAAATGATTTGAATGATGAATGATGAATGATGAATGATGAAAATTAAAAACGCATTCCGCGGCGGTTAATAGGGTTTTGGCTGCACTATCTTTCAACATATAATCGATGCGTTCTTGCGGGTAATCCGGATCGATGGGCAAATACGCCGCCCCGGATTTCAGTATGCCCATGATGCCGACGATCAACTCGATGGACCGAGCCATCTTAATAGCCACAATATCGTCCTCCAGGACGCCTTTTTCGATTAACAACCCCGCCAGATGGCTGGATCGCTCATTTAATTGGCGGTAGGTCAGGCTGACCAGTCTGACCTGTCCGACTGGTCCGACTTGTCCGACAGATTCACCGGAAAGGGCGATGCGGTCGGGCGCCTTTTCTACCTGTTCTTCAAATAACCCGTGGATCGTTTTGTCGCGTGGGTAATCGACGGCGGTATCGTTGAAATCCATTAATATTATTTGCTTTTCCGCTTCCGAAATGATTTCAAGCTCCGCAATGCGGGCATGGGGTTCCCGGGTCGCCCGCGCGATAACGGCTTTAAAAAATCCCACAAACCGTTCGATGGTTTCCGTTTTAAAAAGTTTGCTGCAATACTCGAAGGTAAACCGGAGATTTCCCGGCGCGTCAAAGGCCCGTAAGGTGAGATCGAATTTGGATACGTTCTCTTCGAAAGGAAAGGGCTTCATTTTCAACCCGGTAATTTCTATTTCGGAGATATCCATATTCCTTAAATTTAACATAGTATCGAACAAAGGGTTTCGCCCGGTATCCCTGGCAACGGATGCTTTCTCCACCAGTTCCTCGTACGGGTAATCCTGGTTTGCAAAAACCGCCAGTGTATTTTCATTAACCTCTTTTAAAAAACGGCAGAAATTCTTTTCCCAGGCCGGGTTATTTCGTAGGGCCAGCGTGTTGACAAACATGCCCATGATGGGTTCCAGGTCTGCATGGGAACGACCGGCCACCGGGGTTCCCACGACGATTTCTTCCTGGCCGGTTAGCCTGGAAAGAAAGATATAGTAAAGGGTCAACAGCGCCATGTACAATGTGGTTCCCTCTGCCGATGCCAGCGCCTTTAATGCGTCGGTCTCCGCCGCGGTTATTTCAAAAGAGTACCCGCGTCCTTCGAAACTCTTTACCACCGGCCTCGGGGAATCCAGGGGCAGGTCCAACGCCGGCGGCGCTTCGCGAAATTGTTTTAACCAGTACTCCGCCTGTATTTTTAAGGCATTCTTTTCTTTTTCACTGCTTTTCCACCCCGCATAATCTTTATACTGGAGTTTTAAAGTGGGCAATGGCCGCCCCGCATAAAGGGCCATAAACTCCTTTACAAACAACTCCATGGACGTACCGTCGGTAATGATATGGTGCATATCCACCATGAGAAGGTGTCTTTCTTCTTCTTGCTTTGCCAACCCCACCCGCATTAAAGGCGCCTGGGAAAAATCAAAAGAATGAATAAAATGATTCGGTGTATTCATGAATGATGAATGATGAATTTTATTGTCTTTTTCATCTGTGTAATCAGTGTAATCTGTGGACGAATTTTTATATTCGATTTCAAATTCCACATGGTCATGGATTCGCTGCACCGGCTCTCCGGCGATAGTAATAAACGACGTTCGTAAACTTTCATGCCGACGGATCAACTGTCTGAATACTCCTTCCAGGTGAGTTTTATCCAGCGCCCCTTCCAGGGTCATTAAAGCGGGGATGTTGTAAGCAGTGCTTTCTTCATCCATTTGTTGGAGGATGTACATTCGTTTCTGGGCAGCGGATAAGGGGTAATATTCTTTCTCTTCTACCGGTTCGATAAAAATAAATTTCTCTTCTACCGCCCCCTTTATATATTCGGCCACCTCCCGGATACAACCTCCCTGGAGAAATTCCCTGAGCGGGATTTTAACATTAAAAACCTTGTGCATCCTGGTAGTCAACAATGCGGCGTTTAAGGAATGACCTCCCAGGTCGAAAAAATTGTCATCGATGCCGATAGGAGACTTCGGTTTCAATACCTCCGCCCATATTTCTGCCATCATTTTTTCCACCGCATCACGCGGGGCAGTGCATTCCTTTGCCGCATCCCCGACACCCGGTTCCGGCAGCGCTCTCCAGTCGATTTTCCCATTGGGGTTTAGGGGAATTTTAGCGATGGATATAAAATGGGATGGAATCATGTAATCCGGTAAATAAGTGGAAAGATGTTTTCGTAACCCAGAAATTTCCAGCTCCCCTTCCGCTGTAAAATAAGCGCATAAATAATGGTCCGCCGTATCATTGGCCCGGGCCAATGCTAATACCACCGCGTCTTTCACCTGCGCATGCATTAATAACCGATTCTCGATCTCCCCCAATTCGACCCTGTACCCTCTTATTTTCACCTGGTGATCGATGCGGCCTAAATATTCAATTTCGCCATTCTCAAAGAAACGTCCCTTATCTCCCGAGCGATACAAACGGTCACCCGGCTTATACGGATTTTTAATAAATTTCTCTGCCGTTAATTCCACTCGATTCAAATATCCCCTGCCAACGCCTTTTCCCTTGACGCATATTTCTCCCGGGACTCCTACCGGGACCGGTTTTAAATATCTATTCAATATATAGACGCTTAGCGTCGGGATGGGGTTGCCGATGTTGCTGATGTTTAATTCGATATCTTTCTTCTTTATTTCTTTAAAGGTAACATGTACAGTGGTTTCTGTAATACCGAACATGTTGATTAGCCTGGTTTGGGAATAAATTACCGGCCAGTCTTTCAATTTCAGCGGATTCAGGGCTTCTCCGCCGAAAATGACATATTTTAAATACAATTTCTTTCCGGAGTGAGGATGGCTTAAATCTTCATTTAGCAAATTATAAAAGGCCGAGGGAGTCTGGTTTAATACTGTTACAGTCTCTCGCGCTAAAAGACCCAGGAATTCTGCCGTGTCCCGGGCCGTCATTTTGGGTACGATAATGGATTTCCCTCCGTACAGCAATGCACCGTACATCTCCCACACGGAAAAATCGAAACAAAAGGAATGAAAAATGGTCCATATATCGCGGTCTGAAAAATCGAATTGGAATTGATCGTTAAACAGCAGTCGGACGACATTTCGATGTTCGATCAGCGAGCCTTTGGGTTGGCCGGTGGTGCCGGAAGTGTAGATGATGTAAGCGAGATTTGAAGAATCGGAAGCGAGGAAGCGTGGAAGCGTGCAAGCGTGGAAAAAGCAAGAAAACACAAACTCCGCTCTTCCGCTCTTCTGCTCTTCCGCTCTTCCTATCATTATCTTTGCTCCACTATCTTTCAACATATAATCGATACGTTCATCCGGGTATTCCGGGTCGATCGGCATATAAACGCCCCCGGCTTTCAATATTCCCATAATTCCTATTATCATTTCAACAGAACGTTCCATCAGGATTCCCACAATATTGTCCGCCAGGACGCCTTTTTCGATTAACAGCCCGGCCAGGCGATTGGATTGCTCATCCAGGTCACTGTAGGACAGGCTGACGGGTCCGACAGGTCGGACGGAAAGGGCGGGACCAAAAACCGCAATTCGGTCAGGGGTTCTTGCCGCCTGTTCTTCGAATAGTTGATGTATGGTTTTCTCCCGCGGATAGACCGCTTCAGTATCGTTAAATTCATAAAGAACTTGTTTTATTTCCGCGTCAGACATCAGGGGCAGGGTGGAAATGTTCATTTCGGGCTGCCCCAGGCCTTCTTCCAACAATCGTTTGTAATGAGAAACCATCCGCTCAATGGTCGGGGGGTCGAATATGTCGGTATTATATTCCCATTCCACCAGGATTTCGCCGGTTTCTTCGCTTTCCTGTTCCGGCGGCGGGACTACTACCACATTGATATCGAATTTGGCCGACCGGTTATGGCTGGGCAAGATCTCCAATTGCAGGCCCGGTAACCTTAAAGCCTCTCCGGGTGTATCCATAAAACTGAAAAGTACCTGGAAAAGAGGACTGTAACTTAAACTTCTCCCCGGCTGCATCACTTCCACGATTTTTCCAAACGGCGTGTCCTCATGCTGGTAGGCATCCAGGCAGGTTTCTTTTACCCAATGTAAACATTGTTTAAATGAGGCTTCACCTTCCATTTGCGTACGCAAAGGCAGCGTATTAATGACCATGCCCAGCATGCCTTCCATTTCTTTGTACCTCCGGTTGGCAATACCCGTACCCACACATAAATCCTCTACCCCGGAATATCGATACAACAAAATCTTAAAAACCGCCAGCATGGTCATAAATAAAGTGGCCCCATTTTGCCGGCTGAATTCTTTTAAGGCCTGGCTAAAAGAAGCGGATAAATGAAACATTTCCAATGCCCCCTGGCCGCTGATAACCGGCGGCCGGGGACGATCGGCGGGTAAATCCAACACCGGCGGCAAACCGGATAACTTCTCCTCCCAATATGTTAGATGTTTCTCCAACACCTCACCTTTTAAATAATTCCTCTGCCAGATGGCATAATCTGCATACTGGATGAGTAACCCCGGCAATCGGTGACTTTTCCCTTCGGAGTAAGCGGTGAAAATAGCGATAAACTCCCTTAACAATACCCCCTGCGTCCAACCGTCATGAATTAAATGATGCTCCGTTAATACAAATAAATGCCCAGTTCCAGTTAATTTCAAAAGAGTCACCCGCAGCAAAGGGCCATGTTCAAAATCAAAAGGCCGTTGGCCTTCTTTATTTAAAAAATCAAGAATCCGTCGTTCCTGTTCTTCCTTTTCCAGGGCCATCCAATCCTTCACCGGGATTTTAAATGCGCAAGGAGGTTGAATTCGCTGGACCGGTTTGCCGTCGACGGTATGAAAGGTGGTGCGTAATATCTCATGCCGCCGGATAATCTCTGTAAAAGTACGTTCGATAAGATGTACATCCAGTTTCCCCATCATCCGAATCACGCGGGGAACAAAATAAGCCACATTGCCGGCATCCAATTCCTGTAAAAACCATAACCGCTCCTGGGCAAAGGACAGGGGGATTTCTCCCACCCGCACTGCCGGTTTAATGGAAGACACCTGTCGTTCCAGTTTCTCAATTTCTTCCGCTAATGCTTTTATAAAAGGTCGCTCGAAAAATTTCCGCAGGGGGATTTCAGCATGGAGAGCTTCTCGTATCCGGGCAATACACCGGTTCACCAGGATGGAATCGCCGCCCAAATGGAAAAAATCGGCGTTTATTCCTATCTTCTCCAGTCTCAATAATTGCTGCCAGATGGATGCCAGTTTTTTCTCCGTTTCCGTACCCGGCGCCGCATATTCGACGCCGGTGTCGATGAAGGTTTCATCCGGCCCCGGTAAGGCTTTCCTGTCTATTTTACCGTTGGTTGTTAGGGGGATTCTTTCCAGGTGGATAAAATACGCAGGAACCATGTAATCGGGCAATTCCTTTGTAAGATGTTCTCTTAATTGGGAGATAGTGAAGGGTTTCCCGTCATGAGTGACAATGTAAGCGCAAAGATAATTACCGCCGTTTTCGTGTTCCCGTGCAACGACTACCGCTTCTTTGATGCCGGGGTGTTTATGGAGAGAATTTTCAATTTCCCCCAACTCGATGCGAAACCCCCTGACCTTGACCTGGTGGTCGATGCGGCCCAGGAACTCGATATTGCCGTCTGCCAACCAGCGCGCCAGGTCGCCGGTACAGTAGATAATATAGGTCCTATAGGACCTATTAGACCTATAAAATCTTTCCGCGGTTAGTTCCGGACGGTTTAAATAGCCCGGGCTCAGTCCCGGCCCGGCAATACACAATTCACCCGCAGCGCCGATAGGCTGGGGATTGAGAAACCTATCCAAAATATAAATCTCATGCCGGTCACACGGGGGACCGATGGGAATGTTTTCCCCGGCATTTGCCGCCATCTCCTCCCTGGTTAAAGAAAAAAAAGTGCAATTAATCGATGCTTCAGTAGGACCGTAACCATTCCAGAGCATACACCCGGGGGATATTACGTTCAAAGTTTTCTTTACCACTTTGTCGGTCAACCGCTCCCCCCCAAGGTGAATAAGCTTTATGGAGGGTATTTTTATTCCCGGATCGGCCAGGTTATTTAAAAACACCGGCGTTGTATGAAGCGTATTTATTTGCTGCCGGTGGATAAAATAAACAGCGAAAGAAAAATCGCCTATGCTCGATTTATTTAAGACGAAAAACCGACCCCCAAACACAAGCGTCGTGAGCATCTCGAATACCCCAAAATCAAACGTATAAGACAAATTCTGCATAACCCGCGTGTGGACGCCCAGGTGAAGAAATTCCCCGGAGTAGTAGAATAAAGGCGCTATATTTCCATGTGTGATGGGTACGCCTTTGGGACTGCCGGTAGAACCCGATGTGTAAATGACATAACAGTGAGGAGTTTTATCGGCCCCACCCTCACCCTTAACTTCTTTACTCTCTATTCCGGCAATATCATCGACGCAAATGATATGTTTAACGGAGGGGGTATCTTTCACAATTTGACCCGCTTTTTCATAGTTGACTTTATCCGTCAGCAGGATACTTATATTGCAGTCATCGATGATAAACCGGACCCTTTCGTTGGGGAATATCGGGTTAATGGGCACAAAACAGTTGCCTGATTTTAAAATCGCCAGCACTCCTATCGGTAAACCGGGGGAGTCGTCTACCATTAATCCAATGTAGCTATTTTTCATTTATAGGGGCTCCTATGCATACATTTTCCCGATGTTTTATTTTGGCTTAGGCTTCCGCTTATGGCGATGCAGCGGATATTGTATAAAATTGAGTTCATTTTGCCGGGGCGATAAGGTTAACTACCGGTGAAATTCGTTATTCAAGCATTCTTTTAAACCATAAACATATCATAAACCTTAAATTTGTAAATCGGGAATTTTCTGAACCTTTTCCATCAGGCGGGGAAAAAGCAAACGCATTATCACTGGACGATTTTAACATCTTTCTATTCTCCCGGGCAGGTATTTTAGCGGGGTGATTTTGCATAAGGGGTGTCGCTATTTCGCCAAATATTTCCCTGGAAAGTGCGCTTTAAAACGCATATCCGGGATTCTCAAAATACCGGGGTCCCGCCCCGGTTCATTTTTTTCCATTATAATACATTCCCTTCCCCGCCTCCCTTTCTACGATATGTCTTACTTTATTTTTTTTGTTGGCCCGGAAGAAAAAATCTGTTATAATTTCGGATGATAAAAGTATGCAGTTTATCCAGCGGTTCCAATGGGAACGCAATTTTTATAAAAACCGGCGCCGCCTGCTTCCTGGTTGACGCCGGCGTCAGTTGTAAACAAATATGCCTGCGCTTACAACAAATCGAAAGCCACATTTCCCATGTCAACGGAATCTTTATCACCCACGAACACTCAGACCATATCCGGGGCCTGGATGTTCTTTTAAGAAAACACCCCACCCCCGTCTACCTGACGGAAGAAACCTACAAAAATATGCCGGTTACCATTGCCGATAGCCTCCTCCATTTCATCGGACCCAATGACCGCGTCGCCATCGACGAAACCGTGATTCAATCGCTGCCCAAAAGCCATGACGCTGTAGAACCGCTGCTCTTTTGTTTCTATTATAAGGGTAAAAAAATCAGCGTCATTACCGATGCGGGGTACGGCTGCGATAATGTGATTGCCGCACTCCGTGAAGCCCATATCGTTTTCCTTGAATCCAATTACGACGAAGAAATGCTGCGTTCCGGCTTTTACCCCCCTTATTTGAAAAAACGTATCGCCGGACCGTCCGGCCACCTGTCCAATGTGGCGGCCGGTTCATTGATCCGCGATCATGCGTCGCCTTACCTGGAATATGTTTTTTTATCCCACCTGTCGGAAAACAACAACACCCCCCGCCTCGCCCTGGAAACCTTTCTATCCATTGTAAAAGAACGGGACGAACTGAAAAACCTCGATACGATTCTTACCTCCCGCTATCATGTCTCCGAAGTGGTGGAAATACAGCCCCTCACCAGATAGTCGCTTCATCGAAATAATTGGGGTGTCGGGAGTATTGCCATAATCCCCGTGTCATTAATTTCCCTTTATTTGCCGGTCCTTTTTGAAACGGGCCATCTGGTAATCGGCAGCGGTTTCAAAGAAAAAACCCGTGCTGAAAATCACGATTCCCAGGATATCGAAAATTCCCAACGGCAAGGCTGGCGATCCATTCCCCAGGCCACATCCACGATGGAATTATCTTTTTAAATTTGGGCCGGGATAAAAAAGGAAGGTGTTTTTTAAAAAGGAAGAGTTAACCGGGACAAGCCGATTGTTTCCAGGAAAGTCTTGTCTTTTTCTTCGCGGTCCTTAGCGTTCTTCGCGGCTCATGAATTCCTTTCCGACTTTTCCCGAATTCAACTCAATAAAAGATTCTGTTTGCGATACTTTCTTAACATGCTGTCGAAACCTTCCGCCAGACATATTTCAAGCGCTTTGGCCGCTTCTTCCAGGTATGTGGGCAATATGGCCTGTTCCCCGGGGGAAAAATTCCCCAATACATAAGAAGTGATATCGGGATGTGCGGGCCGCGAAATGCCTAAACGCATCCGCTTAAAATCCCGCGTTCCCAATACGTCGGCAATGGAACGCAAGCCATTGTGCCCGGCCAAACCACCCCCCTGTTTAAAACCCAATACGCCGAAATCCAATTCCAACTCGTCGTGTATTACCAGGACTTCCTCCATGGGGATTTTAAAAAACTGCATCATGGGCAAAAGGCTTTGCCCGCTGAGGTTCATATAAGTCAACGGCGCCAGGAAATAGACTTTCCTGCCGGCAATAACCATGGAGGTATATTCTCCTTTGAATTTTTGCTGCCAGTCAAGTTCTTCGAAAAAGGAGAGTTTCTCTATCATTTGCCAGGCAATGTTATGGCGCGTGGCGGCATATTGGCCGCCAGGGTTTCCCAATGCCGTCACCAGCGTAATCGGGGTATTCCCGCCGCTGCTGTTATCGACATTTTCAGCCATGCCCATGTCTCCTTTAATCATAAATACCCCAATGTCTTCAGGTCTTCCATTAATTTTTTGGGAACTTTCTTTTTATCGGTTCTAAGTTTGATGGTTTTGGTAAAATCCAGGAATTCCCTGGTTTTAAAAGGCTCTTTCCGGATTATATCGGTTTTGTCCCCGGGGTCCCGGTAAATATCGAACATCTCGTTATCAAAGGGTGGCGGAGGGAAGGTATAAAATTCCCGTTCTTTGGGGGTCATTTTATCATAATATATGAATTTCAAATTCCCGGAGATGACGGCGATTTTAAGGTTGGTTTTGCGCATCACCCTGGAGGCCAGGCAGGAAATAATTTTCCGGTTGGGTTCCCCTTCCCCGCGAACCGCACGAACAAGGGAGACGCCGTCCGGGCGCGGCGACCATGATTCATCCGGCACAATACCCTCTATATCCATGATGGTGGGTAAAATATCCGTAATCGATGCCAGGTTGTTTACTTCCTGCCCCGCATAGCGATTGCCGGGGAATTTTACCAACAGGGGAATCTTGATGAGTTCATTGTAAAGCGAATGACCATGTTCCCAACCGCCATGGTCAAAAAACTCATCGCCGTGGTCCGAGAGTAAAATAATCAGCGAATCCCGATAAATCTTTTGCCTCTTCAAAAAAGAGATGAATTGACCGAACCGGTAATCGAAAGTATAAACCCCGGCTTCATACACTCTTTCAATATCCAGCCGCTCTTTTTCCGGGATTTTCTTATAGAGGTCTTTTCCTTTATCGATGAACTCCCCGGCATTGAATTTAAATAGACCGGGAACGATGTTACATTTGGCATAGTATTCATGGGCCAGGTCCAGTTCCGGTAAGTAAGGGCTGTGGACCTGGTAGGAATGTAAGAAAAAGAGGGCGGCGCGGGATTTTTCCGCCAGGATCATTTCCCTGGCGCGGCTGAAGGTGCGCATCGAGGCGGTTCGATCATTATAAGCCTTCTTAAATTCGCTGTAATAATCGAAACCCTGGTGAAACCCGAATTCGGCGGAAACGAAATGGGAGTCGGTAATGCCGTAAATAAGAAATTTTTTCTTGAGCACATCGAACAAGATTTTATTATTCTTTAGGGCGTCTTTGTTGGGGAAGTTGACATGGTGATTGTTGGGAAACAGGCCGGTAAACATGGAAGCGTGGGCTGGTAAGGTCCAGGGGGCGGTGGAATAGGCCTGGGTAAAAACAGCGGCGTCTTTTGAGAATAAGTCGATATGGGGCGAACATTTTTTTTCTTTGTTATAGGTCCCGAGAAAATCCCAGCGCAGGGTATCGGCGACAATGATGAAAACGAAATGGGGTTTTTTCCTCTCCTGCTTATAAAACGCCGGGTCGCCGATAAAACCGAAACCGGCGTCGCCGGCGGCAATCATAATGGCGTCGTCTTTTTCCAGGTCCAGCCGTTCCCTGCACCTGGAGATATCGTTGGCGCCGATAGGGTCGGCGGCGGGTAATGCTATTTTGCGAATTTCCTTCCCGTTTTTGTCGGTCTGGGTTAAAAATGCATGGATGGGTTTCCTGGTCTTAGACATAAGTAAATAAAAGAAATCCACGATATATTCGCCGCTTAAGTGCGGTTGGATACGGATGGGCGCCGAAGTAGATTGCGAACTTATGGGAATTCCTGGCAGGGTGGTATATTCATTCTTCCTGCCCACGCAGAGTTTTGCGTCGTCCGGTTTTATACTGATTGAGTGGAAAGGGGGGAGCGTTTTGGGAGGCGGTTGAGTGAGTGGAATTCGCAAGACCTCACTCGCCGGATTTGGGAGAAGGAAAACCAAACCGGCAATGCAGGCTGCCAAGAACCCGATTGCTGGGAAAATGTATTTCTTTTTCATTTTCATATTCATATTCATCTTGAATTGCTAATAGTATAACAGGGATGGCTTCTTGTCAAGTTTTCGGATTCTGGGAACCCCCCGTTTTTTAACCAAGTAAGGTTACCAGTTAAAAAAAACTTGCCTGATTCTTTGCCTTATGCTAGAATAACATTATGATTAAAAAATGCAAATTACGTCAAACAATTAGATTTTTAGCGAGGATATAGGATGGCAACACTTAGACCCATCGACGATAATACTAAGCAGCAATTGAATCAACATTTAGAGAAGGTTGAAAATGCATTAGCGGCCGATGCAATAGCGATAGTTAGCCCGATAGTTTCCCCTCTCGATGGAGAAGTCAAAAGAGCTATCGAACTTTTCTCTGAGAAGCGACACCGGTTAGCGGTTATTCTTGATACGCTCGGCGGAATTGCCGAAGTTGTGGAACGCCTGGTTAGCACTATTCGCCATTACTACGACGAGGTCTACTTTGTAATTCCAGACCGTGCAATGTCTGCGGGCACAATATTCGCCATGTCTGGCGACAGAATTTTCATGAGTTATTTTTCGGTACTTGGACCGATCGATCCACAGATTGAAAAGGACGGCAAGCTCGTACCGGCGCTTTCGTATCTGAGTCAGTACCAACGCCTTTGTCAAAAGGCGGATAAAGGACAACTAAATACCGCGGAATATGCCCTACTGAATAAACTTGATCTTGGGGAATTGCATCAATTTGAACAGGCTCGTGAACTTTCTATCGACTTGTTAGAAAAATGGCTTTCCAGGTTCAAATTCAAAGACTGGGAAAAACATAGTTCAACAGGCAATTCTGTTAGTGAAGATGAAAAACGGGATCGTGCGAAAGAAATTGGGCTTGCTCTAAGCAATAACGAACGATGGCATTCTCACGGGCGTGGCATCACACGCGAAACCTTAACCTATGAAATTCGGCTCAAAATTGATAAAATTGAGGATAATCCCGATTTACTCTCTTCTCTTGATGCATACTTCGCTCTCTTAAAAGATTATATGCAGCGTGAGCAGTATCCATTTTTCATCCATACACGGGAGTATTTCTAATGAAAAAGTTTAAAGCAGATTTACTTAAAAAAAATCCGAAAGTTGACCAAAAGGTTATCTCGGCAGCCAATATTTTACAAGATAAATTCTCGGGGGCTGCAAAACCCAGACAAGGTTCCGATTACAGGATATCCCCACCTCTCGGAGGGGAAATATTAATGTTAAGGCTCCGCGGTAAAGTATCTAACAATAGCATTTAACGCGGGAGGCCTCAAGAAAGCAGAAAAAATCGAAGGGGGATTTTTTGCTTGTAATTTGTAATAAAAATGATGTAACCTCACCGAAGGCAAATAGGTTCTTGAAATTTACTCGATTCTGCGATATACTCCTTACCTGTCAAAAATTTCAATAAACAGGAAACCTCAATCGCTTTAGGAAACAAAATGAAAATAAATAAAATGAATCTTAATAAATTTTGGGGCGCCGCCGTACTGGTTGCCCTGGTAATCGTTCCTCTAACCCTTCACCACGGCTGCAAAAAGAAAAACGCCGAACCTAACGTGGTTCTTATCGTTTTAGATACATTACGGGCGGACCACCTGCCCTTTTACGGGTATGAAAAAAACACCGCTCCCTTTCTTTCCCATCTCGCTTCCCGCGGCGTCGTGTTTGAGAATACTTTCTCCCCCTCCTCATGGACCGGGCCGGCCACCGCCTCTATTTTCACTTCCCTCTACCCTTTCCAACACGGCGTCACCACGGGATTCTTTGCCGGTAAATACTTTAAAGTCGAAATTAACCGCATACCGGGCAGTATCCAAACTATTACCGAACTGCTCAAAGAAAACGGCTACAAAACCTACGGCGTCGCCAATAACCCCAATATCTGCAAAGAAGAAGGCTTTACCCAGGGCTTTGATAATTTCGCACTCTTTAAGGATGCCCATGAAAAAAAAGTGACCCGCCAACTGGAGAATTGGAGCAGCGAAATCAAAGCACAAAAAAAATACTTCTTATATATCCATTTCAATGACTGCCATATCCCTTACACCGCCAGGAAACCCTGGTACCAACAGAAAGAAAAAAAACGCGACGATATTCTCTCCCGCTATGACAGCGAAATCAATTACGTGGATGAAAAGATAAAAAAACTGTATGAACGGTTCGGCTGGGACAAAAATACCCTTCTCATCATTACCGCGGACCACGGCGAAGAATTCTGGGACCATAACAAAACCGGCCATGGGAAGAATTTGTATGCGGAAGTGATCCGCGTTCCCATGCTGTTCTATTTCCCCGGCGAAGAGAACGCCAATAAAAGAATAAAAATAAACGCCGGCAATATGGATATCTTACCCACAGTCCGAAATTACCTGGGCATTAAAAGCAGCCAGGTGGAAGAAGGAATGAATTTGCTGCCCCTGGTTTACAACAAAAAAAATAACGCTCGCGAACGCTATATTTTCTCCCATCTCTTAAAATACAACCGCGAACACGACGGGTCCCAGGCATATCATAAAGCCACGATTTTTCAAGATTGGAAATATATTTACGTGGATAAATTTCAAACGGAGTACCGCCGCGAACTGTTCAACATGAAAGAAGACCCCAGGGAAAAAAACAACGCCTATGAAAAAAACCTGCCCATGGCCAACCTGCTGTTTGCCAAATTTACCGAATTTGAAAAGAAATGTAAGAAATTCCCCCAGGAAACCGAAAAGATGGACCTGGACAAGAAAAAGATGCAAGAACTAAAAACCCTGGGTTATGTGCAATAAACCGATGATAAAAATATGCCTCCGGCGGGCAAGGACCTTTTTGGAAAAAGGTCCCTGCACCCCCAAAAACTTCTAATAATTAATAATTAAAAGTTTTACGGGGGTCCAGGGGGCAGTTTTTCAAAAGAGCCCCCTGGTTCATGGTGGGGCGCCAGGGCGGAGGCGCGGTACACATGCCGACCCGTTCCCATAAACAATACCGTGACGGTTAAAATAACCGCAATCAAATAAAAACGCCGCCCCAACTTATCATCCGGACCCTTTAATTCCCGCCACAGCAAAACCATGGCCGCCGCCGCGAACGCCGCTCCGGTTAACAACAAGTAAACCAGGTTCCAGGTTACCGCATGCCAGGGCAGGGTAAAAAAATTCAAGGGACCCAGTCCCAATTGGGCAAGCGAAGCGATAAGCGCCAGACCATACCATTTGCGCAAGATAACATACCTGGATAAAACCCCATCTTTGAAAATAGTTTCAAACGGATACTGCCCCCGCCTCATATACCAGAACAAAAACAAACCCGTCACCGCCAACGAGGCGCATAAAAAATGAAGATACCTGGGAATCACATTGGCCAAAAACATGGCGGAAAAGAACCCTTTCACGGTCCCCCATTTCCCCGGGAACAACATCAGGTTAATGTTGGTGAGAAAGATAAAAGGCACAAAAAGCATAATCGCCGCGGCAGCGGCGTTGATGAAGATATGAAATCCTTTTTTGTTTTTATATCTTTCCCAGGTATATTTATGGAAATAGAGCAGCAAGAAAGCGGCGCTGACCACTATAACGATGGATATCCACAGCGTACCCGTGAGCGCATTTGCCGAATAGAAAAAGAGGGTATAAAGCGCATTAATGGTGAGCAGCGGCGCCACCCCAAGCACTATCGCCAGACTTTTGTTTACCGTAACAGTATTGGCGATCTCCCGCGCCAGGCGTTCATATGCCGGGTCCCCCCGTTTTTTCGCCCGCCACTCGGCCCACAACGTCAAAAGCGAACCGCCCACCATTAAATTGACAAACAAGATATGCAGCAGGAACGAAACCACCAGCAAAAATACCAACACCCACCGTGGGAGCGGGAAAGGTAGCGGAATGTCCCTGGGCGCGGGAATGGGCGAAACCGCCGTCCCTTCCGACTGGGCGCCGTAAAGGGGTTGGGGGCGTCTATCCATTTCGATAATAAAGGCCGCCAGTGCATCCAGTTCCGCCTCATTGCCGGGGAACGGGGGCATATAGTACCGGACATTGTGCATTTTAGGAATGTATTGCTTCATCGATTCCAGGTTTAGCGGCTCGCCCGGCGGATTCATGTTCTTAAACTTTTTTACAGCGGAATTGATCCCATTAATAGTATGACAGCGACTGCAAGCGATCATGAAAACATTTTTCCCCGCTTCTATTTTATTCTCTACCGTCACGGAGGGGGTGCTTACATAAGTGGCATGCGCAAGGATGCCGTCTTTTTTATACAACGGGTAATTCTGGACCCGCAGGCCGTTGGCATACATATATTCGCCGATGACAAACGGTTTGCGGATAAACTCCCGCACCCGTTCAAAAGCCCCTAAGAAAATAAACAACGCCACTAAGGGAAACACCAGTGCCACCCGGGGCAGGCGTTTCGGTTTTAAGAACCCCCAGGCGGCAATTAGAGCCGTGAGCGCCGCGGCCCCGATGATGACCGGCGCCAGCGAATCATACCATTTAATAAAGGCCATGGTAGTCAGCGCAGTGGGGAGGTTCCCGAACATGGCTTCCGGGATAACCGCCCGGTACAGGAACGCGCCCGCGACAGTCACGGGCGCCCATACCAGGAGCCAGAGGGAGATAAAAGACACGGCTTTTTCCCGTACTTCACCGGTTTTTTTAGCGAAAATAAAAACCAGGAACATGGCAAAAGCCCCGGCCATCATCATGGCCAGCGGGGTGCGGAAATAGAGCTGCGGGATGAAAATGGGGTTGGTAAACCCGCTGAGGAAAGTCCGGTTGGACAACCAACTGCCGGGGTCCATCATGAACCCCAGTATGCCGCTGATAATGGCCATGGTCAGCCAGGAAAAAACGCTGAGAAATGCGCCCAAAAGGATGTGGTTTTTTTTAGTTTGTATGGACTCATTGGATTTTTTCCAGCGCAGGAAGTAGGTCATGACCAGCAGGAGTTCTACGACGAATACGAACCATTCGGCGAACCATGCGCCGTAGAAGACGCGGATAAGGCTGCCGATGGCGTCGGGGTTCACCAGGGATGCGGAGAACCAGATGCCCACGCCGGTTAATGCGCCGATGGTGGTAGTGATGACAAAGGCCACGAACATCATTTTCCTGGCCAGTTCGTCCCATTGGATGGCTTGTTCCGGGTTGAATTTTCTTTTCCGGTAGCCCAGGTATTCCAGCAGAGTGACCAGGGGGATGAAGCCCACGGCAAGGCCGTGGTTGATGATTACATGCAAAGTAGCAATAACCGCAATCAGCATCCGGTTGCCGATTAAATCAAGGTGAAATATAGGAAAGTCCATATCGACCTCCGTTACATTAATGCCTCCGGCGGCCAGGGACCTTTTTGAAAACCATCACGGATGGACAGGTCCCTGCACCCCCAAAAACTTCTAACTATCAAAAGTTTTGTGGGGGTCCGTACCGGCGGGGCGGTTTTTCAAAAGAGCCCCCTGGCTGCCGGAGGCGTTTTTTATTCTCTTATTAATTTTTTTCCGTTCTTTATCGAAGAACCAACCCCATTTATTAAAATATTTAACCGCGGACCAAACATGGTACTTCAAATGCCTAAACCGTTTATAAGAACCCTTGTGATAGTGATGGAAAACATGAACCCCCGGGTAATAAATCGTCTTAAATTCAGCATGAATCCGCCGCGACATGTCCACATCCTCCAGGTAAATAAAAAACCGCTCATCAAACAACCCCACCTTCTCAAATACCCCGGCCCGCACCATCATAAAACAACCCGATAAATGCGGCGCTTCCATCACTTCATCATAGTCCCGGTTCCTGAACTCGTATGCCTCGAACCGCCGCTTAAAAAACGCTTTTAAAAAACCCGGCATAAAACGCCGACCCAAAAGATCAAACGGCGTGGGCAGCAGCTTGCAAAGATACTGCACCCCGTGGTCCGGGTATAAAATTTTCGGCATCACCAGGCCGACATCTTTATTCGCCCCCATAAAATCCACCAGCTTTTCCAGCGCTTCCTCCCCGAAATAAACATCCGGGTTCATAATCAAATGATAGCCCGGTTTCCCATTCACATTTTCCAGGATATGCCGGATCGCCTTATTGTGACTCACACTGAAACCCACATTTTCAGAACAAATAAGCGTGACCCAGGGAAATTCCCGGGAAATAATTTCCCTGGTTTTGTCCGTGGATGCGTTATCCACCACCACCACCCGGCAGTTATTTTTTTGTTTTAAAGTCGATTTTTCAATACTGCTCAAAGCGTCGCGGATAACCGCTTCATTATTAAAAGTAACGATCGATACCGATAATTTCATGTGCTTCGCTTTGCGATTAATTTTTCGAACAGATCCATGGTTTTGCCGGCGGTTTTTTCCCAGGAAAATTCCCCGGCCCGTTCCAATCCTTTTTGCGATAATTTCTCATACAACACGCGATCCGACAACAGTTTCAGCATGGCCGTGGAAATCTCCTGCCAATGATGCGGGTTAACCAGGAGCGCCGCGCCCCCCGCCACTTCAGGTAGTGCGGAAACATTCCCGGTAATTACCGGTACTCCACCGGCCATGGCTTCCAGGATAGGAATTCCGAATCCCTCGTAAAAAGAAGGATATACAAATAAAAATGCTTTTAGCAGCAGCGCCTGTTTTTCCTCTTCGCGGACGTAGCCCGTGAAAATCACCGCTTCTTCCAATTGCAATTTTTTGACCGTTTCGAATATCTCATTATAAAACCACCCCTTTTTGCCCACGATTACCAGTTTATATCTCTTATACATCTCATCCGTTTGCCTCATGTGATGGAAGGCCCTTACAATGCCGATAATATTTTTCCGCGGTTCCAGGGTGCCCACGAAAAGAAAATACTCCCGCTCTGCTAATCCATGTTTTCCCATGACCTTTTTCCAGGTGCGGTCCAGGTCTTTTTCCTTCTCTTTAAAAAGGGTGACGCCGTGGTGAATCACCTCCAGTTTATCCGGGTCCAGGCGCTTGAACCGGCTTAACATATCCCTTTTAGTGGATTCGGAAACCGTGATAATAGCGCTGCTTTTCCTGATGGAGAGGGGAATCAAGGTTTTGAAGTAGAATTTTTTAATTCCTTCGTGAAGTTTGGGGAAGAGGTAAAAGGTCATATCGTGGAAAGCTACCACCCGTTTGATGCGGGTAAAATAAGGGATGGTATAATGAGTGGAGAAAATAAGATGTACATCCGCTTTCCGGCATTGGTGGGGCAGGATGATCTGTTCGAAAAAGAGACGCGGCAGCATTTTCCGAAATACACTGCTTTTGACCGGAATGATGGCGTTTTTTTTTGCCTTATCGAACTCGTTTAATAGACGAATCAATTCGTCGTCGTCATCCTGGACAAAGAAGAAGAAATGGAATTTCCGGGAAATAGTGTTCAGCTTGCACATTTCCCGCACCAGGTTTACGGCATATATACCGACGCCTGTTTTATCGGACGAGAGCTGGGTCAAGTCGATTGCAATTTTCATGGCTTATATTTTAACATAAAAATGCCCCCCCTTCCAGTTATTGCCTCCGGCGGCCGGGAACCCTTTTGAAAAAGGGTTTCCGGACTTCCTAAAACTTTTATTTAAATAATGCTTTATAAGTCGCTTTCAAAACCGGCCCGACCCGGTTCAATTGCCCACGGAAAATGCGGTTTACCAGCATCCCGGAAAGATGAAATATCACCGGGAAAAACCAGCGAACTCCCTTTTGATGCTTTCTAAAATACCGGGTAAGAGAAGAAACTTTAAACAGGTCGGACTTTAAACTCTGCCCCCCCACAGACGCTGAGAATTTGTGATAAACCGCCGCATTTGCCGCCACCGCCAGATTCCAACCCGCCTCCGTTACCCGGCGCGAAAAATCCACATCCTCCCAGTAAAAAAAGAAACCCTCATCCAATAACCCCACTTGCTCAAAAACTTCCCGTTTTACCAAAAGGCTCGTACCTGCCACATATTCCACCGGGCCAGGGGAGTGAATAAAACGGTCCCGACCGGAGAAATGAGAAATAGTACCGCCGCCGTAAGTTTGAATTTTCGCCGGTTGCCGGGCCAGGTAAATCACCGCGCCCGCTGCGCCGGTCCCTTTTTCCGATTCCGTGCGATAAACCAGTTCTTTTAAAGTATTGCCTTTAACCAGGGTGTCGTTATTTAACAGCCAGATATAATCCGCGCGTCTTTTTAATGCATAACGGATACCTACGTTATTCCCGGCGGAATAACCGTCGTTCGAGCCGTTCTCGATCAGTACCAGGGGAACCTTCTCATCCTTCACGTTTCCACCCGCTTCAGCATCGATCCTCAGGTATTCGACATAAGGCACCGGCTTCTCTACCCCGGGAAATACCAGGGGCTTCAACTGTTCATCGATATCCGGGTCCGCCGGTTGCGCCCCTTCCGCCCAGGCTTTGATTTTTTCTAAAGAGCCATCCGTGGACAGGTTGTCGCAAACGATGACCCGGAAATCTCCGTAATCGCTGCGCAAGATACTTTCGAGACAGTGGAGCGTGTCCTTCCACCCATTCCAGTTTAATAAGATAACATATACCATTTTCTTATTTCTCAAACCCAGGAACCGCTTACCTTAAACCATCTCACCCCGATTCCTTAAGTCTGCTCCTTTGTTATTAAACCCAATAATCAAGTATAAAGTATATAGTATTTAAAATAAAATATCAACCCTCCCGGAAATAACGGATTTTTCCAATAAAATTTGTTTTAACCTGTTCTTCATCTCAGCTATCGAATTCATGCTCATGTTACTTTTCCCCTGAAATTGGCGGGCGCCACTTTTTTCAAAAAAGGCGCCAATTTTTTCATGGTATTTTCCAGGAACATCATGTCGCTTTCCATGAAATCTTCGCCGGCATCGGTCTGCTTAACCGCTCGCCTTGAGATTTCAATGACGCCGATCTTATCGCTCTCCACCATAATCAACGCGCCGATCATTTTCCATATCGGTTTGAGTTCTCCCTCCGGTGTGCGGATAATTTCAAATACAGATAGATGCTTTTGTTGTTGAAGGTTATTCTCGATGACCCCCCTACCGCTTCGAAATATGCTGGCCATATAGGCTTCGGTGGAACTGACGGGAATCATCCCCGAATTGATAAGGTATTCAGGGCAAGCAAAGGAAAGCACGGTTTTCTCCTTATTGGTCAGGAATATGGCCACTTCATATTTATCGAGAAAGAAATTCTCAGTATAAAAGAGCTCGATTGCCTGGATCACTTTCTTGAAAGCTTCATCCTTGTTTTCCTTTGCCGTCTCAATGGCTAATGCTCCGATTAACTCGCTTAAATCTTTCATTTTTACTCCTTTAAAAGTCCTTATATCGCATTGGAGTATATTAATATTATAACAGGCTGGAACCGCGGCCTCGTTTTCCCCTTCCTACGACCCCGCGGTCCAACCTGGTTTTAGGGTTCTCGAATTATCCCTGGACTTCTTTGGTTGTTACAGCCGGGGTGTTTTCTTCTTCATCTTTTTGTTTCAATGACTTCTCATATTCCTCGGCAGTCATGAGTTTTATGATAACCAAACGGCCCAACTGCTGTTTCCCTTCTAATTTCAGCGTATCTTTTCTCAGTAAGAAAATATAATTTTTTACCTCGTTATTCATCAGGGTGACCTTGGTGGTTACTTTAATGAAGGCGGTTTCGCCGGAAAACATTTCCAGGTTATCTCTCATTGCGGTTGAAAGGGTTATCAGCGCCTTCTCACCATCGATTGCCTTTTTGAGTTTATTGATGTCCAATTGCATGGTCCGAACTTTCAGGGTTTCCGCATCGGATTCGGCCTGCAATTTTGCGATTTTATTTTGCAGTTCAGCTTTCTTGCCGCCGCCGCGGGTTTCATCCAATTCATCCTGTGCATCTTGAAGCGCCTCGGCCTTGTTCATGGCTTTCGTCACCTGCTCTTTTTTCCCTTTTTCAGTGTCGGCCAACTTTTTAAGAAGTACCGGGAGTTCCAGTTCTTTTGTTACCGGTTCGTCGATGGAAAGAATTTCATAGGACTTATACTCGATATCTTTCGGCTCATATGCCATTGCGGCCATGGTATCCCTGTCATTATGCATCATGGCCTGAAAGTATTTTGTGACGGTCACTTCTTCTGATTTTTGACATGAACTCAGGACCACCATTAAGCTCAACACTGCCAGTAATAAAATACTTTTTCTCATTATTTGTCTCCTTTTATTTTTTAAATTTTATAGCCATCAAACTGTATTATAAAGAATAAAAATCTTAAAATCAAGACTTCTTATTTTCTTATTACATTTTTTGGGCGGACCAGGTGCCGTTAACTTCCGAACCCTGGACATCCGGGTCGTAAGCCCTTACTGTGCCGCTCATACGGTCCTTGTTTTCAAAAGCACCGACGAAGTGATATATAACTGTTCTTGTAGTCCCGCCAATGGTAACATTTATTCTCAGGACAAACTCCACATCCTGGTCGGCCACGGCATACTCCCCTGCCGCCTGGTTATCCCAGATCGTAATGCCCGATGTTCGGCTTCCTGAAAACCCTATTTCAAAATTTGCCGCTGATGTCAGGATATAATCGACGCGCCATGCACCCGTTATATCAAATTTAGACCCTTTGCAGCCGGAGTTCATCGCTAAAGTCAACCCGATGAACGTTAACACCAGGACTTTCAGCCATTTTTTCATTGGTTTCTCCTTTATTTTTTCCTATCGACTGATGATTTACCTCTCGGCGGTCCAGGTCCCGGTGACGATGACCCCGTCGGGAGGGTGTATAATAAAAGTGCCGTTCATTCTAAAATAATCGAGGATCACACCGTTGTAAGTATATACATACAGGTTGTTCTGTTCGTCGCTGTGATTGGTTGTAAAAGTGACTGTATCACCGTAAACAGTATAGACGCCAAGATTTACGTCCCGGTAATAAATGCTCCCCGACTGTTTGCTGCCCACGAATTGATAGACCCACCCGGTGTTGGCGGTGGACGTCCGGAGGGTAAGGCCCCAACTGCCGTCGGTGATATCAAACTCCTTTTCTCCCTTTTTGCATCCCATATCGGCGGCCAGGCCGATCATAATAAAGATCAAAAATAGTTTCATGACATTTTGCTTCATGGCTCGCTGCTCCTGTTATTTATTGAAGTAAAAAAGCCGATGGGCGGATTTGAACCGCCGACCTTCTGATTACGAATCAAGCGCTCTACCAACTGAGCTACATCGGCCTTTTTTTATTCGCTGCCATTATAGGCTATTTTGTGATTTTTGTCAAAACTTTTTTCTCTCCTGGAAAAATGTCGTGAAATAATGAAAGGTCAATTATGTTGGGTATCGACTACGTTCACATTGACTTTAAAAAATCGATAGTTCGTATAGGAAAAAACGGTCCTGGTTTCTTCCAATGCTGCCAGTGGTCCCGGTTCAACAGGCCCGGCCCCCGGTGGGGCCAGGTAGGCTTCATGTATCTCGGTCCGGTCGGGGAAACGGACGCCGCCCTTTTTTAATTCGTACCAGTGGGTATCGGTTACCTTAAGTTTCATCCCCTTGCGACCGGCTGTTTCCTGGAGCGTCTCGATCCCACTGATGGCATGGGGATTTAACTCGATTTTGATTACCGAGCCATCCTTTGCATCGACCCATGCGACGCCGTGATTGATGGTTCCTAAATTCGTTTGCCGGGGTTCCACATTTATTTTAAAGGTCTGCCTGCCGCCGACCTGTTCCTCGGCCAGGAGCCGGTACCGGAAGTTTTTTCGATTCTCCCGGGCCAGTATAGTCACGGGCATTAGAAAGGGGTACCTGGAATAAAATTTAGTGATGACCAAATCCCGGACTTCTTTTATTTTCGCTTTTTCCTTGATCTGCGGGCCGTCATCTTTATAGGCGGTGTTTTCCATCAAGGTGCGTTTCTCATTTATCTTGCCGTTGTCTTCCATGATGATCTGGTAATCGTATACAAAGGTATTGCTGCGAACTTCTTTTTGTCCGGCAAAAGAGCTCTCCACGATCTTTTCTTCGCAGGTAAAATAGAAGGTGGCATTTTTTAATTTTTCACAATAATCGGCGGCATTGTCCAGGAGCACTTTTAATTTATTTTTGCCGTAAATGTCGATGCCCGGGTCTTTTTCATGAACCTCTGTAATTAAAACGGAATCATCGAACCCGGTTTCGGAGACTTCCGCCGCTTTAACTTCCTCGCTGTACAGGGCTGTTTTGCCTGTTTGCCGGTCAAGGGCCTCGATAATCAGGGTATATTTGCCGCCGTGGGAAAAATTGAGTTTCAATGCGTAGGTTATTTCCTCTTCGCTGGGTTCAAAGGTTTTTTTGATGCTTAACTTTTCCCCCCCGGGGTCGATGGCGGTCAGGGTTAATTCTATATCGCCGTAGAGTTGACGGCCGTCGAATAATTGCTGGTAATGATCCAGGGTAAATTCCAGGATGGGATAGGTAAAGGTAAAATTATCGATGGCGATTTCATTGGCTTTTTGCAGGGTTACCTCGCGGTTGTATAACAGGTTGAGGTTTTTTTCGGCGGCCTTCACTTCTATTTTTCGGACGTTATTATCTGCGGTTACTTTCGGCGCATAGGTCAACCTGTAATAGATATCTTCTTTCTCAACGGCCTGCCGCAATGATTCCCGGAGTTTGTCGCTGTCGATGACCTCTCCGCCGGTGGCTTCGCTGATGTTCTTGAAAGCGGTTTGCCAATCGGAGTGGATATAATCGACGGTGATATATCGCCCCGGCTGCCCCGTGGAACGCCTCTCAAAAAGTAAAAGATGGAACGTGGCATTGGCGCCGATAAATGCCTGCCGGACCCCTTCCAGTTGCGTCGGGGAAAAGGAAGATGTTTTCATCTCCCTGGACAGGGTCTCAAACATGGCCCTTAGTTCTAAAAGGTTAGCAAAGGATTCGTTTCTTTCGATAAAAATACTCTCGGGATTAAATTGGGGAAACGTCTCCCGTTGGTAAAACACCAATCCCCATTTCTGCAAATTCACTGTTTTTAAAGAGGAAGCAATGGCCTTCAGCTTTTCTGTGTTTAAAAAAACGTTTTTATATTTATACTCATCCCAGAGGGCCCGGTAACCGGTGGTTAACCGGTCCAAAAGCACTCTCTTGCCTTCTTCAACCATTTTCTCATTCCCGGGGGGCTGTCGTTCAAAGTCTTTAAATTTTATTTCGAAATCTCTAAGCAGTGCATCGGCCTTGTCCAACATTTGGTCGCTTTGCTTTTTTGTCAGGCGGGTGTTTTCCTCGATTTTATTTTTGATTTGCGGAAGGATTTTGGGGATCTCATCCATACGGATAATTTTAAAGGCCTGGTTTTTTACGACGATGAGGGCATAATCCCCCTCCCGGTAGATATGCTCAAAAAAGTAGTCCAGCGCTTCCGGGCAGCGGGACCCGGGTTCGGATATCCAGGTATAGATGAAAAACAGGCGTTTTGGGGGTGGTTCAGACAGTGGTGCTGGTTCCGGCAGCCCCCCGGCTTCGGCAATTTTCCCGGTTAAACCGATCTTACGCCGAATTTCCATGAAACTGGTCATTTTTTGTTTTTCCCCGTTTTCATAAAGGGTAAAGACCGACTGGGGTAACCCGGCCGCGGGCTGGCCGCTGCGCTGCGCCCGGACAATGACTTCGATATTGATCACCTCGACATATTCTTTGACGGGGTTCTCTTGCCGGTTCGGGTCCCGCGGGTCCTGCAGGTCCTGCAGGTTTTGTGCGTTTAACTTCAACGGCAGGCCGGCACACACGGCGCAGACTAGAATAGATATAATAATAAAAGTCCAACGATCCCGGCTCATTTTTCAATCATCTCCTTTTAAATTATATTACGAATGGAGTATCAGGGAATGGAGCGGCAAAAAAATTCTCTTCAATTGATATTATACTTTCTCAATTTTTCATAGAGCGTTGGCCGGCTGATGTTCAGTTCTTTGGAGACGCGGCTCCTGTTCCAGTTATATTTTTGCAGCATGGCCAGGATTTCTTTTCTTTCCGCCTCGCCATTCCCAGGGTCTTCGTACACATGGCCTTTATAAAAAGCAATGATTTCTTCTTTTAGCAGGTCCAGGTCCACGACATCGTTATTTTCTGAGATGGCGATAATTTTTTTGATCTCATTTTTCAGTTCGCGGATGTTCCCGGGCCAGTCGTACATTTCCAGGGCTTTTATGGACTCATTGGAAAAACCTTTGATATAGATCTGGGTCTCCCTGGAAAAGATTTCGACAAAATGGTTGATCAGTGGGATGATATCTTCTTTTCGTTCTCTTAAAGGGGGGATCGCTAACGTCACATGGGCCAGGCGGTAATACAAATCTTCCCTGAACCGTTCTCTTTTCAAAAGTTCTTTTATATTTTTATGGGTGAGACAGATAATCCTGAGATCGACCTTTATGGGTTGATTGCCCCCCACCCGGAAGAATTGGCCTTCCTGGATGGCCCTCAATAATTTTTGTTGTAAACTGATGGGCATATCGCCGATTTCATCCAGCACCAGGGCGCCGCCGGAGGAGAGTTCCAGTTTCCCGATGCGGCGGTTCCGGGCGTCGGTAAAGGCGCCTTTTTCATGGCCGAACAACTCGGTTTCCATGAGATTTTCAGGGATGGCGGCGCAGTTCAAGGCCACGAAATTCCCGGTGTTTCTCCTGGACCGGGAGTGGAGAAATCGTGCAAACAATTCCTTGCCTGTGCCGGTTTCACCTTCGATGATGACAAACAGATCGCTGGCGGCGATCTTTTCGCACTTCGACAGCAGGTTTAGGATTCCCGGGTTGGTGGTAATGATCTCAGGTATGGGGTGGTCTCTTTTCCCTGTTTTGTCTGGGCCGGCGTCTATGCCGGCGTTGTTTTGTTCGATCAGGGAATCGATCAGTGAAATTTCGATGGACAGGTCTTCCAGGAAATCGATGATTTCTTTTTGCATCGGGGTTTCCGATGGGGCCAGGTATAACAGCACCAGGCGCTGCCGGCTGGAAATAATCGGGAAGGAAGAGGCGCAGTATGAATCGATGGTATTGCCGGTAGAGATTTTTTGAAATAAATCCCCGGTCTTTAGCAGTCGGTCGATCACCGGTCGATGGCTTCCGCTGTAATTCCACTGCGATTCTATTTTGATACTTTTTTCTTTCTGTGAGAGCAGCAGCAGGCATCCTTTTTTTAAGGTACGGTTTAATAGTTCTTCCGCGTGTTTGAAAAGGTCGGTGAATTGTTGTATTTTAAAGCCGATCTGGAGCAGTTCCACCAGCGGCTCCGAGTACAGGAGGTTGATGGCTTCCTGGGTTTCGTCGGCTTTGGCGGAAAAAGCATTGGATATCCGTCGTAAAACCGGTTGTACTTTCTCCGAGAGAACGAATTCCCGGGCGTTGCCTTCTTTCAGGAAAAAGTTTAAATACCCGATCCGGAAGCACTGGTTTAATTTTACGGCTGCTTTGCGAACCCGGTTGGATTCGATAAAGATACCGTTGGTGGAATTCATATCTTCGATGATTATATATTCTTTATGGGCGGTTATTTTTGCATGTTTTTTGGATACAAAGGATTCATCCAGGTAGAAGTCGCTGTCTTTCGATCTTCCTACCAGGATGGTCTCTTTATCCAGCGGGAATTTCTTAATAAATCCATTTCGTAAATATAAAAGGTAAAGCATGAATGGATTATAAAAAATTATCAGGGGCCTGTCAATATAAATTTAACCGGTCCCCCGCTTTTTTTTCCCCCCATGCTGGGCTCGCGGCGCGTGCACCCTATTTGTAGGACCGTACCAACAGATTCCATTTAGTAACTTTTCCGGCCCCTATACTGTCGGGGTAAATTTTACTCTCCATTCGCTTTTCTCAGCCTTTCCCCCGCGACCGTTTTTATTTTTCAAGGAAAGTCTTTATCCCAACTTCATCTCTCCATACTGGCACTGCCGCCACTATCTCCGCATCTCCGCTATCTATACCATCTGCATTGTAATTTATCTGTTCCAACGCATCCAGCCTTTTTACTTTCGTTTTTTTGCCTTCTCTTTGATCTTGATGGGCATTGGCCCTTTTAATCTTCTTTTCCCAGGTAAGGGTATGACTCTAAGATTGATTCCGGGGTATAACCAGAATATCGGTATTTGTCAGCTATGAAGCAAATTTTCTAATCCTCATCTCGGCGCAATGATGAGCGATACATCGGTTATGTTAGCAAATATTACGGCCATTAACGTTCCTGCAAATGCCGGGAAATTACGTTTGTTCGATTCTCTCTACCACCAATGTTAATATATCGCGGCCCACTATCAAGACGCGTTCCCCCAGGGCAATAGTCTCCCGGGTCGATGACCTGGCGCGCCAATTCATTCCTTTGTATTTTACTTTTCCCCCGCCTGTACCGGGGTCGATGCGCTCAATCACCGGTACGATTTTATCGACTTCGGCGGTACGACTCTTTTTCGGGATGCTTTCCCGGGCCGATTCTTCAAGGGGAACCCGTTTCAAGCCCAGGCGATTGGCGACAAACCAGGAGGTGTTGCTAATCGTCGTATCCGCGGTTTTTGAAACTTTTTTGGGCGGATAAAGCCACCGGGATAAGCCCAACTGTTTTCGCAGCAGAAAACCTGTTAGCGCCGTGGTATTAATGAAGACCAATAACTTGAGTTCAAGGCTGGGGAGTATTCCCACGGCGGCGGCAACGCCTGTTATTAATGCGCCGCTTCCAAAAAGTGCAATGTACGGGAACGTTTTCATTTCTCTTCCATAATTCTTATGCACTACAAAAATATAGCAATATGAAAATTTTGTCAAGAAAAAATTTTTTTTCTCCGGCTGTTTGTTTAAACAAAAACAAAGTTCGACTGCCGGAGGGTCTGCTCGCCGTCCCAACGGTAGCAGACCAGGCGACCGCCCAGGGCCACACTGTAATCCAGGCAAGCAACGTTTTCCGTTAACGGCCGCGGCGTCCCGGTAAACCAGTAATGACCCACAAAAACCGGCGTCCTGTCCCCGGTATTCCCATCCTCCCGGAGTTCCTTCAAGATGTCCGGCGGGATTTCCACATCGGCAAGTTTTGCTAAATTATTCTCATCGATCCGGGTAACCTGGTCATAGGTTTTAACGGTTCTTCGTTCTTCCGCGGTTAACCACCACCGCACACGAACTTTTTTGCGTAAGTTTTGATCCTTATCGTAAAGCCCGGGATGATCCCGGGGTAAGACGATTTCTTTTCCTTTTATTAAAATTTCCACCGCTTCGTATGTTTCAGTACCCTTTTTGGCTGCCTCCGCCAGGAAGGTATCGGTTAACCTACCGTCGGCGTCCCGTATGAAGTTTTTCCCGGCGAAATCCACTGCTTGCCGGTCCCAACAGGCATGAATCACACGAAACCCGGCCATCTCCAGGAACAAGGGCATACGCCGGAACCATTCGAGGTAGTTTTTCCAGGCGGGCTCACCCATTTCCTGTATTTCTTCCAGTACTTTTTTATGCTGCCGGTAATTTTTTTCATTATGGGGCCGCAGGTAATTGCCGTCGCTGCCGCGGGTATGATAGCACAGGGCGTTGAATTCGTGGTTTCCCATCACGATTAGCGCCCGACCATTATCCACCATGGTTTTGACTAATTCCAGGGTCTTGAAATTCTCATGTCCCCGGTCGATCAGGTCGCCCACGAAAACGGCTTTACGTTCCGGGTGACGGTAATAGCCATGCAGGTTTCGGTAGCCTAATTTTTCCAGGAGTTTTTCCAGCCTGGAGGCGTGACCGTGAACGTCTCCAATAATATCGTAATGTTCCATCTTATATAATAACATATTGCCTATATTCCCGCAAAAAAATTTGAAATCCTTGACTTTTCTTAATCGATGTGTTAATCAAAGTAAATGGAAATGGAGTGATAAATGAATAAAAGAGAACTTGCCGAAAGTATTTATAAGAAGCTGGATATTAAAAGATTCGAAGCTTACAGCTTCATCGATCTTTTAATCGAAACGCTGCTGGAAGAACTTGGCGAAGGGAACAAAGTAGTATTGTCCAATTTCGGCACCTTTAAAGTCGTGGAAAGGCAAAAGAAAAAGGTGATTAATCCGAACGATAAAAAAGCAATGATCATACCGCGACGGAAAATCGTTAAATTTTACCCTTCCAAAAATCTGAAAGACAGCATGATGGAATGATAAAAAAAATGATAAGGGGAAGAAGATCATGAAAAAAACGATTTCAGCAAAAATCAAAAACATTCTATGGGCCACGGATTTTTCAAAAGAAAGCCGGGCGTGCTTACCTTATGTCAGGCAATTTTCTAAAAAATTGGACACCGGGAACCATGCCCTGTACATCCTGCCTAAATTCGCCGATTGGGTTTATGAGACGGCATTCTTTAATGATGATGATCTCATAAAAACCATCGATAGAACCAGGCAAAGCTCCCTGGAAAAGATCAAAATTACCGGCAAAAAGGCCAATATTAACTTTCAAGCCGATGTAATCGAAGGAGTTGAGAGCGACGAACTGATCAAGTTTGCGGAAAATAACGACATCGACATCATCTTCATGGGCCGACGCGGGATGTCGCAGATTAAGGAGATTTTAATCGGCTCTACCGCTTCCCGCCTGATCCGGAACTCTGCTACCCCGGTTTTCGTCGTTCCCAAAACAAAGAGCGCTGTAAAACTCAATCGAATACTCAGCCCCATCGACCTGGGCGAAGGCGAAGCATCGCTGCTGGAACTAAAATATTCCATGGCGCTGGCCAGGCAGTTGGACGCCAAACTCTACGTGGCGCATGTGTCGGAATTTTTTAACTACAAGGTCCCGGTGCTAAAAAGGGATAAATTGATCGAGAAAATCAATGAAAAAATCGCAAATATCGCCGAAGAGAGCCAATATAAAGTGGAGAATATCATCTACGAGATGGGGGAACCGGCGCAAAAGATTATCGAAATCGCAAAGCATCATCACATCGAGTTGATCGTCATGGCGACGCACCAACGAAAAGGAATTGAAAAATTCTTCCTGGGCAGCATTTCCGAAAAAGTATTAATGTACTCCAATATCCCCGTGCTTATCCTGCCCCCGTCCGATTATGAACTTGCTTGAACTTCCCGGGAGTCCCGGGAATACCGAGGAAACCAAATACAAACTCCGGCGCATTGCGTTTCAACTGGTTACAGCCAGGAACCAAAAAGCCAGGAGGGCTTTACTAAAAAAAAATATCACCCCGGACCAACTGCCCCGGTTGGATAGAACGGAACTTACGCTCTTCGGATTCCCGGACGAGGAAATAACCTTCATTAAGAACCGCTACCTGGAGTCAGCGGAAGAAGAAATTCACAAGGCGCGGCAAAACAATATCGAAATTGTTTTTAACGAAAGCGAGTTTTACCCACCCCTGTTAGCGGAAATCTATGAACCGCCGGATTTTATTTATGTCCTGGGGGACAAGACGCTTCTAAGCGCAGATAAGCTGGCCGTGGTGGGGTCGCGAAAAGGGGACGCTTACGGGTGGGACTGTTTGAACCGGTTGTTGCCGGAGGTTTGTCATCATGGTCTGGCCATCGTATCGGGCATGGCCTACGGCATCGATTCCATGGCGCATAAGATCGCCCTCCAGGCGAACGGTAAAACCATGGGCGTAAACGCCGGCGGTTTGTTCCACCTCTATCCCCCTGGGAACCGGGGCTTAATCGACAAAATTGTCGAAAAAGGCTGCGTGATTTCCGAATTTGCCCTGGATATTGCGCCCCGGCCCTTTTATTTTCCTATCCGGAACCGGATCATTGCCGGGGTTTCCAGGGCCATCCTGGTGGTGGAAGCGGCCTTGAAAAGCGGTTCCCTGATAACCGCGCGCCTGGGATTGGAGCAGAACAGGGATATCCTGGCCGTGCCGGGAAATATCGATTCCCCCTTGAGTAAAGGCACCAATTACCTGATCCAGCAAGGCGCCCGGTTGGCGGCCGGCGCCCGCGATATCCTGGAAGAATTGGGCATCGACGCCGGCAAAGAAAGTAAACCCGCCACTGCGGATTTTTCAAAAAAAGAACTGCTGATTCTTGAGTTAATTCCCGGTAACGAGGTAAAAAGCGTAGATTATTTCGTAGAGAAATTGGACTACTCTGTTTCGGAAACCATCTCGCTGTTAATGGGGTTGATCCTGAAGAATGTGGTAAAAGAAGAATCCGGAGGATACAAACGAATCGAATGAGCGAACTTGAAACTGGGAAAAAAATAATTATTATCGGAGGCGGATTGGCCGGCGTCGAGGCGGCGTACCAGGCTTCCAAACGGGGCGTCGCCGTTGACCTGTTCGAAATGAGGCCCGGGACAATGACCGGCGCCCATGCCACCGGGTTCCTGGGGGAATTGGTGTGCTCCAATTCGCTGGGATCTACCCAGGTAACATCGGCATCCGGCCTGCTAAAGGAAGAACTGAAAATGCTGGATTCCTTTTTCCTGCGTATCGCGGAAAAATACCGGGTGCCGGCCGGCTGCAGTTTTTCCGTGGACCGGGTAAAATTAGCGGAAGCGATTAGCGCGGAAATAGAAGCGCTGCCGAATGTTCAAATAACCAGGCAGGAGCTCAAGGAAATCCCCAATACGGAGGTCCCGGTGATTATTGCCACCGGCCCCCTGACCGGCAGCGATTTTGCCAAAAGTATCACCGATATCACCATGCGCAAAAACCTGTTCTTTTATGACGCCACCAGTCCGATTATCCATGCGGAGTCCATCGATTTAGATAAAATATACATGGCCTCGCGTTATGAAAAAGGGGAAGCGGATTTTGTCAATATCCCCCTGGATGAACAGCAGTACAAGGAATTTGTCCATGACCTGACAACGGCGGAAAAAGTAGAAATCAAAGAGGTGGAAAAGGATATTTTTTTCGACGCCTGCCTGCCCATTGAAGAGATTGCCCGCAGCGGTGAGAAATCGCTTTCTTTCGGCCCCTTGAAACCGGTGGGATTGATCGACCCCCGCAGCGGTAAGATGCCTTATGCGGTGATTCAATTACGCCAGGATGATTTGAATAAGAATTTTTACCAGATGGTGGGGTTCCAGACGCGGTTGAAGTGGGGCGAGCAGAAGCGTATTTTCTGCAAACTGCCGGGGTTGGAAAAAGCGGAATTTGAACGGTACGGCCGGATGCACCGGAATAGCTTCATTAACGCGCCGCTGATTATTAATAAATTCTACCAATGCAAATTGAAAAACAATCTTTATTTTGCCGGGCAAATTTGCGGCGTGGAAGGTTACGTGGAGTCTATCAGTTCCGGTCTTGTGGCGGGAATCTTCGCGGCTAAGGCCGTGTTGAACGAGGCGCGCTACAACCTGCCGGAAACGACGGCCATTGGCGCGCTGGTTCATTATGTCTCCCAGGCCGGTTGGGAAAATTTTAGACCCACGAAGTTTAGTTTCGGTTTGCTGCCCGATATCCCGACGGCGCAAAGGGGGCGCGGCAAAGGCAGTAAGAAAATGAGAAAAGAGGCAAAAGCGGCGCTGGCGCTGGAAACTTTAAAAACATGGCTAACGAAAGCGGGTATTTGAACGATTACCTGGAGCATCTGACTCATATTAAGAAATTCTCTCCCCATACGATAAAAGCGTACCGCCAGGATATTCAACAGTTCCAGGATTACTTCGAGGAAAACGGCCTGGCCGTGGATAAGCACACGATCCGGGATTATATTTCCGTGATTTTTTTGCGAACCAGGAACAAGGCTACGATTTCAAGGAAAATCTATGCATTGAAGTCGTTTTATTCTTACCTGATGAAGCATGGCAAACTGGCCAAGAACCCGTTCGATGCGGTGAGTTCTCCTAAGAATGAAAAGAAACTGCCTGAGATATTGACGGAGAATGAGATGTTGGCGTTCCTGGATAAGCTGCCGGAAGAGAGTTTTCTCCAGGTCAGGAATAAAGCGGTATTTGAGTTTTTATATGCAACGGGATTGCGTATTTCGGAATTGGTCAATTTGAGGATACCGGATATTAATTTTACTGAAGATATGGCGCGGGTGTTGGGGAAAGGTAAAAAGGAGCGGATTGTACCTTTTAACGAGCATGCGAAAACGATTTTATTAAATTACCTGGAGCGGGCGCGGTTGCAATTCAAGAAACCGATCGATTATATATTCCTGAATGCCTGGGGGCGGAAGATCACGGAGCGTGCGATCGAGCAGATTTTGCATAAGAGTTTCATGGAAATGATGGAATCCAATAAATCCGTATATCCGCATTTGTTCCGTCATTCGTTTGCCACGCATTTGCTGCAGCGGGGGGCCAATTTAAGGGTTATCCAGGAGTTATTGGGGCATGAGAGTCTTTCGACGACTGAGAAGTACACCAATTTGAATTATTCGGATTTATTAAATGTTTATAAAAAGTTTCATCCCCGGAGTGGGTAAACAAAACAAAAAGCGAGGAATTTAAATGAAAACAAGTTCAGTAATTAGACTCAGCCACAAGGGACATATTCCTTATACCGCGATAGCAACCTCTCTATATCTCTCGCTAATTGGGGGATGGATTTTGCTGAAACTGTTTATATCTTCGACAACTCTATTAACTAAACGGTTAACGTCTTCGGCGGTATGGCCATCGATATAAGACCTTCCGCATTGATCACAAACACTCGACGGGACATTTTTTACAGATACATGAATTTTTTCTAATTCATAATTGAGTTCTGTTTGTCCCGGTTTTATTATTCCCCTGCATTCAGGGCATTTTCTTGCTCTCTGCATTGTTATCTCCTTTTCCTGCGCTGAAAATTATGCGCCCATTCTTCCCTTGATGGGATATAAACCGTTGTAATGTAGATCATATTTTCATCCGAATAATCACATATCACATGTAATGGCAACTTGTTCGTCATTTCACCATATATTAATACTCGCTGCCTTTCAGGGTATCTTTCTATAATCTGCCCGGTTAATAATACAAAAACGATGTCTGACGGCTCGACTCCATCTTTTTTTGCTTCTGTAATCGCATGGTATAATATTCATACCTTTCGGTCGTTATAAAACGCTCGATCGCTCGCATTGAAATCATTGGCTATTATACCCCATATTCTCAAATTCAATCATCATGATTTAATTTACATTCAATTCAAGAGTAAAATATATCACTACTCCTAGCTCAAATCAAGCCGAAAACCAAAAAAATCCACACGGCTTGCCGGGCTAGAGTTTAAGCGCCGCTTTCTCTTCCTTTGTCCTCTCACGTAAGTAGAGGGCCCCGGAGAAACATTTCAATGTACAGATGCCGCAGCCGATGCATTTGGAGGCGTCTGTAACCGGGCGGTTATCCGTGTTAAGCGTAACGGCCAGGTACGGGCAGCGGGTGCAGTTGCCGCAGGAGAGGCAGAGTTCTTCATGAACGGCGGAAATGCCTTTGTCGGCGGAAAGGGCCATAAAATCCGTAACCGGTCTGGGCTGGGCCCGACCGATCAGTTCTTTCATGGAGCCGATGCCGCGGTCCTGCATCAGGTGACTGACCCCTTCTTCGATGTGATCGATGACGGGGTAACCGTATTTCATTACCAGGGTGCAGAATTGGACGGTTTTCGCGCCCAGGGCCAGGAAATCGGCGGCGGCTTTGTAATCCATGGGACCGCCGTTGCCTGATATGGCAATACCGCTGGCGCTGGACATAGCATTGGCCAGGGTGAGATAACTGATGGGTGTAACACCGTCGCCGCTCATGCCTACCACGATCCCTTCTTCCCACGTGGGTTTGTTTCCTTTCCTGAATATCATGGTGGGGAAAGTGTTGGCCAGGGTTACGCCGGCTTTTTTGGTTGGATATTTATCCAGCGCCTGCCGGATGGCCTTCATGATAACGGCAATGGAAGTTACGGCGCCCGTGAGTTTGAAGAGTTTGGGGATCGCCGGGTCGGATACTTCCATGATCCAGTCGATGATCTTTGCCGTCAACGCCGCATTTTGCGACACGATATCCCCTTCCGTACCGTCTCCGCCCTGCGGGCAGGAAAGGCTGTATTCGATGCCCATGACGCCGGCGGATTCCAGTTTCCTGGTATTGCCCTGCCAGCTTTGGCGGTCGGTTTCATCATTTCCCGTTACCGACCCGCCGGTGGAAGCCATGGTGAGGCGGTCCGGGTAGAGTTTAACCAGGGTTTCCACTTCGCGGCGCACCCGGTCCAGGGGATGTTCGGAAACGTTGTCGCAGTTGCCGTAGGTGTCGGGATTAAACAGGTGCATGTATTTGGCCGGGATGTGAATGGGTAAGTTGTCGAAGGCTGTTTTCATTATCCCGCCCGGCCAGCCGGCTTCGTAGGCGGCTTTCATTTGCTCCAGGCCGTCGCTGGGGGGCGCGGCGGAAAGGAGGAACGGCGATTTGATGGGGCGTCCGAAGAAATCCGTCTCCAGGGAAACGGGGCGCGGGTTATATCCTTCCAGGATATAGGCGCTTTTCACCGGGTTTTCAATGCTGAGTTTTTCGCCTTTCTCTAAAAATTGGTGGATGGCAACGGCGGTGTTTTTCCCCGAGGCCACTGCTTCCACAACGGTGGTGGGTCCATTCAAATAGTCGCCGCTGTAAAAAATCGCGGGATGATCGATCTTTTGAAACCCGGGTTTGGCGCCGATGGCAACGATCATATGTTGGAACTCACGGCGCGTGTTCTGGGACCCGGGGATGTCGGATAGGTTTTTGAGATTGAATGTTTTCCCCGGGGCCAGGGAGACCTTAATGGTTTCGAGGCCGGCAACGGCATCTCCTTCCTTTATAATCCGGGCGACCTTCGTCCTACCGGAAACTTCTATATTATAATCCAGGAGCGCCTGTCTTTCTTTGGCGGTTAGGGGCATTTCTTTGAGGTTTTCCAGGGCGATTAATTCCACAGCGGCGGCGCCGTTTGCCACCGCTGTGGCGGCGCAGTCGAGGGCCGTGGCCCCGCCTCCGATAACGGCCACTTTCCCGGTCATGGGGTATTGCGCCGGGTTTTCCAGGTAAACCAGGCCGGGGACGGCCAGGTTTTCGTTTTCGATTCCCAGGCCAAAGGGCGTGTCCAGGCCGGTGCAAACGGCCACGGATGCGAAACATTGTTTTAATAGTTCCAGGGGAGCGGGGGTTTTTACATTGGTTTCCAGTTTGATATCCCCTATGGAAAGAAGGCAGCGGATATCTGATTCTATCACTTCTCTCGACAGCCGCGAAGGGGGAATTAATAGACACATGCCGCCGGGTTTTTGTTTTTGTTCCAGCAGGGTGACGGTATAGCCGAGTCGGCCAAGGGCCGCGGCGGCGGCAAGGCCGGAAGGCCCGGCGCCGATGACGGCTATTTTTTTACCGTTCTTTTGGATTTTAGATAACTTTGGCATTACATCCAGGCGTTTGGCCGTTTCGATTATTGTGGCCTGGACGGCCGGGATATTGACCGGGGTGTTTAAGCCTTTGTAAACGCAGGCGGACATGCAGTGTTTTTCCGGGCAGGTAACGCCGCAGACGCCGCCCAGGGGGTTGGCGGTCAGGATCCTGGCGGCCGCGCGCCGGAAATCCGAGGGCAGACCTATTTTACAGGCCAGGATGAAATCCATGGGCGAACAACCGGCGGGGCAAGCGTTCTTGCATGGTTTTTCCGCGCAATTTTCGCATTTCTCTATTTCGTATTTTAACTGGGCGTCGGTTAAAAACATGTATTTTTCATTGTTCATTTGAAACCTCATCTTAATGGTTTACGAATCCTACGTTTATACTTCGCCGATATAGGCCAAGCGAAGTCCGGAAAAAACGATAACAAGCTTAATTAGAGTGGTTTTCTCAATACTTTTCCTGAATTTCTCATCCAGGCTGTATTTTTTTATCTGGGTCTCGGCTTCTGCTTTGAGCCGTTCAATTTCAATTTTCTCTTTTTCGTCATTCTTCGTGGTTTCCATGTATTTTATTTCGATAAGATATGAATACTTTATTTCCTCATATTTTGCCAGCCAGGGCTCCATTACGATGTCAGCGTAGCCTTTATTCAACTCTCTCTCGGAAAAGATCAAATATAGATTACTTAAGCCCAGGTAAACATGCAAAAACGTCTGTACCGCTTTCTCCCCGCTGATTAAATCCCTCAAACCCAGGCTGTTTTCCATTCTTTCGGCGATACGATTAAACAGCGGTTTCCATTCCCCATTGTAGGCAAGTTTTTCCATCATGCCATAATATTCGTCCAGGTCCAGGCTAAAGGCTTCCATATCGCCGTAGACTTCCAAAATATATTCATAATATAATTTCTTGACTGTCTCGTTTGGGATTGCCAATCTCAATTGTTCTTTTTTCTCAAGGCCCGAGATGGTTAATAGCCCGAAATAAAACAATAGTGAATAGAAATTTTCAGGGCGCGCCAGGTTTTTTAATGAGAACGCTTTCTCTATTTTGGAATATATGAAGCCGTCGTCAAGGACGGCTTTTAATTTTGAAAAGTTGCCATTGGTTTTTTTATCCCCCATTTTATCGATTATGATGAGGTGTCTTAACTTCCCATAATCGGTGCGCACATTCCGGTCGATTAAGTCATCGGGGACTCTATAATTTTTTTGGTATTCTTTAAGGAAGTACATAACCAGGGTCGAATTGAATAAGGTAATATCGGATTCTTTGGAAAACCGGTAGTTATCATACCAGCAGCTCATTATTTCGAGAAGGTAAGGGGTTTCGTGCCGGATTTTGCCGGACTTCCGGTAATATTCGAGCAATTCCATCACTTCTTGTTCCCGGAACCCCATCATTTCGTTGAAGGGTTTATCGATGGAGATATTCTCCCCGATGTTAAACCCGGAAGTCACATCGTCCAGCGTAATGGGCGATACCCCGGTCATGAAAAGCCGGCCCACGGATATCCCGGAACCGGTAGTTCCTTTCTTTATGACGGCAAAAAAGGTCTTGAAAAATCCCTCCCCGTGAGTTAATTTTTCATAATCGTTCCTTCCGTGAGTGGATAATATGGTGTTGGCGAAATTATCGTATTCGTCGATGATGATATAAATCTTCCGGCCCGCCATCTCGCAAAGTGTTAGGAGGCGGCTTAACACATCCGACGGATTTCCCTGGGTTTCTATTTCAGCAATGGTCTTTTCGTTATCGATATTCAAAAGTTCTTTATATTTTGAAATAAAAACCTGGGCCCGGTTTTTGACATGATTTAGAAACGACTTTTCCACCTGGTTTATGGAGGATACGATTCCTGAAAAATCGAATTTTAAAACCAGGTAGGAGTTTCTCAGGTGTGTGGGGCTTGTAAAAATATCGGTGCCTTTAAAATAGTATTCGAATTCTTCCTTTTTATTCACGTCATAGTAGGTCTCCATCATGGCAAGAAACAAGGATTTCCCGAAGCGCCGCGGTCGAATGAAAAACAAATAAAGTCCGGCTTTCTCGATTTCTCGCAAATAGGAGGTTTTATCCACATAATAGAGATTCCTTTCGCGAACCTCTTCATAGCTCCCTACCCCGTATGGGATATCTTTTTGTGTTTTCTCTTCCGGACTAAAGGCGATTTTAGGCTTCCTTCCTGGCATAGCCAGCAAATTCTTTAAAAATGTTTTATACACTTCATTTCTTATGGCGCAAAACGAATTCTCGTCATTTACTATGCAACCTGCGCCAGCGATTGAAAAATCTTTGAAGATATAGAATTTTCTCTGTTTCCCGCTTAATATATCTATGACTAATTGTTGAAGCCGCTCATCTCTAAGTACATCCTGTTTCAGGGTATCTATCGCAATACTACTTAAAAGAAGGTTATCGATGGCTTTTTCAATATCCTTTTCCCGGATAGCTCTCTTTTCAGAAAGGGCCAAATCGGCAAGGTAATGGCAGGCATGCTGTAAGAGTTGAGGGTGGCCGGAAATATGTGAGATTAATTTCATTTTCGCGGTCTCTTCGATCTTAACATTTAAATCTCTGAAAGGCTTGTCAATGAGTCGCCCGGATTCTTCATCCGAAAAATCTTTCAAGAAATAATTTTCTGCAATATTATACGGAGAACCCGGGACAAGAGTCATGGCTGCCAGGTTGGATGACGACGTCAAAACGATAGCGAATCTTTTTAATTCAATGCGATCCAATCTCCTATGAAAAATAAATCTCCATATATGAAGGAAGCTTGCTATAGAAGGAAGCTTTTCAATCTCGTCAAATAATAGGACAATTTTTTTTTCGTTGTCTTTGGGTTTGAATGTTGTCAAAAAATGGACAAAGGTCAAGTCGGGACTTTCACTTTCCCATTTGTTATCTAAATTCTCCACGGTTTCAGAGGGGATTTCTTCAACCATTCGTTTTATCAGCCAGGGATAGAATTGTTTCTCGTTTTCCGGCGGGAAATCGCAACTGAGATACACCACATGAGCATTGGTAAGATTACTTTCTATAAGATGTAAAAAAGTGGTCTTCCCGCTTTGACTCGATCCGTAAATTGTCCAATAATCGCCATTCATCAATCCTTGTACCACTCTTTCAACAGCGGCGCTTCTTTCAACGCAGACATCATTATCTTTAATGGGGTCCAGTGGTCCTTTGTATTTATACGGGTTTGTTTTCATGGGTTTATATTAAATGAACCTCTATAAATTGTCAACCTTTTTCATGGATTAAATGTCACGTAAAAAAGGCAACCTACCAATTTTAAATGTCAAAATATCCATAACTTTTCGGATAGATTTTTTCCAGTTTATTCTATCGGTAATTTTTCTTCCAGGAAGCGGGTCATTAATTCATACAGGTGACGGCTGGTGTTTTTCCCTTCATCGATGGAATGGGTACGGTTAGGATAAATCATCAACGAGAACTGTTTACCGGCTTCCACCAGTGCATCGATAAGCGCTTCGGTATTCTGGAAATGGACATTATCATCGCCGGTGCCGTGCACCAACAAAAGATTGCCTTTGAGTCGATGCGCAAAATGAATGACTGAACCGTTTTTATAACCTTCCTTGTTATCTTCGGGCAGACCCATATAGCGTTCCTCGTAAATGGAATCGTAATACCGTTGGTCGGTCACCGGCGCCACCGCGATGGCGGTGCGGTAGAGATCAGGGTAACGGAAAATGGCATTAAGCGCCATGGCCCCCCCGCCGCTCCAACCCCAGGTCCCGATGCGGCCGGCATCCACATAAGGCCGCTCTTTAATTATGGCCTGCACCGCCCCGGCCTGGTCCGCGGATGCCAGTACGCCGATCTGGCGGTAAATGGATTTTCGCCATTCCCTGCCGTGCGGCGCGGGCGTGCCACGGTTATCGATACTTATCACAATATACCCCCGCTGAGTCAATAGCAAATGCCAGAGATAATAGTTATTACTACTCCACCGGTCCAATACGGTTTGATTCCAGGGCTCGCCGTACACATAAAACACGACCGGGTATTTCTTATTTGGATCGAACGTCGGCGGTTTCATGCACCAACCGTCCAACCGCACCGGCTGGCCATTATTCTCACCTTTAATTGTTACAGGAAAAAATTCCACCGGCGTTTTCTTGAGCGCAGCCACCTTCTGTCGCAAAGGGGCATTGTCCTCCAGGGTGCGTATTGTTTCGCGCCCCGGCAGCCGGATAAGGGTAATCGCCGGCGGCGTCTCAAAAGTGGAATAGGTATGAATGGCCCATTGGGCGTCAGGGGAAATTTGATAGGTATGTGTGCCGGGCTGTGTTGCCGGCGTCAACTGCCGCGGCTGCCGCCGCCGCTCCTTGCCGTTGAGCGGAGTCCGGAAGAGGTAGCGTTGACCGGCATTCTGGGGGGACGCAGTGTAATAAAGCCATCCTCCTTTTTCGTCTACTTTTTCTACCTTGATGACATCGAAATCCCCGGGGGTAATGCATTCCATTTCAGCGCCGGAACGGGATACGATGTAAACATGCTTCCAGCCGTCCCGCTCGCTGACCCAGGTGAACCGTTTCCCACTTTCCAGCCAGGAGAGATCATTGCACACTTCGACCCAGGCGCTGTCCGTGTCGGTAAGGATAGTATCGGTTTTCCCGGAGTGAATATTTCCCATGGTGAGCCAATTGGTGTTTTGCAGCCGGTTGAGGCGTTGGAATACGATTTCATCCGAATTATCCGCCCAGTCCATGCGGGCGATGTAATGTTGGCGGGGATCCCCAGGTAACTCGAACCAGGTTGTTTGACCGCCCTGCGCGCTTACTACGCCGACGCGGGCAGCGGAATTGACCTGGCCCGCTTTGGGGTACTGCACGGGAATGATCTTGGGGTATAGACCGCTTGTGTTGTCGATAAGATAAAAATTCTCCACACCCGCGGAGTCCAACTGCCAATAGGCAATGGACTTACTGTCCGGGCTCCAGCGAAACCCGTCCCGCAGGAAAAACTCCTCTTCATAAACCCAATCGAAAGTGCCGTTGATAATTGTCGTAGAACCGTCGCTAGTTAATTGGGTGATCCGGCGAGTGGCCAGGTCCTGGACAAAAAGGTTATTTTTGCGGACATAGGCGGCCCGGGAGCTATCCGGGGAAAATTTGGCAAACATTAAAGTAGAAGGTTCCGCTTCCGCTGCGTCGCCCCCCAGTTTCCACAACTCCCGGCCGCGGAGGTTGAGGACCCAATAATCGCCGCGGGTGTTCTGTCGCCAGACTTGTTTGGTCTCGGTGAAAATCAACAGCCGCTTTCCGTCCGGGGACCACTGGTAATCTTCGATTTCCATGGGCGAGGTTTTCCCCGGCGGGACTATCCAGGCGGCAGGTACGATGATTTCGCGTTTCCCGGTTTGGGGATTATACCGGACAATATCTTTACCCCCGGTTTTAGCGACCGAAGGTTCCAGGGTAGTATAACCGGGCCGGTGTTGGAGCCAGCGGGCGGGTCCGAATTTCTGGGCGCGGAACTCATTGGCGCTGAAAATCCGCTCCAGGGTTAAAATGGATGGGTCTGACGGTATTTCAGCGGCCTTCAAAGAAAAGAACAGGACAAAAATGAGAAAAAGAAAAATTGTTTTTATGCTTGTTTTAGACATATGCAGCTCCCTGCTACTTTAATTTCATAGTAGTTCATCATGACGGCTCACCGTCACCCTGTCACCCTGAGATATTGAAAATTCTGCCACAAAGAGACGGCGCACCAGCACACCAAGAATTTTTTTATAATAAACCCCTTGGTGAACCTTGGTGCCTTGGTGTCTTGGTGGCTATTTTCATCTAGCACGGGTGAATTCCTCGCGGTATCCGTCTTCATCGATATAAATCAATTTTTCGATGCGGCCGTCGGCCCCGGGAATAAACTCCAAACGCGCCGATTCCTGGGCATCAACCGTGAAAACCGTTCGTGAGAGGGGAGTGAGAAGAAACGGCTCACGATTCTCAGGTTGGTAACGAAGCTGGTCCCCTTCAACGAAAACACGGCCCGTTCCATAGTTCCCGGTAAAACGCCGGAGTTCCTCGCTGCTGAGGCTAACCGGATGACGGCCGGCCGTTACGCGCTCGATTGCCCAATCCAGGCGGGCCTGGTCATCTTTCGGGGCGGCTTTGGTTTTTAGTTTCTTGAGGGCTTCCAGGTGGGCCGTGACTAACGCCTCGCGGGCCGTGGTTTTAATATCCGGTTCTACCCCGGTTCCTTCCCAATTTGTGCCGGTATCCCGGTCTATGGGTCGCCCCATGGGCATATATACGCGAAAGAACGGCGCCACATCCAGTACGCCTCCGGCGTTGGCCCCGCCGCCGGTGGTCTCGCCGACAATGGTTGCGCGCTTGAGCACTTTAAACCGGTATGCGAAACCTTCCGCGCCGGAAAATGTATAGGCGCTGGTCAAAATGTACAGCGGTACGTCGGGGAGGCGTTTACCGGGAAGATAGGCGAGGGTCCAAAAATGATCGGTAAAGTTGTCGCCGCGGAATTCCATGTCGAAAAGGTGCGTCGCCCTGGGAAAAAAGTACCCGGCAAAATACCCCGTCATATATGCGCTGCCGCCATGGCAGTTGCGCAGGTCGATGATAATCGCGTCGGCGTTGGCCAGGAATGCCATGGCCCCCGCCAGCGTGTCCCCGGCAAGATCCGGGGGCTGGAAACGGCGAAAATCAAGGTATCCCACATTCCCCGGCAGTATACCGATATTGAGAAACCCATAATTTCCCCTTCTTATCCCGGCGAGCCAGGCGGCCCTTTCCGCTTCTTGATCTACCGGTTTGGCGGGGGCAGCCGGTTCAGGTTGGGGTTCCGGCAGCGGCGCCGGTCCTACCCGGAAATGTTTATCCCGGGTAATGCCCTGGATGTCCGTTGTGATGGTCCCGGCAAAAGTCAGGGCGTCGGCGATTTTGTCATACGCGCCTTCGGCAAGATTTTTTTCCAGCAATTGCGCGGCCTTTTCCGCGGATTCGGCGATTGCATATCTTGCTCTTATTAACTTTGCCAACTCCGTAATGGCCTGGCGTTTTTGCGCCGCGTCCACCGGGCGTGACTCTTTGACCTTTGTATCCGCCGACAGCGCCGGCAACATTAAAAGACTCGTCATCACGATTAAGATAACCGAACATTTTATGATTTTAATCATTGTCAACTCCTTAAAATGTTTCAATCATTTAACTTTTGATTTCACCCTGATTACTATAATTGAGACGGATATTTTTGTCAATCAGGGTTTCGGATTTATTTTCCCGTGCCTCCCGTGGGCATTTCTTTCACTGGAAATTGATATTTTGCGCCTCTAAGACGGTATTCTAACGCAGTGGAAATCAATATTTCAATCGTGGAAATGTACTTTTTATGCGCGGAAATTTATATTTTATTCGTGGAAATCATATTTTCTTTGGTGGACAAATATTTTTTAATCGTGGAAACGATAATTTTAGTCGTGGAAATTGACTTTTTATCCGTGGGAATTATGATTTTTATCGCGGAATTATATTTTTTCTGCGTGGGATTACACTTTTCATTCGTGGGAATGCAGATTTCAATCGTGGGAATCAGAATTTCTTGCGTAGGAATAGGGTTTTCATGCGTAGGAAATGGTTTTTCAATCGTAAGAACGCATAGTTTTACAGCGAGAATGGCCAAATATGACGAATTCCACAAAGGTGCCAGGGCACGAAGAGGTTTTATTATTAAAAAATTCTTGGCACGCCACCTTTTGGTAGGGGTTTGATTCATCAAACCCGAAAGATGCATCGGCTGGCGCCGGGCTTGATAAATCAAGCCCCTACAATGAATCGGGCCGATATTTTCATCGTCTCAGGGCGAGGCTCGCATCATGACGGGCCGCTGTGAAAATAGATTGGGGAAAATTTGACTTTTTGATTTGAAATATGGTATAAATAAACCTGTATGGAGGTTAGCCGTTTTAAACGTACGGTTAAAAATCGATTATTATGGCTTTTGAACGGACAAAATTCGCCGGCTTTGCGGGATTTCTTAAATCCGAAACAAAGAGTCCCGATATCGAAAAACGAATTATCGCTGAAAATTTCATCCTGGAAGAACGCCTGACAGAACAACGGGAAGATAGTTACGAAAGTTATCATCCGTCCATCCAGGAATGGAAACCCTGGGAATCAGGTTATAAGAATTACCTGCATGAAAAAATTTATATTAAAAACAGTACGCCTGAAACCTTTACTGAGGTAAATCAGGTCAACCTGTTTCCTTCCCTGGAAGAAACGCAATACCTGGTCCGCCTTGAAAATGCCGGAAAATTAGACCGTTATTTTGGCAGAACCCTTGATGAGACGATGAAGGTTTTCCAGGAATACTTAAAAAATCCCCAAGATGTTGGAAAAAGCAATATCGTCAAGGATATTCTCTATAAATGGAACCGGGATAGGGATTTCCGTCCGTCATTCGCCGGGTTCTGGGGAGAGGTCAAGGATATATTTGAGGATGTGGCGGGGAACAGGATAAACGATGAAAACTGGGCCAACCGTTTGCGGGACCGGTTCGGTTTGGGCCACTTGACCCCGACAGACGGAGCGCCTATACCTGTATTAATGTTTTATTACCCTGTTAAGGATATCCCCCAACCCGGACCGGATAATACGAAAAAGATTGCCGTTCCCACAGTGCTGGATGGAAAACTTTCACCGTTTTTTTGCCCCACGCCCAAAAAGGGCTGGAACGAGGGGCAAGCGCTGGATTTATCCGAAGGCGATGACGGCGATTATTCGATAAACAGCGAGATACTTCATTATCATATCGAATATAAGCCGGACCATCTTTTGCTGGCAGGCTGGATTACCCAACCACCGGGAAGGACCCTGGAGAAAGCGCGCAGGATTCATATGGAATTGTTGCGGGATGCCTTCGAGACGAAAATACCAACCGGGGATATGAATTAAAGGCAGACAATGGCGGCGGAAAAACTTTCTATTATACAAAAATGGTGGGAGAACTATGAGAAGGACGCGCTGGATTCCCTGGATAAACTCCTTTGCGGGATAGAATTCATGGGGGAACTGGAAAGGAATGATACGGATGAGATTCTTTTCCGGATATTTCATAAGAAAAGCGAAAAGGTCCGGCATCGCCTGGATGAGGTAATGCGCGAGTGGTTCGCAAATTATTGGGGAAAAATGCCCGGGTCCATGCCTACCGGCCGTTGGGCCAGGATTCTAAAAGACGCTTTTATCGCCGTATACCGGTTGGACCTCGGGCAAACCTATTTTTTCCTTAGAGATATTTACACCGAAGATAAATCCTGGCTGCGCAGTATCACCATGGACCCGCCGTGGAACCCGGAAGAAGAATTGCTGCGGACCCTGGCGCTGGCCCAGAAAGACCATTTTTTACTGCCCCTCTGGATGCGCTTGTGCCGTATGGAAGAAGACCTGCCCATCGATTACGCTTCCATCGGTTTGATGGGCTTGAGGAAACTCCCGGAGGAAGACGGCAGTCAACATAAGGATTTACCTGCCGCATTTTTTAAAGGGGCCATCTGCCTTGCCGAAGCCCTGGGGGAATATAATAAAAAAGAATCCATGGAATTCTGGCTCAGGGAAATGCGCGCTGTTGTGGCCCGGTATCCACGTTCAAAGGAGTACTGGGCCAGGTATTTTTATCCGTTTCTTTATGGGTGGAACATCGATCGGCTGATCGAGTGGCTCGATAAAGTCATCCCCAAGCTGTCCACCCATTTTAATGCAAAGGGAGGCGCAAATGTGTATATACAACCTCCAGGTAACGAAAAGCGAACTCATTTTTTAAATCTAATAAAAAGAAACGAACCATTGGAAACATTTCGCAGTGACCTTGAGATTTTTATAGCAGAACATCGCCGCTATGCTTTTCAAACCGGGGATTCATCCTTTATAGTTAAAACATTTTCCGATATCGGGTATAAGCTGCTGCGCCAGGATTCTGCCCTGGCATTGGAGTTGATGCAAGAAGCCTTTACCTGGGAGCCGTATAATCCTTTTTTATGGAGCCAACTGGCCATTATCGAGATATTTCGGGGAAATGACTCGCGGGCGGCGGCGTTGTTATGGGAAGCCATACGGCGGTTTCCGGAAAATGCCAAAGTTAGAACTAATTTGGCCCATTTGCTGGCAAAGCAAGGCAAATTGAATGTCGCGGAAACCATTTACCGTCAAGCCATGGAAGATTTTCCAGACAATGTGGTTTGCCGTAACGGTCTGGCGGAGGTGTTAGTGGCGCAAAATCGATTGGATGAAGCCGAGCAGTTGTACCGTCAGGCCATGGAAGATTTTCCTCGAGACGTGGTTTGCTGTAACGGGCTGGCCGAGGTGTTATTGGCGCAAAATCGATTGGATGAAGCCGAGCAGTTGTACCGTCAGGCCATGGAAGATTTTCCTCGAGACGTGGTTTGCCGCAACGGGCTGGCGGTGGTTCTACTAAAGAATCATAAAAGAGAAGAAGGCATCGCTCTTTTGAAAGAAACAGTCGAAATGTTCCCCAGGGACAAGGTGGCAACAGGACTGCTTGAAAAAATTACCAGTGGGAAAGAGATATCCGAAGCGGGTGAACTCATGCCGGGGAACCAAAAACCATATATAGCACCTTTTCATGACGATGAATTCGATTTCCCTGCGCCGCTGCAAACCGCTGAATTTCATGATTTGCCGGGAACGGAGCACGTAACGGTAATGGAAAAAGCATTTGAACGAAACAAAGCAACCTTTACACCGGTACAACCCGCCGCATCTCACGATTTACCGGCAAAGCAGCACGTAACGGTAACGGAGAAAACGCCTGAACGAAGCCAGGCTTCCATAGTTCAACCCAGTGAGGCAAAAAAATATGAGAAGCAACCCTCTCCCGCCTCTCCCGCACCCTCACGGCCTGAACCGGGGAGTTTAGGGCCTGAAATTGGCAAAATCATCGTTGAATTACGCGGAAGTCGATATGTCCAGGCAGAAGAAAAAGAAAATTATTACCGGCAGGTTTCCACAGCCCTGGATTCCGTCCTGGAAAAAGCGCCCAATAATCTTCCCGCTCTCCTGGCTAAAGGCTTATGGCTTATAGACCGGAACCCGGATGACGCGCAGCCATTTCTCTCAAAACTATCCCAGGCCCATCCCAATACCATCGGTTTCAGGTTATTGGAACTGCGGTCCCAGGGCATGACGGCACAACCGGCTGCGCCATCGCAATGGAATGACCTCATCGATGATTTCCCCAACCGCTCCACCGTCATCAAGCTGGAGCAGACCCTTGACGCGCTCCATCATACCAATGGCAAAGATCGCGGCGCTATGGAAAACCTGGAAAACCTGCGCCTCCGCTTTTCCAAAGACCCAAAACATCTTCCCCCGACTTTGCAGAAAAATGAGGAATGGGTGAGAACAGCCGCTGAATATCGTTTATTTAAAGATATCGACACCCATGATCCCCTTCCTCCGAAGGCGCTGGAAACTTTCAAAGAGAATTACGAAAATAGTAATTTAATCCTGCGAGATACCGTCAATCAGTGCCTTTACGCGACAGTATAACCGTTTCCCTGCCACAATTCAGACCGAAAGGTGGGCAACATTTCTTTCACTATAGATAAAGGTATTAATTTTTCCCAGTTCGGAACCCAACTTCCTCTTTTTTTCTTCCAGGTCATAGTGATTCTGTATATTGATCCAGAATTCAGGTGAAGTTCCAAAAAATTTGGATAATCTCAACGCAGTATCTATAGAAATCCCTCTTTTCCCCTTGATAATTTCACTTACCCTGGTTTGATCGATGTGGGTTTCTTTTGACAGGCGATAGGCCGTTATCTTCATAGGCTTCAAGAAGTCCTCCAACAAAATTTCCCCCGGGTGAATATTGGGTATCTTATTCATATTATTTATCCTCCATATAATTAAATTCAGTGATAGTCAACAACCTCAACATCATGAGCATTTCTCCCTGCCCACCTAAAGCAAATTCTCCATCGCTCATTAATTCTTATACTGTATTGCCCTTTCCGGGTGTTTTCCAATGGATGAAACCTATTTCCTGGAGGCACTCTTAAATCATTTAGTTTGATGGCACTGTGAATAAGAACCAATTTTCGGCGTGCAATCCTTTGTATCTCCACGGGAAATCTCTTGGAGTACTCACCGTTCCATATTTTTTCTGTTTCTTTATCTTTAAACGATACTATCACGATGCTATGGTAGTACAAAACGTTGCTATTGTCAATAGATAGTATCCCCCCCTTTACATTATCTCCATTTTGGTTTATAACTACTGCCGAAGTAAGGAGTCGCCAATATGTTCCTTTTGAAAAATTTTTATATCTTAAGCCCCCAAGAATCGAAGGAAAAAGAATTCGAATTCTATAAAGGCCATCTGTTCATAAAAAACGGGAAAATCGAAAAAATCTACCGCACCAATGAAGAGATAAACCTTCAGCCCACAGAGAAATATGAAACTATCGACGGTCAATTCCGAAAACTGGTTTTCCCCGGGTTTATCCAATGCCATATCCACTTCTGCCAGACCCTGCACCGCAACCTGGCGGAACAAATGCCCTTAATGGAATGGCTGAAAAAAGAAATCTGGCCCTACGAGGCCGGCCTCACCCCGGATACCATGAAACAATCCGTGCTCATGTCCTTGAAAGAAGTCCTCAGCTCCGGCGTCACGTCCGTCCTGGACATGGGAACCGTCCATCACCAGGAGGTGATCTTTCAAATTATGGAAGCGGTTGGCTTCCGCTACACCGGCGGAAAAGCCATGATGGACCAATGCCCCGACGCACCCCCGGGATTAACCGAAACCACGGACAATTCCATTACGGAAAGTATGAACCTCTTTGAACGGTTCCACGGCAAAGCCGACGGCCTCCTCCATTATGCCTTTGCCCCCCGCTTTGTATTAAGCTGCAGCCCGATACTGCTGCAAGCAGTAAGACAGTTGTCGGATCAGTATGATATTATTATTCATACCCACGCATCCGAACACCCGGAAGAAGTGGCGTTTATCAAGGAAACCACGGATTACGGCAACGTGGCCTACCTGAATAAACTGGACGCTTTGAACCGCCGTTGCGTGATCGCCCACATGATCCATTTGGACGCGGCAGAGAAAAAAATGGTCAAAAACTACGACATCGCCATCGCCCACTGCCCCACCGCCAATTTGAAACTGGGAAGCGGCGTGGCGCCCATCGCCGAGTACTTGCAAAACAATATCCGCGTGGGCCTGGGTTCCGACGGCGCACCCTGCAACAATAGCCTGTGTATTTTTAACGAACTGAAACTGGCCCCCCTCCTCCAGAAAGGACACCATAACGATCCGCTGCTGCTGAAGCCGGAAGATGCTTTGCGTATGGTATCCATCGACGCCGCCCGGATTACACGGCAGGAAAACCGGGTAGGCCGGATCGCGGAAAACATGGAAGCAGACCTGGTTCTGCTGGATATGGACACGCCCCGGACCTTTAATTTCGAGAAAAACCCGGCCGCTGCTCTCGTCTACGGCGCAGATGCACGAAATGTGTACGCAACAATGGTAAGAGGAAAATTCCTGTACCGCGAAGGGCGGTTTGATGTTAAAATATAATGTCTTCGACGACCAGAAACCTTTTTATAAAAGCCCTCACGGAGGGCGCGGTTCCTGGACCTCCAAAAATTTTTTATAAGGGTAAATTATGAATAAAGACGAGTTTCATAAATGCAAATGCAGTTTTAACCCCCTGGTGAAAGACAACCCGGACTGGAACGGACCGGAGTTTGAGTTTCTCAACAACAGCGACATGCTGGATTTTCACAAATCCCTGCCCGGCTACACCCCCACACCCCTTGTCCCCCTGCCTCACACCGCGGAAACCCTGGGAATTAAACAGTTATATGTAAAAGACGAATCCCACCGTTTCGGCATCAAAGCCTTTAAAGCCATCGGCGCCAGTTACGCCATATACCGCTTTTTAAAACAACAATGGGAAAGTCGTTTCCATACTCCATTCAATGAAAAAAGCTTTAATGACCCGGAAGTATTAAAAACCCTCGGGTCCTTTACCTTTTGCGCCGCCACCGACGGCAACCACGGCAGGGCCGTGGCCTGGACAGCCAATCAATTGAAACAACGGGCCGTTATTTATATGCCCGAAAACACCGCGCCCGCGCGTATCCAGAACATTCACAGGGAAAACGGCGAAGTCGTACTGGTGCCCGGCACGTTTGACGACTGCGTGGCAAAATGCGCACAAGATGCTGAAACCAACGGCTGGCAAGCAATTTCCGATACCGCGTATCCCGGTTACATGGAATTACCTAAATATATTATGTTAGGATATACCACCATTTTCCGGGAGCTGGAAGACACGCTTAATACCCCTGGGAAACCGCAGGTTGATTTCGTCCTTTTGCCGGCCGGGGTAGGTGGTTTGGCCGCCGCGGGTACGGCTTATTATGTCCTGAAGTACGGCCAAAACAGGCCCCGGTTGATATGTGTTGAACCTTCCGACTGCGATTGTTTCCTGGAATCGGTAAAATACGGGAACGGCAATCCCCTGCCCACGCGGGGCAAGCAGGAGTCCATCATGGCCGGGTTGAATTGTGGAATACCTTCTCCCATTGCCTGGCCCATTATCCGGGATGGGATGCATTTATTTATCGCCATTACCGACAATTATGCCGAGGAAGCCATGCGGGTTTATTATAAAGAGAAAGTTACCGCCGGCGAATCCGGGGCTTCGGGTTTGGCGGGGCTTATGGCGCTTTTGCGGGACCCGGAACTAAAAGAAGCCGGACAAAAAATCGGCCTTGCTAAAAATGCGCGGGTACTGCTCATAAATACCGAAGGAGACACGGACCCGGTAAATTATAAAAAAATAATTAATGGTCAATTGTCAATTGTTAATTATTAATTTTTAACGGAAAAAAATATTGCAAAAAAATCCTTTAGCAGACTTGCATTATGTTTACTCTTCTTATAGAATGCAGGTATGAAAAACAATCCGTTAAACATATGGAGACCAAAATGAGTCGTTTTTTTAATACCGCCGGGCCGGTCAAACTGGAGAAGCATTATTGTATCGATCCATTGCGCAGGATTAATCTTGACGAGATTCAATCCCTCATCCAGCAAGAGAAATATTTTGTAATCCATGCGCCCCGGCAAACAGGTAAAACCTCCTACCTGTTGACATTAACAGGATACCTGAACCAACAGGGAAAATATAAATGCTTGTACACCAATCTCGAAAGCGCCCAGGCAGCCAGGGAAAATGTGAAAGAAGGCATGAGAGAGATACTCAATTCATTGGCGGCGGACGCTTCCTATTACCTGGACGATCCATTTTTCGAAGATAATGGAGAGCAAATCTTAAATAAAAAAGGTGCCTTTGGCGCTTTAAAAGAAGCATTGAGTCAGTGGTGCCGGAATAATGAGAAACCCGTGGTCCTATTTATCGATGAAATCGATGCCCTGGTAGGGGATACATTAATTTCAGTGCTTCGGCAGTTACGCAGCAATTATCCCAAGCGTCCCGGGTCATTTCCTCAAAGCATTATCTTGTGCGGCGTCCGTGATGTCAGGGATTACCGTATTCATTCAGACAAAAGTAAAACCATGGTAACCGGCGGCAGTGCCTTTAATATAAAATCGGAATCGCTGCGCATGGGCAATTTTACCCTCCGGGAAATCGAGGAATTGTACAGACAACATACCGTTGAAACCGGTCAACCTTTTAACACTGATATATTCCCGCTGGTAATGAACCTGACCGAGGGGCAGCCCTGGTTGGTTAATGCGCTGGCGTATGAAGTCTGCTTTAAAATGGAAGAGGGACGGGAGCGCACCCGGGAGATTACCGCTGCCATGATCGATCAAGCCAAAGAGAATCTTATCTTGCGCCGTGAAACCCACCTGGACCAATTATCGGATAAATTAAAAGAAGAACGTGTGCGCCGGGTAATCGGGCCGATATTAGCCGGTTCACAGGAAGCGAAAAAAATCCCGGAAGATGACATCGATTATGCGGTTGATCTGGGGCTCATAAAAAAGGACCGCCAAATACGGATTGCCAACCGCATTTACCAGGAAGTTATTCCCAGGACAATTACTTTTAGCACACAATTAACCATTAACCAGGAACCTTCATGGTACCAAAAAGAAGACGGAACCCTGGATATGGAAAAACTATTAACCGCATTCCAGGATTTTTTCAGGATGAATTTCGAGAGTTGGGTGGATGGGTTCGATTATCGGGAAGCCGGACCGCAGTTATTGTTACAAGCTTTTTTACAACGCATCGTGAATGGCGGCGGAAGGGTCGAACGGGAATACGGTTTGGGTCGACAACGCACCGATATCCTGGTCATCTGGCCATATCAAACTTCAATCCAATACGCCGTCATCGAATTAAAACTCCTGTACGGCGACCTGGAAACGACCATCCGGGCCGGCGTCGAACAAACCCTGCAGTACATGGACACATGCGGCGCTACCGAAGGTTATTTATTGATTATAAATAAAGCACCTAAAGTATCGTGGCAAAAAAAAATCTTTAAGAAAACAATACCCTATCATAATACACAGATTACCGTTTTCGGCATGTAAGCTTTTGCTAGTTTAAAAAATCGTTTTAATCAATGTAACCGGTAGTCTCAGCAGGGCTTTCCAGAATATTTGTTGATAACCGTATACCCCAAAGATCAAATTCTTAAGCAGCGTGGCCATTTGTATATCGTGAATACCCAGGATGACGGCCAGTTCCATACGTCTTTTGCTTTTATACAGCATTTCCCGCAGGAAATAGCCGTATTTATCCAGGCCATTGCCGAAGTCTTTTTTCCAATTGTCATGATAGGAGGACAGCGGCGCGCCGTTTTTTAAGTTTTCCGAAATAGCTTGAGCAGCCAGTTGGCCGCCTTTGACGGCGTAGTAGATGCCTTCGCCTGTCACTGGGCTGACGAACCCGGCCGAATCGCCCACCAGCAGCACATTGCCGAACACCGATTTTTCGGCCGTCCGCTTAAATGGCAATGGGAAAGCCCGTTCTTTAGCCAGTTCCAGGTCTTTCGGCAGGAAACCCTTTTGCTTTAAATCGATTACAAACTGCTTGTATGCATTCACCGCGCCCACGTCTTTTAGCAGCAAGGCCGTCGCGCCGACGCCGATATTTACATAGCCGTCCTTGACAAAGTACCACGCATACCCGTTCGGTACTGCGCCGAAAAAAATTGCCATGACTTTCGCCGGGAAATTAACTTCCGCCAGTATTTTGTTATCCACCGGGGTTTCGGAAAGCACGGTCATGGCCAGGTAATCTTCCTCGAATTCTTCGCGGGTGAAGGGGGAACGAATTAATGCGTTTTTCGGGAAACCGACGGCCATGATGATATATTTAGCCGTTATCGTAACGGTTTCCGCGGCGATTTCGTAATCGCCTGAAGGGAGTTGGTAGATCGATTTTACGCGGCAGTTATCCATTACAATTGCGCCGGCTTCCCGGGCGTCTTTTGCCATGGCCAGATCAAATTCTTCCCGGCGCACAGTGTATCCCGGCACATTTTTTAACGATAGACATTTGAATGACGGAGAAAACAAGCGAAGTTCTTCAATTTCACAATTAATTGCTTTCACCGCCTCTTTTCCCAGGAGGGGGATTATGCGGGCAGACAAAGCCCCGCCGCAGGGTTTGGGCCGCGGGTAGGAGTGTTTTTCAAAAAGGATGGTTTTTAATCCCAGTTTCGCTGCATAATAGGCGCTTGCCGTCCCTGCCGGGCCGCCGCCCACCACTGCAATATCGTATTTTTTTTTAAAAGTCATTTCTGTCACCATTATTTAAAGATATTGATAAGATTTGCCCAAATCCTAATAGAGAATGATATTGGATTGATTTCTATTAGCTTATATTCTACAAGAAAAACGAGAATATTACAATAGGCAAGGGCAAATTGGTAGGGAACTGGCACCGCCTGTTCCCCCAAATGCATCATTGGAACAGGCAGTGCCTGTTCCCTACAAATGCCTCGTTGGAACAGGCAGTGCCTGTTCCCTACCGGAATTAATTCACAATGATACAGAATTCGTCTTCCGTGGAAAATTCCCCGATGATTTGCTTGCCCGACTGTTGGATAAATTGCTTGATGATCCTGCGTTCTCTCTTTTCAATCTCTACGTACTTTGTCATGGATATCCTGGAACCGGAAAGGACCCAGGTAAGTGCCGGGGTCTCCAGCAGGATGTCCAATAAACCCCTCTGGATGCGGTATACCACCGGCGCTAATTTCATTAAGAACGCCGCATCGAATCGTAAAACTCCAGTCTGCTCCTGCACCACCCGCCACCCCTCCTTGATATTCCAATTCAATGGCTGGAGAATATTTTTATCCAGGATTTTGGAAAACGCTTCAAGCGCGGAAATACTGGTTTTATCTTTATCCAGGGCTATATACCGGGTAACGCTATGTCCCGCCCCGGCAAAGGGGAAAAGCAGGGGGTGCAGGCCGCAGCCCACATCCACGATGGAAGCGGGGGCGCCGATATATTGGAAAAGTTCCCGGTAAAAAGTATCCAGGCTGCTTAACCGTTCCTTTGTGCTTATATGCGATTGGGCCAGCCCGATAATGATATCCTTGTAATCAGCGCCGGAAGAGCGAGAAGAAGCGGAAAGGGAAAGGGCAGCGAGCAACGATTCACGGGCTGCGACGTCTTTATGGTACTGCCGCAGCTCATAATAAATCCTGCGCCTGGATTCATGATCCACTTCATCGTAAACCCGGGTCTTCAGGATTTCTTTTAACGGTGCCCCCTGTTCCAACAACCGCATAAACTTCGGGCGTTTCTCCATGGTTTCCAGGACAATACCGGCCGCCGTCTCCGGATCGATTTTATACTTTTTGACGGCCTTATCGACAATGGAAGTAATGACTTCCGCAGCCAGCCCCGTTTCCAATATACAATCACCCTTAAATGTATTTTTCATCATTCATCATTCATCATTAAATTCTCACTTAACTCCTTCTTCCCATGTTTTGTTTAACGAGCTGTCGGGGAACCATTGTTCGTGGGTTTTTAAGATAGAGTCCAGGAAATTTTCCAGGTTGTTATTTTCCAGTGCGCGGCGGATTTGGTTCACCGTATCGATAATCACAAAAAGGTTATGGCCGGCCAGTTTGCCGGGGTCGTCGAAGATAGCCGGGACGTCCGGCAGTTGACGGCAAATGTCGCATTGGCAGTTATATTCCAGGAGTCGGTCCCGGTCATCTTTTTTTAACGCGCCGTAACCGGTCATGTACCATCCGCTTCCCGCGTAATGGCCGTAAGAAGAGGAGTCGAAAATATCCGCGCCCAACGCCGCCAGGAACGGCAATTCCACCGGGTCGCCGGCGCCGTACACATGGATGGGCAAATCATCCCCGGCAATGGCCCGGGCGTCTTTTAATATTTTGATAATCGTGGCCAGGTTATGGTTTTTATTAAAAAAAGGCACCAGGCTGCCGATGGCAATATAATCGACCCCGATCTCCATTAATTCTTCCATGCTTTTGCGCCGCAGTTCCAGGAACCGGCCCCCCTGTTGGACCCCGGCCAGTATCCCGTTCTTCACCAGTTCTTTGGCTTCCCGGATGCGTTTGCAAGTGGAGGCCAATTTTTTCCGGGCGGTCTCGTAATTATCCCCGGGCGGGGAGATAAGGTCCAGCGGCGAGACAATATCCGCTTTTATCGCATCCTGGAACGCCACGATTTTCTTATTTTCGAGGTACAGCGGCCTTTTTAATCCCTGGAAAGCCCCGGAATCGGTCATGATCAACCCGTCAAACCCGACATATTCATGGATGGTAATGCCGGATGCGAATTTCGCCCTGACCTCCGCGTCTTTGTATAAAAAGAAACCGTTGACGATCAGGCCGTCGTTGGAAAATTTATTTTTAAGGTCGTCGATGGATATTAAATTCGATTTAGGCTGATACACCGGCAAGAATAGAGGCAGGCTGTAAGTCTTTCCTTTTTTCGTTATCAATCGGCGTGTATGGTGCGGGTGCGTGTAATGCGCGTTCATTTATCCTCCATTATCATTCGAAAACCGCTGGATTTTTCATTTCGATAAGGCTTAATTATAACTCAATTCTCCTAAAATGTCTTTTAATTGGAAAATAGGAAGTTTTTCTTATTGAAATTTCACGGCTCCTGGTGTATGATAGCCTCATACAAATTCAAATTTTTTGAATTACGAAAGCCGGAAATACGCAAAAGCGTGGCGAGTGCGACGTAAATCGCGAAACGCTTAAGGGATAAGATAAAGGGCGCAGCCCGGCTTTCATTTTTCGTTTGAAATAAAACGAAAGGCAGGAATTAATAGAGAAGGTGGGATATGCCCCCGGGTATACCCCACCTTTTCTTTTTCCAGGTCTCATTTACAAAAATTTCTTATTGTGCTATATTTTTATTGGCAAACAAATGCGTTCGAGTAATAATAAAATGTATGCAACCGCGTCGAGGAAAAATGAGTAAACGGACAAAGGGGTTATTTTCTTTTATGGTTTTCTTCGCCTGGGCGACCTGTTTATCTTTTTGCCAGAGATGGCTCACGTACCACTATACCGGGCTTGACGGTTTGCCCAGTTCCAATGTTTTCGATATCGCCCAGGATGCCATGGGCCGAGTTTGGTTTGCTACCCGCGCGGGTATTGCCTGTTTTGACGGCGTTTCCTGGCAAAATTATACCGTATCCGACGGCCTCTTCGCCCTCTCTTTTATGAAGATACGGGTCGATGAGAATGGGCGCATTTGGGCGCTGCCCCAGGCCGGCAAGGAAGGGATTCAAATCGTTTACCATGACGGCACCCGCTGGAATCCCATCGATCTACTGCCGGGAACCTTTAGCCGGTTGGAGAAGGCAACCTCCTTCCTGGTGATACCGGCGGCGCAAGGAAAAGAGGCAAATAATTTACCTATTATCGTGATGGGTACCATGGATGCGGGGTTGTACCGCTGGGAACAGGGAAAATGGAGCAGTCTTACCACCGGCGACGGTTTACCGAGCAACCGGGTGAACGGCGCCGTCGTCCTGGCTGGAAAACTTTTTGTCGCCACGGATAAGGGATTGTCGGTGATCGCATGGGACCGCAGCAAACGTATCGTGGATAATCGCTGGAACGATTTTTTGGGGCTGCCTTCCCGGGAGATCAGGGGAATTTGCAGCGAATATAAAGAGAATTACCTAAACCGGACGCCGGGTTCTCCCTTCGCTTCGAAGACCTCACGTATCTGGCTTTACGGTCATTACTGGCTGGCCAGTATCGATGAAACGGTATTTGCAAACGAAAACCGGGACCCCGCGCAAAAAGCGCAGTACGCACAATACGCACAATACGTGAAAGTTTACAACCCGGTGGAGACCCGGCTCAAGGCAAAAGACCTGCAAGTCGAACTGCTTCCGGATTCCCACGGCGGTTTATATGCGGGCAACCACTTTGAACTTTTTTATTTTAATTATCAAACGCGGCGCACGGAACTTCTCAACGTGGATAACGGCATGGTGGGCAGCGGGGTCAACGGCATGTTCATCGATTTTGAAAAAAATATCTGGGTGGCCTGCGACCGGGGGGTTACCAAAATATCCGGTAGACAGCTTACCAGGCAGTTTACCAGTTTTCAAATGAACCAGGGGCTGCTGGAGGACGAGGTTTCCGCCGTCCTGGAATATGGGCCCGGTAAATTTGTATTGGGTCATAATACCGGCTTTACCTTTTTCGATTATGGCAGTCGCCGATTCGCTAAATTTCCGCTTCCCAATATGCCGGGCGTCAACCTACTGCGCCGGGTATTGGAGATGCAGCGGGACGGGAAAGGAAACATCTGGGCGGCGTTGGGACCCGCGGGTCTGGCCCGGATCGACGCACAGCGAAAAATCCGGCTTTTCACCCCGTCCGCCGGGGGGCCTTATAACACCACAAGCCTGTGGGTGGACGCCGGGGACAACCTGTGGCTGGGTTCGGAACTGGGGTTTTTCCGAAAGTCCGGCGAACGGTTTTTACCGATAGCGCTGGGCCCCAATCCCCAGCCCCCAATCAGGAAAATTTTCGGGACGCCGGGCGGAGATCGCCGGGTGCGTTACCTGGCGGGGATGGGTTCCGGCGTTTATGTATACGAGGATGAAACAAAGCAGTGGAAAAATTACCAGGCGCCCGGGGATATTCGGGCCAACTCTGTTTACTCGATATACAAGGACAATAAAAATCGCTTACTGATCGGCACAATGACCGGTTTATATACCCTGGAAAAGGGCGCCATACAGAAATTCGAAGAAAACGGTTTCGAACTCAGCCGCCCCGTCTATTTCATCCTGGAAGATCGGGAAAAACGCCTATGGGTGGGAACCGATGACGGCGTGGTGCGTTGGGACGGCAGCCGGACGCAGCGATATTCCATATCCGAAGGCCTCATCGGCCAGGAAACCAACCGCGGCGCCGGCATGCTGGACAGTTCCGGGCGACTGTGGATCGGAACCAACCGCGGCCTTTCCATTTACGAGGAAACCCCCGATTATTACAGCGACGGGAATCCCCCACCAAAACTTTTCCTGTTGGACCTGGAGGCGGACGGCCGTAAAATCTCCCTGCTGCAACCGGTGCAATTAACCGATAGGACCCATGACCTGGTTTTTCATTTCAGGGGAATTTCTTTCCTGGATGAGAAAGCGGTCCGGTTTAAAGAGAAACTGGAGGGGTTTAACGATACGTGGTCGGAGGAACATTACCCATATAAGCAAATGATGCGGTATACCAACCTGCCCCCGGGCCGGTACCGGTTTCACCTGGCGGCGAGAAACGCCCTGGGGGTATGGAGCGATCCGGTCATATCGCCCTGGATAATGATCCCCAGTCCCTTTTATCGACAGTGGTGGTTTACCCTCCTGGGTATACTGGCGGCCGTTTTTGTTCTTTACAGTATCGTGCGCTTTATTTCCCAAAAACGCAATGCCGCGCTGCTGGAAAAACTGGTAATAAAACGCACCGGCCAGTTGGCGGCGTCGGAGAAACGGTACCGCACCCTGTTTGAAGAGTCCCGGGATATGATCTTTACCACCGCAAATAACGGAAAATTTGCCGACATTAATCCCGCGGGGGTGGCGTTGTTGGGATATGCTTCAAAAGAGGAGGTATTAAAGATAGATATCAGGTCGGAATTCTATTATTCGGATGCGGACCGGGACGCAATTTATAAAGAGATAAAAGAGAAAGGGGATTTAAGGGATTTTGAAATGGATGTCCGGCGAAAAGACGGGGAGAAAGTAACCGTGATGATAACGGCCGCCCCGGTTCCCGGGGAGGATATGACCAACGATTTCCTGGCCCTTCGCGGCACGATGCGCGATATTACCGATAAAAAAAGGCTGCAGCAGCAGTTGGAGCAGGCGCAGAAAATGGAAGCCATCGGTACATTGGCCGGCGGTATTGCCCATGACTTTAATAATATCCTGGCGGTGATTATCGGGTATATCGAATTAAGCCTCGATGAGATACCGGGGGATACCCCCCTGCGCCGCCATATCACGCGGGTGCGTATTGCGGCCGAACGCGCCAGGGAACTGGTCAACCAGATACTTACTTTCAGCCGGCGCAGCGCCAAGGAACGAAAGCCTTTAAGAATCGCCGACATTATCAAGGAGGCCCTTAAGCTGCTGCGTTCATCCCTGCCCTCTACCATCGAAATCCGCCAGGACATCGCTGCCGCGTCCGGGATTGCACTGGCCAACGCCACCCAGGTCCAGCAGGTGGTCATGAATCTATGTACCAATGCGGCCCATGCCATGCGGGAAAAAGGGGGACTCCTGGAAGTGGGGCTGCATGAGGTGTACCTGGATGAAATTTCCGCGGCGGCTTACAACGGGATCGGACCCGGCCCCTACTTAAAACTGTCGGTTGGCGATACGGGCCACGGCATCGATCCGGTCATTATGAAACGGATTTTTGAACCCTATTTTACCACTAAAAAACATGGCGAAGGCACCGGCATGGGCCTGGCGGTTATTCATGGGATCGTTAAAAGCCACGGCGGCGATGTGGCGGTCTACAGCGAACCGGGTAGGGGGACTACCTTCCATGTGCTGCTCCCCGCCGTGGAAGGAACCGTTGAGACGGGGACCAGGGAAACGGAAACGCCCCCAGGGGGAAAGGGCCAGCATATTCTTTTCGTGGACGACGAGAAATCGCTGGCGGATGTGGGGGAAAAGTTATTGAAAAAATTGGGCTACCGCGTCACTGCCGGGAGCAGCAGTCTCGAAGCCCTTGAATTGTTCCGCGCGGGGCCGGGCGAGTTCGACCTGGTGATTACGGACCTCACCATGCCCAATATGACGGGCGTCCAACTGGCCCGCGAATTGAAACACATCCGGACCGGTATTCCTATTATTTTATGCACCGGCTACAGTGAAATCATCACCGAAGATCAAATCCTACAACTGGGAATTCAGAAACTGCTGCTGAAACCGGTCACTATTCTCAGCCTGGCCAAAGCCATACAAGAAGTGTTGGCAACTTGATAGTACCCGGTTCAATGCAAGTAAATCTTACCTCCCAATGTCAGTGCGAATCCATCCAGGTTAAACCGGGCTTTCCGTAGGTTTTCCACGGGGCCGTGGTAATTATTGCCCCCGATATAAAATCCAGCCGGGTAAGACTCTCCACCGGGACTAAAATTTAAATCTCCTTCATAATTTATATAAATACTGTCCCGATAAAGGTAATGGTCATACACGAAAATCCCATTCCCCTTCATATTATTGAAATTGACAAACCGGTACCTGCAATCGACGAAAAGAGCTATTTTTTTCGTTACAAAAAAATCGATCACTGTGCCGATGTGGAAACCGAGAGAATTGCTGCTGCAAGCATCATATATAGTCATGTATATGATACTGACCCCATCAAACTGCTGGTATTTCAAAAGGTTTTTATATCTCCCGAAATTCATACCGACGCCCACCGACAGCGAAACGTTCATAAAAGTCGTATCCAGGATTTTAAAATAAACGTTTGACAAGAGTGAAATCACTTTTAAGCGCTGAGTTTGCGAACTTTCGGTGACGGCCTGGTAATTTAACGGGTTGTCAATTTTAAAATTTTTCCCAATAGACGAAACTTCAAGACCCACGGAAAATTTTTTCCAGGTAACCCCTACTTCTCCGCCAAAGGATGGGAAAAAGGTAGAACCCTTGGTAGTGCTGGGATTGGGAAGGTTTTTATAGAACGGTTTATCGATTTCCATCATGGCGTCAAAATCGCCGCCTTTTGCAAAGGCTGCGCCGCCGCTGAGTTTTATGTAGATGCCGCTCCTCTTCCCCTGGTAAAAGGCCTTTCTCATACCGGTATTGGGGGCATAGGCAATGTAAGTTTCTTTTATTGCCGGCGTCTCCGCTGTCTGGCGGTCGGTTGTTTCTTCCCTGGCGCCCCCCGCCTGTACCGGCGCCGGGATTACCTTAAGCCAGGCCCCCACTCCCTGGGGGAATTGGAAGCGGTTGTCCTTGATATGCATGCAGTAGAGAAGCGTATAGAAATTGAAATCCCTGAGCCCCGGGAATTGGGATGCGTTTATTTTTTCATCCTCAGTCAAAGATACCTGGCCGTAGAGTTTCTCCGTTTCCAGGGCATTGGGGCCCGTAAAAAGCGCCTTTTGCGTCTCCGGGGGCAGGAAAAAGGCAAACAAATAGAGATAGTTTAATTTACCTTCATCTTTGACGGCCAGTTGGTAAAGAAATTCCATGGGGGATTTTTTACAATCTTTCCCGGCCAGTCGGTTCCAGGTCACTTCGGCCCCGCTGCCGCCCGGCAGGACCCAGTTGGCGTCGTTTACGCGCAGCGCATTGGCCAGGATAAACATGCCCACCAGGAATTTTTTGTCATCGTATATTTGCTTCCAGGCGCCGTACCGCGGTTCTTTCACCATGCCCCCGATATAATCGGCCTCCCTGTCGGAGAGCCGGTAAAGCATCCCCACAAAAAGGGAAAACTGCTCATTTTTCAACAGCGTTTCAAAAAAGGAACCGGGATCGATTTTCAAACCGGCGGCCCCCTGGAGAAAGTCATAATCCCACGGCAGCGGTATTTCCGTTTCCTTTAGTTTAAAATAAAAATAATGGGAAGCGTTTAACTGTTTCGCGATGGTTTCGGGTTTTAGTTGGGCAAAGCGGAAATAATCCGTGGAACCGGCCGCCGGGTTCTCAAAGACCCGGTATTGGCCTTCGGGATTCTTTTCCAGGACCAGTCCCAGCATGTTCAGTATTATGGACGCTTCCTTGTAACCGTCGGGTTCGTTCACATCGATGGCAATGGTATTGTTTTTATCATGCTTGAACCTGCGCAGGGATTTTTTAATGACGTTGTGCCAGCGTACGATTCTCAGGAGTTTATTCCTCAATCCGCTCCCCATTACTCGGCCATCCGGTTTTTCCATGAACAGCAGCCGGTCGTTCAGGTAATAGAAGAAATCATCGGAGGGCATTATATAAAAGAAATTGGTATATGCGCTGATTTGATCGATATCGCCCGGTATGACGGCTGTTTCTCCTTCACCATGCAGCGGCGCGGTTGACACCAGCGCCCAGGGAATAAAAAGCAGTACACCCGCAAATGGCAACCCCAATGCAAACGTAAATCGGCCTGTTTTCATTTTATGACTCCACATTTTATTTTCTATTTTAATTTTAGATACCCTTCTTGTTGTAATTTTTTTAATATCCCGCTTAAGTGGGCATTGTTAAAAAGTTTGAACATAAAATAGATGGAAGAATAGTCATTAACGTTGTTCTGGCTGAAGAATTTGCTGCCCGTATTAATAATAAACTCCCGGAGCACCACCCCCAGCAGGATGGGGGATATTTTTTTCTTGTAGAGATGCCAGTCCAGTTTGATCTTGAACTCGTCGATCATTTCCCCGCTCACCCAGCCGGCAGCGAAAAGAATCCCGGCTTCCTGTGGAAAGAGTTTGAACGGCCGGGGGGCCAGGTTGCCGAAGGTATGGTAATAAATACCCCCGGTCAAAAGCGTGGGCCTATTTTTTAATTTTTCCCGGATTTCCAGGAGTTTTTTGTAGGCCGCATCATCCATGTATTTCCCTTTTTTAAAGAAAGCTTCCCCCAACTGTTTGATTTCGCTGAAGAAGAGGTCGTGTTCTTTGGTTTTCCCGGTCAGGTAATTCACGGCTTTCCGGTAGTGATAGCCTGCCGTAATCGCGCCCAGTTCCGTGATTAACTCCTCTCTCATGGCCCGGCTGCCGTCGTTATCCTGCCCATTAGCGCCGGCCCCGGTCCCGGCTTTGTTCAGCAGTTCCAGCCCGAAGTCCACCAATAAAGCATTATAAGCCATCATGTGGTTGTCCCGGGGAACAGGGTAGTAGTCCAGCAGGTTCACCAGCAGGGCTTGCAGTTGTGCGGGATTATAAACGTAGGTCCTGCCGAACAGGTATTCCTGCCACCGGGCGGCAAAGCAAAGGTTCAACCGGGAAAGCCCGCCGACAAAATAGTAACCTGGAAGATTATCCAGGGCCGATGGTACTCCGCAGTAGTTCCAGGCGGTCTGGTCTTTTCCGGTATCGAAATTATGCAGGCGCACCATATTGGGGTTTAAAAACACCTTGAGTTTCGGGCTTTTGGCGTTTACCGCGTAGGCCAGGGTCAGCATGTGATTGGTTAACTGGTAGACCAGGTAATCCTTTTTGAAGTTCAAAAGGCCGGCCTTTAACTCCGCGCTGTCGGCGACGCGGATGGCCATCCCGGCAATTCGCGACCAGTCTTTTTTCAACCGGTCTTTGGAATAGACCGTTACCCGTTCCCGGATGCTTTTTGGGGCCTCCTCGCTGATTTCCGCATAAGGTAACCGGTTGATGACCAGGTCCTCCAGGCGGCTAATAATTTGGGTAACCGCCGGTAAATTCTCCCGCTCTGAGATCAGCCGGTTAAGCAAATCGTCGATTTCCAGGAGCACGGTCATGGGGCATGCACCCTGGCTTTCCAGTATCTCTTCCAGGTTTTTTTTATATAAATCATTAATACGAAAAATATAATCGGTATTATCGATCTCCAGGACCGGGTTCTCGATGCCTTCCAATACGAAATCCACAAGTTCTTTTTTATTGCGCCGGATATCCAGTTCGGTTTTGAGAAAGGCAAACAGTCTATCGTAAAGGGTGTTGACATCGAAGGGGATATCTATCAGTTTGCCCACCAGTGCATCGTAGTCGTAACGGTCCGGTGGATCTGCCGCATACCTGGCCGCATGGGAAAACAGTTCCAACAGGGACTGGAAAACAGTGTTAAATAACATTTTATCTTTGCTCCGGAACCACTGGAAATTTTTCACCCAGGTAAAGAGTTTAATGACGGTTTCGGGTTTGCGGAGGGGGATTTTTTCGATGAAGTCCACCAGGACATTGTATTGGTCGTAGTTATTGTACATCAGGGACAAGGCTTCTTCGGTCAGTAATTGCGGCCGGTAGTAAAATTTGGAATAGAGGGAGATGAATTTTTGCAGTTCATTGGCGTTGGCGGCGGCGGTTTTTTTATTATCTTCTAAAGGCGAGCGCGCCTGCAGGCGTGTAAAAAGTTCAAACGCCTGTGTATCGGCGGTTGGTGTTAATGGTTCCTCTTCTGCGGCGTTGGCGGCAAAGGCGCTGAAAAACAAAAATACAAAAATTAACAGTACAACTGATGCCATCTTTTTCTTCATGTGCATCTCCTTCATTTTTTCATTTTTGATTGCCCTGTATTATATCATGATTATAATACGGATGTGTGGAAGGCAAACGGAAGAGTTGAAAATATTTCGGTTTTCGTTTTCCTCACCGGGTGCACTAAATCATCGCCAGGCATAAAGATATCGCTGAAAAGGAAAACGATTATATGTCGAAGGGAAACTACTTTTGTGCGCGGTAGGATTTTATCTGTGCGTGTTGAAACTACTTCTGTGCGCGGCGGAACTTTATCTGTGCGCGGGAAAACTACTTCCGTGCGCGGGAGAACTTTATCTGTGCGCGGGAAAACTACTTCCGTGCGCGGCGGAACTTCATCTGTGCGCGGGGAAACTACTTCCGTGCGCGGGGAAACTACTTTCGTGCGCGGCGGAACTTCATCTGTGCGTATCCTTGCGGTAATGGTGGAAAAAATCCAAAAAAAATTTATTTTTAAAATTTATTTACGACTTTGCTGCGTAAGACGAATCAAGGTATCCTTGTAATTCCAGGGTAACCAGGCTCCCGGGTTCT
>Ga0315278_10000066_pt1 | contig 84772 bp, 74 predicted proteins | sample YL17G06_0_MG_FD_203880 | JGI IMG/M metagenome (GOLD analysis project Ga0315278, IMG submission 203880) | Sediment microbial communities from Yellowstone Lake, YNP, Wyoming, USA - YL17G06_0 | ecosystem: Environmental > Aquatic > Freshwater > Lake > Sediment | place: USA: Wyoming | collected... | reverse complement strand
CCCATATCTTTGAGCATTAATCCGTATGCTTGATATGATGGCGCATTTTTGGCATCGGCGGCAATCCCTTTTTTGAATTGCACCTCCGCCTCCTTGTAACGACCGAGATCTTTTAAAATTATAGCATAAATTTGATAAAGTACAGGACTTCTTGACGGCAAGGTGCTTTGAATTATCTCCGCGGCCTTGCTCAATTCTCCTTGATTTTTAAAAAACAGCGACGCCGCAACTTTGACAGAATCACTTGCCGCCGGGTCAAAGGCTGCCGACCGATACAACTCCATCGCCTTTGAATCGAAATGAAGCTCGAAACAAATTTGAGCCAATTGCAGCTTATCATAACTGCTAAAAGTGGATTCCCCCAGCCCACGGATTAAAAAATAATCCCGGTACAAAGGAAGTGCAAAGCCGATGTATTGCCCTTCAGTAGAAATTAAACCATGATGAATAAGCGCTTCCAATGGAGAATCGAGATGGGCAACCCCAGGTCTTTGCTCTAATAATCGCTCCCATTCCCGGTAAAAAAATTCCTCAAAATATCGCCGCTGAATTTTATAGTTTTTCTTTTCAAACAGGAACTGCGCAAGACCTATCTATAATCGCTCTTTCACAAAAACAGGATGGCGGCCCGGGACCTTCGGAATGTCCCATATTTCAAATAAATAATTGAAAAAATGTTCCAGTATCTCCATTTTTGAATTAGATACAGGGAAATTCATAGTCAAAGCATATTTTAACCAGGTATCCAGGATTAGCGGAGTTCGAATCACCTCGGCCATTTCTTTTTCGGTAACTGCGTTATAGGCTTGCCGTGCCTTTTCCAGGCCCAACCGGGAATCCAGGTAACACCGTGTCTTATAAGAATTAATGGCACAGAGGCGAAGCATGCCGAAATAGTCGGGAAAATTCAAACTTCCTTTGAAACTCAAAAAAACAGTTTCCCTTACAGCCGCCAGTACCGGTATATTCAACAACAGCGCCGCATCACAAAGTTTGAATATTTGCTTCTTTTGGCCTTCATCTCTTTCTTCCAGGCCGTCGATAAGAATAGAGAAAAGCCGCGACTTTAATCCTGCGTTAATTTCCTCCTCCGTTAACGAAAGCTGGAATTCCAAAAGGGCTATGCGAATGGCCTCCACCGGTTCGTTCGAATTATTAGTCGTTTTTATTAAAATAGGGAACGAGTTCCCGGTATCCAGTAGAAACTTTTCCAGGAGTGTGGATTTACCGCTTCCGGCTTCTCCCAGGATAAGCCAATATGGACGCAGTTTCAGGGCTTCAAAGAGACCGGACATATCGCCGGTGCGCTGTAAACCGAGCCGGTTTTCATCCCAGGCGACGATTTCAAGGGAGCAAGGGATAAGATTGTCACGATAGCGATACCAATCCCGGTATTTTCGATTTTCAAGATGCTGGCGAATTTTTTCCCGGTATAAGGCGGCTATTTTGATTAACTTCTCCCTGATAACAGCTTCGTCAGGGGCATTGCCCCGGTTCTCAGCAAGGATTTCTTCGATAGGTATATAGACTTTTGCGTTGCGACCGGCGATATTCAAAAGTGACCTTACCCACATTTCCCCATCAATTTACGGTTCAAAAGCGCCTCTAAATGCGACCTATCGACATAAAAACATTTTATCGGTGGTAGTCTTTCAGCCTGGCTTACAGCATTTGAATTAAACCCGGATACGGAAATCAATAACCCATAGGTAGTTGCTGTACTCATATCTACCCTTGCTTTCAACTTGGTAAAAGGGTCAGCATTTATGGGGTCTTGCTCCCATTTGGCTTCCAATAAATAAGTATTAGAATCCAGGTGCATGGCGCCATCTATTTGAGCATCAGGGTCTTTTCGTTCAAAAGAACCCACGGCCTGAAGCCCGGCGGCCTGGAATAAATCCTTGAGCCAGCCTTCAAATCTTATTCCCCTTCCCTGGTGATTGGTCATCCCCTGGAATTCTTTCCATCGCTGCATTAGTTCGCGGAAGGTTTCTTTTTCATCAGTCACGGTTTGTCCTGCATTTTGAATGTTGCCTTAAAAAATTCTTTTCCCTCATCATTTACATCCTTTTAATAATATCGAATTATAACAGATTGCCGGGGGAAATAAAACCACCTATTATTTTCTCACAGGCCCGCGAAACACACGAAAAACACGAAATAGGTTGGCAAATAACATTTAAATGGTTCCGGTACAGGCCGAAAACGCCAATTTAAAGAAATTGTTCAGTTCCTTTTAAAAATCAAAATTGGAGAGTGTTGCGGAAGGCTTCCGCGAGACTGTGTAAAAGTAGTTGAAAGTCCGGATACCCCTTCTGTAAAAGCCTGGGAGGTGGGAATATGGTTTTTTTTTGTTGTCACTTATGGTTCTATTCTTGACACTCATACCGCTAGAGCCTATCCGAAAAGGTATGCGTAAGGTCCAAATTGGTAGGGAACTGGCACCGCCTGTTCCCTCAAATACCTTGTCGGAACAGGCTGTTTTATTTTTCCGGGCTGCGTCGCGCCATGGCAGTGTGGATTTTTTGACTATCCCCTATTACCGGTACACTATTTTCATTGATCGTATTCTTTTTATGTTTCCTGGCTTGCTTGTTTTTCAAGCGCCGCATATGTTCACTTCTATACCCGATGAGCCGCTCTTTATTCCCACTAAATACATACCGGCCATAGAAACGAACTTTATCCACCACTTCCTTTAACCGGGAATAAGCCCGGTCGCGGATTTCTTTGGCTTCATTGGGCCGCATCCTGTCCCGCGTGGCATTAGCCAACAGCATCGACAGGTCAAAGGACGCCTGACCCGCTCTGTCAAGAAGCGACATATCGAAAGGAATCGCTTCCAATATTACACGGTTGGTCCTTCCCAACACCGCCAGGTCATTCAGGTCCTGGATTCTTTTCGCATGACTCTCCCCTTTGGAAATGACTTTCAGGTAGTTCAGCAGAGGCGGATACCCGCGAAAGGCAAAACGAAAATGGTGCAGCAGTTGTTTCCGTAAATCGAAACCAAGAGCGGCCTGTTTTTCCCATTCAAGCACGCTTTTCTTTGTAGAATTCAGTTGGACATACCATTGAGCTTCGGCGGCAGTGGCAGTATCGCATAGAGTAGGGAGAGAGTCCAACAACTCCATGGGCAACCCGGCGGCCGCCAGGGCTTCCTTATCTTCAAGCGCCCAATGATAAAGCGTATCCGCTTCATATATATAGATCGACATTGGAATGTGGTGGGGGGATTTAATTTGATTTTCCCCGGGTTTTATCTCAAGGTTTTCCATGGCATTGCTCCTATTTCTAAATTTCTCATAATATTAAGAATGAATATTATAATAGTAGAACGGGACATGTCAAGTCTTGCCCGGGTAAAAAGCAAGAATTCCTTTAATTTCCCGGTTCTTTGGGTTCGGCGCCCCATTTCCACCATCCGGGCGCACCATTTCCGCCCCTTCGGGATATTATTTCCACCACTCATTGAACCATTTTCCACTACTTCGGAACTCATTTTCCACCACTTATTGACCCAGTTTCCACCACTCCGGGGGGAGATTTCCACCGGTGGGAAAATGTCGCCGAGGCCGAAAGGACCCTGTAAAAGAGCCCAAGAATGATATGAATCGCCGCAAAAATAATCCTGGCCTCGGACTTTTTGGTTTCGCGCCGTGTTAGAATTAGGGATTTTTTTGGCTGTCCTTGGTGCCTTGGTGCCCTGGTGGCTATTTTCACAGCAGGCTAAAAGTACAATCTAAACGCAACTTATTCTTTTATTCCAGACTCTTGACATTTGTTGCAGGCTGCATTAGTATAAGAACTTAAATACTTGCAACCGCCATTGCAGCAATGACGGTTGCAGCAATGGAGATTGCAAAAATGAAATTTTACGACCGGGAACCTGAACTTAACCGCATCAAGAAAGAACTTACCAAACTTAAACATCACTCTTCGATCATGGTCCTGGCCGGCCGCAGAAGAATCGGCAAAACCCGCTTAATCGTCGAAGCCTTTAAAGATCAGCCATTCCTTTATTTCTTTGTGGGCAAAAAGAAAATCCCGGACCTATTAACTGAATGGACCGAAGAGATCAATACTAAAATTGGCCGCGTTTATGGCGAATTCCACGGCTTTTCCCAATTCATCGCTTATCTCTTTCACCTGGCCAAAGAAAAAGAAATTATCGTCTTTTTCGATGAAATCCAGAATTTACTGGCCATTGAACCTTCAGCCTTTTCCGACTTACAAAAACATTATGATATCAATAGGGAAAACACCTCGTTATTGCTTATTTTTGCCGGTTCCTCCCACTCGTTGATCGGGAAAATCTTTACCGATTCAAAGGAACCGTTGTTCGGGAGAGCCGCTGAATTTTTCCATCTGGGTTATCTGCCGATTAAAACTCAAAAAGAGATTCTAGCCGACCATAACCTCTATTCCGGGGAAAATTTACTGCATATGTTTTCGATTTTTGACGGTATACCGAGATTCTACGAGGAAATAATCGATACCGGGGAGACGGATTTTAAAAATGCACTCCGCCAATTGATCGTAGATAAAGATTTTCTTTGGGAAGAAGGTTTGAATATGATGAGGGAAGAATTCGGAAAGGATTATTTCATTTATCATTCGATACTTTCAGCCATTGCCGCGGGTAAGCGCACCCGCAATGAGATTGAACAATCTGTGCATGCGTCTGTCGGCGGTTACCTGCAAAACCTGGAAAATATCTACTACCTGGTCAAAAAAAATAAACCTTTATTCGGGTCATCCAAAAGCGGCGCCCAGAGATACTACCTGGCGGATAATTTTTATGAATTCTGGTTTGGTCTTATCAGCCGGTTCCAGGCGTTAAAAGAGATCAATCAAAAGGACAAAGCCTTTGAAAAAATCTGGGAATTATTACCCCAGTATGAAGGATTGAAATTGGAGGCGCTGATTAAACGGATATTTATAGAGATCAATCCTTTTGGCCTGGAATTCACAACAGTAGGAAAATACTGGGATCGAAAAGGTGAAAATGAGATCGATTTAATCATGGCGGACCATGAGACCAGGACCGCCCATGTAGTAGAGATAAAACGAATCCTGGCCAAAAGCGTGAAAGAACAAGAAAAAATAAAATTCTATACCAAAATTTCTACCATAGGTGATTTAAACGGTTACAACATCCGGTACTATTTTGCCGGGATGGATAACCGGGATATTGTAATAGCCAGGGAAGACGGTGAACGTTTTGTTTTGTAACACCGTGTTTTCAAGGGATTGTTTTTTTTCTTTTTTTGTCATAATATTATAGAGTGCAAATAAAACCAATATAATAAGGAGTAGCTAACATGTTCGATAAAACGGTTTATATCGAGAGACGCAAGTTATTGAAAAAACAAGTCAAATCCGGGGTCATCCTTATCCTGGGCAACGTTGAAAGCCCCATGAATTACCCCGCCAACACATACCCCTTCCGCCAGGACAGCAACTTCCTGTATTTTTTCGGGCAGGATAAACCTGGGTTTGTTGGGCTCATCGATATCGAAGAAGATAAGGATTATCTCTACGGCGAAGATTTTACCATCGATGATGTCATATGGATGGGCCCACAGCCCAGCGTAAAAGAACTGGCCGCCGAGGTAGGGGTTTCCCACACCGGTTCCCCGGCCCAGTTGGCCGAGAAATTAAAAGACGCCCTATCAAAAAAACGGAAAGTCCATTTCACCCCGCCTTACCGCGCGGAAAACGCCATACAACTGGAGAAACTCCTGGATATTCCCATCACCGGCATTAAAGAGAATGCCTCGGTGGATTTGATTAAAGCCATAGTGGAACAACGTTCGCTTAAATCCGCCGCGGAAGTCCGGGAGATCGAAAAAGCCCTGGATATCTCCTATGAAATGTATACCCTGGTCATGGGAATGACCAAACCGGGTATTTATGAACGGGAAATCGTGGGCAAAATCGAAGGCGCCGTGGGTTCTTACGGCGCGTATGTCTCATTTCCCATTATCCTATCCATCCACGGCGAAACCCTCCACAACCACCACCACGGAAACCTGTTAAAGCAAAATAATTTACTGGTGACCGATTCCGGCGCCGAATCGCCCCTGCATTATGCTTCGGATATCACCCGGACATTCCCGGTGGGCGGACGCTTTACACCCGAACAAAAAGACATTTACCAGGTGGTGCTCAATTCCCAACTGGCTGCCATCGATTCCGTTAAACCCGGCAAACCCCATAAAGAGGTCCATCTCCTTACCGCCGCCGTGATCGCACAGGGATTAAAAGATATAGGTTTGATGAAAGGCGATATCGCCGCGGCTATCGAAGAAGGCGCCCACGCCCTTTTCTTCCCCCACGGACTGGGCCATATGCTGGGCCTGGATGTCCATGACATGGAAGACCTGGGCGAAAACTACGTGGGCTACGACGAAACAGTCGAGCGAAGCAAACAATTCGGCCTGGCTTACCTGCGCCTGGCAAAGGCCTTGAAACCGGGATACGTTGTTACTTCAGAACCGGGTATCTATTTTATCCCGGCTTTGATCGACCAGTGGAAAGCCGAAAAGAAATTCGAACAATTCATCGACTATACAAAGGTAGAAAAATTTAAAGATTTCGGCGGCATCCGCATCGAAGATGATGTGTTGGTAACCGACAATGGCCACCGCGTGCTGGGTAAACCCATTCCCAAGACAGTAGACGAAATCGAAAAAATAATGGCCAAATAAGAATTAAACGGATATCGGTAGGGAACTGGCGCTGCCTGTTCCCTCTTATGCCTCGTTGATACAGTAGGGAACAGGCAATGCCAGTTCCCTACCAATTTGCGCTAAAAAGCCATAAATGGGGGCAAAAAATGCAAAAAATAAAAAAATTCATCAAGACCACGATTTTGGGCGGTGTGGTCGTACTTTTACCCGTTTTCTTAACCATTTTTTTTCTCAGGTGGCTGTTTAATTTTATTACGCGCATGCTCAGCCCGGTTACCAATTTGGTGGTAGAGAAGGCCCACATGCAAGAACAACTGGCAGACCTGCTAGTGATTTTGATCATTATAGCCCTTTGCTTTTTTGTCGGTTTAACGGTCAGAACCCGGTTGGGTCGTTTCCTGCACCGCCAGGTGGAAAAGTGGATACTCAAAGTCGTACCCGGGTACACCCTTTTCAGGAACACCATTGAACAGTTCTTAGGGAAGGAGAAGACCCCTTTTTCCAGGGTGGTGTTGGTGCAGGCCTTCGGCAGCGGAAGCAGTACTTTGATGACCGGCTTTGTGACCGATGAGCAGCCGGACGGCGACGGCCGGAACACCGTATTTGTCCCTTCCGCCCTTAATCCTACCACAGGCCTCATACTTCACCTGGAAAAACAGTATGTTCAGCATGTACAGGTATCCGTGGAGGCCGCCATGCGTTCCATTATAAGCTGCGGCGCCGGTTCCGGCGAACTGCTGGACAAACTTCGCGCCCCCGGCGGGCACGCGGCGCGTGCACCCTATTTGTAGAACCATAAAGGAAGGTTGAGACTTGTTGTTTCATCTGGCTCGGTTCCTTCAAAGATTGCAGCCCCCGGCGGGTCAGGACCTTTTGAAAAAGGGTCCGCGTGTTTCACACCCCCTAAAACTTTTGACTATTTTTAACCTTCCCGGATGCGCATCCATTCCATTTTAAACCAGGGCGTGTAGTCCTGCGGCCGGGCCCGGAGCTCTTTGTCCAATTCCCCCGGCTCAATAAACCGCCACTCCGCAATCTCACCCGGATCAACAACGATAGGGCCGTCCGATTCCCCGATAAAAACCGAACAAAGCTCGTTCTCTGAACCGACAGACTCATAAGCCGCCTGGTATTGAAATCTATACAGAAAATGCAAAGACGTTGCAATGCCCATTTCCTCTTTTAAACGCCGGGCCGCCGCTTCCCCGTACTCCTCACCCCTGCGGGGGTGACTGCAAACACTGTTAGACCAAAACAAAGGCCACAGCGGTTTTACAGCGCTCCGGCGCTGCAGCAGCAATTGGCCGCTGCCGTTAAAAATAAAAATCGAAAAGGCCCGGTGCAGCACGCCTTCTCCCCGGTGACATTCCACCTTATCCAGGTAACCCTTGATATTGTCTTCGCCGTCCACCAGGATCAACCGGTCCCGGGATCCCGGGTTCGCCGCATAACGGGCCTTTAATTCATCATTCATCATTCATCATTCATCATTCTATTTTTGCCTATCGGCCAGGGAAAAGACAGACAACCAGGTCAGACGGGCCGCTTTTTCGATAAGGGTCAGGTTGACCTTTTCAATGCTGTCCGAGGCGTGGTGATAGTCGTCGGTCATGGCGCCGAAAAAAGCGGCCCAGGGGATTTTTTGAGAACCAAAAGACGCATGGTCGCTGCCGCCGCCGGCCCGGTCCGATTCCCTGAAAAAAATATGCAGACCCACATAGCGGTTGTTTTCTTTCAATGCCTCCATGATTCCCGGGGTCCGGGAAAGCTGCAATGAGAAAAATTTCGCGGGATCGATGACTTTATCCACGCCTTCCGGGATATCCATACCAAAACGTTTCGCCGCCGTCATCAGCCTTTCCATGGTCCATTCCCGGCTCACCATATCCAGGTTGATATAGGTGACCGTCTTTTCCAGGGGGAAGAAGGGATGAAGGGTGTAATAACGCGAGCCCAGTAAACCCTTTTCTTCACCGGTCCAGAGGGCAAAAAGAACCGACCGTTTCGGCTTCACCGGGTTCACGGCAAAAGCGTGGGCCGCTTCCATAACCGCAACCGAACCCGAACCATTGTCGTCCGCACCGTTAAAAATATAATCACCACGCTTCCCCAGGTGGTCCAAATGGGCGCCGATGACCACCACTTCATTTTTCAATTGCGGATCAGAACCCTCGATAAAACCCAGCACGTTCCGGCATTTAACCAATTGCTCCTCCAACCGGGTTTCGATTTTCATATCGACCCCCGGGAGCGCCATGGAATGAGGTTTGAAATCTTTTTCTATCCCTGCCATGAGTGTCTCCACCGTTTGCCCGGCATATCCCAGTATCTCGTTTGCCATGCCGCGGGAAACACGTACCGTGGGCAGCGTTTCCCAGGGGTCCGGCGGGCCCTGTACCAGGCTCATACGCCGGCGTTCACCCGGGTAAACCGGTTTTTCATCATCGAGCCGGCGCGAGGCAAGCTTTTCTTTGGGAACATCCGCCTTCTCTGCCAACAAACTTTCCACCAGGAGCACCGCGACCGCCCCTTTTTCCATGGCCAGCTTCACCTGCGGCGAGGCCATGTGCCGATCCGGCCTCTGGGGGAAATATTTTTGTTTTAAATCTTCTTTATTAAAAGGAGAATTAGGATTGTCCTTGCCCGGGACGCCCGTAAGCAGCATCACGATTTTGCCCGCGACCTCCAGCTTACCGTAATCATCGTAATTTATCCCTTTCTCCACGATGCCGTAACCCGCAAAAACCACCGGCGCGGATAAAGTTCCCGCCGTGGAGGCGCGAAACTCATAATCGATCTCCGGGTTAAAAGACCTGGATTTAACCTGGGAACCCTTTTGGTATTCCACGCCTATTTGACTGTCCGCTTTCAGCAGTTCTTTTATTTCCATCTCCTGGAAGTAACTGCGCTCTTTCTTTTCTTCTTTTCTTTCATCGTCGTGGGAGAAAAAGTCCGTGTGGCCCACTTTGACCGGGAAGTCGCCGGCCGGCTTAATATCCCAGAGGCTGAACATGGTTGCCGCAAATTCAGCCGCGATCTCATACCCCTTGCCGGCCGTCTCCCTTCCCTCCAGCAAATCCGAAGAAAGGAATTTCAAAAATTTCCCGGCCTCTTTCGCGGTAATCGATTCGAAACCCGTTTTAAGTTGTTCCGGGACCGGTTGAACTTCCGTGACCAGTGAAAAATTTTTCCCTTTATTCTCCTGGCCGGCCAGGGGGGAACCCATGAAAAGAACCGTTATCAAGAAACAACATATGACCCAAACATCCAGCTTTACGTGATTTTTTATTTTATTCAATGAACACCTCCATATCGAACCCGGATTATAACAGGAAAAAGGGCCGGATGCAAATCAAGCGTACCGGGGTGCGGACTGGGAGGCGGGAGATGAAAAAGGAAATTTTTATTTTTTTCCAAATCCTGTAAACCGCATTAGATGAAGCTCTCAAGCCACTGCGCGGCGCAGCCGGTAAATTAGTTTCCCCCCCTGGATATTGACAGATGAAATTTTCTGTGATATATTGGCGTCTGTAAAGGATATAAATGATAAAAGCAGTAAGACATATTAGAAGTTTTAAGCTAGGCCGGGAAGAAGACAATTTCCCGGGGCATTTTTTATCACCCAGTAACCTTCGAACGCCGGGAAGGGTTTATCTCACCCGGGCCGAATCGTTTGGTATGTAGGTGTATAGACATGGAAAATAAAATAAACAAAAAGAAAATTAATAAATCGATCACCTGTCCTTATAATAGAAAGGAAAAGGTTGATAAGATGATTTTAAAGGAGGTTTTACATGAAAAACTTAACTAAATTGTTTATCTTAAGTATGGTGTTAGTGTTTGTGTACGTGGGTTGCGCCAAAGAGCCGACACAGGAAATCAACGATGCCAAGACCGCTATCGATGCCGCTATAGCCGAAGGGGCCCAGACCTATTCCCCCGATCAGCTCAAAGTGTTGAATGATGATTACACCGCCGCCGTGGACTTAGCAAAAGCAACAACAGGGAAACTGTTCAAAACCAATGACGAAGCGAAGCAGAAACTGATTAAAGTGAAAGCGGACGCCGAAGCTGTAAAGGCTGAAATTCCCGCCAAGAAAGCCGCCGCCAAACTCGCTGCCGAAACTGCCTTGACTGAAGCCAAAGCCAAAGTAGAAGAAGCGAAAGTATTGGTTACAAAAGCCCCCAAAGGCAAAGGCCAGAAGGCTGATATCGAAGCTTTTAACGCCGATTTGACCGCCCTGGACGGCACCGTAGCCGAAGTGCAGAAGATGATCGACAGCGAAGATTATTTTGGCGCTTCCGACAAAGCTAAAACCATCACTGAGAAAGCCGCCGGTATTTCCGAGCAAATCAATGCCGCTATCGAAAAAGTGGCCGCTCTGAAAGGCAAAAAGAGAGTAAAATAGTTTGTGAAACTTGAGTGAATGCGGATTTTATTTTTAATCCCTTTCTTCGTAAGCAGCCTATGGTTCATAGGCTGCAGTGGGTCGCCAGTCCCTCCGGAGATACGACAGGCGGAAGTTCAAAACGCCGATCTCTGGAGGGCTGGCTCCTCTATCCACGCTGCCCCTGAGTACAGCAAATACCAGGCTGATCTCAGGGAAGCCAATTTAAAATTTCTTAAAGAAAAATCAAAATTCGTTTGGTTCAGAAGATATCGCCCGATTGCCGATGAATTTAAAAAAATTCTAAAAACCGGGGAGCAAATCGGCGAAAAAATTCGTAAACTTAAAGAAGATAATACCAACTATTTTGTAACCCAACAAACCAACCTGGCCAAGAGATTAAACGCCCTTAAGGACCTGACTTTCAAGATAAATGAAGGCCGCCTGGCCAGGGGTGAGCTCATGAGAGCCGAATTGATGCTGGAAGACGCAAAACGGGATTATAAAGCTGAAAAGTACAAAACAGCCGGGAAAAAACTGGATGAGGCGGACCTCCACCTGAGGAATTCCGTACGCATCCTGGATACTGTGTTAAAGCGGTATAAAGATAATTCCCAGATCAACAGGTGGAGCCGGTGGATAGCAGAGACCCTTTACGAATCCAGGAAAAATGGCAACACCGCTTTCATCGTAAATAAAATCCAACGAGAACTGATCATTTATAAGAATGGCGCGCCCATTAAGAAATACAGCGTAGGCCTGGGGCGCAACGGCTTAAACGACAAAGCCCATGCCGGCGACAACGCCACCCCGGAAGGGCGCTACAACATAATTAAAAAACTTCATTACAGCAAATATTATAAAGCTCTTTTATTAAATTACCCCAATAATGAAGACAAGAAACAATTCGACCTGGCGCGAAAACGGGGCCTTATCCCGAAACGTGTCGGTATCGGCGATTGGATCGAAATACATGGCGGGGGCAAAGATTTTATGACCCGGGGCTGCGTTTCCCTGGAGGATATCGATATGGAAGAAATTTTTGGCCTCGCCGATGTCGGGGATCCGGTGACCATCGTCGGCAGTATGGGCTACCCGCATGATATCTTTTCCACTATTACCAATGCATCATCGGAGTTATTAAATGCCAAAAGGTAAAAAAATCCTGATCATTCTTCTTATCTTCGTGGGTTTTCTGCTCTTTATATTTACCGCCCTCGAAATCACGGGATACTATCTAAACGCCGGTAACCGCTCGTTTTGGCGGAATTATTTAAAAGACCAAAAAATCGATACCGACGCTTATAACCAATTATTGAAAAGAAACGAAAGCCTAAAAAAGAAAATGGCCGGTTATTCCCCCAAGGGCGTCTACCTGGTTATCGATACCGCCTATAACCTCATTTACCTCAGGAAAGGGACCGTTACCTTACGCCAGGCCACGGTTTCCTGCGGGAGTGGCAATCTTCTCGAGGACCTCCAGGGAAATAGACGCTGGGTCTTCGATACCCCCAGGGGTGAATTTGCAGTTCAATCCAAGCTGAGAGACCCCGTCTGGATAAAACCCGATTGGGCCTTTATCGAGGAAGGAAAAGAGATACCGCCCAAACAATCCGATGAACGGATAGAGGAGGGCGTTTTAGGCGAATATGCCCTGGGTTTCGGCGACGGGTATTTCATACATGGTACTCTCTATACCAGGATGTTGGGCAGAAATGTCACCCACGGCTGTATCAGGGTCGGGGATGACGACCTCAAAGCATTGTACAAGGAAGCGACCGTCGGCACCAAAATATATATCTACTGAAATGGTTTACAAATTAATCGGTCTCATTATTATCCTCACCATTACCATGGGTGCGGTTTCCTATGTCCCTGAAAATGACGCCATAAATGCGATAGAGGAAAAACTGCTCCTGGATGCAGAGCTTGAGCTGTCTAAAAATCCCGACCTTTACTGCATCATCGATTTAAAAGAAAAAAAAATCCTGATGAAAGCGAAAGGCGTTGTTTTAAGGCAGTGGGAATCCGAGTCCATGCGTTTCTGGGGCAATCCCATCCCGCTGACCCCCCTGCCCCTGGCAAAAAAAAGTACTCTCCACAAGCCAAAGAGAGAGAACATTACGCCCAATGGCAAAGAGGAAAAAAAAGATTCGACGGAAGCCAAAGTACAAGCCTTCGAAATGGGAAGCATGCCTTCTACATATACCCTCATTATCGGCGGCGGAATAAAGGTTTCCATCCGGACGAAACCCGAAACCCGTTTCTTTGCCAGGCTTGCCAATATCGGGCTTAACATTAAATGGTATACCGCCCCGCCCCTGCTCACCGTATGGAACAAGTATAAAAAAAAGAAACCCTTCACACTCATCGATATCGTAGTAAAAGATAAAAAAGAAGCCCAGGCCCTCTATTGGACATTTACAGAAGGGGCCCAGTGCATCATTATTCCGCCCAGGGATTTCTTGATGCTGCTGGACTTCGATGCCACCGGCAATTAAATTCTTATTTAAACCCGGTAACCCCCCACTGCGTGGGATTTTGCTTGTAGGACCGTACCGGCTGGTTTCACTTTTACACATATTCAGGCACTCATGCGCCTTTCCTTGATTTCGGCCTAAAGTCGCTCGCTCCGCACCCATAAGGATTACCCCGGGCATTTATATATCCAACTTAGGAAGACGGTAAGGAGTACGGGGTAAGGGGTACGGGGAAAACAATCATTGTTCCTACCGAAAGCGGTATTTATTTATGGAAAAAGTTTAAAAAAAAATTTTTTTTTCGCAAAAGAGGTTGACCAAATGGGAGGGAATTGTTATAATACAAACTAATTAACAATAACATGAAAGCAGGAAACAAAGAATCCAACTTTAACGATTACAATACAAAAGTTGCCTATAACAAAGAAGGAGAATTATAAATGGAGATTTTAAAAATTTCAAAAAATGACTTTTACTCTTTCCTGGACCGAAAAATTGCGGCCAAAGAATCGAAGACCATCGGCGTCGTGAAAAAAGGTTCCCACTATGTCTTTGCCCAACTGGATGCAGCTTCCGACCTCTGTCTTGATTACGATGTGACGATTCTTCCTCCCAAAAAATATTTTCAGCCCCCCAAAGAAGTTCTCTTGAAATATGTCCCCAAGAAACCGGGATCTTACGTTGCCGTCAATGAATGTGAACCCATTACCATCGTGGGCATCCATTACTATGACCTTGCTGCTATCTACCTGATGGACAAAGCCTTTTCCGAAGGCGAAAGAGATGAAAATTATTTGAAGAAGAGAGAGAATTCACTTTTGATCGGTATGTACCCCACCAAACCCCAAAAGAACCGCTTTGCGCGGTCGGTGACTAAAGACCAGGGACGCCATGTAGCCGACATCATGCTGACGGAAATCGCCGGCCACCTGGTGGTAGAAATACTGACCCCAAAAGGTCAAGAGTACCTTAAAGACGCCAAAACCGTTAAGAACGATTATTCCATGAAAGAGATCGAAGACGCCAGGAACAATGTCAAGGATGACCAGAAACTCCCACTGGCCGTCGAAGTGGTCCCCCAATACCTGGGTAATCACTACGAACACCCGGTGTGGGAACATTTCGGGGAAAAATGTTTCTCCTGCGGTTCTTGCGTATTGGTGTGCCCCACCTGTTACTGCTTCGACGCCAGGGAAGAAATCGAACTTTCATTGGCCGAAGGCAAGCGGGTCAGGGTCTGGGACGGTTGTATGCTGGAAGATTTTGCTGTTGTCGCCGACGGCCACAACTTCAGGAAAAACAAAAGCTCACGTTTCAGGCACAGGATCTTCAGGAAAGGGAAACATCTTCCTGAAAAGTACGGGTACTTCGGATGTGTCGGCTGCGGACGCTGTGCAAACTCATGCACCGCCGATATCGCCGGCCCGGTAAAAGTATTCAATTATATGGAAGAGAATAAATAACCAGGAGGCAAACATGTGTGAAAATTGCGGATGCACAGAAACTAATCAAAAAGATGATGTTCAAAAAAACTCGATATATTTGCCGGAGGTTGCCAAATTAACCCAGAAAAAAAAGATGACCCCGTTTGACAGCTTTTTTGAATTTCAATTGAAAGACCGTCCCCTCGGTCACCTTCCCGGGCAGTTCGCCGAAATATCCGTTCCCGGCATCGGCGAAGCCCCGATCTCGATTTCTTCCGCCCCTTCCGAAGCGAACACCTTTGAAATGGTGATTCGGAACGTGGGCAGCGTAACCAACGCCATTCATTCAATGGAACCCGGCGAATGCGTGGGCGTCAGGGGACCCTTCGGGACCTCTTTCCCCATGAATAACCTGAAAGGGAAAAACCTGCTCTTTGTCACCGGCGGCATCGGTCTTGTCCCGGCGCGTTCAGCCATTCTTTACGCCATGGAACACAGGAAAGACTACAAAGATTTCTTTATCCTGTTCGGCTGCAAAGACCCCGGCCAACGACTCTTTACCGATGAGATCGAAAATTGGAAGAAAAGAGACGACGTCATTTTCCATGAAACCGTGGACCGGAAAGAAAATTTTCCCTGGGACGGCAATGTGGGCGTTATTACCACCCTGCTCCCGAAAGTGGGAAAAGTAGACCCCAAAGAAACATACGCCATTATCGTCGGCCCCCCGGTCATGTACAAATTCGTGATCATGGGACTGCGCGACCTGGAGTTCCCGGATGACCACATTATCGTGTCGTTGGAACGAAGGATGAAATGCGGCGTGGGAAAATGCGGTCACTGCCAGATGGACAATAAGTATGTCTGCCAGGATGGACCGGTTTTTTATTATGATGATATCAAACATTTAAAGGAGGCAATCTAATGAGCTCAAAACCGAAAGTTGCTTTTTTTGATTTCGCCTGCTGTGAAGGTTGTCAGCTCCAAATAGCAAATCTCGAGGAAAATGTAGTCGGCCTTGCTGCGCTGGTGGATGTCGTGGAATTCAGGGAAGTCCTCACGGGAACCGCACCGGAATACGATATCGCCTTTATCGAAGGCTCCATTACCAGGAAATCCGACGAAGAAAGGCTGAAAGATATCAGGAACAGGTCGAAACTGCTGGTATCTTACGGTCAGTGCGCAGTCTCAGGCGGCGTCAATAGATTGAAAAACAATTGGAACAACCTGGATGATGTTAAAAAAGAAGTATACGGCGCGAACTACCAGATGCCCCACCTGGATACCTACCCCACCCGGGCCATCGATGAAGTGGTCAAAGTAGACCTCTATATCCCCGGCTGCCCCATCAACCGTGATGAGTTCCTGACCATCGTAAAAGAATTGCTGCTGGGCAAAGTCCCCAAATTACCCAATTACCCCGTCTGTGTCCAGTGTAAACTCAATGAGAATGAGTGCCTGTTCGATTTCGGTATCACCTGTCTAGGTCCCCTGGCCCGGGCCGGCTGCGGCGCTATTTGCCCTTCCAACGGCGTGGCTTGCGAGGCCTGCCGCGGCGCCGTGGACAACCCCAATAAAAACGCCATGCACGAAATTCTTCAAAAATATAATTTCACAGTTGAAGAAATTAAAAGAAAAATCAATATTTTTGGAGTTAATCCGGAGGTTAAAAAGTGAGTAAAAATAATATAAATATCCATGTACACCACGTAACGAGAATCGAAGGCCACGGCGATATCGTGGTGGATGCCAAAGAAGGCAAAATCGAAAAAGTTCAATGGCAGGTCCCGGAAGCCCCCAGGTTCTTCGAAGCCATGGTAAAAGGTAGACATTTTTCCGAAGTCGCCACCATCACCTCGAGAATTTGCGGCATTTGTTCCATCGGCCATACCCTGGCCTCCTTGAAAGCCACGGAAGCCGCCATGGACATTAAAATATCCGAAACCACCCGGGTGTTACGGGAATTGCTGATGCACGGCGAAAGCCTCCAGAGCCATATCCTGCACGTCTGCTACCTGGTGGTCCCGGACCTATTAAGGGTAAACAGCGTACTTCCCCTGATCCAAAGCCACACCGATGTAGTACTGCTGGTCACCAAATTGCACCGGTTGGCCAATGAGTTGTGCGACGCCGTCGGCGGCAGGACCACCCATCCCATCCGGGCCAGGGTCGGAAGATTCTCCATGCTCCCCGATAAAAAACAATTGGCGGAATTCAAAACCCGTTTAGTCGAATCCGTGGATGACCTCAAAAAACTGGCGGATGTGGTAAAATCCCTGGCCGGTAATATCCCCGATTTCACCAGGGAAACCGAGTATCTATCCCTGACTTATGATAAAGAGTATGCCATTTACGACGGGCAGTGCATCACCAACGATATCAAGAAACCCATCCCGGTAAGCGAATACAAGGGCGTGGTCAATGAATTCGTCGTTCCCCAGTCCACCGCCAAGTACGGGAAATTCAATCGCGCGTCCTTTATGGTAGGCGCATTGGCCAGGTACAACAACAACTACAAACAATTAAGCCCGTTGGCCACTACCGTGGCGAACATGCTGGGTCTGAACGGCGTCAATTACAACCCCTTCATGAACAATATCGCCCAGGTGGTCGAGAGCGTATTTGCCGTCGAACGGGCCATCGCCCATATCGACTGGCTGCTGAACCACGACCTGGAATTGGAAACCCCGGAAATCAAACCCAAAGAAGGAAAAGGCGCCGGCGCCGTCGAAGTTCCCAGGGGCGTGTTGTTCCACGAGTATGAGTACGACAGTAAAGGCCTCTGCCGGAAAGCCAACTGCGTCATCCCCACCAACCTGAACCACAACAATATCCAATTGGATTTCGAGAAAATGGTCCCGGAATTCATGCACCTCGGCGAAAAAGAACTCCAGTTCCACCTGGAAATGCTGGTAAGGGCTTATGACCCCTGCGTCTCCTGTTCGACCCACTACCTCGATGTGAAACTAAAAAAATAGAGGTCGGCGGCCGTCACCGGGAAAAAGAAAATAGTGTATAATAGAGTACATGAAAAGAAATAAAACAGCAGTTATCGGCCTGGGTAACCGGCTTCTTTCGGACGAAGGGGCGGGGCTTTATGCCGTCGAACTCCTCAGGAGTAAATTAGAGCAAGAGCCCCTCGATCCCCTCGCACCGGACCTGGTAGAAGCCGGGACCCCGGGGATGAACCTTCTCCATCAATTGGATGAAAGAGATAAGATCATCTTCATCGACGCCGGTAACTGCGGGATCGCCGCCGGCCAGTACCGGCGGTTCCTGCCCCAGGATGCAGTAAGCCTTAAACAAACGAAAAACTATTCCCTTCATGAATTCGATTTGATCCGGTTCCTTGAAATCGCAAAACAGATGGGTAAAACGACAAATATGGAAATTGCCGTCTACTGCATCCAGGCAGCGGACATGTCCTTATCGGAAACCTTAAGTCCCGTGGTTCAACAGAACCTGCCCAATTTAGTGCAGGACGTGTATAACGAGATTAGGAGCGGAAATTAAGATGCACGAATTCGCCCTGGCCAACGATATCATCGAGACCGTCAGTACAAAGGTATCGCCCGATCTCAGGAAGGTTTCCGGCATCAATATCGACGTCGGGGCGTTTTCCGGCGTCGTGGCGGATTCCCTGGATTTCGGATTGAGAACCATCCTGGCGGATAAGAACCTCCCGGGCGTTACGATCAATATCACCCAGGTTCCCACCATTGCCCGCTGCGAATGCGGCAATGATTACTCATTGAAAGAAATTTTCGAAAGTTGTTCACTCTGTCATTCTTTCAATCGGAAGCTCATATCGGGGATGGATGTCGTCATCGAATCCGTGGAATTAGTGGAGGAATAAGCAGCCATGCATGAAGTCCATATATCTGAAGAGCGGAAAATGCTGGCCAGCATGGCCCATGATATCAAGGCCCCGCTGTCGTCCATAATCGATCTCCTGGACGTTATCGGCAAAGGTTACGTGGAGGATCTCGACAAAATCAAAGAGTTGGTGGACAGGGCCGTTCAAAAGGCAGAAACCCTGGTCCTCATGCTGGATGATATCCTCGATTACACACTGCTGGAAGACAAAGCAATGATGAAACGGGAGATAGTGAATATCTTCGAAGTCGTTAACGAGTCTTTCAGTATGATGAAAACCTATACCCGGGAGAGGAATATATCTCTAAACCTGCGTAAGGATTTGAGCGACGAAAAGAATATCAACGGTAACTATACGTTCCTGCTGCGCGTATTCAACAACTTAATCATGAATGCCATCAAGTACAATAAAGCGGACGGTGAAATTACCATCGATTATTCCGAAAATACAAAAGAAAATACCATTACCATCGCGGTCGCCGATACAGGGATCGGCATACCCGAAGATGAACAAGAAAAAATATTCAAGATTTTCGAACGGGGCAGGAACGCCAGGCGAAATATCAACGGCAGCCTGGGGTTAGGTCTTTCCCTGGTAAAGCAAATCATCGAAGACCATGATGGTGAAATAAAGTTAACCAGCACCGTCGGTGTTGGCACAATAATTTATGTAACATTACCACTTATAATAGTGAAGGAGGAACAAAAATGAGTTATAAAATTTTGGTAGTTGATGATGATATCGACGTATTGGAATCACGGCGGATCGTGTTGGAACATAACAATTATGAAGTGGAGACGGCAGCCGCTGTCAAGGTGGCAAGGGAGGTACTGGAAAAGAAGAAAATCGACCTGATCCTGTTGGACGTGATGATGGAAAAAGACACGGATGGATTCAATTTCGCCCAGGAAATCAAGGCAAACGACAAGCTCAAGCACATTCCCATTATATTGGCTACCGCCGTTAACCAGAGAACCAAATTCAAATTCGATATAGACACCGACGGCGACTTTTTACCGGTGGAAAAATTCATGGAAAAGCCCATTGATCCGGATGATTTGATCGCCGCCATCCGCGGTTTGTTAAAGTAGTGATCAACATTGAATTGAGCGCCGGGAATGGTAAAAAAGAAAGTTGAAATTTCCGCCCGGGAGCACAATGATCTTATCGCCGCAGAAAACCGCGCTTTTTTTTATAAGCGCGGAATTTTTGCGGTAAACATCATCGGTTCTCCCGGCTGCGGGAAGACGTCGATCCTGGAATACACGGTCAACCACTTTAATGAGAAGTTTGCCGTTATCGTGGGCGATGTAAAGACGGCGTTGGATTCCGACCGCATCATCCATGCCGGCCATCACAACGCCTACGCCATCGAAACCGGGGGAGGATGTCACCTGACGGCCCGGATGATCAAAGAAAAGATCGCGCAGATGGATACGGCAGCCATCGATTACCTTTTTATCGAGAATGTGGGCAACCTGGTGTGTCCTTCCACGTTCGACCTGGGGGAGCATTTAAAAATAGCGGTTTTGAGTATCCCGGAGGGAGATGAAAAAGTCCGCAAATACCCCGCGCTTTTTTTAAGGGCCGCGGTCGTGCTCATCAACAAAGTCGATCTTTTGGGTTTAATGGACTATGATATCGAGAGAGTCAAAGAGGACTGCCGGGCGCATAATTCCAAAGTAAAAATATTTGAGACTTCCGTCAAAACCGGCCGGGGATTGGACGCCTTTTTCGACTATATAAGGGAGCAGAGACGGTATTTTTAACCCCTAAAAACCGTGATGTGATAAAATCGCCTGGAATTTTATTTGCGATTTGTTGATTTTTTTTGTTTACAAAACCCGGTATTTCTGGTAAGATATAATGATAATGAAAGAAAAGAGTTTTAGGAGGAAATTGTGAGTATCACAAGCGAAGAAAAGCAGAAGCAGATCGCACGATTCCAGCGGGATCATAAAGACACCGGCTCATCGGAAGTCCAGGCCGCGATATTGACTGCAAAGATTAAAAGTCTAACGGGCCATTTCAAAGTCCACAAAAAAGACCACCATTCAAGACGGGGAATGCTGGGATTGGTTTCTAGAAGAAAAAAAGTCCTGGATTACCTGAGAAAAACAGATTATCAAAAATATCTCAAAACAATCCGGGAATTGGAATTGAGAAAATAATAATTAAGTATCATTGTGGGATATGCTATATTTCCCCACGGTATAAGGCATCGGGTATCGGGTATGAGGTCATACAAAGCGTACACGTAATACAGTGGGAGCGATTGAAATACGAGGTAATATTACCACAAAAGGAAGGAGCTAAAAATGCAAAAAACAATCGAAATACAGATAGGGAGTGATCTACTCAAAATAGAGACTCATCGCTGGGCCAAACAATCCAACGGTTCGGCGGTACTGACCTGCAAAGACAATGTCATGCTGGTAACCGCCAATATGAGAGAAGAAGTAAAAGAAGGCCAGGATTTTCTTCCCCTGATGGTGGATTTCAGGGAAAACAATTACGCCGCGGGTAAAATACCCGGCGGATTCTTTAAACGGGAAGGCAAACCCTCGGAAAGAGAAGTACTCCTGTCCCGCTTGATCGACAGACCCATTCGGCCGCTGTTCCCGGAGGGTTTTCATTACGACACCCAGGTAATCGCCATGTTATTGTCCGCCGACTTCAGCGCGGATTACGATTCCATGGGAATCATCGGCGCCTCCGCGGCGCTGCTTTCATCCACCATCCCCTTTACCATACCCGTGGGCGCCGTTAAAATCGGCCGCCTCAACGGCGAATTCGTGGTGAACCCGGGCGAAGACAGCAAGAAAGAACTGGAAATGGTGATCCAGGTCGCCGGCACCGAAGACGATATCGTCATGCTGGAAGCCGGGGGAACTGAATTCAGCGAGGACCTTTTCAAAGAAGCCCTCAACCTGGCAAAAGGCATCATCGCTAAAATCTGCGCGTCCCTAAAAGAACTGATCAATCCCGAAAAAATGGAAGTCCCCGCCGATACCGAAGCCATGGAAATTTTTAACCAATTGAAGGGAAAATATGAAGAACGGCTCAAAGATGCGATATTTACCGTGAAAAAATTGGAACGGAAAGAAAAAGTAAAAGCCATCGCCGATGAAATTCTTAAACCCGTTGAAGAAGGAGACGATGAAACTAAATTAAAAAAATACCAGGCGATCTTAAATAAACTGGAATATGAAGTCTTTCGCAAGACGCTGCTGGCAGAGAAAAAACGGAACGACGGACGGGCCTTCGATGAAATCAGGGAAATCACTATCGAACTGGGAATCCTGCCCAGGACCCACGGCTCGGCCGTATTTACGCGGGGCGAAACCCAGGCCCTGGCTACCGTCACGCTGGGTTCCGAGGACGACGCCCAGCGATTGGACACCCTGGCAACCAACGGCGAAGAGTTGAAACGGTTTATGCTTCATTATAATTTCCCGCCCTTTTCGGTAGGCGAAGTGAATGTCCTGAGGGGGACGGGCAGACGCGAAGTGGGGCACGGTAACCTGGCGGAAAAATCGCTGATGCGCATATTGCCCGGTCAAGAGGATTTCCCTTATACCATCCGCATCGTGTCGGATATATTGGAATCCAACGGTTCCTCTTCCATGGCCACGGTTTGCGGCGGGACGCTGGCGTTACTGGACGCCGGGGTTCCCATTAAGGCGCCACTCGCCGGTATTGCCATGGGACTGGTAAAAGAAGGCGATGATTTCGTGGTGCTGACCGATATCGCAGGTTATGAAGACCACTTCGGGGATATGGATTTCAAAATCACCGGCACTGAAAAAGGCATCACGGCCGTGCAATTGGACATCAAGATCAACGGCCTGGGCGATGCCATTATCGATAAAACCCTGGAAGACGCTAAAAAAGCCCGTTTGTTCATCCTGGAAAAGATAAAAGAAGCGATCCCGGTCCCGGCCAAAACCGTATCGGAATACGCCCCGGTCATTATGTTCGTCAATATCAACACGGAAAAAATCAGGGACCTGATCGGCCCCAGCGGGAAAACCATCAAAGGCCTGGTGGCGGAATTCGGCGCCAAGATCAATACCGATGACGACGGCAAAGTGACTATCGCCGCGGCCAATAAACAGGTGGGCGAAGCCGTGATCGAACGTATCCTCCAAATAACCGCGTCGGCGGAAATCGGGAAAATTTACACCGGCAAAATCACACGAATCGAAGATTACGGCGTATTCGTGGAACTTTTTAGGGGCTCGGTGGGACTGGTCCATATTTCCGAACTCTCACCCCACCGCGTCGGCAATATCGCCGACCTGAACCTTAAAATAGGCCAGGAAATGAAGGTCAAAGTAATCAGCATCGACAAAGAAAATAGGATCAAGTGCAGTAAACGGGCGACAGAGGAACCCGAAGGTTCCCGTGATTATTCCAGTCAACCCCGCGAACACCGGGAACCCAGGGGCGAACACCGCGAACATCGTGAACGCCGCGAACCGTCCAGGGGTTATCCCCGCGAACAGTCCAGGGACCACAGCAGACCTTTTAAAAGAAATATGTAAAATGCGAAGGAAAAAGATACGGTAAACTCCTAAGTATGGGGGTAACGCATGAAGAAAAAAACCGAAAAAGGTTTTACATTACTTGAGATGATCGTTGTGGTGGTCATCATTGCCGTATTGGCCGCGGTGGCAGTCCCCATGGTAGAAACCTCGGTCAAACGAGAAAAAGAAATCGAATTACGCCGAAGCTTGCGTACCATCCGAACGGCCATCGATGATTACAGGAAATTCGTGGAAGAAAATAATATCAAAATGGATGAGGATACTTATAATTACCCGGAGGAGTTGGAAGACCTGGTAAAAGGGATCGAATACAAAGACGAGAAAGCCGAAGAAAAAATCAAGAAGTTCCTGAGGAGTATCCCATTCGACCCCATGACCAATTCCACCGAATGGGGGATGCGTTCATACCAGGATAAACGGGATGAAAATTCCTGGGGCGGGGAGAATGTCTGGGACGTTTATACGAAATCCGAACGTAAAGCCCTGGACGGAACGTATTATAAAGACTGGTGAAAAGGCCTACCTTGAAATAGCCGCTAAGAACGCGAAAGACTGCTAAGTAGGGGCGAACCGCGGTGTCTCCGTGTTCGCCCGTTTAATTATCGATTAACCGGCGGATCGATTGCGCGATCTTGTCCAGTTCGATGGGTTTCTTGATAATAGCGCCAATACCCAGTTCCTTTGCCTCTTGTTCTGAAATAACCTCACCATACCCTGTACAAAGGATAACCGGGCACATCACGCCGGCAGCGCGAATTTTTCCGGTAAGTTGGACGCCCGTCATTTTCGGCATGGTAAAATCCGTAATAATAATAGCGAATCGGTCCGGCACGGTCTTGATGATCTCCAGCGCTTCGACGCCGCTTTTTATCGCGGTTATCTTGTAACCCAGTTCCTCGAGTAATTCCTTTTCAGCCGCAAGCAGCGGGGCGTCGTCCTCTACCAGGAGGATACGTTCGTTCCCCACCGGGATATCGCCCGCCTGTTTCTCTTTCACAATGATACCCTCGGCCACCGTGGGAAGAAGAATGGAAAAAGTCGACCCTTTCCCAACCTCGCTGTAGACCGAAATATTCCCTTCCAGGTTTTGAATGATGCCATGAACCACGGCCAATCCCATTCCCGTGCCTTCCCCGATTTTTTTAGTAGTGAAAAAAGGGTCGAAAATTTTATCCATCAGTTCGGGTTTAATGCCGTGGCCGGTGTCGCTCACCGTTAAGCGGACGCAGGGGCCGGCTTTAAGTCCCTTGTAAAGTCCCGGTTCCACATTCTCCTCGGTCAGCCGGACCTCCAGTACGCCGCCCTTATCCCTCATGGCGTGCCCTGCATTGGTGCAGAGGTTCATAATGACCTGGTGAATCTGGGTCGGGTCTGCCAGTACATTATTTTTTTTGGCTTCGATCTTTGAAATAATATCGATGGTGGTGGGCAGGGAGGACCGGATCAGTTTAAGCACTTCTTTGACAATCAAACTGATCTGGACTGTTTCTTTGGCCATCCTGTCCCTGCGGCTGAAAGTGAGAATCTGTTTGACCAGGTCTGAGGCCCGTTTAGCGGCAATGATAACCTGTTCCATGTACTTCTGGACGGGGTGGGTTTCTTCCAGTCTTCTCCTGGCCAGGTCGCTGTAGCCCATAATGGCGCCCAGCATATTATTAAAATCATGGGCAATACCACCGGCCAGGGTGCCGATGGCTTCCATTTTCTGGGAGTGCATCAATTGTCTTTCCAGCGCCAGGTTCCCGGTAATATCCCGGGTGGTGCAGGCCATCATGACGCCTTTGTCCGTCTCGATGGGAAAGTACAACTGCTGGATATCGCGCGGCTCGCCCCCGGGTCTTTCGATCCGTGAAACCTGGAGATCGTTTTGAAACGGATTAACTCCTGTTTTTAGAAAATCTTCCCATATGTTTTTGATGCGTGTATAGTTTTCTATCACCCGATTTTCTTTGGGTTCATGCCGGTATTGGACGTCGCAGATGGGTTTTCCGAGAACCATGGCGCGGGTGGCGCCGTAGATGTTTTCCTGGCCGAGGTTCCATTCGATAATAGACCCTTTTTCGTCTACCAGGAGGATACCGTCCAGGGATTTTTCGATAATGTTCCTGAACTTTTTTTCATTTTCCTGGATAGCCAGTTGGGCTTTTTTTTTTTCGTTTATTTCCAGTTCCAGTTTTTTATTGGCGATCTTTACTTCGGCGGTTCTTTCATCCACCATTTCTTCCAGGCGGGACCGGTAGCGGCGGAGTTCTTCTTCCATGATGACCCGTTCGGTAATATCGTGGGCAATCCAGAGCCAGGCCGGGGCGCCCTCGTAATAAATCTCCGCCGATGAAACTTCCACTCTCAGGTGTTTTCGATCTTTGGTAAGGTGGCTGTAGGTATTGGTTACCCCGGACATGCGGGAATCGATGTTTGCCCTTAGTCTTTGGAACTCTTCGGGTTTATGGAGATCGAAAGGAGTTTTGGAGAGGATTTCTTCCCTGGAGTATTTGTATTTTTTTATGACGGCTTCATTGCAGTCCAGGAAGCGATACGTGGTGGCGTCGAAGATTAATACAGGGTCGGCAATATTGTTAAACAGGGAATAGTATTTTTGTTTATTTTCCCGGTCTTTCAGGCGGGTTTTTTCAGCCTGGACTTTCTTGATTTGCTCTAACTCTTTGCGCAGTGTTGCAACCTCTTTCAGAAGTCGCTCTTTGGTCATTTCCGAAGTTGCTTTTGCCGGGGGCATTCTTCTCCTTGTTTTTCTCGTAAATCAATATTTATCCTCCAGTTATATCAAAATTTGGGGAAAAGATCAAGACATTTATTTCAACTGTTTTTTTGAGCCCCTTTACATCATGCATTATTTATGGTATTTATAAAGTGGAAGCCAACATAGAAAAATAGAAGATAATGAAAAAAGAAAGCCCGGCTCACAAAGCGCTCATTTATGTTTTAAAATGCCCCCTCGAAGATGTAAAGACATTATCCGTGGAAGGCATTGCAAAAGCCATTAAGTCAAACCGCACGTACCTGTCCGCAACCTTCGGCAACCGGATGAAGTGTACCCTGGAAGAAGTCATCATTAATGAAAAAATATCCCGTTCAAAGGAAATTTTAAAAACAAGTTCCGGGATTCCCATAAAGGACCTGGCCACGATGATGGGGTTTTCCGAGTCCAATTATTTCATAAAGATTTTTCGGAAGCGTGTGGGCATCCCGCCCGGGGAATACCGGAAACTATGGCGTTAACCGGTAATACATCCTGGGAAAGGGGATTGTTTCCCTGACATGGGATGCGCCGGACAGCCAGGCCACGGCCCGTTCCAATCCCATACCGAAACCGCAGTGCGGAACCGAACCGTAGCGGCGCAGGTCCAGGTACCATTCAAAAACATGCCGGGGCAACTTGTGTTCTTCTATTCTCTGTTCCAGGAGTTCCAGCGACGAGATACGTTCGGAACCGCCGCCGATGATTTCGCCATACCCTTCCGGCCCCAATAAGTCCACATTCATTGTCAATTTGTCATCTTCCGGGTCAGGCACCATATAAAAGGAAGTCATGGCTTTGGGGTAGCGATGGACGAATATCGGTGTATCGTAATCCTGGGTAAGTAATGTTTCTTCGTCGGCACCCAGGTCATCGCCCCATTTTACCGGCGACCCTTTTTTCTGCAGCGTAACGATGGCGTCTGAATAAGTAATCCTGGGAAATGGGGGTTTGATTTTCTTTAGAATATCGGTATTTCTTTCCAGTACCGCCAAATCCTCCTGGTTCTTGTTTAATACTTCGGCCACCAGGTGCATGATGAGTCCTTCTTCGTGGGTAAAAACGTCCTTCAGGGTTCCGAAAGCCATTTCCGGTTCAACCATCCAGAACTCGTTCAGGTGTTTCCTGGTTTTCGATTTCTCGGCGCGGAAAGTGGGGCCGAAGGTATAGACGTTTTTAAAAGCCATGCAAGCGGCTTCCACATAGAGTTGGCCGCTCTGGGAGAGGTAGGCTTTTTCGCCGAAGAAATCCACTTCGAACAGGCTGGTGGTTCCTTCCACCGCATTGGCGGTCAAGATGGGGGTGTTTATTAAGACGAAGTTCCTGGAGTTAAAGTAATCATAGATGGCCATGACGATGGTATGCCTGATTTTAAGGATTGCCCTTTGTTTGGAGGAGCGCAGCCATAAATGGCGGTTATCCATTAAGAATGCCGTGCCGTGTTCTTTGGGGGTGATTGGGAAGGGCTGCGAGATGTGAACCGTTTCGATATCGGAGACGGAAATCTCATAACCGATGGGGGAGCGGGGTTCTTTGCGGACTTTCCCGGTAATAACCAGGGAACTTTCCTGGGTTAATTCGTCGTAGGCTTTGAAAACATTTTCCGGGACTTTTTTCTTTTCCACGATACATTGGATAGTCCCGCTGCCGTCTCTGACCATGAGGAAATGGATGTTGCCGCTGGACCTTTTATTATGGAGCCAGCCTTTAATAATGACATCCTGTTCGTTAAACGCCCGGATATTCGAAATACTTGCATCTTTTGCTTCGCTTGTTTCGCTTGTTTCCATAGTATCACCTTTCATTAGTTTAATTAAAAATGGACCCCCATTATAATATAATGCTGCCCTATTTGTCAATGTTTTTCCCAATGCCCCAGGTGTTTTAAACCTGCGCACGGATACCTATAAAACGCTAATAAGAGGGATGGAATGATGAATGATGAATGATGAATGATGAAGAGAAAACATGAAGAAGAGAAGAAGAGAAGAAAAAACTTCCTTTTAATCTGTGTTAATCTGTGTAATCGCCAGTACGTGGACCTCTGTTTTTCGTGTTAATTCGTAAAATTCGTGGGCAGTTTTTCAGCCAATGTCAATCTTTATAAAGATTGACATTTTAAAACCCTCTCTAATCAAGCATCTCAAAAAAAAGATGTCAACTTTTATAAAAATTGAACAAAAATCCGGGGATTATACTATCTTATTATCTTATTGTTGAATATGAATTTGAATTAAAGGAGGAATTAAAATGTCTATGAAAAACGTTTCGATGGTGGGGAAACTTGTTATCTTTGGTTTCCTGGTTGTGTTTTTAATGGCTATCTCTTACCAACCGGCTTTTGCCGCCTCTGAGGAAGCGGTGGTATTAAAAAAACAGCTAAAAATATTTTTGGGTGTTGGATTAACAATGTGGACTGAAAAAACTGTTGTAAAAAGTGGTCAAGAAAGCTTTTCGCTTACCTTCGCTTTCGATCCCGATTGGCGTTGCGGGAATGAGCCATGGAAACCAAAGTTGCCAAAGCCACGTGTTGGTATTTCTTTTGATTTGGCTTATGTTAAAATGAACTCTGTGATGAACGCTTTTAAAGAGACCCTTGGGACAAATGCGCTTAATGAAAAATTCTACTGGTTGAGTGCTAATCCGACAATATGTTTAACTTTTGGAAAGAGTCATGTAAAGCCCTTTATAAAGGGCGGACCCGGGATTTACTTTCCCAAAGGGGGGAAGGCTCGATTGGGTTTTAAGGGAGGTGTAGGTCTTGGCTTTCATCTCAGTAAACCGTTTATAATTGAAATAGGCGGAGATTATCACTATATTTTTCTAAAAGAGGGTAACGTCTGGGGGAAAAGCACCGATTTCTTTAATGTCTATGGAGGAATTGGAATCATCCTGTAACGGGAAATGAGGGAAAAGGGGATAAGCGACTTTTCTCTATCCCCTTTTCTTTCCACACAGCTAAACGAAATAGGCAGGTAACCAATGAATGACAAACTTGAAAACAAAGAACCATCCTCCCAATTCTTGAAAACAGATAGGGGGAAAACCAAATCCAACGCTATCGAGACGCCGTCGATTGCCTTACCCAAAGGCGGCGGCGCCATCAAAGGCATCGATGAGAAATTCTCCGTGAATGCGGTCAACGGTACCGCTTCTTTTTCCATTCCCCTTCCATTCTCTCCTGCCCGGGGCGCTTCGCCCACTTTAAATTTGTCTTATAATTCCGGCGCCGGGAATGGCATTTTTGGCCTGGGATGGTCCCTGGGCCTGCCTTCCATCAAACGCAAAACCGATAAAAAACTTCCGCAATATTTCGACTCCATCGATTCGGATACCTTTCTCTTTTCCGAAGCCGAAGACCTGGTCCCGGAACTAATCGTCGATACATCCGGCAACTATATTAGCCACGAAACCGATTCGGCGGATAACCGATTTACCATTCGCTTCTATAAGCCACGTATCGAAGGTCTCTTTGCCAGGATTGAACGATGGACTGAAAAAGCAAACGGCGTTATAAAGTGGCGGGTCATTAGCAAAGAAAACGTCACCACGCTTTTCGGTTGGAGTGCGGCTTCGAGAATTTCCGATCCCAAAGACCCCGGTTAAATATTCGAATGGCTGCCGGAATTTGTTTTCGATGACAAAGGCAATTGCTCCCATTATATATATAAAAAAGAAGACACGTGGGATGCGATCCCCTGCTCCTGCATCACCGCAACCGCTTTGTAAACGGCGATATCACTTACACCAACCTGCACCTGGAAAAGATTTTATGCGGTAATAAAACCCCTTACACCACCTTCAACAACCCGTTACCGCCCGAATCCGATTACTTTTTCCAGACCGTCTTCGACTATGGCGAATACGATATGAAGATGCAAATTGGCCTGTCCCGTAACCGCCCTATTGACAAAAAACCATTAATCCATTAACATTGTGGCATGCCTGATCTAAACGATAGAAAAGAATTTGTTTTACGCGCCGATTTTATCGAGAACGTCGATCTATTGGATTGGACGGTAGAGAATGAACATTTCCGGGAAATCCAGGAAAAACTGTTTGAAAAGGGAGCAATATTACTGGCAGGCCCCCGGGGTTCCGGTAAAACCCACCACATGAAAGTGGCTTATAATAAATCCATACGGGACCAGGAATATCCACTGGCAATATATGTCTCTTTCGGGAAATATTACTACCTTGAACCTTTATTGTTCAAGTCACCCAGCGCTTATAAATTTTTCCACACCTGGATATTGGGTAAAATCATTTTGGGATGCCAACAGTTGGTGGATGATCTTAACAACTCACAGGAAAAACCATTCATAGAATTAAATATACTCGATGAATTCCCCAACCTGGAGACATTTGTTTCCCAGGTAGAAGAAGCCTCACCCCAAAACGAACAGTGGGATTTAATCGAAAGGCTAACCATTCAAAAAGTTATAAAAACCCTTGAAATGTTAGCGAATAAGTTGAATAGAAAAAAAATTGTATTATTCCTGGACGATGCCGCCTTATCCTTGACAGCCGGCTATATGCGAGAATTCTTCGACGTATTTAGGAGTTTGATAAGTCCCAGGATTTCCCCCAAAGCATCGGTTTACCCTGGAACTACCGAATATGGTCCTAGGTTTCATGTAGGTCATGATGCAGTAAAAGTGGAATGCTGGTTCAATGTCGAAGATAAAAGTTACAGCGAATTCATGGACCAATTTATCAAAAAAAGATTCCCGGATATTCCAAACTCCATTCCCAAAGATATTATTAATCTGCTCAAATATGCCGCCTTCGGCATACCCAGGGTATTTATTAATCTTATCAGGGATTTTGAACAGAGGAAAAAAGAGAAAGGGAACCAGGAAGTCTTTAACAGGGTTATCAATGAACAGGCAGATCTAATAAAAGCCGAATATCTTTCTTTATCCAAAAAAATGCCCCAGTACAAAACCATCATTCATACCGGGGATGATTTGTTCGAAAAAATTACTACCTTATTAACGGAAGAAAACCGGAGAATTCAAGAGAAAGGTGAAAAGGAAAAACAAATAATAATCGGTATCCAACAGCAACAAGAATTTTCTCTTATTATTTCAAGGATGATAAAATTCTTAATAGAAGCAGGCCTGCTCTACCAATTACCCCCGGTTAAGCACGGCAGCAAAAAAACCGGGGGCAGTGAACCACGTGAATACGATAGGTATATACCTCACCTATTGTTCTTAATAAAAAAAAGAGCTTTTAGCTCGGATAAAGGGTTTAATGCCGGACAAATCGTAGAATTCATAGGGCGGGAACCGGCAAAACACCCGGCTCGCAGGCGTATAGAAGCCATCCTTGATAAGAACCAGATCAAGAATATTAAGCTCGATTTACCCCCGTGTCAAAACTGTGATGCTTCTCGACTGTCTGAGGATCAAAGATTCTGCCACAACTGCGGACATCAACTAGTAAATAAATCTAAATTTGAGGCATGTATGGAAATATCCATTAATAATTTACCACTGCCAAGATGGATAAAAGAAGGTCTAAAAGAAGATACCATTATAAAAACATTGGAAGACATCATTTCGCATCCCGATCTCGGAAGTGAATTACAAAAAATCGATTATGTCGGCCCAAAAAGATCAGAAAAAATCGATAAAATAATAAAGGAATATGTAGAGGAATTTTTAGCCTAATGTATAAAGACTTTTTCAACTATGAAATCTCAAGCGATTTGCCACCTGCCAACTTAGATACCCAGATACTGTTCGATAAGGATTACTGCGAACCCCCAGGTATGTCGGCCCTTAGCTTGTTTTTACAAAAAACACAGCCTTTAAATCTTCTAGCCAACTCGGAAATGCCTGAATCACTTCCCAACCTATTGGTATTGGGATATGTTTCAGCCGTAGAGAGTTACTTACGCGAGATCATTCGTAAACTCGTTATTATTGACATTCCTTCACAAAAAAAATGTGAAGATAAATCGATAACTTACGGGGCAGCCACTGCCTATTCAAATGAAATGCTCCCGGATGCATTGTTGGAAAACTGTTCCTTTGCCGGTAAAAAAAATATTGAAACCTCCTTGAGCAATTTCCTGGGGATTACATTTCAGAAGAGTGCTGACCCGGACCTGGATAATATCCTGGAGAATTTTTCCAAAGTTTGCCAGATTAGACATTGCCTCGTTCACCGATTCGGACATTTTGGCTCGATAAATGCCATCGACTTTGGCCTTAGGCAGCATGAAGAATTCCTGGGAAAGCCTATTAAATTAAATTTTCAAACCTTACAAGATATATTTATTATCTGCAACAATACGGTTAAAATGCTGAATAATTTTTTATTCCGCGAAATATTGAACAGGACCGTTAAAGAAAATTGTTGTAATTGGTCATGGGATTTTGAGACCGATATGGAGACATTTAAGAAATACTTCGAGGTATTTTCTTCGGATGAACCGCGGGCGTCTATTAAAGATGCTTATGAAGCCTTTAAGAAAGCTTATGCAGGTACCAAATGGAGCCGTTAGGGCGCTTTTACACTGCCGACGCCATATCCCATCTGTTGGTTTCAAGATTTAACCAGGATTCCCCTCGACATATTCTGGATATCGGGGCAGGAGACGGATCACTTTTAAATGCGGCTTATAACCGTTGGAAAAACGCCACATTCCACGCTGCCGATATAGACCCAACTGGTATTGCAAAAATATCGAACCATTTACCTTTTGTCCGGCTCCAACAAATAGACGGCCTGTCGCCTGGTTTAGACCGGAAGATGAGCCTGAAAGTAGGTTCCGTGGATGCAGCGATTTGTAATCCACCCTACCTTCGCGTCAAAAATACTCCCGAAACCATGTTAATGCTAAGAGAAGCCGGCTTTGTAAACTCGCTGCGGTTGAAACGGCTCACGTCGGATATCGTTTTCCTGGCCCAGAATCTGCTCTTGTTAAAAAAGGGAGGAGAGCTAGGTATAATACTCCCGGAAAGTATTTTTAGCGGCCATGAATTTACCTGCTTAAGAGAAGATATCGTCAATAATAATAAAATAAATGGGGTGATACAACTCCCGGATAAGGTATTCTCCAAAACTGAAGCCCGCACCCATATCCTGCTGCTGGAAAAAGGGGGGAAAACAAAGCGGTTTATTGCTCTATATCAAGCCAATAACCTGGGCAAACTGGCGGCGCCTTTATATATATCAAAAGAACAAGCTGTCCAACGTATGGATTATTCTTACTATCGCTGGCAAAATCAACAAAAAAGGACCGGCGTCTGTTCCTGTTTGGGGGACCTGGGAGTAGAAATTAAAAGGGGCCGCAGTTCTAAAAAACTCCTCCAGGATGCAGGAGTTAAATTTTTCCATACCTCTTCATTCCCCGTCTCAAACCCAATCGTTAAATTGGAAAACACATCCATCCCAGGTGAGGTAATGGCAGAACCGGGTGATATTTTGATTTCCAGGGTAGGAAAAAGGTGTATGGGGAGAGTGGCTGTGGTGGAATCCGGCACGCAAGTCATCTCCGACTGTGTTTATCGCCTGAGGGTGCAGGTAAAATACAGGGAAATCATCTGGAAAGCACTGGTATCCCCAGGGGGAAAACAATGGTTGCAAGCGCATGCCCATGGAGTATGCGCCAGGTGCTTAAGTAAAGCAAACCTGTTAACTTTTCCAATATCTTTATAATTGTAATTCTCAGTTCATTTCTCGGCGTCATGTGTATTGAAACGGTTGCGCATTTGCGTTACAATATAATCGGGTAAAAAAGATTTCCCCGAAATCGAAGGCGATCCGGCAGGGACCAAGATCAAACTGCATTTGTCCTTTTTCATCACATATACTTCGTCACCTTTGGTTTCCAGGCCAACAATGCAATAATACTTTACCCCTTCGCGGGTTCCTCGAAGCCCAGGACCCGCTCTACCATATATGACCACTCAAACTGCTTTTTATATTGCCGGACTTCCTCTTCCATCCGCGGGATACAATCATCCCGATACATCTTTATGATTGCCTCGGCCAGGCTTTTTTCATCCGCCGGCGGAACCATGAAACCGGTTTTCCCTTCCAACACCACATCCGCGAAAGCGCCGATATCGGTGGTCACTACGGGCCGGTCCAACCCATACGCCACCTGCAGGATGCCGCTGCCGCTGCCGTCCGTATACGGCAGCACCACGAAATCCCCGGCTTTAAAATACATCTCCACTTCCTCGTTATACACATACCGATTGATAAACAACGTGTTTTCCTCGATGCCCAGCTCTTTTATCATGCGCATATAATGCTCATAATGACGCCGCTTGCCCCATACCTCCCCCACGATCAATAACAATATGCCCGGATCATAAGTTTTTACCAGGGGCAATGCTTTTAACAGGTAGTCCAACCCCTTGTAATCCCTGATAAAACCAAAGAAAAGTATGACTTTTCGCTGGGCGGGAATGCCCAGCTTTTCCCTGGAAGTGGCGGGATTATAACGGTTCTTATTAAATACCTCCACCAGGGGAAGCGGGGAAACCACGGCAAGCGCTTTTTTTTTCTTGAACAACCGGCTAAGCTGGCGCTCTTCGCCGCGGGAATGCACGATAAAACCATCCCCCTTTTTCAGTACCCGGCGGGCTATGAACCGTTTCACCCCGCCGGCAAAGCCGCGCTCATGCTCTTCCACATTATGACACAAAAAAATGATTTTATTATCCCTGCGCCTGGCAAAGAAGATGAATAAAAGATAATACGGGGCCCAGAAAATAACCCACCAGGGCAGCAGGATTAACGGGTATGGTCTGGCTTCTTTCCCTGCCCTTATCCAACTTGCCAGGTTCAACGGGTGGAGTTCTCGTTTCACCCGGGTCCCATTATCCTGGCCGGACAGGCCATTGTCCTTCAGTTCGATTTTATCGCTGCTGTTATCGTGGTCGTCTTTCCCCGGGAACAACCACTGGAAATATTGCTTTTTAAATGTATAAAACAGGACCCCCCGGCGTTCCTGTAGGTGATTGAACAGCAGTGTGTTGTAAAGGGCAATCCCGCCGCGAAAGGGGGCCGCGGGTCCCAGTAAAAATATACCTTTTTTTTCCCCTTCCGGCGCCGGTGGTTCTGAGGGAGAATGGGATTTATCGATGGCCACGGCCGCAAGGCTCAGCACACCCTTGGCAAAGACGGTAATTAACCGCCACATCATGGATATGGCGATTCCCTGGGCCGCACCCTGCCCCATGCCGCTGGATAAAAGCCCGAAGACAAACTCGCGAACCCCCAGGTTCCCGGGCGTTAATTCGACGACGGAACTTAGCCGGATGGTTACGGCATAGATGGTTAAAAACGTGATATCCGCCGGGACGCCGATGCTGGCAAAAAGAAGATAAAGCGCCCAGATGGTAAGCCCGACATTCAAGCCGATGAGGATTATGCTTTTCAATAACAGCGGCGCGTTTTTCATGACGGTTGTTATGCGCTCGACAATGTCCCCACCCATTTGCCGGATGCTGCGTAATCCTTCACGCCGTAAGGAATGAAATTTTTGTACCCACAGATCCAGGGCCCGGATCGACAATGCCTGGACCAGGAGAAGTAATATAAAGAAAAGCAGCACCGGTACTCCCTGGAACTGCATGGCGGGCTTATAAAGGGCCACGATAACGATTCCCAGGCCCAGGGAAACCAGGCTGCTGAGCCATCCGAAAGATACCAGTATGGAAATGCCGTCCCGGTAACGGATATTGCCGTCTTTTTTGAACATGACGGCCCGGTAAACGCCGCCGCCGTGGGGTACGAAGACATTGATAAACCCACCCAGGGTAAAATATTTAAAGGCCGAGAAAAAAGAGATGGGATGGGAGACGCAAGTAATCACCAGGTTGAAATGATACGCGGTAAGAACCTGCCCGGCGCCGATTAATAACAGGGCCGGCAGGATATAGCCGGTATTAATGGACAGGATAAATTGAAATTCTTGCCGGTGTTTGTATACGAAAACGGCCAGGAGGATAAGAAGAATTACCATTAGCAGCATTTTGGCGGCGGAGATAAAACCCATGCGGGGACGGGATTCGTTTTTCATAGGCAATTCCTCATGATGTCTTTCCATCGCGCCGTAACTCGCAGATCATAAAAATTTTGCCACCAAGGCACCAAGGCACCAAGGTTTTTTTCTTTTTCTTCGCGTTTCTTCGCGTTCTTCGCGGCTATTTTCATTTCAGCGTTTCCTTTTGCTTTTTATAAGGCCGCGGGCGGCGCCCCAGCACCAGGCCAGCTTGATCAGGTACACCGTGGGAATGGTGGCCGGATGCTTGAGCAATTGCCGGTTGCCCAGGTAAATGCCGGCGGTAACTTTAAGCGCCAGCAGCGGCGCGGCCAGGAGGATGAACAGCGGGGAAAAAAGTATGAACGGCGTACGCAGCATTTCCCGGTGCTGGAGCCGCATCAGGATGGTATGGGAAGCATGCGCCGCCGCATAACGCAGCACATCGCCGAAAGCGACCCGCGGCGGATCATGGGTGATTAACGCCTGCGGCGCATAGGCAATGATATACCCCTTTTCCCGCGCCCGCAGGATATATTCCATGTCCGGGATGACGGTATCCACCCGGAATTGGCCGATATCTTCCACGACGCGGCGTTGAAAGCCCATGTTGGCCCCGGCGATAAAATCCAATTGCCGCGCCTTTTGACCGGGCATAAAGGGGTAAAATTGGGCAATGTTGTGGCTAAGTTTAAAATAGTTGGACGCCGGGCTGGCGATGGCCCCGGCCGCGATGGGAGAATCTTTAAGCGTTTCGCACATTTTTTCCACCCAGTGGGGATCGGGGATGCAGTCGTCGTCCGTGAATAAAAGAAACCGGCCCCGGGCTTCGTTGACGGCGCGGTTCCCGGCGGCGCTGAGCCCAGAATTACCCGTCATGGTAATGGTTTTCATCCGGGGCATCCGTTCCATCATGGAACGGCAAACTTCCGCCGTGTTATCCGTGGAACCGTCATCCACCACGATGATTTCAAAAGAGTCCGGCGTCGCCGTTTGTCCGGCCAGGGCCTCCAGGAGAAGTCCCAGCAGCGCCGCCCGGTTATAGGTGCAAACGATGACGCTGGCATCCATCGATCAATCTCTCCTTTCCCGGTCTGCCCCGATAGGGAACGCCGCGATGTTGCATTCTTCCGTACGGATATCTTTGTACGTACAGGCTTTGCAGTGATAAAAATCATTATGCCCTTTGGCGAAATGGCGACGAAACGTTTGGGCCGCTTGACTCCGCCATACCTCCAGAGTGGAATTGGCATTCCCATTGGCGATCGAACCGAAGGAATGTTGATCTTTATAGTCGTACTCGCAGGAGATCAACTGGCCCAGGGCGTCCAGGGTAATACGTTTCCAGGGTCGCATGCAGACAAAGGGTTTCTTTTTATGGATATAGGCGCCGTCGAAATATTCATAGCGCCGGTATTTCTCATTTTCCGGCCGGTACATTTGCTCCAGGTTTTCCCCCAGTCCCGGGGGCATGTCCACGGATTTTATCGAAAAGAAATCCACCCCCAGTTCGTGGGCCATTTCCTTTACCAGGGGTAATTCTTGTTCGTTGTGCTTCATTGCCACGAAGCGTAAATTGAGTAAGGGGTTAGGGGAGGCTTTTCGTTTTTTAGCGCGCACCACAGCGCGGATATTTTCTTTTACCCGTTCCAGGTCGCCCCCTTCCCGGTACTTTTTATACGTTTCCGGGGTTGCGCCGTCTACTCCGAATACCAGGCTATTGAGCCCGCTGTCCACTATTTTATCCGCGGTTTCGTCATCGAACATCACGTTGCCGTTGGTGCTGGTATGCACCAGGATATTCTTCGACGCGGCATATTGGATAATCTTAAAAATATCGGGATTCAAAAAAGGTTCGCCCCAGTTCCACAATACCATTACCAGCAGGTAATCCCCCACATCATCGATGAACCGTTTAAAGGTCTCGAAGGGGAGTAGGGCAGAGGGCCGGGAGCCTGTCTGCGATGTGGTAAAACAAAGGGAACACTGGAGATTGCATATATTGGCGGGTTCTACCTGGGCGGTTACGGGGTATCCCCAGGGCCGAGCCGGTAAAAAGAATTGGTTCAACCCGGCCACCAGGAAATTCCACTTCTTTTTCCAGGGAATATCACGGGCCTCGAAAGGTAAAAGCTCGAATTTAAACTTCATGCGGCCCCGGAACAATAGATTCGGTATCTGCGGCAGGACCGCTTTAAACTTGAAAATTTTCATTTTTCTCTCTTATATTTTTCATCATTCATCATTCATCACTTCTCTTTAAGCCAGGCGCTGAGGTCCTTGCCGGTCAACTCCCGGAGTTTCAGGATATCTTCGCGGAAATACTGCTGCAAGTAGGCGCGGGTTTCCGGTTTCATTTCCGTTTTGACCAACAGTTTGCCGCGCAGCGTATCCCGCAGTTTGACCCAGCGGTCTTCCGTCAGCATGAAACTTCCTGTATTACGGATGGACCGCTGCACGATATTTTTCATTAAAAAGAGATTATTCAGACTTTTGAACCGGGGAATCCCGGAGGTGTTGTAACGAGTAGCGGTATCCGTCGGTTGATACGAAGTATCCACCCCCAGGAATTCGAAGACCTCTTTTACGACGGACATGGGGGTCTTTTTTAAATCGTCGTGGAGCACTACTTTGACGCGGCTGAAGGCCTTCATAAACGCTTTTACCTGGCCGTAGTACAGGCCCCTGATTTTGTAATGCCACATACATTGCCAGTTGCGCTGTATGCGGTCCTCTTCCTCCGCCAGGCCTTCCTCGAAGGATAACGGTTCCCGGTTATCCCGCACCAGGTGCAAATAAGCGGAAAAAGCTCGAGTTACAGGGTTTCGCAGCAGGATAATGATGGCCGGATCGCCCAGTATCCGTTTTATAATCGGGATGGTTTTATCGTAAAGATAAACAGAATCGGCGCTGGCTTCGCCCACTGCTTTTTTACCTTCGGCGCCCTGGAACAGTCGGCAATAATCCTCGAAAGTCTTAATATAAAATTTTTTTTCGTCGCCGATGCCCTGCTGGGGAAGTTCCAGGATTTGATGGGTGAAAAAACAGGGTTCTTTTACCGGGCTTAAATAGATTTCCGGGTGACCTTTCAAGTAATAGTAAAGGGAAGTGGTGCCGGATTTGGCTGCGCCGGCTATTAAAAAATTAGGCAAAATATCCTGTTGCTGTTGGGCATTGCTTCCATTCGGAGCCATTGTTTTTCCCTCATACACTGGTTTCCTTTAAATCAGCATATCATAAACTAAAATCGTTTAAAATGCAACAAAAAAACCATTTTGCCTCCGGCGGCCAGGGGCTCTTTTGAAAAATCGCCCCTGGACCCCACAAAACTTTTGATATCGACAATTTCCCCTTAACCTCCCTGGAGTTTGATCCAGGCCAGCGTAATAAGGATGGAAACCAATGTAACGGGAATCCCCACCCTGGCGTGTTCCTTGAAAGTGATGGAAATACCGTACTCCCCGGCGCCTTCGATTACGATAAGGTTGGCAATACTGCCGATGGTGATAAGGTTCCCGGCAAAAGTAGAAGAAAGCGCCGCCACATACCATTGGGCCGGTTGGGTTGGGTCCAGGAATTTCACCAGCAGCATGGCGGCCGGGACGTTACTGACTATATTACTGAGGATTGTGGCAAGAAAAGTAAGGTTAAAAAGACCCCGGATATCGAAACCCTCCTGTTTGAGGTTGGCCACCAGGGCGGCCGGGAGCCCGGTGGATTCGATCCCGGCAATCACGATGAAAAGTGCGCAAAATAGCGTAATCAAATGCCAATCGATTAGTCCAAGGATAGCCCGGGAGTGCATGGAGCGGCTGCAAAGAAGGAAGCCGGCCAACGCCAGGGCCGAAAGTTCCCTGGGAATGGGGGTGAAAAAAAGAATGATCAAGATAATAACCACGGCCAGTCCCTTATGGGCCTGGTGCGCATTATATGGGGCCAGGGGATGGCGTCGTTCCCGGGTTTCAACCGGGGTTTGTTTTTGGAATTTACGCCTATACATAAAATAGATTATGCAATAAGCCGCCGTCAGCGCCGCCAGCGAGGGAACCAGGCAATAAAGCAAAAAACGCCCGAAATGCAAATTCCCTACTTGCCCCAGCAGCATATTCTGCGGGTTGCCGATGATGGTGGCGGCGGAGCCGATATTGCTGGAAACCGCCAGCCCGATGAGGAAAGGGATGGGGTTCATTTCCGCCTCGATGAGGGCCAGGCAAATCACCGGTGTAAAGGCCAGGCACACGATATCGTTGGCCAGGATAGCCGAGAGGATGGCGCAAACGCCCATCATTACCAGTAGAAATTTAGCCGGTTTCCGGACAAACCCGGCGACGGCCAAAGCCAGCCTCGTATAAAACCCGCTCAAACGCAGTTGGGCGGAGATTACCATTAACGCATACAGTAAGAGGATAGTGGACGTATCGATGGCCGATACAGCCTGTTGGGTTGACAAAACAGTGGCGGCGACCATGGCAATAGCGCCCAGCAGCGCAATGCCGGTGCGGTCCAGCGCCAAGCCCGGCAGCGCACCCAGCGCCACACCGGCATAGGTAATCACAAATATGATAATGGCGGCTGTTTCCATTTAACAAAAGTTTTGGGAGGCGTCGGAACCCATTTTCAAAAGGGTTCCGACCCGCCGGAGGCAAACAGGGGCGAACACGGAAACAAGGCGGTTCGCCCCTACGAGGGCCCCAGCATGGGGCTAACTCTGCGCTGCTCTTTCCAAACGTTTCATCACCGCGAAAATAAATAAAGCCGAAAGCAGGCAGCAAGCCACCAGCACGCTCCACAACGCCCACAAAGAAAGTTTCAACCACAGGATGGCGATTATGCTCACCAGGTAATTACCGGCCGCGGTGGCGGCAAACCACAACCCCTGCATCAAGCCCTTATACTTGGGCGGCGCAACCTTTGATACAAACGAAATACCCATGGGACTGAGGAACAATTCGGCAATGGTCAGGGTAAAGTATGTGGAAATGAGCCAGTAAGTAGACACCAGCATCCCCTCGGGCGCCACTTTACCGCCCAGTTGCGCCGGGCTGGCCAACTTCAATGAAGCGATAATAAGAACCGAAAATCCGATGGCCGTAATAATCATACCAATCCCGATTTTTCGTGGGGCAGAGGGTTCTTTTCCTTTTTTATTCAGGTAACTGAAAAATGCAACGATAATCGGCGTTAATACCACGATGAAAAACGGGTTGAAATGCTGAAATTTCTGCGGGGTAAAGGGATTGACGTCGCCGTAACTCGTAAACCTGTAATAAGCCAGCAAAGCAAATACCACGAAAGCCGCCGCGCCGAAAATGCGGGTTATGGGTTTGCTTACTTTCTTTATTAAAAAGTACAGGCCCAGGGAGGCAAGGAAAATAGGCAGCAGTCCGAAGAAATCGAACAACAGGTTATTGAATTTCCCCACGTTGGGCACCGTGTAGTCCCTGGCAAAATAAGTCATGACCGCCCCGTTTTGGTGGAAAGACATCCAGAAGAAAATCACCACCACGTAGACCAGTCCCAGGGCGATGAAGCGTTCTTTAATTTGGTGGGATGTTAATTCCACCACCTGGGATTTAAGCGTCGCCGATTTCGCTTTTTCTTTTTCCGTATAATCCACGCTTTTGTAGTATTTGCGGAATATCCAGAAGATCAGCATCGAGATAATCAAACTGATGCAGGCAACGCCGAAGGCGTAGTGATACGATTTGCTTAAGACATTGATATAGTTCTCGGAGAATTGTTTTAAAGTGTCCAGGGTAACCGAAGCATCCTGGGCCTGGGCAATAGGCAGGTAATTGCCCAGTTCAGCGTCGGTCAGTTTACTCTTTAAAAATCCATTGGCCAGGGCCGGGATCCGGGCGTCATAAACGTACTGGTATTTAGAAAGAATCCAGTTACTGACTTTTTCAGCGGCGGTAGGGGCGAACATCGCGCCGATATTGATGCCCATATAGAAAATATTGAAGGCGCGGTCCCGGAAGGCGCTGTATTTCGGATCGTCGTACATACTGCCCACCAGGGCCTGGAGGTTCCCCTTAAAAAGGCCGGTGCCGATGGCGATGACGGCCAGGGCAGCGATAATCAGGCCGAAGTTGGTGCCCATTTGCGTGGGGACCGCCAACAGCAGGTATCCGAGAAACATAACCACCAGCCCCAGGCTGATGGTTTTGCCGTAGCCCAGGACTTTGTCCGCCAGCAGCCCGCCCAGTACGGGGAAAAAATAAACGAAAGCCAGGAAGATGGCGTACACCTGGCCGGCGGCCGATTGATCCAGGCCGTATTTCGCCTGGATAAACAGGACAAATATGGCGATCATGGTATAATAGCCGAACCGTTCGCCCATATTTGTGAAAAACGCGATAAACAAACCTTTGGGATGATTCTTAAACATGAGATGTTTCCTCCGTATCAGGATTTTAGTATCGAACTTGAAAACTTTTTATAAGAGGGTATTTTAAAAGAAATCCATGCAAATTGCAATAGTTGGAGAACTTTTTACGGAAACACCTTGCCCACGAATGCACGAATTAACACGAACAAAACCTAAGTCCACAGACTTACACGGAAAAACACGGGAGGGGAAAAAGAATAAATTCGAAATCCGCAATTGTGAATTAGGGGCCAGGAGTCTGGGGACAAGGGGTAGGGGTTAGCAAGAGAGGAATATTTCGCCTGCCCCGGAATTACCGGAATTACCAAAAAAAATGGGCAGACACGCGCGTCGCGTGTCGCGTGTCGCGTGTCGCGTGTCTACCCCTACAACCTTTTAAAACAAAATCACCGGGATGGTGTAATCCACTCCTTCGATCTGCGTGTAACGCGTGGTGTCCATCCCCCCGTTATCCATCCTGTCAAGCCCGACGCCATATAATATTTGCCGGTCATCTTTCCATATATAGGATTTCCCGGAACAGGGGTCCAGGAGGGTGCGATAGGTTTCCAACCCGTTAAGAATTACTTGCACGGGTTTGTCCGGCGTATAATTGAGATGCAACTGGGCGGAAATTTTGGTCAAATCGTAAAAAGCCTTTACTGCATAACCTTTAAATGAAGTCACGAACAAATTTTCCCCCTCTTTTTTATCGATGAACTTTTGAAACTCTTTTTTCCCGCCTGGATTCTGCAGCCACCAGGACCAACCGGTTTTGACATCGTCGTTTCCCAATGGATATTCTTTCCAGAGATACGGCGGTGTTTTATCGGCCAGGTACAATTTTGCCAGGAAATCGAAATAGTACTGCTGCGTCCGGTTCACCTGGTAAAAAAGGCCGCCCCTTTTTTTGGCTTGCTGCGCAAAAAGGAAACCCTCAGCCAACAATTGCTTACTGTTGCCGAATTCATCCTGCCGGAGGGGGGGCAAACCGTCTAAAATTTGCTGAAAAGCTTCCCTGGGGCAATTCTTCTGGTTCATGAGGCTCTCCAGGCCATGGAGCGTTATTCTCGTTATTGCCTTTCCGATCAGGTTGACAATAAGCGTCCGGCTGTTTTTAATGCTCTTTTTAGTAAATTGGATATGCTTCAACAGGTTGGCGGTCCCTTGATTCCAATTGCCGTCCAGGGCATCCATCATATTGACCGCCACGTACAGCTTCCCTACATCCAGCCAGGCCAATAAATTAGGTATTACTGCGTCAGTATAGAGCTCGCCGTCTTTTATTGCCCCGGTAAACTCCTCGAATTGCTCACAGTCGATCATCTTTTGATAACGTTCCAGGAGATACCCATAAGTGGATTTTAGTTCAAGGACGGTTTTTCTTTCTTCCAGCAGCCTCCGCCCCCAATCATCCCTTACTTTCTCCGGTAAATTCAACCATTTTGAACCTTTGTCCAATATTTCTTTCCTTTTTTCTTTATAGGGCGCATAGTTGTCGTCTTTCCATCCCGGGGAGGCGTATAGCCAGGAATCTTTGGTTTCCGACCATTCTTTTGTGTATTTCTCGTTATCGAATTGGGGGTCGTGAAGCATCCGAATCCTTTCCAGCACAGCATCAGCCTCGATGTCTACCCCGGGCGGCGCCGTCAAAGTCCACAACCGGTAATAGCCATTGCTCTTATCGAAAGAGGCCGGCTTGAACAATTCCGTCAATAGAACCGCCCGCGCAGGCATGTCCCATTGTTCCCGCACTACAAACCGCGCGGCTTTGGCGTCGAACTGATTAAAAACCACATACGCCAACAACAACACCAACAAAATCAGTACAATCATTATAACTCTTTTCATTTTTTTTCTCCTTTCATTTAGAAGTATAGTATAATTCCCCGAAAGAAAGGTCTCTTATTTCTCATAAGATTGTCATCTTTTTGTCATGGAAATATCAGTCGCCGGGTTTGGAACGGAACTTGTACCCGGCCCCATGAACAGTCATTATATACCTCGGATTCTTAGGGTCATCTTCGATTTTGCCGCGCAATTTTAATATGAAATTATCGATGGTTCGCGGCGAAGGATAATACTCATCCCCCCATACCACATCGATCACCCGGTTCCGATCGATCACCTCGTCCGGGTGAGATATAAGAAGTTTTAATATGTCATACTCTTTGGGCGATAATGGGTACTCCACACCCTCCCTGGTTACTATAAAATTCTTGAAATTGATCTCCGCTTTGCCCACAACAACAATATCTACCTTTTTTATGGACTTTTTACTTCGATTTAACACCGCCCCCACCCTGGCCACCAGTTCCTTAACGCTAAAGGGTTTGGTGACGTAATCATCCACCCCCAGCTCGAAGCCCAGCAATTTATCGTTCTCCTGGGATCTGGCCGTCAGCATAATGATGGGCATATCGCGGTTCGATTGCTTGATCTTTTTGCATACCTCGAACCCGTCCACCCCGGGCAACATGATGTCCAGTATGATCAAATCCGGTTTCTCTTTTTGAAACGCCGCCAGCCCTTCTTTACCGCTGCCGGCAGTCGCCACTTCATAATCATGGAACTGTAGGGTGTCTTCCAATCCTTCCACGATTGTTTTGTCATCTTCGATAATCAATATCTTATGCATCGGTATCTCGCCTCTCCCCGGTTTATTGTTTTAGGGGCAAATACACTTTAAAAGTACTTCCTTTGCCCGGTTCGCTGATTACCTTAATATCGCCCTTATGGGCTTTTGCCGCATGGCGCGCCAGGAACAAACCCAGGCCGCTGCCTTCCATGGCCTTCACGGCCTCATCCCGGCCGCGGTAGAATTTATCGAAAATCTCTTCCCGCTCTTTTTCCGGTATGCCCATGCCCTTGTCTGCCACCGCCAGTATCACCCGGTCGCCTTCTCGATAAAGATCGACGCCGATATATTTCTCCTCTTTCGAATATTTAAGCGCATTATGGACCAAGTTCACCAGGATGGATTTAATGGCTTCCGGGTCGAAATAAAGTAAGGGAATATCTTCCGCCAATTCCATTTTCAATTGAAAGCCCTGGTTTTCGATATGCGGGCTGAGAGCATCCATGACGGCCTGTACATGCTCCCGCAGGGAACCTTGTTTCATTTCAAAGCGCATCCTACCGGCTTCTACTTTTGAAAAATCCAGCATATTGGTTACCATTTCAGACATACGGTCGGTTTCCCGGAGGATGGCCTGGAAATATTCTTTTTTCTTTGCTTCGTCTTTGATCCAGCCCAGTTCCATTTTTTCCGCCATCAAGCGAATGCGGGTGAGGGGCGTCTTCAAGGTGTGGGAAGCGGAATCGACGAAATCGGATTTCAGACGCACCAGTTCCGCTTCCCGGGTGGTATATTTATAAAGGAACCATACCCCCAGCATCAGCAGAGAGATAATGGCCGCGATCAAACTATAATTGATCCACATTTCTTTTTTAACCGTGGATTCGATATATCCTCCCCGAAGGCTGGAGAGGACCAGGTCGCGGTTGGGGTAAAATCGTTTAAAGGGAATTCGCGATAATGTAAACGTGTCGCCAGGGTTTGCGGGAGCGGCGGGTTTGTTTTCTATGGACACGGTCAGGGGTTCATCCCCTATATTTTTTTTCACGATAGGAGGAAGCGCCTGGGAAGCGATGAAATCGAAAGAGAGCATAAACCCGAAAACCAGTTCCGGCGCCGGCGAATTATCACGGTCAGCGCCGGGAATTTTGGTAAAAACAATCCCTGGACGGTCTTTCAAGGGGAGGTTATCGGCCCCAGACCACAATCGCAGTTCTTTTACTTCGTTATAAAAGAGAGTTTTGGCGTCGGTGGGGAGATAGAATTCCCGCAATTTATAGAAAGTTGTTATGTTTTCCTGTTTTTCAGTGTTTACCAGACCACTTTCCACTGCATCGTAGTATTTCCAGCGCACATCGATATCCAATTCCGAGAGGTTCTCAAGGCCTTCCATTGCCCTTACGCGGTCAAAGCGCTGTTGGTCCCCCCGGTTTTCGCTCTTTTTTATATGCCGAAGCAAATAGTCCAGGGCTTCATTTTTAAAGTATGCGAAAGTTTCTTTATCGACTGACGCATCATAGTCGAAGCGGAGGGTTTCGTCATAGAGGCGGAGGTAGTATTCCGCCGCTTTATCCTGGAGGTCCATTTGTTTATATACCCGGGCTGCCAGGTAAAGCGCCAGGGTATAAAGGGTCGTATTTTTTCCCAGGGCGCCGGGGGGTTGGAGTAAAATATCGCTCAAATAAGCGGCGGCCTGGGGGAATTTATTCATCTTGTAATAACAGCGGGCAATGGCATGGTTGGTATAGAACCGGCCCCGCTTTTCTTTTATTTTTGCCAGGGCTTCCAGGTATAATCGGATGGCTTCCGGGTAATTCCTTTCTTTAAGCTCGAAATTTTCCGCCTGTTTGAAAAGAATATCTCCCGGGGTGATGACGGTTCCCTTTAAAAAGGTGGCTTTCCTGGTAAAGGGGAAAATATAGGAACCGTCGTGGCTTATTAAGAAAGGGTATTTCACAACGGGGTTTTGCAGGAGAATTTCTTTCATGAGATTCTGCACGCTATCCTGGTTCTCGATTGCGGTAGTGGTTGCCTGTGCTGATATTTGTTTAAAGGTATTATCCACGGTGGTTTCGATTAGCCGTTCTATTTCGTCCCGGATCAGGGCAAGGGAGGAGTCGTATTTTTCCCGGAGGTTAAGGTCCCTGGCTTTTCGCTGCTGGGAGACATAGAAGAGGCCGAGGCCGCTGATAACCAGTCCCGGTAAGATCACGGCCATCATCAGCAGGATGAAGCGGCGGTTTCTTTTAAGCGATTCAAATTTCAAAGGCATTTCGGTTAGATTATATAATAGGGGGGGTGATAAAGCAAATCCCAAAGGGGGGGAGAAAAATTTAGCCTGTCCGCTTCTGTCCCAGGTACGTTGGGTAGAGTTCGGCATCAAAGCAACCCGGTAGTCCGGTATTTTGGTAATTTGATCGTTGCTGAAGCCGGGGTTTGCGGCGCCGTTTTTATGCGTTTATAGCAACGATAAAGCAGGCCTCGGTTTCTATTCAGGTGAGTTGGAAATAAAAATTCGAAATTCGAAATCCGAAATTCGAAACAAATCCAAATGACCAAAATACAAATGACCAAAACAAAAACAAATGCCCGCGAAACACACGGAAAACACAAAAGGGTTCGTCGTAGGGTTCTGCTTTTGCTTTTTGTTTTGAATTTTGAATTTTTGGATTTAGAAATTGTTTCGGGTTTCGATATTCGAGTTTCGTATTTTATTTTCTTTAGTCTGTGAGTGTCCGTGTTCGTCGCCTGTGTGTGGCCAACACGTATCCTCGCGTTCTTAGCGGCAATGGGGACAGGTACGAATGTCACTAAGTTAAGGCTATATTCTGGATTTATGAGGCTTTTCAGGCCAATGAATAATTAACACACTAACGGGGGGCCGGAATATTGTCCTATTCGGAGGTTATCCGAGAAGTCATGGATGTCTTGATATTAAAATTGTAGGGAACTGGCATTGCCTGTTCCCAAATTGGCATTGAAGGAACAGGCGATGCCAGTTCCCTACCAAATTGCGCCCTGCATAATATCTTTTGGATTACCTCTTGCCAATGTCATCGGGTTCATTTTGCTAATTTAATCACTTGATGATTTTGAAAAGGTACATTATTCAACCATGTAGGCTTAACTTAGTGACATTCGGGACAGGTACGAAGTTTTCCTTCTTAAATATAACGATTGTTTGCCTGGGCAGGAGGGATTAGCTCCAGGGATGATCGATTTATAGCCGAATAAGAATAAATAATGCTGAAGGAGTTTCCTTATCGATTTGAAGGAAAGCGCTTTCAGGATGTGGGGAAACTTAACCGGTGCGTATGATGATGATTATGGTGCGTGGGAAGACTATTTTTGTGCGCGGGGAAACTTTATTCGTTCGCGGGAGAACTATTTCCAGGGGAAGGAGAACTTTACCTTTAAGGGAATTTCCTCGACTGTCCCTTTTTTGTTCCCCATTCACTAAAAATTGCCCTAAGGGCATTGCAACTGGCTACCGACCACAGGATATGGCACGGGTCACGAATTTGATTTAGTCCGTCAAAGTTTTAACTCTTTTTGCACAACGGAGTCATTGAGGTGGGACGGCAGGCTATCCAGCATATCTTTGAAATAATTTTCAAATGCTGTTTTGATGTCATGGTCATGCCTGTCCACCCCTTTGTAAACCTCCAGCAGGAAGGCTTCCACCCAATCTCCTTTAAGACCGTATTTCTCAATCAACCGGATGATGAACCTAGGCAATTGCGGTGTGGTTTTAAAATGTTGTTTCACTATCTCTGCCAGCCGCAGGGCTTTGGGGCGATCTAGCCCTGGATCCACGAGGCATAACAGGATGCGGCTGGTTTCATTGTCCGGGTTTTTAAAGATCGCTTGATGCAGGTCATTAAAATTGAACTCCAATGGAGGCAAACTCCTCAAGCTCTCTTGCAATAAGCCCCATACTGGCACCCGGATGAACCCGGTTTCCCTGTTAAAAGCTAATGCATGGTTCAGAAATATCGAAAATCTTGAAAAAACCGCAGGTATTACTTCTCCGATTAATTCAAGTTGATAATACCCTACCTGGAATTTAAACTTTTCAATCAATTCCCCATCTTGCTCCTCAATTTTCATGATTTCTTGATCCGTTAAAAAGTAGAGTAATCCAAAGATTATAGAATTGAAATTCCATGGGTCCAATTTTAAGTCATAAGACTCAATCTTTTTTAATATGGATAATAATTCTGTTATAATAGATTCATTTCTATTGAGATATCGTTTAAAATCCACTATACGATATGAAAAACAAGCTGCTATGCATTCGAAGAACTCCTGGTATAATATTTGTTTTGTAGTAAGGTGTGGATTGTTTTTTAATTTTTCATAGTAGTTCATAAAGAAAGATTTGAAATTATCAATAACCATAGGTATATATGTTGATCTTGAATCGAATTCAAATAAATCACTATATTCATAAGCCATATCTTTTTGCGTTATTTTTTGCTCAAACTCCTGCCAATCCTCCACATCTCCATATTGATTCTTATCTATATTTTGTAGGATTTTGTCTAGGTTTTCTTCTTCGTTCAATATTTTCTGCAATAACCAGTTTATCCTCTGAAATTTCTCTTTTATCATCACAATTGAATTATGCGGTTCATCCTTTAAGGCCGTAAATAACTCTTTTAAGTTATTCTTACAAGGCAATTTTAAAAATTGAATGAGCCGCTCCAAATAATCAATCTTATAGGATGAGAACAATTGACTCAATTTTTCAATGTCCTTTTGGCTGGATTTGACCCGATAAGTTACCAGTGTAAGGCCGGTATTAAAGGGATCGAATGCTATTTTGTCACCTTCATCATATAAAGTCATTCTCTCACCAGTAAGACACCCCTTTTTATGTTTTTTTTCAAACCCATCTCCCAAATCAGTGTTTATCGCTTTTTCCATATAATCCGATACAATGAATTCAGGAATGCCATATCTGAACATCTCTTGAATCCAAATTCTTCGGGTGTTGAAATCGTTGGCAGGGGAAAGGACTGCATTATAAATGAAGTCATTACGATATAAATCTTCAAAAAAGGGATTTCTTTTAAACGCACTTAGAAATTTTTCCATAAACCATTGATCGTCATTAACTTTAAGATTTATAAAATTCTTGACCAGTTTCACTTCCGCCGAGCCAATGGGCCAGTTTTTGTCCAATACCGCCTTTACCGGTGCAAATTTATGCTTGAGCAGGTATATCCCAATGGTCCAGCCGGCCAGTTGTTCCTCATAGACACTGTGGGACGTGTACTTTCCGATAAAGGGGAGTACCCACTTTTCATTTAAATCGTTGGACAGGCTCCCAAACCGTGAATGCTTATAACTGGGGGAAATGATGAACAAATCCTCCAGGAGATTGGCAAACTTGTTTTCATAGTTGGGTAGACCCTTGAATATTCCTTCCACCAGAATTTCCAGGGCCAACCACGACCCCAGTTTGCAAACCGCAGAACCACTGGCATGGCCCGGTAAATCAACGGAGCCGTTGAGTTCGCGGCAGATGGACTCCACTGTGTCCACCAGGTATTTCCTCTCTTTACCGATATACCCCAGGACAAATAAAAAAGTGTTCCGCCAATAGGCACTTTTACACAGATATTTTAATCGCTTGCGGATAATCTCATCCTCCTGGTCTTTTATATAATAATTGGCGGCAAAGTATTCCTGGAGAGACCTGATGTTAAAACCGACCCGGCCTTCCACCACCTCCTCTAAAAAAACCAGCCGCTCCATGACCGCCTGTATGATCTGCCCCGTTAAAGCTTCTACCTCCTCTTTCGAGACCCCAAGGCTTCTCAGGTAGGCAGCGATTAAATTCCCGAACTCCTCCCGAGAGATGTGGGCCGCCGGGTTTTCTTTCTGTTCCGCGGCCAGTTGGAGGAAATAGCCCAGACGGTTATGGATATGGTCGATGTATCCCGGGTTTTCATTTAAAACCCGGCAGACATTTTTCTGGCGTTCACGTTTAAGGATGATATGGTAATATTCGGTGAAGAGGTCGTATTTATACCGGGGAGGTTCGCCGCCACTTTTGACCAATATAGCCATGATAGAGACTTGCAGCGGGGTCTTCATCAAATTGGAGGTTATGTCATGGTCCAGGGCATTTTTTAATATATCCAGGTGCTTTTCCCGCTCCTCTACCAAAGGGTCTATGGCCGTCAACAACCGGTCCAGGTAGGTCAAGCAATCCCGGGCCGGCAAATCAGCCAGGGTTAAATGGGAATACCCGGATCTGTCGAATTCGTTGGTGTATCCCTGGGGGCGGGTAGTGGCGATGATCAGGGCATCGCCGTCGCAACGCCGCAGGTCGATTTCGATAAAACTGCGAATCTCTGTCAATACCTCCTCGCGGTTGGAGGTGGCCGGCACCTCATCCAGGCCGTCGAAAATAAAGACAAAGGAGAGTTTCCCCAGTAGTTGTTCGATATCGCCGATTTCGATGGTGGTCCCCGGCCCTTTCTTTTCGAGCCGGTATTTCAGGTACATCAGCAGGGTATGGTTATCCTTTTTAGCTTTTTGCTCCGCCAGCCAACCGGCGAAGTCTTTTAAAAGAAAGCGGACCGGGAAGCGGTAACAGGTGGGGACCATAAGCATGATTTTCTCAAACTCCGTGATGAACCCGGGAATTTCCGGAAGGGGAGTGGCACAGGTGTCCAGGTTTTTTAAGAAATAGGCCCGGTAAACCTGGCACAGGAATTGGGTCATGGTGGACTTGCCGTAACCCGGCCCACCGGTCAACACATAACGTCCGGCGCGGGAATCCGGCCTTAAGATATCGTTACCCACCCCCAGGCAGAGCTCCAAAAACCGTTTTTGGTCTTTGTCATTTTCCTTTGGAACAATGCCGTCCGGGGTGGCGTAGAGGTCGACAAAAACTTTTTCCAGGTGGACTTTATCGGTGGTCATTTTCCCGGCATGGTCCAGCCGGGACTGAATATCCTCCCGGAATTCGGCTTCCAGGAAACGGCCCAGCAATTGACTGTGGTTTCTTGATGAAGGTCGATTGACGGGAAGGAGTTCATATAGTTTGTATAGGATATCCCCGGGCAGGATAAAGCTGGAATAGGCAGTGGCCACATCCCGGTTGTTATCTAAAAAGCCGCACATGTCGTCGTACCCAAAAATTTTAATGTAAGGAATTTTCTTCGTGTATTGGTTGACCAGGTCCTCGATCTTGTCCCTGCCGCCGGTACCCGGGGCAGGTGTGAGCACCACATTGGTAAAGAAAAGATAGTTATCGGGATATCCCTTTTTGACTTTACGGGAGGCAAATTTTTTCATTTCTCGGAGGAACTCTTTTTGAACCCATTTAAAATTTACCTGGTGTTCATCCTGGGTATGATCGGCCCTGGATTTGAATTTGGCCTGGAGGACCCAGTGTCCGTCCCGGCAATCGTCATGGCCGGCGAAAAAGGTTTTGCCGTCAAAGACTGCTTCCCTGCCTCCGTCCGGGCCGTCGCCAAAGGTAATCATCCCGTTTCCCAGCAGTTTCCTGGCCAGGGCTTGGATGAGTTGTTCAAAGGTACGCGGGTTTAACGAATAGAAATTGTAATCCATATGTATCCGGGCTCCTATTTTTCCTTCTCATAAGAAGTAATTATAGACGAAACCGGTATTTTTGTCCAGTAAAATCGCAATATCCGACATAGAAACTATCTTTCCTCATGCGAAATCTAAACCAGCAGCAATTGACTATCACATGCGAAATATGACGCACTACCTACTAGATATTGACCCGAAACATGCTATAAAGACCGAATAGGCTATCGATGGCCCTGGGAGGGATAGGGTACAGTCAAAAAAATGGTCCCCTGTCTATATTTGAGGGGTGTGACGGGATTTTGGCTTGACAAAAGTTCACGTCTAAGTTAACATTGTGCCGTGAACAAAATTGAATTTTTTAAAACTGAATCCGGTAAATGCCCCGTCGAAGAATTTTTGGACTCGTTATCCGACAAGCAAGCTAAAAAGGTTGCCTGGGTATTGAGACTTGTAAGGGATATCAAACCTGTTCCTCCCCAATATTTTAAAAAACTTGTTAACACAGACGATATCTGGGAAGTATGTGTGTCTATGGGAAATAATATATTCCGTTTGCTGGGATTTTTTGATGAAGGGGATTTGATCATTTTAACCAATGGGTTTCAGAAAAAAACACAAGAGACTCCCAGGCATGAAATCGAATTGGCAGAAAAAAGGAAGAAAGAATATTTAAAAAGGAGGTATGAATAATGGATGACCTTGAAAAATATATAGAAAAACGAAAGAAGAAAAGCCCTGAATTTGAAAGGGAATTTGAAAAGGGATATAACGATTTCATAATCGGTGTACTATTAAAGCAAGCAAGGATCGATGCCGGGCTGACACAGGAGGATATTGCAAAACGATTGAGAACTAAAAAATCCGCTATATCCCGGATCGAAAATCATGCAGATGACATTAAACTATCGACTTTAAATAGATTCGCTGAAGCTGTTGGAAAGCATATTCGTTTACAAGTGGTTTGATTTAAGCCTATTAAATAGCCCCAGGGGAAAAGCTGATCCCATTCATATCCCACTACCTACTCCTTAGTTTAGAATGATTTTATTGCATAATTATTCAAAGTGAGGGGTCAGTATAATATCTCTCGATAACCTTAATAATAGTGAATCTTGAGCCAATAATCGCCTTTGTTAAACCGGGACAGAACAAGGTGACTGAGAAAAACGATCAGGGTCAAAGAGTATTGATATAACTAACTTTCCTGAATCAAAACCACATTGGTGGCCACACTGAGCAAACATTTTTGAGCGGTGAGCAAACATTTTCGAGGGGTGAGCAGACTCTTTTGAGCGGTGAGCAGACTCTTTCAAGTGGTGAGCAAACTTTCTTGAGCACTGAGCAAACTCTTTTGAGCGGTGAGCAAACATTTTCGAGAGGTGAGCAGACTTTCTTGAGCGCTGAGCAAACTTTTTTGAGGGGTGAGCAGACTTTCTTGAGAACTGAGCAAACATTTTTGAGAGGTGAGCAAACTTTCTTGAACACTGAGCAAACCCTTTTGGAGGGGTGAGGATACTTTCCTAAGCGGCGAGCATAGTTTTTTGAGCGGTGAGGACACTACCAAAACTTTGCCACCAAAAATTTTTTCTTTGTATTCCTTATAAATAGCCGCTAAGAACGCGAAGAAATGCCAAGAGAAAATGAATTCCCGCTTTAAAAACTCGGGAAACCCCAGTGCGGTTGGTGTTTTTGTGCGGAAAAAGCGCACAACTAGGCGGAATATCCGTTTTTCACTGCAAATAAATGGCATAGTCAGCCCCCTTTTGTATTTTTCGTAGCAAATAAATAGCATAGTCGGCTCCCTTTTGTAGTTTTCGCTGCAGATAAATGTCAAAGTCTCTTGGCTTTCGGTTCTTTTCAAACGAAAAAATGGAGATTCTACCTGGTTTCCGGTTGTTTCTATACCGAAAAATGCGAAAGTCGCCCGGTTTCCCGTTGTTCTCCTCTATTTGAAGAGAAAGTGGAGGCATTTGTGATTACTTTCAAAGAGAGGAATGGAAATGGGGGAATAAAAAAACTCTTGAAAGATGGATTAAAGAATTAAAAGAGCAGGAGAAAATCCTTAGAAAAATAACCTGGTCCATTGACTTTTGAAACTGAGATGCATTATTATATTACCTTATGAAAGATGAACGACGATACTTTAGAATGAAAAGAAAATACAGGTTGTCAGGAATGGTTTACTATGGATTATAAAGAAAGCGAAACCCTGGAGTTGAAATCTTCCTTTAGCGACTGGAAGGCGATTATTATCAGCCTGGCTGCCTTTGCCAATAAAAAAGGAGGACAGGTGTTGGTTGGGTTGGCCGATGATGGAAAAGCCGCGAATTTGCGGGTGGGGAAGAGTACGATTGAAGATTTTGTGAATAAATTGAGAAACCATACGGACCCGGTGCTTTATCCCTCCATCAATGTAAAAACGTTTGGGCTTGGAGAAATCGTTTCAATCCAGGTCCCGGAATCCGATCAAAAACCGGTATTTGCCTTTGACAGGGCTTATATTCGTGTGGGTAAGACCAATATAAAATTAACCGCTTCCGAAGTTAGGCAGATGATCAAAACGTATACGCTGCCGGACTACGATGAGGCTGTTTTGAATAAAAGCCGTGAGAATATCGAGCTTGACACAGAGATGATCATATCCTTAAATAAGGAGTATTTTAAGTTTAAAGGATTATCGAGCGATGAGATATTAAAGCGGTTAGAGGTGATAAAAGAGGATAGATTGACTAATGCAGGCTATCTCTGCTTTGCAAAAAAGATTCGGTACATTCCCGCGGCATCGATAAAAGCAGCCCGTTTTAAAGGCAATTCCATGTCCACATTTATCGACATGAAAAATTTTGATTCTAACCTGATCTCAGCAGTGGATGATATTCTTGAATTTGTCAGCCGGCATATCAATATGAAGGTCATCATTAATGGCGATTCTCATAGAAAAGAGCTCTGGGATTATCCTATCGCCGCACTGCGGGAAGCCATTATAAACGCAGTAGTACACCGGGACTATTCGGATCCGGGGAATATCCAGGTCCGAATCTTTGATGATATTATCGAAGTTTGGAGCCCGGGAAGACTGCCCAAAAAAATCGATATTTCTAGATTGTTAGTCGAAAATCGTTCCATTCCCAGGAATAGAAATCTCGCCAGGATATTCTACCAGGTAGGTTTGATTGAGAATTGGGGAACCGGTTTTCATAGGATGGCCGAAGCCTGCCGTAAAAACGACAATCCCCTACCTCTATTTGAAGAGAAAACAGGGGCCTTTGTGATTACTTTTAAAAAGAGGAATGGAAATGAGGGAATAAATGAGGGATTAAATGAGGGAATAAATGAGGGAATAAATAAACTGTTTTTTCATATTGCCACTCATCCCGGCGAAAGGCTAACTGAAATATCGAATCAACTGAAAATTCCTAAAAAAACTCTTGAAAGGTGGATTAAAGAATTAAAAGAACAGGAGAAAATACATTTTAAAGGGGGTAAGAGGAATGGGGGCTACTATGCATTGTGAGCCCCGGGAACAGGCGATGCCTAGAAAATCACCCCCACCGGCAGAACCACCACCTTGATGCCAACAAATTAGTCTGACGTCAAATCCTTTTCGGCGAAGCCGTTCACAATAAAGTCCGAAGGACACAGCTTCCATTTATAATTTATCATTTATAATTTATCGTTTTTCATTCATATCGCAGTATTCTCTGCGCCCCCCGCGGCAATCTTTTCTTATTTTATGCCCTTCTTACGGCTTCCCGCCCCCCTTTCTACCGGTAGGAAAGGGGTCGGCATGTGGTAGGAAGGGGGTCGGCAACCGGTAGGAAAGGGGTGGGAAAGTGGTAGGAAAGGGGTCGGAAGGTGGTAGGAAAGGGGTGGGAAAGCGGTGGGAATGGTATCAAACAGCGTTAGGAAGGCATCCAGGAACAGAAAATCCATTTCTTGTTCGTTTCATAAGCACAAATTGATAAAACTTCAAAAAAGGCTTGACTTTTTTTTTGAAGTTCCGTACAATTCTATTTAAAATAAAAACAGGAGAAGAAGAGGTTTTATATTTAATCCAGGTCATCGCTAAGTGACCCCGGATTATAGGGGTAATAGACATGGTAAAAAAATATTGCGTTCACGTTTTGATAGTAACAAGTCTCATCATTTCATCCTGGGGATTCTCAGCCAATACCAAAGCCCAGTCCCCCGAATTTAAATTCGAGCATATTTCAATTGCGCAGGGACTCTCCCAGGGTACTGTATTTTGCATTCTCCAGGACAGCAAGGGATTTATGTGGTTTGGAACACAGAATGGACTTAACCGGTATGACGGAAATACATTTAAGGTATATGATTATGATCCCAGGAATCCCAATAGCCTGAGTTACAACATGGTTTTATCCATTTACGAAGATAAATCCGGTATGATCTGGGTTGGCACATGGGGCGGTGGGCTCAATAAATTCGACCCGAAAACAGAGAAATTTACAGTTTACAAAAGCGATCCCCAAAAACCCGACAGCTTGAGTGATAATAACATCAATGCCATTTATGAAGACCGATCCGGTTCATTGTGGATCGGAACCCATAATGGTCTAAATAAATTCGATCAAAGGAATGGGAAATGTATCCATTACCTTGTGGAAAACAATCCATCCGATGATACTCAACCCAATCGAATCCTCTCGATTTTCCAGGACAGCGAAAATAATTTGTGGGTTGGGGCTGAAAAGGGCCTATATAAGTCCAGCCCGGATAAGAAGGATTTTATTCCCTGCCTGGTAAAAATCAAAAAAGTCGAGGCAATCGCTGAAGATGGATATGGAATCTTATGGGTGGGCACGGGAAGCGGTTTAAATAAAGTGGACCGGGGAAAATCCGTGGAGATCCCTTTTCCGGATGAAAGTGTTGTGTCAAAAAAAATGGGAGATAAACTTATCCGGGTGATATATATAGATCAAACCGGGCTACTGTGGATTGGAACGCAAACTGACGGTCTGTACCGAGTCGATCCGGGAAAGAATGTAGTAAATCATTTCAGCAGTGACCCGGATAAACCCGACAGCTTGAGCCATAATGATGTCCGGGCAATATGTAAAGACCGCACCGGTTTGATGTGGATTGGGACCTTTGATGGCGGAGCCAATAAATTCGATCCCGAGAGAAAAAATTTCACCTTATATGGGAATGATCCGGGTAATTCCATCAGCTTTAAAAATAAGAAAGTCTGGTCAATCGTCGAAAGTAAAAACGGCGGAGTCTGGATCGGGACCCGGGGCGATGGGATTTACCCGTTTGATCCGGTAATTAAAAAATTTTCAAAACCGTTAATCCCCGGTAGCGACTCCAACGATAATCCTCAGCAGAGGAAGTTCATCCGTGCCATGTGCGCGGAGAAAGAATCGGATACTCTCTGGGTGGGAACGGAACGTGGCGGGCTTTACAGGTTCGATATTAAAACAAAAATATTTTCTCCTTTTAATAAGCTTAATACCGACGCGTATATTTTATCGATTTATGAGGATCGAAGCGGTGTATTATGGGTCGGCACAAAGGATGGCGGTTTGATACGAATCGATAAAGATAGAAAAAATATTAAAACTTATAAAAATGATCCGCGGAGAAACGATAGCCTAAGCAGCAACGAGGTATACGCAATTGATGAAGATAAACAAGGGATTCTCTGGGTTGGCACGGGGAATGGCGGGCTAAATCGATTTGATAAGAAAAACGAATCTTTTCGCCGTTACCTCCCTTCCAAGACCGATCTCGATAGCATAAGTCACAATTTTTTATTGACCATTTATGAAGATACAAAAGGTATTCTCTGGATTGGCACCGATGGGGGCGGCTTAAATAAATTAATCGATCGTGAAAAAGGAACATTTAAGGCCTATCGAACAACGGCTGGTTTACCGGACAATGTCATTTACGCCATCCTTGAAGATGAAGAAAATAACCTCTGGTTAAGCACCAATAGGGGGTTATCGAGATTCAATCCCGGGACCGAAACATTTAGAAATTATACCGTACGAGACGGTCTCCAGGATTATGAATTTAACAGGGGGGCCGCCTGCAAACGCAAACTTAAAAACTCAGAAGAATTGTACTTTGGTGGCGTCAAGGGCTTTAATGTTTTTAAGCCGTCGGATTTTAAGACTGATTCACCGGCTCCGACGGTTGTAATTACGTCGTTAAAAAAATTTAACCAGGGAAATAGAGTGGACATATCTATTTCAGAAACCGGGCCATTGCATCTCTCTTACAAAGATTACTCCATTTCCTTTGAATTTGCGGCCCTGGATTTTTCAGACCCTGAGAATAACCGCTATGCATACAGGCTTGAACCGGGCAGCCAGGAATGGATAAACCTTGGCAACAAACATGAACAGACATTTCCCAGTCTTGAGCCGGACAAATATACATTCCGGGTTAAAGGTGCCAACAATGAGGGAGTCTGGAATGACGAAGGGGCATCGGTAACAATAATCGTTTCACCCCCTTTTACCGCGACATTGCTTTTCAGAATACCGCTTTTATTAGTTATCGGTGGAGTTATTTTTGGATTCGTTCTATGGAGAATCAGTGATATTAAGAAAAAAGGGAAAGCAATCAAAGTGGCTTATGATGCCCTCCAGGAAAGCGAGGAGCGCTATAGAACCCTTGTCGAGACATCGCCCGACGCCATTACTCTTTGCAATATTAAAGGAAAAATCATCATGGCCAATCCCCAAACCGCTTTTCTTCTGGGGTATCATAACCTGGATGAAATGAAACCACATGTCAGGACCATTTTTCACGGCATAACCTTGAAAGACCGCGCCCTCGCCCGTAAAAATGCGGAAAATGTCGTAAAGAACGGTATTGCCACAACCATGGAATTTACCCTTCGCGCAAAAGACGGAACCGAGATTGCGGCGGAAATCAGTACATCACTGATTAAACAATCGGAAGGCGTGCCGCCTTACTTTTTAGCCATCACAAGGGATATCACGAAACGCAAGGAAGCGGAAAAAAAGGAAAAATTAATACAAGAAGCCGAAAAGATGGTCTCTTTAGGAACCCTTGTTTCCGGCGTCGCCCATGAGTTGAATAATCCTGCCGGATTTATTATGCTGAACGCCGATAATTTTTCCCTGGCCTGGATAGATATCGTTCCGATTCTTGAACAATATTACCGGACCAATAAGAATTTCCTGATTGCCGGTATGCCCTATCAAAAATCAAAGGATCGAATCGATGAATTGATAAAGGGACTCATAGACGGCGCAAAACGGATCAAGAGTATTATTAAAGATTTAAGCGATTATTCCCGGCCTGAAGACCCACTCAGGAGAGAGGCGGTCGATATCAACAAAGTCATTAACTCTTCCCTGAGTTTGACCAATAATACCATTAAAAAAGCAACAAATATGTTTTCCTTTGAACCGGGAGAAAATTTACCGGTCGTATGGGGAAATTTCCAGAGACTGGAACAGGTATTTATCAATCTAATCCAAAACGCATGCCAGGCCCTGCCGGATACATCAAAAAGTATTTTTATATCCACCGGCTATGATAAAAATAACAACCGAATCGCAGTAACGGTAAAGGATGAAGGGGTGGGAATCGATGAAAAAAACTTGGCGCAAATAACAGACCCGTTTTTTACCACCAAAAGAAGCGCCGGTGGCATCGGTCTGGGATTATCTATTTCACATCGCATCCTACAAGAGCATAGGGGTACCATGGAATTTGCATCCGAAGTAAAAAAAGGTACAACGGTTTCTGTATTTTTACCAATAATAGAGCAGAGATGAAAAAATTAAAACTTAATTTAATAGGAGGTTAAATAAAAATGAATCAATCATTATATCCCGAATTTCCAATATTAACCGTTGATGATGAAAAGCATTTTCTTAACAGTATCGAATTTAATCTGAATGCAAAGGGGTTGACCCATGTCGAATGCTGTGATGACAGTCGGATGGTGATGCCGCTTTTAAAGGAAAAAAAATTTTCCCTGATTCTACTCGATATCATAATGCCGCATTTCACCGGTACGCAACTGCTTCCTAAAATCATTGCAGAGTACCCGGAAATCCCGGTAATCTTATTAACAGCGGTAAGCGATACTGACACAGTGGTTGATTGTATGAAGGCCGGAGCCTTTGATTACCTGGTTAAACCCATTGAGCCCGACAAATTATTAAAAAAAGTTAATCAAGCCCTGGATTTTTTGAAAGCCAAAGAAGAGGATAATCATATCCAACAATGCCTGTTTTCCGACACACCGAAGAACCAGGAAGCTTTTTCGGAAATTATCACAAAAAATAAACGTATGCAGAGTATTTTCAAATATGTCGAGACGATAGCGGAGTCTCCCATGCCGGTGCTGATTACAGGCGAGAACGGTGATGGAAAAGATTTAATGGCTCGTGCAATCTATAAACTGAGTCAAAGAAAAGGTGAATTTGTACAATTTATTGCGGGGGGTATCGACGATCAACAATTTACCGATACGCTTTTCGGTCATAAAAAAGGGGCCTTTCCCGGCGCCGACCATGAGCGAATCGGGCTGGTGGAACAAGCGAAGGATGGTATTTTTTTTCTTAATGAAATCGGGGATCTTTCGGAGAAATCCCAGGTTACCCTTTTACGCCTGATTCAAGATGGGGAATATTACCCCCTCGGTTCCGATACCCTGAAAACCACCAATGCCCAGTTCGTTGCCGCTACATGCAAAGACCTTCCTGCCCTGGTAAAAGAAGGTAAATTTCGGAATGACCTTTATTTTCGCTTGAAAATTCATCATATCCAACTCCCCCCTTTAAGAGAACGAAAAGATGACATCCCCTTGCTGGTGAATCATTTTCTAAAAAAATTTGCGGAAATGCTTAAGAAAAAAAAGCCCCATTTACCCAGAGAATTATTTATACTACTGGCAAACTATGATTTCCCCGGTAATGTCCGGGAACTGGGGGGAATGGTTTATGATGCGCTAACCCGGCATGAATCCGGGGTTCTTTCCATCGATGTGTTTCGTGATAAAATCAGGGAAAAAGGCGGGAAGATAGATATTCCCACAGCAGCCAATAATGATACCGGTGATAAGAAAGTCATATTTGGCGACGCTTTCCCAAGGTTTCCGGAACTTGAAGAACTGTATATACAGGAAGCCTTGAAAAGAGCAAAAGATGAGAGTACGGCTTCAAAATTGACCGGGTTAAGTCGAAAAGATTTTGCCAACCGGCGCAGGAAGTATCAAAAATAGGCTGCCCTTCTGCGTGCCTGACCGTGTAAGTCTTTGGCTAAAATTCCCGGATTTCTTCCTCTGTCAGGCCGGTGGTTTCAGTGATGACGTCGATGGGAATGCCTTTATTCAACATTGCTTTTGTGATTTTTAAAGCTTTGGACCTTTCACCTGCTTCGATTCCTTCTTCTCTTCCCTCTTCCCTGGCATATTCGACACGTCCGCGTTCATCCTGAATAAATATTCCTTTGTCGTCATAGGCTTCGAGTTCTTCCCTGGTCCAGCTTAATTGGTTGGCCACCTCAAAGGCTTCCCGTATTTCCCCGGGTACTTCCATCTCCATGGGTATCATGGTCATGTCCCCGGCATTTTTTACGAAATAGATCCATTTGTCTTTTACATCCGCCAGCTCCTTGAGGCCTTTATTAAATTTGGGTAATTCCACGAAGTTTAATTCAAAATCCTTGAAATAATGGCCGTTGGTGTTCTCTTCGAGGATGAGGTGCCGGGAGGTGTAACCGGAACTTTCTTTGAACAGTATGAAATCCAGAAACCCTAAAAAGATAACCTGGTTTAACTTCGGATAATCATCGGCCCTGCTGAGCTGCTGGGAATATGCTTTGCTGACATAATACATGACCCTTTTCTCGAAAGCGGCGGTATGGATGACTTGCATTTCGATGATGTAGTGAATTTTTCGTTTGTCGATGGCTTTGATGTCCAGGATGGTTTGTTTGAGTTCTTTGAGCCTGGGGACCTGGTAAGGGTCGGTGATGGTGATATCGATGATTTCTTTTGCGGTCCCGGCAAAGTTGAGAAGGTTATTGAGAAAGCTGATGAGGATTTCTTTTTTGTTTTCATCGCCGAAGATTTTTCTGAAGGCGATATCGTTTTTAGGGTCTGCGAATTTCATACGATGCTCCTTTTCATGCCGGTATTATAATATTGTTTTATGTTTTTTTCAATATTCAAGACAAAATCAGGTTGCCGCGGGGGAAAAAGTTAATATTTATAAATATTTACACGGCGAAACTTTCGCTAATCCTACCTTTTAAAAAAAAAGGTAAACTTTTATAAATATTGACCAATACCTGGAAAATTGATATTATACTTAAAGGGGAAGGAGGACAGAACAATGAGAAAAAAAACGATCCTATTTTTTTTATTACCGGTGTTATTGGTATTGGTTACAATAAATTCGAAAGAAGCCACCATCCATGTAACTACGGTGTCAGACCATTTACCTGGTTCACTGGGCGAGGCGATTAAAGCGCAGACAGCACAAAATAATCCCATTTCTAAACTGGGGGTGAGTTTCAGGGAATTCCCCTTGCACTTTATTGCTAACCAGGGTCAATTGAATGAAAAGGTAAAATTCTATTCCAGAACCTCAAATTATACCCTATGGTTGACTAAAGAAGAATTGGTATTTGATAGTATTAAAAAAGAGGAACAAAAAACCACAGTCAAGCCGTCGATCCCCACCATCATACATGAACAAAATAAAGCTATACCCTGGTGCCGCCGTGATGTATCGAAACTTGTTTTTCTAAACGCAAATAAAAATCCGGAACTGATCCCTGAAGAAATTACCCCGATGAAAATCAATTTTTTAATTGGAAACGATCGTTCAAAATGGCAAGGGAACATTCCGACTTCTTCTGCGGTCAAGTATAAATCCCTCTACCAAAATATCGATTTAAAAGTATATGGAAACGAAAAACAAATCGAATATGATTGGATAATCAAACCCGGCGGTAATCCGGGTGATATCCGCTTCGCTTATCGAAATATAAAAAAAACTTACATTGATAAGAAGGGAAACCTCTTCATCGAGACTGATTTTGGGAAAATAATGCATAAGAAACCAACAAGTTACCAGGTAATTGAATCCAAAAAGAAAAAAGTAGAGGTAACCTTTAAAAAAGCAGGTCGCGATACTTACGATTTTGCAGTAGGAACCTATGATAGAACTCGCGAGCTCATTATTGATCCGTTAATTGTACGCTATTCCACTTACCTGGGCGGATCGCACGATGAATGGATCGGAAGAGTAGCGGTTGACAGCAACGAATGCGCTTATATATTAGGAGAAACTACCAGCTATGATTTCCCGGTTTTGAATCATTACCAATTAGTTCAATGGGATCATGATATGGTCATCACTAAAATCGATACCACTAAAAAAGGTACGTCAAGTCTAATCTTTTCGACTTACCTGGGAGGATATCGTGGAGACACCGCTTGCAACATTGCCGCCGACGAAAGTGGATGCGTCTATATAATAGGGTGGACAGGGAGTTCGGATTTTCCAATCCTGAATGCGTACCAATCGGAAGTAAAAAACGTGGATACGGTTATTGCTAAAATCGATACTACAAAAGCAGGCGCCGCATGTCTTCTCTATTCTACATACCTTGGCGGTACAGGTGTCGATTTGAGTGGTGACATAGCGGTAGACCAAAATGAGTGTGTCTATGTGACCGGTATTACCGATAGCTCGGACTTTCCTGTACTGAACGCATTCCAGGCAAACCGGGCCGGCAAAGAAGATGTATTCGTGGCCAAAATCGATACTACAAAGGCCGGTACAGACAGTCTCATTTATTCCACTTACCTTGGTGGTGCTAACAAAGATGAAGGTAATGGCATCGAGGTAGATCGAAACGGTTATGCTTATGTGGCCGGGGCTACTCTTAGCGCGGACTTCCCGTTATCGAATGCCTTCCAATCAGTCAATATGGGCTGGGATGTATTTATAACCAAGCTTGATACAAAAAAGAGCGGCTGCGAAAGTCTACTCTATTCCACCTACTTAGGAGGAAAAACGATTGACTATAACGCCAAAATTGCAGTCGATAATAATGAATGTGCATATATAGCAGGCTATACCGCAAGTTCGGATTTTCCTGTAATGAATGCATACCAGCCGAGTAAGGCCGGTAATTCCTATGATATATTTGTAACAAAAATCGATACCACCAAAACCGGAACTGCTTGCCTCCTCTATTCCACTTTCCTGGGAGGAACAAATTGGGAAGATGTAAACGCAATAGCGGTAAGCCAAAATAGGTACGCATGTGTAGCAGGGGTAACCGTCAGTTCGGATTTTCCCACCCTTAATTCCTTTCAGTTAAGAATGGGGGCTAGAGATGCATTTATATCCAGGATTGACACTTCCGGCAGCGGATATACAAGCCTGATCTACTCCACATACCTGGGGGGATCAAACAATGATAGTGGCTATGGCATTGCGATTGACAGCAGCGAATGCGTCTATGCAGCGGGAAGTACTTTGAGTAGAAATTTCCCGACATGGAATTCATACTCAGAAGACCTGAATGGATATCATCCAGACCTCTTTTTGACCAAATTTTCTCTCCTGGAACTCAATTGTCCCAATGGCGGTGAAAATTGGACCATGCAGACGACCCAAAATATCTCCTGGAACGTAAATGGCTCTGTCGTTCCTTTGAAAATCAGTCTCTGGCAAAATGGAAACCTGGTCGGTATTATTGCAGATAATATTGCATCTGTTCCGAGTTTTTATACATGGACCGTAGGTCGATACATCGGGGGAATTTCCGGTCCGGGTAATGGATACCAAATTAGGATTAAAGAAAAGGGAAACATGCTGCATGATATGAGCAGCGATGTCTTTACTATTACACCGCCCATTCGATCTATTACAGTAACTTCCCCTAACGGTGGAGAAAAATGGAAATTGGGTACCTTGCAAAATATCACCTGGAATGCCGTCAATTTGACAGGGAATTTGATCATCACCCTGGTTAAAGATGGCAGGCATTTTGCAGTGATTGCCAGGGATGTTAATCCTGCTCCTGGAACTTTTTCCTGGCATGTAGGCCAATTACAGCCAGGAATAATGGCTTCTGGACCAGGCTCCGGATTCAAAGTAAAGATAAGTGAAATGGGTACATCAGTTTCTGATGAAAGCAATCTACCATTTGCAATTCAGTGAGAGGCAAAAAATTGGTCTGGCTCTAAATCCAATAACAAAGTCTCTGAGCCTGACGGTGTTCAGGGAGATAAATCTTCCGGTACGGTTCTACAAAATGGCCCCCCGCGCAGAGGGGCGCGCCGCGGGGGCCTTGACAAAGAGAAAAAAAAAGATTAAAGTTATAAAGAAATGAACGATAAATTCAATATCCTGGTGGTGGAAGATGACATCGCCGCCGCTAAAGTCATCAGTTTTGAATTAAAAGCCAAAGGATACCAGTGCCGCTGCTTTGAACAGGCTGAAGAGGCCTGGCGGTTTTTCCGGCAGTGCCCCGTTGACCTGGCGCTGGTGGACTATACCTTGCCGGGGATGTCCGGGGAGGAATTTTTCGTCAAGATCAGGGAACTGAATCCCCTGCTGCCGGTGATTTTCATTACCGCCTTACAATCCGTGGACAAAGCGGTCCAGTTACTGAAAATGGGCGCCTATACCTACCTCACCAAGCCCTTGAAAATGGAAGAACTACTCCATAATATTAAAAATGCCCTGGAAAAAGTAACCCTGGTGAAAGAAAACCAAATATTACAAGAAAAACTCCGGGAAACCTTTTCGTTTAAGAATTACGTGTTCAATTCCGAAAGTATGCAGAAAACCCTCCACCGCGTGATGCGGGTGGCGGATTCCGACTCCAATATCTTGATAACCGGCGAAAGCGGTACGGGAAAAGATGTCATTGCCAATATTATTCATTACTGCTCCAGGCGAAAGGCACACACGCTGGTAAAAGTAAACCTGGCGGCCCTGCCGGCTACATTGATCGAAGCCGAGCTTTTCGGGGCGGTTAAAGGGGCCTATACCGGCGCAGTGGCCAACCGGCCGGGAAAATTCGAAGAGGCAGATAAAGGCACCCTGTTCCTGGATGAAATCGGCGAATTGTCCCCGGATATCCAGGTAAAACTACTGCGGGCCGTCCAGGACCGCGAAATCACCCGCCTGGGCTCCAATCAACCCCATAAAGTGGATATCCGCTTGATTACCGCCACCAACCATGACCTGCAGGGACTGGTAAATGAGAAAAAATTCCGCGAAGACCTATTCTACCGACTCAATGTGATCGATATCCACCTCCCACCCCTCAGGGAACGAAAAGAAGATATCCCCCTCCTGGTGGATCTATTTATTAAAAAATTCAACCAGCGGGAAGGAAAACAAATTACCACCCTTTCCAAAGATGCCTTAAACGCTTTAATGAAGTACTCGTTTCCCGGCAATATCCGGGAACTGGAAAATATTATCGAACGGGCCATGGTCCTGGCCCAGGGAAACGTGTTATGCACCGACGACCTGCCGGTATTCGTGCTTAGCCCGGGGCGCGGGCGCCCCGATGCCGATTTCTTCGACGCCCACTCTCCCCTGTCTCTCCCCGACCGTTTAACCGCCATTGAAAAAGATATCCTGGAAAAAACCCTGGAAAAACACCACTATCACCAGAGCAAAGCTGCCCGGGAACTGGGTATCTCGGAGGCCCGGCTGCGATACAAAATCCGTATCCTGGATATTCCCAAAAGAAAATGAAAACATTAAGGTTGTCACTGGGAGTTACCATCATTTTTATTTTCCTGGGGATGCCCTTATTGGGGGCAGCGGACGCCATGACAGAACTGGAAAACCGGTTAAAAAAGGCATCTTCACCCTCTGAGCAGTTGGAGGTTTTAGCTGTGTTGGTGGAAAGGAGCAAGCAAGAAGACCCCCAAAAAGCCCTGGAATACGGGAACCGGGCCCTGCAAATTCTCCACGATCTTCCCGGCGGCGCCAGCGACACGATTAAACTAAATATACTCAATGGCATGTGTTGGGCTTCGGGTTTATTAGGGAAATACCATGAAGCGCTGGCGCTGGGGAAAGAAGCGGAAACCCTGGCCCACAAGTTGGGGGATAAACAGAAACTGGCGGTAACTTTTGGCTCTATGGCCAATATTTACCTTTATTTATCGGATTTCCATAAGGCCCTCAATTATGCCTTGAAGGCCAGGGCCATGAGTGAAGCAGTGGGATATAAAAAAGGTACTGTCAGCGCCCTGGTCTCTATCGCCAGGGTCTATCGAAATCTACAGGAATATGAAAAAGCCCTGGATAATTATAAAAAAGCCCTGGATATTTCAGACCGGCTGGGAAATAAAGGGGATGTGGCCTCCATACTCAGTAATATGGCCACCGTCTATTGGAATTTAAAGCAATATCCAAAGGCCCTGGACTTTTATTCCCGCGGTTTGAAAATAATGAAAGACCTGGGCAGCGAAATGGGGATCGCGCAAATATTATATAACATTGCCTGCGTCTACAGCGAAACCGGGAAGTATGACCAGGCCCTTCAATATGATATGAAGGCTTTAACCCTCTTTGAAAAACTGGGCAACCGGGGGCAGATCGCTTTTACTTTGGGCAGTATCGGCCGGGATTATGGAACCCTGCAGCAGTATGTCCAGGCCCTCGATTACCTGGACAGGGGCCTTAAAATAGCCCTCCAACTGGACATGAAGGATACCATCCGCTGGTTATATAGAGAATATACCCATATCTACGAAGCCAGGGGTGATTATCAAAACGCCTTTCTCTATCACAAAAAATTTAAGGAAGCCAACGACGAAATCCTTAATGAAGATATAAACAGGAGAATTGCCCACCTCCAGGTGGTTTACGAGGTAGAAAAAAAACAAAAGGAAAATCAACTGCTGAAGAAAAATAACCATATCCAGGAATTGGAGTTGAAACAACAGAAATTAGACCTGGACCGCCAGAAATTGTTAAGGAACTTTTTAGCGCTGGTATCGGTCCTGGTGGTTATTATCGCCCTGGTAATTTTTAACCGCTACCGAATCCGCAAAAAGACCGAGCAGGTTCTCAGGGTTTCGGAACAAAAATTAAAGAAAATGAATGCCGCCAAAGATAAACTATTTACCATTATTGCCCATGACCTGGGCAGCCCGTTGAATAGTTTACTGCTCAGCGCCGGTCATTTGAAGAACTATTTCCCCTCCCTGGATGAAAATGACCTCCGGGAGTTTATCCACAACATATATAAACAAACCCGGGACATGGCGGACCTCCTGGAAAATCTCTTGCAGTGGGCCATAACTCAAATCGGGAAAATCCAACATAACCCGGAGACGGTAGATATACGTTTATTGACCGAAGAAGCCCTGGAACCGATACAATATACGGCCCATAACAAAAAAATCCGCCTCTCCGTGCATATCAGGGAAAACACCCTGGCCTGGGCAGATAAACACATGATGAAAGCAGTGATGAGGAACCTGCTTTCCAATGCCATTAAATATACTTACCCGGGTGGAGAAATCAAAGTGAGTGCGGCGGACAGCGGGAACTACCTGGAAATCACGGTTTCCGATAACGGCATCGGCATCGCCGAAGAAAGAATAGGGCAATTGTTCAAGGAAGAAATCCCGGGAAGCACCCGGGGTACCTCCCATGAGAAAGGCACGGGATTGGGATTGGTTTTGTGCAAGGAATTCGTGGAAAAAAATGGCGGCCGGATCCGGGTGCAAAGCCAACCGCAGCAGGGCAGTCATTTTAGCTTCACTTTACCGAAGCGGTTATAATACCTCCAGGTACGAAGTATAAGGCGCAAAGTATAAAATCGAAAAAATTTACGAAAGTTCGAAAAAAAATACGATTCCCCGGGCAATTTCGATAACGGCGTCCCGGGTTCCCGGTTCTTTTTCGAAACCCCTTTCGGTTTCTTACCACGCGGATATAGAGAAAATCCCCGGGGGATGCCGCGGGGATTTTCCCGCTGGGAAGCGGCGCCGCTAATCCTGGCATCACATTTGCATATTATATACCCCAGACCTCAGCCATTACTTCAAAATTAAGAGGAACCAGCCATTACTTCAAAATAAGATAAAATAAAGTATTTTTAAAACATAAAAACATAAAGGAGGTTACAGGGAAAATGAAAAACCAAAAATCAAAAAACAAGTTGATGCTTCTGCTTAACAAGAAGACCATTGCAAACTTGAACCCGCGGGAAATGGTTCAAGCTAGAAGTGGTGAAATGGCCCAGGCCGGTGATTCCGTGAGGGTAAGGGAAACGGAAACCGATCCCGCGGTATGCCAGGTGACTATTACCCCGGTTCCCACGGATTTCGGTATTACACCCGCCAGCCCATAGCCCGAAAAACAAATCACAAATTACAAACCACAAATTACAAACAAATTTCATTCGTGTATTTCGCGTGTTTCGGAGGCCTGTTTTTGTTATATTCCCGGTTGCCCGGATAAAGTGGAAAATAACAGCATGGCTTCTTCGTAAACTATTTTCTTTAGTTTGCAATGGACCGGTTCCTGTTCCACGGTATCGGCCAGGACCATATCGCCGCCAAGGAAATAACTGGTAGCCGGACACAAGCCCCCGCAAAAATACCTGGCCCAGCAAGAAGAACATATCTTACTGTTGAAAATATGAACCTGGGCATATTTTTTCAACCACTTTTCCCGGTCGAATCCTTCCCGGACATTTCCCAATTTCGTTTGTTTATAACCCACAAAGCGGTGACAGGGGAATATATCTCCTTCCGCGGAAACGCCGACATAAAGCGCCCCCAGCGATTTACAGGGAGTTAACTGCTTCATCTTTTTTTTCAAGGTTTGCAAAGGTTTGGAAAATAAATCATAGTTTTCTTTTAATTCATCTTTTTTAATTTCCCCTGCAATTCGCTTCACCTTTTGTCTATAAAGATTGAGATCATCATTAGTAATTGCAAGACCAGCCCGTGAATTCCCCTTTTTGTATTCGGCCGGATCATAACGAACCTGTTTGGCGTTAAAACTCTTGAAGAATTCAACCAGTTCATCTATATTTTGCATGCTGGGACTGGTGAGGGTGGCGCGAAAGGCATAAAAACTCTTACTTTTCCCTGCTTTTTCAATAAACTTTAAAATCTTCGGGTAAATCAAGTCATAGGTACTTTGTTGCCGGTTCGCTTTTAATGTACGATTCTTATCATTAATCGGTTTGGGACCATCCACACTAAAAGTAACTTCTATTTTCTCTTTAATGATAAAATCAATTTTTTCATCATCCAATAACATCCCATTGGTGGTCATACCGAACATTATTTCTTTATTGGCTTTTGCCGCTTGTTTCCCGGCATAGCGGACGACATGTTTTACCAGGTTGAAATTTAATAAAGGCTCGCCGCCAAAAAGGGTTATCCGGCACATCTTCGCGTTGCCGGAAATCTTAAGCAAGAAGTCCACGGCGCGTTCGGCAGTATCTTTTGTCATATGAACGGCTGGCCCGCCATAGGAACCGCCGTCTCCATAACAATAATCGCAAGCCATCGGGCATTGATGGGTAACATTCAGCGCTATTTGCACCAGGTCGTTCTTTAACAGCGCCTCGAAACGCTTTGTTTCAAAATCACCGACCTGTTCCGGGGACGCTTTTTGCATGGTAGTATATCCCAGCAGGTTTACCTTTAACAATTCATTGACCGCGGCTTCAACTTCCCGGTTGTTTCCGGTTGAAAGTCTTTTCTTTAATTCCGAAATAGACCCGGGGGTTTCTTTTAAACTGTTTAAAACCTGGAACTCAAGATGATTCAATTGAATAATGTTCATATTTTCTATATTGTAGGCCATCGTATTTTCATTGTCCTTTATGACATGAAATTCTTGGGGATAAATTATTTTTTCCTGGAGAATCTGAGTTTCTGCTCTCATCGTATACCTCCTTAAAAGTGGGAGAGTAGTTTTGTGATCAAAACTACTCTCCCTTTTTTGTCGATTACTTTAAAAATTGATCGCTGAGTCCTCTAACTGTTAAAAAATATGGCCTTAACCACATGCATGATCAATTCCACATGGTGCGTCAATACCGCCATAACCGCCGCAAGCCCAATCAACAACATAACATATACTATCGGTTGCACCGGGGTCGCATGCAATATCGTATAAGGTGCATATGCCATCAGTCCCGGTGGGGCCTCCAGGGGTTATTACTTCTCCTCCGGGAGTTATGTCTCCACCGGTGGTAACCCCGGCTCTGACTTTGTCGAGATCGATAATTTTAGCCATGGTTTTAACCTCCTTTAAATTTGATTTTTATGTAAGAAGAAATGCAAATATGATGCCAAAATAATTGTTTCCGCTTCTCGAATCGACTATTCCGCCTTATATTGCCGCAAACCTTCTTAAATGGATGGGACTGTATTCGAAATTTTTTTCGAATCTTCCCACAGATGAATATTTACAGTCCCTGGACTTCCAAAAATTTTTTTTTTATATTAAAATAAACATCCAAATGAAAAATAGGAGGTACGAAAATGCTTGTTTTAGTGATAGGATTTATTTTGGGAGCAATTGTCGTGGGAACAATGTATTCCCGCATGGCGGGCGCGGCCGCTAAACCGGATTCCAAGAAGCTGGGCAAATTGATTGTTAGTGTCCTGGTTGTCATCGTTGTTGTCAGCCTGCTATCCCAGATGTTCGTCATCATCGAAGCCGGCACCGTTGGCGTGGTTAAGCGGTTGGGGGCGGTGACGGACGAACTACACCCGGGGTTGCATTTGATTGTCCCAATCATCGATCATGTGGTGGTGCTGCCGACCTTAAAAATGACCTATGAAGCCACCGATGTCCCCGAAAAGAGCAAAGCCGATTACCCGGACATAATTATTTCGGCTTTAACGTCCGATGGCCAACAGATTCGCGTGGGAATAACGGCGCGATTTATGATCCAGCCGGGTAAAGCGGCGTGGGTCCTGCAAAACCTGGGTGAAGAAGTAGAATACGTCGAAAAAGTGGTTAAAACGGAAATCCGCGGTTCTGGTCGCCGCGTTCCTACCAAATTTGCCGCCTACGACCTTTATACCAAAAAAAGTTATGAAGCCCAACAAGCCCTTTATGATGAAGTTGCCCCCAAATTCCAACAAAACGGCCTGATCCTGGATGAACTGGTGCTGCGTAATATCACTTTTACTTCGGAATACGCCAGGACCCTTGAAGAAAAACAAATCGCCCTGGAAAATATAAATACGGAAAAGAACAAACTGGAGCAGGAAAAGATTCGCAAAGAACAGAAAATCGTCGCCGCGGAAGGGGACGCCAAAAGTATTGAAATCCGCCAGGCCGCGTTGACCAAGAACCCCACTATTATCCAGTGGGAATTCATCCAGAAATTGTCCCCCAACATCCAATGGGGAATATTACCGCAAAATATCATCCCTGTCGTAAACTTCCAGAATCTAATGGATAAGCCCAAAAAATAGCGCCGGAACTTTTAGGCGACTCATAAACTTTTTTAACGACCGGGATAATGGGATAATTTTAAAATGAAAAAAATAGCAATTATTACTCTTTTGGTAATGGGCCTTTGCCTGGGCGAAACATCCTTTGCCCTTAATGCCGGTACGGGCAAAAACGAAAAAGATAAGGCCTATTTACCCCCGGTAGACCTCAACCCCGAGACCTATCAACTGCTAAAGAACAGCCAGTGGGAGCCTGCTGTCGAGAAACTCAGGGAAGCCTATGAATTATTCAATGCCGATCCCAATCTCAAATATTACCTGGCTTTCTGCTATGAACAACTGGCAAATACCGCCCTCGATGAGAAACGGTACCAGGATGCCATCAACCGATTGGAGAGCGCTGTCCAATACGTCGATGACCAACCCCGCCTCTACCTGGGATTAGGCGCAAGCTTTTTTTCTCTTTCCCGGTATTCGGAAGCCGAAGATGCATTCTCACAGGTGCTGGAACTGGAGCCCGACCATTTCCTGGCCAACAAAATGCTGGGGGAAATTTACTACCTCGCCAACAATATGGAAGAAGCCGGGGAACATTGGGAAGCCGCACTGAAAAAAGAACCCAACGATAATTACACAAAGAAAAGACTCGCCGGGTTGAAAAAATATAATCGTTTGGCGGAAAATTTAGAAACAGAAGCCGACATGCAGTTTTCCGTTAGTTTCAACGGGACCCGGAAACCGGAATTGAGAGACCTGGTATTGAAAATGTTGGGAGAAATTTCTCGGCAGGTCGGCCGGGAGTTGAATCTATATCCCAACCGGCAAATCCCGGTGATACTCCTGACCGACCAGGCATTTTTCGACATTACCGGTTCCCCCCAATGGGCCGGAGGTGTTTTTGAAGGGCAAATCAAAGCGCCGATGGATAAGTACCGGCCCGGTTTATTAAAAATCGTCCTGGCTCATGAATACGTGCATGCGGTTATTTTCGACCGGCTCTCTTCCCGCTGCCCCTGGTGGCTTAACGAAGGACTGGCGCAATATTTGTCCGGGGATCAAGCGGGAAACAAACTCAAATTAGAACTGGCCGCCAAATTCATCAAAGAGGCCGGGGTCCCTCCCCTGGAAGAGTTGCCGGGGAAATTGCTCAAAAACGGCGATAGTAAGCGTGTCCAATTGGCTTACGCCCTGGCGTTGTCTGCCGTTCAATACTTTGTCCATCAGTTCGGAATGTCCGCTTTGCAGAATATCATGGATTCAATGGCGGAAGGAAAAAGTTTCACTTCGATTATCAGCAACTTCACCGGTTTCTCGTTTGCTGAATTCCAGGAAAATTGGAAAGAAGTTTGCTCACGCTAATTCCAGAAGTTCCTTCGAGGTTGGGCCAATTTCCAGCCTTGCAAGATAAACTGGGGGAATTGAAAGAGTAATATAATGCGCCCTTTTTCCGTTTCAATCAACAAGGACAGACGATCTCACCGCCCGTACAATAGCTTAAGCAGGTACCGGTGCATCCGACGGGTGGGGTCGCGAGCTGAGGGACGTCACCTCCGCCATAAACTTCCCTCATTTTGTCGGTTTTTAAATCGGCAATAGTTTTTTTGTTTAAGGTTAATTTTTTGACATAAACTTTTGATTTCATGATATCCTCCTATAAAACGACATCGCAGGCATTGTTGATGCAAGAGCCGATCTGCGGATGCTCCGCGCGACTATCATGGGCAACCGCGTAATTATGGGCTTCTTTCATACTTACCGCGCCGTCTCCGTTGGAATCGGCATTCACTATGGCCCCTGTCGGGGTTTTGCCAAATACCGCACCGGTCCAATGATAAATATATTCATCGTAGGACCCTTCGGTATCGCAGCCCCAGGAAACTTCATCCTCACGCGCCGCGGTCATGACGCATACCTTCGGTTGACTGCACGGATAAGTCTGGGCTTGCAGGATATTATCCATCATCCCGCCGCTGAAACACTGTTCCATCACATAAACCGCCTGGCCGCATTTGATGTCTTTCGTCAATGCCGCAAAATCGCTGTCTTTTATGGAATCGCCCCATAAAACAAGATTCGAATTATAGGCGCCGGCATCGTCGCCGCCATGATTCGTGGCATAGAAGAAAAATTTCCCGGTGCCGGAAATAAAGTTTTTAACCCTGGTCATCACCGTGGTCAGGTTGGCTTTGGTGGCGGCATAGTCGATATCATCGATGCCGTCGCCGTCCAAATCGCCGTTGGGACTATGCGTGCCGTTGGCAAAGAGTACAATGATCTCATTATCCGCATACCCGTACTTTTGCTTAAGGGCCTTGTAAATGAATGATAGGTCATTCCAGTACCGGCCATAGTTATACGAGCTATTCATACCCCCGCTCAACAATACCGCATAGCGCGCCCTTTTTAAAAACACGAATTTGTCGATAATTAATTGCTTGACAGCAATGCTTTTGATATTCAGCTTAAGAAGATTGTGTTCATTTGCCGCCAGGGCATTCATCGGTTTCATGTCCAGTACTTCTTCGGGGGGGCTCATGGCTTCTATTCTTTCAACGGCGCCGGAGCTTTTATCTACCATCACATAACTGGCCTTGTGCTCCCAGTTTGCCCCGGGCTGCTCATCCACAAAGAAAAACCAGGAATCATTTTTTACCTTGACCAGGTTTTTGACGCGCCAACTGGAAATGTTAACCCCGGATCTTTTAAACATCGGGTTGGCGTACAGTCCCCGTTCGCCAAGCTGGTTATTATAGACCGTTTTAATGATCAATTCCTGGGCTTTTTCCAACGTGATAGCCAATTTAAGTGTTTTCTCCCTTACCTGCATTCTCCTGGTTTGAGCCGTCACTTCGCTGACTAACACCAATAGGACCACGATAACAACCAGTGTTCCCACCAGGTATACATGTTTCTTCTTGAAAATTGATTTTAAATTCATAACTACCTCCTAATTATAGTCGAATTTATTGTTTAAAGACATTTTGTTTTTCGGCGCCGGTGGGGGGGTATATTTGCGACATTCCTTCCAGGGAATCCGGTGGATTGAGGCTATTAATCACGTGATATTTTCCTGTTTCCGTATCCACGAAAACATATCGGCAGTGGTGTCCCCAATTGGCGTCGGGCTGGTCATCCACGAAAAATAGCCAGGCCTGGCGGAAATTGGCCGGAACTTTGTGGACATCTCCCCAGCTTTTTCTTTCTTGACCGGCGTTGAGTAACGTGTTATTGAGATAGACGACCCGGTTGCCCGGTTGTTCCTTGAGAATATCTTTTTTGACGATATCCCAGGCCTGGTCCTTTGAGATGTTTTTCCCGGCCGACTGACACCCCAGGGTCCATCCCAATCCCAAAGCTAACAACAACGCGATGGGCAAATAAAATTTGTTTAAGGTAACCATTTTATATCTCCTCTATCATAAAAATAGCCGCGAAGAACGCGAAGGACCGCGAAGAAAAAGAAAAAAACCTTGGCGCCTTGATGGCAAAAGTTTTTATGAGCTTCTGAACGTTTTCCGATTTCATGGACATATTTTAATGGAAATAAAAAAAATATTCAATGGCCGGTGGAAGTCTAACCTTTTCCCTTATTTTATGATATAAAGGGTATGATCGAAATGACCATGAACATGAAACCGGATTATATAGGCCTTGCCGTTAAAAAAGCCGCTGCCTTCTTCACAAGAGAAGAAACCGTCGCCGGGGAAACCTTCCTCCAACTGTTAAATCCCGTGAAAGAAAACCTGTATAACTTCATATATAAAACCCTGTCCTATTCCGAAGACGCCGACGACGTGTACCAGGAAACAGTGCTTCGCGCATTTAAATACAGGAAGAGTTTTGATACGGACGCCTCATTCAAAACCTGGATTTTTACCATTGCCCACAATGAGATCAAAGGCCATTTCAATAAAAAGAAAAAATCCCCGGCCTCCGCCTCCTATTGCCTGGAATTGGAAGACCACCTGGATTTCGCGGGTGAAGTGGGCGATGAAACGCTGGTGCATGACATTTATGAAGTCGCCCGGCAATTGACGTCCCAACAGCAGCGGGTCTTTTTCCTCTTTTACGACCAGCGGTTCTCACTGAAGGAGATCAATGAAATCACCGGTCTGAAAGAAGGAAATATCAAATTCATCCTCAACCGGGCCAGGGAAAAGATAAAAGAAAAGTTACTCTCAAGGAGTGCAAAATGACTGAACAAATAAAGCCGCCGGATTTGGACGACCGCATTATTTCAGATGTTGTCCGGTCCGTCAGGTACAAAATACCGTACGCCGTGGATGAAAGAGTAAAGGCAGCGATAATAAAACCTCCCCTTCCCCTGCTGTGGTTTCGGCTTTCATTTTCCGCCGCGGTATTAGCGGTGCTGGTTATCGCTGTTTTTTTCTTCCAACCGTATTTCAAGGAGACGGTGGAACCTGTTTCTTCCATCACTGAAATAAAAACCCAATTCGAATTAAAAGATTCAAATATAAAGATCCTTTGGGTTCAGAAAAAGGATTTTAAATTAATAAGGAGGCAAGAATAATGAGAAGACAAATCGTTTTGATTTTGCTGGTTTTGTTTGTGTTGAGTTTTACCATTTATGCGTTTACCGGGGAGCAAGGAGAGGAACAAAAGAGTAAGGAATCCCAACAGCCCCGGGATGCGGTCACCAAAACCTATATTTTGAAGCATATTACTCCCCGGACGGTTCCCCAGGCTTTGACCCAATATGCCTGGACTAAATCGCACGATAATGATGGGAATATGTTGACGGTCACGATGCCTAGGGAAAATATCGCTAAATTCGAAGAGCTGCTGAAACAGTTGGATGTAGAAAAGAGGAAAATCCTGGTGCGCGTTTTTACGATTATCGCATCCAGGGAAAATAAAGGCAGCGACATCCGGGACAAGGACTTGAGGCAGGTACTGGACGAATTGCAGAAAGTCTTAAGTTTTAATTCTTATCGCCTGGATGGGGTGTCTGCCATCACCGTCATGGAAGGTCAGGGTGAAAGCGCCCTGATGCTCTCTTCCCAGTCGCCGTTAAAACTGAACCTGGACCACATTCGCATCCAGGGGGATACACCGGGTGCGCGGGCCGCTGCCTTTGAATTCTCATTAAGGCAGAAGCAAGACCTGCCAAATAAAGATGGTAATATTATGTATGAAGAGTTGATTGCATCCGAAACCTCGGTAAAAGAGAACGGTTACCTGGTGGCGGGGGTTTCGAAGATTGGAAAGAATGGTGATTCGTTGGTTTTGATCATCAATGTGGAAATCCGCTAGGTTGAAAAAAGTGGCGGCCCCCACAAGCATTTTGGGGAGGAACATGCTTGCGGGGGCACCCCCTTGGCGGGTATCCTTAGTGTACCTGCATGCAGTATAATGCAAAACTCCCTACCTGTCAATCGGCCAAAAGTTGTATATTTGGTTGTATTTTTAATTTTTTTTTTCGTACAACCAAAGGCATAAAAAGAGCTTAGAATGAGTTCTATCGGCATTTTATAACTTGATGAGGCGACTCCCGACAAAAAAGGCAAGAATCCGACTGGAGATAAAACTTCCTTTAGCGTTTAGCGCGGATATCATTTTTCACAGGAAATCCCGGTGCGGAAATAGTCTCGGCAGGCATGAAAAGGGTACTGAAACTGGTGGAAATGCCGTTGACAGATGTAAACTTAACGCCGGCAGATGAAAACATGGCCCCGGCACTTTTAAACATGGCCCCGGCAGTTTTAAACATGGCGTCGGCAGATGTAAACATGGCCCCGGCACTTTTAAACATGGCTCCGGCAGATGCAAACATGGCTCCGGCACTTTTAAACATGACGCCGGCAGATGTAAACATGACTCCGGCAGTTGCAAACATAGCGCCGGCAGATGCAAACATGGCGCCGGCAGTTTTAAACATGGCCCCGGCAGATGCGGAAATGACCGCGGCAGTTTTGGCATATGGCACAGCAGTTATGGCAAATGCCCGAGCGTCTTTGTCAAATGACAAAACTACTGCGGCATTTGACAAACTTCCTGTGGCAAATGCCACAACGGTCTACAGATTGACCGGATTTGCACAGATTTTTTTAACCACTCACCAGTCACCACTCACCATTCACCAGTCGCCAGGTGGTGAGCCTTTGTGCCTTCGTGCCTATTTTCAAGCAGGCCAAATTTTTTCCATAGATGCGCTCTCGATGAAATGTCTGAACCACAGATGGCGCAGATTCCACAGATTAAAATTGAAAGGTGTTTAATCAGTGTAATCAGCGTTATCAGTGTAATCAGCGGTTCAGACAGTTTTTTTTCGCTTTTCCGCTCTTCCTTTTTTTCTCACCTTCCTAGCTTTCCTTCCTTATTAATGGGTGTTCTGCCTGGAACTGCGCGGCTATTTTCATGCCAGGTGGAGTAGAATATTCTCGCTATTTTTCCAAATTCTCCTTGACAGGCACATCATCTTCCTCTATCATTGGTTCATGGATGCAAAAGGATTTCCCTACGGACAGAAAAAGAAAAAAGAAACTCCGCATTTTATACGGATCAGTCGAATTAGTGTCGATGGAGATTCGAAATTTCTCTTGACAGTACATCCATTTTAAAATATTATTACCAATGTGGAATTTGACAAAGCTTAAATGAACCATGACGAAAAAATGTCTCAGGAAAAGGATTTCAAGTTTTTTGTAGAACAATTTGCCGACATAAAAATCGGCAGGTTCGATCTCCCAAAATTTGATACCCTCCCGTTAAAGCAAAAGAAAATGATTTATTATTTATCACAAGCAGCCTTGAGTGGGTGGGATATTATCTGGGACCAAAATTACAAACACAACCTGAAAATAAGGCGAACCCTGGAAGCAATCGCGGAGCATTACAAAGGAAGCAGGAAAACCGGAGATTTCAGGGATTTTATGATTTATACGAAAATGGTCTGGTTCTCGAAAGGCGTCCATCATCATTCTTCAAAGGCTAAAATTCTACCTGGTTTTTCAGAAGCGTATTTCGCCGAACTGGTGAAGCATACGCCGGGCTCAAAATTTCCTGTTGAAGAAGGAGAAACGTTAAATGATCTTATCTCAGAGCTAACACCGCTGCTCTTCAATCCGGGTATCGACGCCGTAAAAGTTAGCACGAATACTCATGGCGACCTGGTTCTCGATTCAGCCAATAATTTTTATGAAAATGTCACCCAAAGCGAGGTTGAACATTTTTATAAAGAAAGAGTCGAGAAGAATGATACCCATCCCATGCCTTATGGACTTAATTCAAAATTTGTAAAGGAAAACGGCAAATTAACGGAAAAACCCTGGAAAGTTTGCGGGATGTATTCGTCCGCCATTGAAAGGATCATCTATTGGCTGCGAATGGCCGCAAATACCGCCGAAAATGACATTCAAAGGAAGTCCCTGGATTTATCGATTCGATTCTATCAAACCGGCGATTTAAAAGTCTTTGATGAATACTGCATTACCTGGCTCCAGGATACCGATTCCCATGTCGATTTCACCAATGGGTTTATCGAAACTTATGATGACCCGTTGAATTACCGGGCAAGTTATGAATCGCTTGTTTCATTCAGGGATGAGGAAGCTTCCGGTCGCGTCCTCCCCATTTGCGAAAATGCCCAATGGTTTGAAGACAATTCCCCTATTGCTGAAGAACATAAGAATAAAGATACTAAAGTCAGCACTGCCGGGGTAATTACATTAGTCTCACCGGGTGGGGCAATCGCTGTCACCCCCCCTGTGGGCATCAATCTGCCCAACTCCGAATGGATCAAAAAAGTTCACGGTTCAAAATCTATGACTTTCGGTAATATTAGCCGTGCATATAAAAAAGTCTCCGAAGGATTCGGTCTGCTCGAAGAATTTTCTTTTTCAGAGAAAGAAATCGATATGGATAAGCAATACGGCGAGGCAGCCGATAACCTGCATACAAATCTCCACGAAATCATCGGTCACAATTCCGGCCAGATGAACCCAGGTGTCGGCATTGCAAAAGAAACACTGGGGAATTACGCGGCTGTAATAGAGGAAGCAAAAGCCGACCTGGTGGCTTATTATTTCATAGTGGATCCAAAATTGATCGACATTGGGGTAATGCCTTCTCTCGATGTAGGCAAAACCTCTTACAATCATGCGCTGCGCAATGGGCTATTACAACAATTGGCGCGGATTAAGCCGGGGGGTAATATCGAACATGTTCATATGCGCGGACGTTATCTTGTTGCCCGCCGGGCGTTTGAATTGGGTAACCCTGGGACTGTCATCGAAAAAAAAATGAAAAATGGTAAAACATACTTTGTCATCAATGACTATCGGGAACTGCGAACCATTTTCGGGAAGATGCTCCGGGAAATCCAGGGCATAATCTCCGAAGGAGATCATGATAAAGCAAAATATCTCGTGGAAGCCTATGGCGTGAAGGTCGATCCAGAGCTTCATAAGGAGGTACTGCTGCGATATAAAAAACTGGGCATTGCACCCTGTACCGGGTTGATAAGCCCTATGCTTGTTCCGGTGCTGAAAGATAATGAGATCATCGATGTAAAAGTGGAATACCCGGAAGATTTTACCGGGCAAATGCTTAGTCTTGCCAAAAACTTTTCTTTTCTGCCCACCTACAATTGAGGAATATATTCCAAAAAAGGATTGGTTGTATTGAAATAGTCCTCAATTTCTAATAAAATAGACTGATGAAAAACTGTGAAGAAACGAATTTGCTGAAAGAAGATCAGGCCCACAAAAAAACTGGGGACCTCCATGCCGATGAAGAATTTTATTTTCAATGGCACATCACGGATCGCTGTAACCAGCGGTGTGCCCACTGCTATCATGAAAAATACTGCAATGGCGGGGAATTGGATAAAAAGCAGCTCCTTGAATCTGCCGGGAAAATGCTTGCTGCCGCTGAAAAATGGGGAAGATATGCCACTTTCTCTTTTACAGGGGGAGAACCGCTTTTAAGGCAGGAGGAGCTTTTTGAAATTGCCGCATACCTTGATGGTCACGAACGGGCGGCTTATTATGATATCTTAACCAACGGTTCTCTTTTTGATGATTCGTTAATCTCAACCGTTTCAAGGGTTAAGAAACTTCGGCGGGTTCAACTTTCCCTGGAAGGTTCCACAGCCGAAATCAACGACCGTATCCGCGGCAAAGGCAGTTTTTTAAAGACTATTGCTGCCATAAAGAAATTAAAAAATGCCGGGTTGACCGTCAGTATTATGACCACAGTCAGCAGGATGAATGTCAAAGATATTTTACCGCTTATCGAATTACTTGAAAAGGAGGGAGTGGATACGTTTGCCCTGGAGCGATTTATCCCGGAAGGGCAGGGAAAGCATATGGCGGATGAAGTACTTTCACCGGGAGAAATTCGTAAGGTATTTGAGTCTGTTTATGAAGTGGGAAAAGTTCCCCGTCCCATGAGGATACTGATGTACCGTCCTTTATTCGGTCTACTTGACTGCAATGATCCCACCGTAGGTGCCATGTGCTCTGTGGGCAACAATGCGTTGACGATTATGCCTGATGGGACGATACTCCCGTGTCGCCGACTTCCCATCGCACTTGGCAATATTTTAGTAGACAATCTTTTTAAAATATGGTATGATTCATTCTTGCTGTGGGAAATACGCAACCCTGCAAATTTAAAGGGTAAGTGCGGGAATTGCGAACTTATTCCCATTTGCCGGGGCTGCCGGGCTGCATCTTTTGCGAAAACCGGAGATTATTTAGCCGAGGATCCCCAATGCTGGAAGTAAAAAGAAATGAATTATTGGAATTGAACGATGACGTGGTTATCCACGGGATACCCGAATTGGAAAAATTCTGGGCGTTCAATCTTCAAACTGGCGATCAGTACAGCCTGAGCGAGACGGCATATTTCTTACTGGCCGGGTTTGATGAGCCCGGAAGCATTGAGATGGCAGCGAATAGGCTGTCAGGTGAGTATAACATATCAAGTGATACCGCTGAACAGGATTGTCTGGATATAATATCACAGTACCTTGGCGAAGGGCTGTTGAAAATAAAAAGATAAGGAGGAATCAAAAATGGCTGTGAATGAAAAAAAGAGAATTTATAAGAAACCCGAGATGAAGAAGGAAAGTAAGATGACTTTCCCGACAGAGATTATTAATGCAAAGGGGAAAAAAGTTGTTTGCCGTCAATGTTCATCATGCCATGGCTGTAGATAAATAGTTTATTTAAAAGCCTTTGAGAGAACAACTTTTGGAGAATAGATAATGACTTCTCTTTATACCAAAGAAGAAATGATGTTGGCGGTAAGGACATACCTGGAAGCAGAGGGATATGAGCTAAAAAAGAATTATGTCAGGATTTTCGATCCTGCGCGTGTTCCTATTTGGGGGGAAAAAGAATTTAATGATGGCATTCATGAAGAGGTTTTTGTCGATATAATCACAGAGGCCACTATAAACTCTTCTTCATATTTTAGAAAAAAGTCATTTCCTAACAGGAGCCTTAAGAATTTAGAAATAATTAATGCCAGTTCAGCTCAATTTTACAGGCATTTTTTTCCCTATGCCAGGGTTTATTGGGCCGTTCCTGATTATATAATAAAAGAAGATGACCAGTATAAAGAGTTTGAAAAAAACTGTCAGATTGGGAACATTGGTCTTATAAAAGTAATAAAAGAGGGCATTGAATTTAGGGCTGAATTGAAACTTAATTCGACTCCTTTGCTGAAGGAGAGAGAGGCTATCTTAACCGGAAAAATCGAAGAAATAATTCAGAGCCCTTTAGAAGAAAGGCATAAATTGCAAATCAAGAAAAGCCTGGAAAAATTTAATGATGAAGATATTATTTATTTGGTTTTCTATCCGGAGCCGCAATATCTGGCTGCTGATATTGCAACAAGGGATGAAAAAGGTAAAACTAGGTTAATAAGTAAAGAACTAATTAATAGAATTGGGGAATTAGAGCGAGTATATTACAAAAAATTACTCAAAGATTTTAGTGAGGGATATTATGATCAATACAAGGATGACTACGAATTAGCATTTAAGTTGACAGAAAAGCTATGGAAAGAATATGGGCTTAAGTTTCCTGAACTTCACAAGGACTTTGAAGAGGTTCTTAAATTGGATTCCATGTACCGTGATCATTTCTTACACGCATTCCAGGTCTTTCTGTATGGCGTTTATGTAATCGATATCCTGTTGTATAATAAATCGTTGCCGAAAGTTGGATTTAATAATGAGATCGGAAACAAAATCGAGGATGCCTGGCTTCTTGCTGCTACATATCATGACTATAATTATATGATCCAGAAATTTGATAAGTGGTCCAATGATTTTTTTAAAAAAGCATTGCATCTTAAAAATGAAGCAAATAACCCGGCAAGCCTCCAGTTAGGGGAATCTTACGTAAAAGAAGGTTATATGTTTCTTACAAAGGAATTGGCGAGAACACTCAATCTTGGTATGGACCAGGAGACATTGGATTTCTTATACGATAGAATATTGATCAAAAAAAATCATGGCTTAATATAATGGACCCTTAAATTTAGACAAGGAGTTAAGTTTATTTCAATTAAAATTTTAAGGAGTTCAGAATGATCAAGAAACAGCTTAAAGCAGAGATTAACAGTACAAGTGAGAAAAATTGGAGTGAC